>Ga0137418_10000165_pt1 | contig 51415 bp, 65 predicted proteins | sample CZODoug3_1_2_16f_FD_122242 | JGI IMG/M metagenome (GOLD analysis project Ga0137418, IMG submission 122242) | Vadose zone soil fungal communities from Angelo Coast Range Reserve, California, USA - CZODoug3_1_2_16fungal (Hybrid Assembly) | ecosystem: Environmental > Terrestrial > Soil > Vadose...
CCTATAGATATCTATAGAGGGCGAGCCGGAGGCGAGCTAACGAATATGAACAGGGACGCCGGTTCATAATTGAAGCACAATATGCATGTCTGCCATGCAGTATTGCATAGCTCTTCACGTCCTTGTGATTAGATAGCTGGCTAACCTAGTTGCGTTAGCCCTCTAGACATGAGACACTAGGTCTAAGGTCGCAAGACTGAGTTGGCCGCACAGTGAACCAAGGTTGACGGTTATACCCGTAAAGCCCCAACACTGAGGCGATACCCGACAGCTTCCCCAACCTGCAATAATGCAGAGTGCGAAGCTATGAGCAGAGAGAGAGAATACCATGACTAACGATAAAGACATTGGCGAACAACAAGAAGCATTGGCAACAGAACTCGCCGCGATGGCGACACCGGAACTCAATGCTGCTATCGAGGTAGTACTGAAGGCAAAGGAAGATATGCTTTCAGGTCCATTCAAGATCATTGGTGCCCTTGAACAGGCATTCGGCGAGAAGATGGAAAAGCTACCGCGACCGGGTGAGAAAGAGGGCAATAACCCTGCAATCTACAAGGTGGCAGTGACCGACAAGCGCACGGGCAAGCAAACCAAGCGCGAGGTTAACTTCTACAATGTGTTCGCCGATAAGTTGCCCGAAGGTGCGGCTGTGATCGCCGAGTTGCGATACATCGCCCTATCACGCGACGTTGAAGCCAACCATACGGGTATACCCCAGAACATCATGGACATGACACCACAACAGAAGAATGTCCGTGAGGGCTACCTCACTACGCGCAAGACTACTAACCGGGCAAAGGTGCTGGCCGCTGTGGAACTCAGGTTCCAGCTTGTTGCCATCAACGACTTGACCGGCGTTGTTGCTGAACCGTTCTTTGACGATGAGGATCGGACAATCATCAACAATTCATCAACTCCGATCCATGTCTACAATCCCAAGAACGAAAAGAAAGAATGGAAGGCGATCAGCATCTCGTCTTTCATGAAACTGAATGCCGACAAGGCAAAAGAAAAAGGTGGCACCTTTGCCGCTGTGTTCGAAACCATCAAGCGCAAGCCAGCGGGTGACGAGCAAGACAACAGCAACAGCCAAGCCAAGCCTCAGTTAATCCGGACAATGGACACACTGAAGGCAAGGACAACGGACTTTCACGAGGGTCTGGATCATATCTGGACTTCGAGCGACAAGGCGCAGTATCAAGCGTTGCTCAAGACAATGGGTCCGAAGTCCACGGCAGGCAACGGACAATTCAAGTTGGAATTGTACGCCATCTACAACATGCTCGGAGATATCTTCAAGCATGCTGAAATCAAGGCCCATATAGAAGCCTTGAAAGAAGCGGATGCACTTGGGCAGGATGCGGCCTAATGAAGTATCGGCACACGCCTATTCAAATTCATGGTGACATTGTGTTAGCATGGGTTTGGAACGGGCAGGAATGGCACGGTTCACCCGGTCACAGATTGCCAGTGTTTAGGTTAAAGAAACCTAAGCCGGGCATGTGGCGCAATGGCCGCGTACTTTCTATTCCCTTTCGATCCAGCTATGTAACAAACATGGCACCTAACAAATAACATTAACCCCGTTGCCCTAACCGGCAGCGGGGTTTTTTATTGTCTTGATTAGATGCATGCGCATGCATGTTGCGTTGCCGTTATGTTCCATGTTGCACTGCACCATAGATCACTTCTATGTTGCGATGCAACATATCGTGATAGGAATTATACTATGCGCGTGTGTGGGGGATGTGTATGTACCTGGTTAGACTAATCAATTTAGCATTTAATATATGATTAACATGATAGGTTGCCGACGTACGTGTGTATACAGACCCATAATGTCACTGACCTAAATAGACGCTTAAACACTTATAAGCCCATAAGGTTCTGGCTGGTTTGCCTTAAGGAAGTCCAAGTGCTATAATCTGGATACTGGGAATTTCTTCCAGAAATTAAGGGGAAATACAAATGGGACCATACAGTAGATACCGGGCTCAATTCGAGAACATCCGGAATAACTCCAATCGCGTCATTACCCGACAGGTTGGTGAGATACCCGGTTGTGTGCCAGCAGTGGATGTGTTCATTGAGATGATTGAAGAACAGGTTCTAACTGAACTTAAAGCCAATCCATACTGGAAGGTATGGAATGACTATCGCTTCGGAGTTATTGGTTGGAATGAGTGGCTTAATCATCCCATTCATAAGCAACCCATTCGCTCATTCATCAAGAACCCTGTTACCAAATCAACTGGTAACAGGTACAATACTTAGTCTTGCGACACAAGACACGGCTACGCTAGCCCAAATAGCGACACACCAAGACCAAGGTGTATAATAGTCCGAGGCTGGGCATCCTCGCAGCTTCTGCCCAATAACTCTAAGGGGAATGAATAGTGTCTACTAGAACTATATGGATTATAGCTGCTGTGCTCTGGATTATAGCAGCTATTGTAGCTTGTTCAGAGTTGCGTGTTAACGAGAGACCAATCCATCACTACCCGCCAATAACTGGCTAACAACAGAAGGGGAATAGCATGTTGCGCATTGTTTGTCTTACTATGTTGATGTCCACATCAGCATTCGCTCAGGGTGGATACGGTGGTCCACCAATGTGGGACCGTGGTCCTAATCCTGAATACCGACGAGAGAGGCCTATGCCTCCTCCGCGTCGTCCTTGGGGTCCTCAAATGGAGGACTGCATCTACCAAAATAACTGTCGCGGACCGCGTTACCGTGACTTCGAGGATCCCCGTCCATATCCTATGCCTCCTTATCCTCGATACGAGGGGGAGGACTAATACAATGGACAAGAATGAACGCATCCTCGTCAAGGTGGGTGCAATCGTTGGTTGGGGCATTGCCCTGGCTTACTTGTGGCCATTGATACCATTGGCCATACTCAATCGCGTTATCGCGGAAGAACTCAGGCGCAAGGAACAGGACCATGACTCTCGTTGAGATAGCAATGACTAAGATCAAGGTTACCTATGCACATGGCGTGGACGTGTGTATGCCGTGGGAGGATGAGCTGTTCGGCGATTGGTATGAGTTCGCCGACTGGCTGAAGAAGGAAAACCATTCGAACGGTCCTATAACAATCATCGCGTGGGAATACGTAGACGCCAAAACAGGCATATAATATACACAGGGGAATACAAATGACTAAGCATACCATGCCTAGATTCGCCATACTGGTTACACGAGACGATAACAATTGGTGGCACTACGTATTAGTGGTGGACTACAAGACCACTACTACTACGGGTCCATTCGAAACAGCTGACTCTGCATTCAAGGCAGCGAAGAACGATGCCAATAGGAAGGGATTGTTACCGGTATGAAACAGTACGATCGTAAGCGATACGGTCTGTTCATTGATGGGTCTAACCTGTACGCTTCAGCTAAGGCCCTCGGTTTCCGAGTGGACTTCTCCAAGATCCACTCTCATTTCTCTAGCATGGGTGACGTAGCCCATGCCATGTACTTCACAGCCCTGCCACCTAAGACGGTGGAGTCTCCATTGCGTAGGATGGTAGACTTCGTGGAGTACAATGAGTTTACTTTGGTCTCCAAGGAGACTCATACTCACTACGATTCAGACAATACACCACGATTGAAGGGGAATATGGATGTTGAGATCGCAGTCTATATGGAGGAGGTTGCTGGTACCCTTACTGATGTCGTTCTGTTCAGCGGTGACGGCGACTTTCGTTGTCTCATTGAGTCCGTACAGCGTCGTTTCGGTGTCCACGTCACGGTCATATCCACTCGTAGTCTGGTATCGGATGCGCTGCGACGACAAGCCAACAAGTACATTGACTTGTCCACACTCAAAGACAAGTTCATTCATCAGGCCGATGTGGTCAAGGTGAGTGAAGAAATTAAAGAGAAGCGTCGTCGGTTCTTGTTCGGCAAAGGGGAATAACTATGTTGCAACCATTCTTAGAAGATATGCTCAAAGCACTAGCCATCTTAGCTGGTGTATCGTTGTTCTTGAACGTAACCAGTCGTAGGATTATGCCTGCAATCGTGTTGATTGGAGGCTTATTCCTATCACAAAACGCCGATGCACGTGGCCATCGTCATCACCACAGACATCGCCAACACCATCACGTTGAGAAGGTCAAACATGTCCCAATCCCTCATGTACGTCCGGTTATTCCTGGACCTGTTGATCCCGATCCTGTTCTTGATCCTAGTGGTACTCCCGTGGTTGAGACGGTAATGGCTTTCAAGTATACGTTCAAGGATACCATTAAGTATATGGAACCTTGGGCTAATGCTTTGGGAATGTCTCCCTTTGACTTAATAGCCTATGCTGCCGGACAGCAGGCTTGGACAACTGATCCTTTGGAAGTTGTCCTATACAACCTTGATCGTAGAGCTAAATACGTCGAGGCTCAACGACAGATTGCCTTAGCTTATTATCTCAGTAATCCACCGCAGAAGAAGGTCCGTGGTTGGAAAGAACCTGTGGGTGTGATCTTCTTATTCCTCGGAATGTTCGTAGTAGTCGGAACGATGTGGTACGCCGCTCATACGTGGGGTAAGTCCGGTTGACTTAGTCAACTAGAAATGGTATGATCTTGATAATGCCAAGGAAAGGAGAAAGTTATGGCAAATCGTACTATGGCGGCTAAAAGACTGAAAGAGAAGAAGCAACGACGCGCATGGGCTAAACACCTGGCAATTCCCAGTGGTATCACTCCCAATCGCGTAATACTTAACGAGTACAAGACGCGTGCGCTGGGCCTAGGTGTGAATGAGTTCGAAGTCGACGAACACATTCGATCTTGGTACAAGCGCGATCCTCTACATCAGTTGACACCGGGCCAAGAAGAAGTGGCCAAGCTATCTCGGGAGATGCGGTTGCGTCAGCCGGGACTGATGTTCTTTGATCTATTCAACAATGATGCCCAGCGTTACATCTGTTGGCGCAATGCCGATGGCTCGTGCTGGGTAATCCAATATATCAACAAGAGGAAAGATATGCTCTTTACCTCTGTTGAATACCCCAATAAGGCTGCCGCCCTGGCTGCCTACAATAATCAGAAGTTACGTTGGGCTCACCATGAGCCTTACGCCCCCGTACAATCAGGATTGTGCCCTCCCCTGATTGCTACCGGCGGCTAGTAGCCGCACTGCTAGCTGCCCCGCCCTCGTGTGCCGCTCCCCTCGGCGCACGGGGGCATTTCTTTGCCTATTGAGGAGATTCCCATGTCTGTTAAAGCCGCACTCGAGAAGCTTCACAAGCAAATCCATGAGGACAAAACCGATGGACGCTTTCCTGTATTTGTTCTGGGTCTTGAGGTGGGATCTGCGTCTTCATGGAGTAGTTGGGAATGTGAGGAAGATTGCAAGATATACTTTATATTTGAGAACTTCAGACCGCGAGATAACTTAAAAAAGTTATTTAATAATTGGGATAATATACTGATTGATTATGAGGACGGAGAAATCCACAAGTATACTGACAATGGCGATAGCTGGGATGTTGATTGGGAATTCCCCATCACGATTCTCTCAATTCAAATCGCCTTGACTACGGACTAAAGGAGAGAGAAGTGGAAGACAGAGGAATGGAGATGTTACGGAAAGCAGTCTCTCCCCGTGAGAGTCTGACTACCGGAAGCTGGGAAGAGAATACGAGTAACTACATTTCGCGTGTGTTTACTCAAGCAATGGGTTGGGTTGAGTCTAACCAAAGCAAACTCATCCTGTCCATTGGCGTTACCTTGGTACTGTGCGGTATGGTACTGGGTATTCGGGTCATCTGGCTGCAGTGGTTCCACAAAAGGTTCTTGGAACTTCACTACAATTGGGTTGTGTATCCTTGGCGTCGCTTCATTAAGCGGCCATACCAATGGGCATTCAAACCATTTCGTCGTATGCACCGCAGGTGGTCCGAAAGGAACCTGAGGGCTAAGATGGCTAAGTTCGAGAAGAGACACCTAGCCGATATATTCATTGATGGCTTGTATAAGGGAGCCGAGGAAGGAGTCATATCAAGACAGACGTTCAAGAAAGTTCAGGCAGGACTTGCTGTGTTCTTCGATCTGCCTGATCTCAATCGTAAGAAGACACATCCTCAAGCCGTTGCCCATGAACAGGCAATGAAGAAAGCTAAGATCAAAGAGAGGAAAGGTAAAGTACCTGGTCCTCAGAATAAGATTCCCGGCGGCAAGCCCGGCGAGAATACTACGCCTGTGTATAAGGGGATTGGCCACTCTTACCTGGTCAAGAAGGCAGCTAAAGTTTAACAGAGAGAGAGAACATGAACGCAATCAATCAACCACAATCGATCGTCCGCAAGAAGGCTGGGTTCACAGTACCCAGAGAATTCTTCGAGACAGCGCTACGAAAGTGTCCATCAGCATCTGGCCTCGCTATACGCGATGTCGAAGGTGATGTGACTACCTTGTGTCTGGATCGCTTCGATACCACGGCAACCGTCGACAGCCTGATGGAAATGCAGGAGACGATCAAACCCTATGAGGCAGCCTATTGGTTCGCCAATCTACCCGGCGCCCACAAGGACAGCCTTCAACCATATACTCTCGAGGTACGTGAAGACGAGAGCTCTGAACCCGTAACAGTGCTGACCTTCTTCGTCGAAGGTGATATCCCCAAGTACAGTATCGAGGGATCGGAACGTACTGATGAGGCCAACTTCGTCGCCGACGTGGTGATGCCTCTGCTGGAAGAATACTTTGAAGACTCTGAAGGCGACATCGGCAAGTTCACCGCCAAGTTGCACAAGCCCTCGTTCGAGAAGACCTTGATGGCGTATACCGGCCATCGAGCCATCTTCCTGTTCCTGCCTCTCGAAGGCGACCCGATCATGTTCGGTGATTCCAAGGGATTGGGCTCCGACTACGACTGGGGGAGTGTGTCTCAACACCTGGACTGGGACAAGAAGAAGGAGGAAACTCCTATCACAAAAGCGGCTGACGCGATCGTGGCAGGCGTCAAGAAGTACTCACTCATGGGTAAGAAAACCCCAGCAGTCACCACTGACGATAAGGGGATACATCACACTGCCCCAAAGCCGGCAGCTCCTCACCCCGATGCAGCAGCGGCCAAGGCTGGCGACATTGCTTTGCCCACGGCTACAGCCGGTACACGAACTCGTGTCGAAGTTGTCGTCCCGAAGAAGCTGGACGGTGATGCCCGGAACATTTGGATTAGACTGTTCAATGATGGTGAGCTCCCAAAGGACCATCAGAAAAAAGACCTCAAGATTTGGGTCTACTCCGACCAAGTTCCCTTCGCTACTCGGGATGGGATCGTTACTAAGGCTCACGTCAAGGGACTGGAGAAGGAGATGCAAGGTCTCAAGCTCCCACCTCAGGACATGAAGGCCGCAGCACCCACGCCAGTAGCTCCCAAGTCTGGCTCAGACATTGCCAAGGAACGGGTGGCAGCAGGAGCCAGATCACCAGCAGACTTCATCCCGGACATGGACGACAAGGACATGACCGAACAGACTACCGTTCTCTCCGGCTTCGTCGGACGAGATAAGGTGCCAAGCTGGATGGAAATCCAGAAACTCGAAGCACCATGGCCCACGTATAGCCAGAAGATGGGAATACCTTTCGCCGATCTTCTGCGCTATACTGTCGGGGACATCTCTGCACTCTGCAAGGGCCACAAGCCATCGGTGATGCTCATCTTGGAGTTCAGGCGCAACCTGCTCCAGATGTTGTCAGCCGACAAGCTCAAGGACCTCATTGGTACGGCAACGACGGTCGAGAAGGAAACCGACAAGCACATCAAGGCCCAGGAAGTCCTCAAGCCTTCGGCCAACAAGAAGTACTCTGTCTTCGGTAAGAAATAAGAACCCCGCGAGAGTGGGTTAATCGCACTAGCACGGTCAGGTGACCGCTGACTAGTAGTGGTGGAGTGATGACCATGGATGTTTAACCTGACGTTTTCATCCATGGTCCCTTCCTCAGGGGTATTTCCAATGTTTAATAATGAAGCTAAAGCTCATCAAACCCTCCATCGGTTTGCTATGTCACGTACGAGATTTACTCCGGACATAGCTTACCTCGAACTCAGACAGTTCAACCTCGTATTCATCTGTGATGATGCAATGCTCGCAGGTAAGAACTACTCCCTCATACAAGAACACTCGGCGAAGGTGGCTAGAGGCTTCACTCGCAAAGCTTTCAACTTCTACGTCAAGCAGACGGATGGGTCTGCTATTCCCATGAGAGTCAAGCAGCAGCCAGGGTACTTCTCCTTTTCTTCCCTTAAGATCAAGGGTGAGATACATGCTGTGACGGCTGAAGGCATCATTAGACTTGACCACCACTACCAAAATGGAGTACAATACCGTCGAACTAGGACTCAGATCCTATTTCCCACCACTGAGCATGGTCGCGTAGTCAATCGCGATGTCCAAGGTAGAGAACTCCCGCCTTGCTTAAGTGACAAGGATTATATACTCCCCGAGCGCGTAGATATTATTGATTGTTTCATGTACACTGGTGTACCGAACTATTGGAATGACTTACTCGACGGGGGTTTTGCATTTCAACCCTGTCCCATTAGATATCCGAAAGAAGAGAAGAGTTGGTTAATCAAATATTACCATTATCAAAATCAACGAGGATAGTAGAACAACACGTTCCTTGCGATGACTGTGGCTCATCTGATGCTAAGTGTACCTATGAGGATGGCCACAGTTATTGTTTCAGTTGTTTAACCTATACTCCACCGGATCATAAAGATGAAGAGATACATACTTACGAGTACCTGCCCTGGCGTGGTGTGGACAAGCATACATTCGCCCTATACGATGTCAAAACTAAGATCGGATCTGAGGGCAATCCAATTTCTATTGGTTTTCCTTATCCTAATTCTTCTTATAAAATAAGGACACTAGATAAGAAAGCATTCTACTCAATAGGCGATATAGCTAAAGCTGGATTGTTTGGCCGAAATAAGTTTGCGGCTAGTAGTCACAAGACCGTGACAATCACAGAAGGGGAACTAGATGCTCTCTCGCTTTATCAAGTGGTACGCAGTCCTGTCGTCAGTGTTCACAGCTCTGCTAGTAGCGGAACTGACGTTGGCATCGATCGTGCCTGGGTCAACAGCTTCGAAAGAATTGTACTCGCATTTGATGCGGACGAGGCAGGACGTGAAGCAACACGTAAAGTCGCAAAGCTGTTTGATTACAACAAGGTTTTCGTGGTGTCCTTCCCTGGTGGAACCAGAAAAGACGCCAATGACTACCTCCGAGCCGGAGAACGCGACGAACTCTACACCATCTGGGCCAACGCCCGACGCTTCCTCCCCGACGAAATAAAGTCTAGCTGGGAAGACTTCAAGAAGATACTTGCTGAGAAACCAAGGGACGGAGTTCCTTACCCCTTCCCTACTCTGAACTACATGACGTATGGCATCCGCACTGGTGAGTCCGTACTAATTACGGCCATGGAGGGTGTGGGCAAAACAGAGGTGATGCATGCAATCGAACACCAGCTCCTTACGGCGACAGAGGATCCTATTGGCGCAATCTTCCTTGAAGAACCGAAGCGCCGGCATTTACAGGCGATTGCGGGCATTCATCTCGCTCGTCCCGCCCACCTGCCGGATAGTGGTGTCACTGACGCGCAAACTTTCCAAGCCGTACAGGACGTGGTTAGGACGGATGAGCGTCTTCACATCTATTCTCACTTTGGATCAGATGATCCTGAGGTTATTCTCGATACAATTAGATTTCTGGTATCCGCACGTGGTTGCCGTTACATTCTTCTCGACCACATCACTATGGTTGTTAGTGGTCTTGGAGGGAAAGATGAAAGAATTTCGCTCGACTATCTCTCAACTCGTCTCGAAATGATGGTTAAAGAGTTAGACTTCGCGTTGATCGTTGTCAGCCATGTCAACGACGATGGTTTAACTCGTGGAAGTCGTAATATCTCTAAGATTGCAGACATTCGTCTCGATCTATACAGGGATATTACGGCGTCAGATCCTATCACGCGCCGCATAACGCGGATGGTCGTGAGCAAGAATAGGTTCTGCGGTCGCACAGGACCGGCAGGGGAACTGCTATTCGATCCTGCGACATACACTCTCAACGAGGATATGGGTTATGGCACTAGCTCGTTCGCGAATGACAATTCACCCGGTGGCAGAAATGCTGCAATGGTCGCTTGATGATGAGCGATGCACAATAACCGGACATATTACTAAGTCCAGGTCTAAATACTACAGGAACGGAGAAGTCCACACAATTATGTATACTTCATTAACAAGTTATCCTTCTGGCCCGGATATGGGTCCCTACTATTTGGCTCGTAACCAGATGGGCTATTACTTTAAGTGCATGGTGGCACAACGAGCATGAACTATCCGTGGAAACTAGATTTCTGGCAATCAGGGGAATGGCAGGTAGTCAATGAGCGTCTCAAAGAGTTTGACAAGTTGGGTGTGGTTTATAATCCGAAACGGTCGGCGTTGTTCCGAGCTCTTTCGCTCACATCGTTGGAACAAACGAAGGTTGTTATACTTGGGCAGGACCCCTACCCAGACCCCAAGCTCGCAACGGGGTTATCCTTTTCTATCCCGAGAGGATTTGGACCAGGTTCTTTTCCGCCCACTCTGCGAACCATCTTCAATGAGTACACCAATGACCTCAAATACCCCACTCCTAGTCACGGTGACCTCGAAGTATGGGCAACACAAGGCGTGCTTCTATGGAACGCAATCCCAAGTTGTCAAGCAGGTAAATCACTTTCTCATGACTGGCCGGGAAATGAGTGGGGATACCTTACCAAAGAAATCGTTGAGCGATGCGCTAGGAAGGGCATTGTGTTTGCGTTACTTGGAGCTGTGGCTAAAAGATATTCAGAATTAATTGATTTAAGTAATAATGAGGTAATCTTAACATCTCATCCCTCTCCACGTGGTAGTCGTAATTCAAGGACCCCATTCGAAGGGTCCAGACTATTCTCCACGATCAACGCTAAACTAATATCTCAAGGTTTGACTCCGATCGACTGGAGACTGGATGATGTTCAAGATCAACGAGACAAAGGTAATCCGAAGGTTCTCCCCCAATCTGGTCGCGTCTGGGATAGTAACCGACGTTTATCATGGGAGAAAGGGCCGGATACTCGTGGAGTTCGAGACCACGGAAGGTTGGTTGTGCATGAGTGATCCGTCTCATTTGGAGATACAAGATGAAGGCCAGAAAGAAGCGTAAAGCCCATGTGTACATCCCTGAATTGGCCCTGGAGTGTCTACTGAATGATCTGATTGAGGGCGGTACTCCTAAACAACTAGCCAATAAGTATGGCGTAGCTGCCACTACGGTTAGGGCTATAAAGACTAAGTACCTAGAAGTTAAATTAGTCCGTAAATCAGTACAGCTAAAGTTATTATAAATCAATACGTATTAAAATTGTGCCGTAAATTTTGGGAGGGCTCACGTGAAACTGATTTACACTTACAAAACGCGTGAGTTCATGATGGTAGGTCATCTGTGGGTCAAATACACAACTTTAGGACGGGCTTGGCAGATGGATAAAACTATCAACGAACAGGTCCACAAATACATGGAAAAGTACGCTAAAGTTAGTCTCGACCACTTTTCCCGGTGTCCCAGTACCTCCAAGTTAATTAAACGCACCAGTGAGCTTCCTAGAGGCTCCCAGACCCCTTCTAAAACAGGTGGATGATGCTGAAACTAGTAGTAAATAATGAAATTGAGGAAGAGAAGCTTCCCACCCCTGTTTCTAAGACAAAAGGTAAGGGTCCGACGGGTGAAGATTGGCTGTCTGGAATGCTCTGTGGAACTGAGTTCTTAGTCAAGCCAAGGATGATGCAGACCTGGGTATTGCATGAGTTCATGCATGCTGGGTTGAAAGAAGGGAATGTTCTGCTCATTCCACACGGTAAGATTAATATCCCCGGTGAATGGGTGTGGACAGATCCAATTGAATTCTGTAAAGTATTTGAATTGAGGGCTATACTGGAAGTACCAAAGGATGACGACTAATATTATTGATGTGAGTGATCCAGCAGATTGGTTCACAATGAATATGTTAAAGCGATCCATTAAATTCATGAAGAACATTAACAAGGAAGGTAAGTACGACATAGCCATCCACAAAGAAGAAGCCATACTTAGATCTTTCCTCGATAAAGCATTAGGAAGATCAGAAGCAGTAGCCGAGCAGGTTGCTGCCTAACTCGGAGCAAGGAATGAATGTACACGCCTTCATTGCTGCCATCGTGGTGACACTAGCTGTCGCCACTGGCTTTCTCTACTACGTTAACGAGCATGCCGACGCCAATGGATGCGTTGACTTCGGCAAGTCTCAAGTCTGCGTCGCTCCTAAGAAGTGATGCTCAAGATAGCCGGCTCAGGGTTCCTCTCTCCCCTGGGTCGGCTTATTGTTGAGGGAGCAACAAGTAAGACCCCCGTAAGGAGGCCAAGATGGCTAAGCCAAAGCCTATTCCCGTTCCCATCAAGATCATCAGCACAGAGGAACTCGAAGCTAACCGAGCAGCCCTAGCTGAACTCAACAAGGAACTTCTTCCTGAGCCTGAGGCAGGTGCTCTGTCCTTCCTGCGTAAGAGCATTGATGTTCCTACGACAGCTGAAGTCAAGGACATGATCCATCAGGAGATAATGGAGTACAATGTTCTCACAAATATTGAACTCAAGATTGGTGAGGAGATCAAGACTCTTCCAGAAGAGCCGAGACACTTTCTCTTCCCTGAAATCTTGGCGGCCACCAACGCGGACATACCAGCTGCTCTTGTGGGCCCTGCTGGTTCTGGTAAATCTACTCTTTGTGAACAAGTGGCTACCGCTCTGAGTCTGAAGTACTTCCTTCAGAACAGTGTGAGTGGTGATCACCAGCTCGCAGGGTATATGGATGCACACGGTCACTACCAGACTACATCATTCCGAACTGCGTTCGAGATGGGTGGACTGTTGTTGATCGATGAGGTTGATACCTCTGATGCTGGTGCCCTGAAGTGGGTGAACACTGCCTTGGCCAATGGTCACGCCATGTTCCCCGACAAGCCTGAGCCTGTGCGTAGACACAAGGACTTCCGCATCATGATTGCCGCCAATACCTTCGGCAATGGTGCTGACCGACTGTACGTTGGTGCCAATCAGTTGGATGCCAGTACCTTGGATCGGTTTGTGTTCTTCGACTTCGTCTATGACGAGAAGTTGGAGACCATGTTGTCCGGTAATCTTCTATGGGCCAAGCGTGTGCAGAACCTGCGTAAGGCAGCTGCCACTGAGAAGGCTCGTATCGTCATCTCTCCCCGAGCTACCATCAATGGAGCCAAGCTCTTGGCTGTCGGTTGGAAGCAGTCAGTGGTTGAAGACCGCTTGATTTGGAAGGGTATCGATGAGGAACTGAAGAATAGAATTCGGAAGGCAGCCTGATGCAGATGTTATCTGGCAACGCCAAAGAATTGAATGATCTCATCCCCAAGCAGGCTTGGAGTTCAACTTGGGATAGCCCTGAAACATTCGGAAGACACATCGCATCACTAGACAAGAAGAAAGCTTGGACTGATGCAGGTTGGAGTGGAGACAAAGATTTCTGTGGCACCGACGACATGGATGAAGCTCTCCGACTATCTCAGAATGGTTGGAAGGAAGGTGTGGCAGGCATTGAGAGGCTCAGAACTAAGATCCTCGCAATGAACCCCACCCATCCTAAGATCAAGAAGTACTCTATCGCTGGGTCCTACCCTGATGTGGCTCGTGCTGTATCAGGTAACCCCATGAACATGAGAACTCTTGACTCAGCTAAGTCCAGGCGTAGACCTGTGATCACGCTGCTCTCCAACATGTCAGCTAACTGTAATGTGGCTAAGGAGTCCATCACCAACAGAGCATCTGTCGTAGCTGCAATCATAGATCAGATTGAAGCTGCGGGTTATGCTTGTGAGGTGGTTGCTATTGCACCTACCTCAGGCAGTACTTGGGATGGAAAGCCAGGATACAGCGCTTGCACATCTGTGATGGTCAAGCGAAGTAACCAAGCTGTCGATCTAAGTCGACTATCTTTTGGCATGGGTCATGCAGCCATGTTCAGACGCATGGTATTTGCTGACTGGGGTTCTTCTGAACCTAATAAGGAAGGACTCGGTCGTGGCTTAGGTCACAGTCACAACATCACGGATGAGTTCGTCGATGACCTGAACTTCAAGAACATCTACGTTCTACCTTCAGCAGAAGGGAACAGTTCTAAGTTCAAGACGGAAGACGTCGCAGCTATTGTTGGTCTGAGGTTGATTGTGGACTCACTCAAGAAACAGGGATGCCCAGCGTTTGCTGGGCCTCTCACTCCTGATATTCCATTAACTGATGCTCAGAAACAAATCCATACCATCAGAACCATTAAAGATCTCGTGGGAGACATCATAGACGGTCTTGAATTCTAAAGGATATTATGCTAAGATGATTAATGCGCGTCGTAATTGATATTGAATGTAATGGATTACACAATCCCACACAGATTTGGGTCATTGTCTGCAAGGATATTGATACAAATTCCTATCACATTTTTAGAAATATAACCTCAGATGAAAATGAACTTAATAGGTTTACTGAATTCAGCAACCAAGTGGCTCTTTGGATTGGCCACAATTTCTTGGGGTATGACCTCATTCATCTCCAACGACTTACAAACTGTCCGGCATTCCACGATAATGATGTCGTTGTCTTACATAGCCTGGACACTCTTATTCTTTCCAAACTCATCGACTACCCCAGACAAGGCCACAGCATAGAAAGCTATGGTCTTGAGTTTGGAATGGAGAAGGGGAAGTATTCCGACTGGTCTAAGTATTCGTTAGATATGGAAGAATATTGTAAGAGAGACGTAGATATCTGTAGTAAGATATATACTAAGTATCTTAGTTACATTGATAATGAAGAACATAGATTATGTATATCTATAGAACATAGGTTCCAATGTATAGTCAACGCCCTTAGTAGTAATGGTTTTTCTTTCAATAAAGACAAAGCTACTAAGTTACTTAGTAAGGTAGAAGAAGAGCTAGCTATATTGGATGTGTCTATCTTAGAAGCATTCCCTCCCAAACTTAAACTGATTAGGGAAGTAACTCCTAAGGAGACTAAATATGGTACTATTAGTCTTACGTCTATACCTAAAGCTCTTAGAGATGACATTGCATCTCTTAGTGTGGGTAGCCCGTTCTCCTACTGTACGTGGGAAACCTTTAATCCTAGCAGCCATAAGCAAATTGTACATGTCCTTACTGAAGCATCTTGGCGTCCGGTAGACAAGACACAGACACACATAGATACTGAAAGAGAACTCACTAAGCTAAAACATACTAAACAACGTTCTAATGAACTTGACTTAAGACTTAAAGAATTATATACTAAGCTCGAACTAATGAAGAAGGTTGGATGGAAGGTCAACGAGACTAATCTCGAAACCTTACCAAGAACAGCCCCTCCCAGTGCACGCTTCCTAGCGAAGCGTATCCTCCTTGAGTCCAGACGTCGTACACTCGTTGAGTGGCTAGGCCTAGTTGATGTAGGTGATGGCCGTATACACGGGCGCTTCTACGGAATAGGCGCCTGGACTCATAGGATGGCTCACCAACAGCCTAACACTGCTAACATTCCCAATGAATTTGATACTGCAGGTAAGAAGAAACTATACGGTAAAGAACTTAGATCATTGTGGCAGGCTCCTAAGAATAGATTATTAGTTGGAGTAGATGCTGAGGGAATACAACTTCGTATCTTCGCACATTACATCAATGACCCTGATTTTACATTTGCTTTGGTCAACGGTAAGAAGGAAGATAAGAGTGACCCGCACAGTCTTAATCAATCCATTCTCGGATCTGTCTGTAAAAGTAGAGCAGCAGCCAAACGTTATATCTATGCCCTCCTTCTCGGAGCAGGACCAGGAAAACTGCAAGAGATTTTGGGATGCAGTGGTGAAGATGAACGCCAAGCTTATGGAAGATTGGTTTCCAGATATACAGGGTTCGCTCATCTCAAAGAAACGATCATACCTCGTGACGCGAGACGAGGATGGTTCCGTGGACTTGACGGACGTTCAGTTCGTATCCTTGGAGACAGCGATGGAACACGTCGACACTTGTGTATGTCTGGCTACCTTCAAAACGGTGAAGCTGTCGTAATGAAGTCTGCCACTCTCAAGTGGCATCACCTACTCAAGCAAGACAATGCCATTCTCGTAAACTTAGTGCACGATGAATGGCAGACAGAAGTCCCCAACAATATGGAGGTAGCATTACGTATAGCAAAGATGCAAGCAGACAGTCTGCGAGAAGTAGGTGAAGACCTTAAACTTAATTGTCCTCTAGCCGGTTCCTATTGGAACGATGACGACAAGGACTATACTATAGATACTAACTGGAGTAGGACACATTGATTAAAGATATTGATGATCTATTAAATAGATTGGATGATCCCTCTAATACAGATGAATACGGAGACTGGTCCTTTAGATTTTCTGATGTTGAAAGAGATTTAATTATTGATGCATTAATACTTTACAAGGAGATGAATATTAAGTAATGGTATTTTACGGCAAGACAGAAACAATATACATACAAGGTAAGGTGGCTTGGTTCAAGCCTAACATACCTAATAAGTGGGATAAGTATTCTGTACAGATACACCCACAGCCTAAGGACTTGGAAGTCATCCGTGACTTACAGGCCAGAGGTCTTAAAAATCAAATGAAGAAAGACGATGATGGTTATTTCATACATTTCACACGACCTATATCCAAGCGATTTCAATCGGGTAAGATACGGGTATTCGAGCCCATCGAGGTATTCGACAAAGCTGGTGTTCCTTACGATGGTCCTGTTGGTAACGGATCAGATGCGACCCTGAAGATTGAAGTCTACGAGCATGAAGTTCCCGGTGGTGGTAAATCTGTTGCTGCCAGGTGGGTGTCAGCTCGTATCGATAACTTAGTTCCTTACGAACCTGATCGGGACCTCACGGAAGGTCAACGCGAAGCCGCAGCAGGTTTGAAAGAGCAGCCAGAACAACTCTTCTGACCGTTGGAGTGCTAAACACTTTTCAACAAACAGATCGCTAAGAAGCGAGCCGGGGAAAAGTTGTTCTAGCTTTACTAGGAGTCGACCGTGGGTGAAAACTCTTCCCGTGAAGATTGGGTAAGTCCCTGCACCCCGAGAGAATAACGGCGCTCTCCGTATTATTTAACACCAGCAACGCGAACCCTCCCCGCTCCGGGATACCCCAACCTCCCGCAGGACTCAGGTGCCTGGTTGCTGTGACTGCCTCGTATAGCCAGGCAGACCAAGAGACCGTTTGACCGTTCGTCTGCTAAAACGGTAGAGTATCATCCTACTGGGAATATAGCTGTTCGGGTGACGCCCCAGAACTTCGTCAGCAATAGACCATGAGTGTGGGTGCAATCCCCACTGGCACTACTACGGTGGCGAACCTAATAGGAGTGCATGGTGAGCAAGACAGTGAGCGAAGGTAGCGTGAGCGCCAGCACATGTGTATCATTAACACAATGACTGTCAGATCAAATAGATGTCGCGTATGCTAGGGTCGGTAGTGACCGATGCTATAACCTCTGTAGAGGGCGCGTATGAGGGTAAAGGCCTTGCCTTAACTGGCTAGAGTGTCTGAAGCGATAGTAGGTGGTAGAATTAGATGTCCAACCGGAGAGTTCGATCCTCTCCCCCCGTGTATCGGGGACTGGCGGCTGTAGGACTGGACCACTTGGTATGTGGAGGTTCGTGGACTAGGGATATACACATGGGGTGCAACCTGTGCATGTCAGTTCAAGTCTGACCCGGATATCGTAATGAAGTAGGACACCGATAAAAGCGAGACCCGACCGGACAACGTCATCGGTATTGGCGTTAGCTTAGCGGTAAGAGTTCACCTCTCAACTACTCTGACCCGACTGCTAGGAAGCGCGTCATCTGGACTGCGCCTTCAGGAAGCGTAGACGCAGCATTCTATGACTGTACACTGGATACCTTGTAACCTCCAGGCTATTGCAGCAGTATGTACGATGCCGGAAGGCCTTAGGATGTGGAGCAACGATTATTGATCGTCTGGCTCAATATAGACTGCGTACATTCGCAGGGATGTGGTCTTCGTACCGTTCGGATGGTAGAAAGTATGTATCACTAGGTCAGGTTCCTAGCATTGAGCATGCGACGGCCAGGATACGTAAGAGCATCAAGCAACAGACTACTGTGACTAGGTGTACCGCTCAAGGACTGTGAGCCAGAGAGCATACGCTGAATGGGTGGAGTAAGACGCCTCTAACGCTGTCTAATAACATGGATGGTAAGAGCCGCAAGCCGGTCCAGCAAGTCCATATAACTGAATTCCAGTAACGCCAGATAAGCGTGAATCTAGCTGATGGAGGAGCCAATGCCCAAAAGAGCCTCTCAACAGCAGCCCCAGCCTCCTTAATACAACCAAGATGGTGGGGAGTGCCGAGTACGAGTACTCCCCAAGCCACAGAAGGAGTAGATGTTATGAGTAGATTTGGAGATATGATGACCATCGCGAAGATGCTCAATGACTCTAAGTCAGAGAAGCCATCTAAGCCGTGGAAGAAAGCTTCTAAGGAAAAGGATCCAATCGCTATACTGATTGAATTTCAGGAGAAGATGGATCGATATAATAAATGGCAGAAAGACCAGGAGAAGATTAACAAGAAGGAAGATAAGAAGGAACACAAAGGCTTGCTACCAGCCGACTGGTCAGTAGCCAAGCAGACAGCCTTCTTTGCCTTGGCTGGTCCACCGATAGCCATAGGATATTTATTCGGAATTATTATTCTGGTACGTATGCTCTCAGTATTTATTGTAGGATCACATGGATGATAAGATGTGAATACTGCACACAACCTGAAGAAGAATTATTGAAGCTAGATAAAGAACTATTAGAAATGAAAGAGTTAATACTAAAAGGTGATAAAAGATATAAACACATTAATCCCGGACATCTACAAGCTAGTAGGCGGGAAGGAGAATTGGCTACAAGGTGACATCGCTAATCAGTTCACAACTGAACTCACTATTAAACTCCAAGGATCCCTTGAAGAGAAAGGCAGCCCTAGGCTACGTCTCTCAGGTATGGGCCCAAAGTGCCACTGCGCACTGTGGCACTCAATACATTCCGCAATGGATGCGGAACCACTCCCCCCTTGGGCTAAAATCAAATACACCTACGGACACATACTTGAAGCGCTTGTAATCGCAATGGCCAAGGCTGCCGGCCATGAAGTAACAGGAGAACAGGATGCTGTATCTGTTGACGGGATCGTGGGGCATAGAGATTGTGTCATTGACGGCTGCATCGTGGACGTTAAGTCTGCTTCTAGCCGTGGCTTCCAAAAGTTCAAGGACCGTTCAATCACATCCGATGATACTTTTGGCTACTTGGATCAACTTGATGGCTATATTGTGGGGTCCCTTCATGACCCCCTTGTTCGGGATAAAGAGCATGGCTATCTATTAGCAATCGACAAAACATTAGGACATATGTGTTTATATGAGCATACTGCGCGCGAAGAAAGTATTAGAAAAAGAATTCGAGATTATAGAGATGTCGTCGCTCTTAGTAGAGCTCCACCGTGCACTTGTGAACAAGTTCCCGATGGAAAGTCCGGAAACATTAAGCTGGGCATTAGAGCAAGCTATAATGCGTTTAAGTACCAGTGTCACCCACAGCTTCGAACCTTTCTCTACGCAAGTGGACCAGTCTACCTCACCCATGTTGCCAGAAAGCCAGACGTAATTGAGATAGACAAATACGGTAAAGTAGTTTATAATTAATACATTGGAGAACGAAATGATTACCAGAGAATACGAGATTACTCCCCTTGAGAATGGCTATGTTGTAGAACACTCTTTTAAAGAACCCACAGATGGATTAGAATTCAACTACAAGTACAAGAGGTATATGTTTACTGATTGGAATGGCGTAGTCGATTGGGTAAAGAATAATCCCATTGCCATCCCGCAAGAAACCTAAGCCCAGGAATAAGTTCGAGACTAGAGTCTATAGTGCCCTGACCTCTTCCAGGGTTAAGTTCAAGTATGAGTCTGAGAAGATACCCTACTTGATTTCAGGGCACTATATACCTGACTTCGTACTCAATACTAAGCAAGGAAAAATATACATCGAGACTAAGGGACACTTCAGACCTGAGGCTAAACGTAAGATGGCAGCAGTGAAGAAGCTAAATCCAAGTCTCGACATTAGAATTCTATTCTATTCATACAACAAGTCATACGTTAAATGGTGCACAAAACATGGCTTTCAATACGCGATCGGTGAGCTACCGGAGGAATGGTTACAATGAGCTTTCAGCATGGTCCTAGCAATCAGGATAACCACGCTTTACTTGGGTGTCTATTTGGCGCTGTACTCGTTCTGGCTATATGCCTCGTAATAGGTGTATTAGATAAACACGGTACTCTTGATCCTATTCTGGACTACCTAGGGATACAGTGACTACATACGCTACCCTACTTGAAGTATATACTTTAGAAGAAATACTTGAACTAAACGATAAGACAGAAGAAGATTGCTTAGAGTACTTGGTCGACCAAGGCTACGTCAAGTTACCCACAATCAAACCATTGGACTTCGAATGAAAGAACTAAACTTTTGGATAGGAGCGCTAGCAGGAGCTTTAGCTCTTTATCTAGCTGAACGTACACACTGTGTTATGGGACATTGCTTCTTCTTCTAATGAGGTTCGAATGATGTCAACAGCCGAACATATCTATCGTCTTGAAATGGGGGTTATGTCTTTAATAGCAGCTATGTTTATTATGATCGTTATACTACTTTTAAAGAAATGAATAAAACACACCATCCTAGTAACCGTGCAGAGCGGCTACGCCTAAAGAGAATGAGAGATACCTTTGACAATAAATCAAGTGAGCTCGGAAGGATACGTAAACGAAACCTCCAAGAGCTCAAGACAAAGGAACTCGAAAATGAGCTTAGGATCGTCGTATCTGGCTCGCAAGAAGAAGTCTAACTCTTCTTCAATTAAATCTCAGATCTCTCTGAGCCACATCACCAACGGGATCATACCCATCCTAGAGATGGTTAAACTACTCAAGCCTAGAGATGAGGTCATCTCCATTGACTTTGACTGGCACAACATCAAGGACGATATATGTCCTATAACAATAAACGTAAGAAAGGAGGCGTCTAAGACCAAATGACTACAATGAATGGCTAAGGGGAATAGAAACTATCCAAAGGAAACTGCTTATGAAGAACGTCCTGCGCAGGTCAAACGCCGGGAAGCTCGCAATAGAGCGAGAACTAAAGCAGCTAAAGCCGGTAAAGTACACAAGCATGATGGACTCGAAGTTGATCACCTTGGGTACCACAGAACTGGCAGTCTTGATCACGTTAGGACTGCTGTTGTCACAAAGCATGCGAATAGAATTAGGCAACCAAAGAGACATTGATACTTAGGCTATTACAGCCCAACAAAGGAAATAACATGAATGAGATCATTCACGAAGTGGTTTCAGAAGATAGCAAGCGCTATGTATTCGCTATCGATCCCATCACAGGTGAGCAGATTAAGATCGAGCTTGCAGGCACGGGGGAGTTCAGCCAGGATCTCGACGATGCTCCGGCGCCGGAAGGCGTAACCATCCACTAACTCCAGCAGCGCATCCTCCCTTGAGGCTGCTGGTAAACTGACCCGGGTTCTCTTAACAGAGGCCCGGGTCCTTTTTATGAGTATAACAATGAAATATATTGATCTAGATGAAATTAAATCTATGGGCTATCTTAAAGAAGTATTCAAAAAGCGTAGAGCTGAAGTCAATTCATTAGCACCTACTGAAGAAATAGGCGGCTATGCGGTGCCCGCCCAAGAAGGGAATAATCCCATGTTCGACAAGTATAGTGATGTCCCCACGCCGAAGGCTCCCCGTAACGCTGCAGTGGCTGCCAACAGTGTGGTTGGTTCGTCTCTGGTGATCGAGTCTCCTGCTAAGACGGAGGAAGATCAGCGCCGGTACCTCGGTGCACGCGCCATGGATGTGCTGCTGGAGAAGCAGGATGCTCTGATGGAAGAGTTCAAGATCACGTTTCGGTGGCGTCCCAAGACGGTGCAGGAAGCTCTGAAGCGTATTCAGGACGGTCTGTTCACCATGAAGGGTTCCGAGAAGACGGATCCAGTTCCCTACAGCTGGCTGGAGAATGTGTTCTCCTGGCGTGGCCCCGAGGATCAGCCGGATGAGGCTGGCTTCAAGGTTGCTTCGGAGAAGCTGCACAAGGCCTTCGGTGATCTCCTGGACAAGATGCGGATCCTCTCTCCCATCGACGGTCTGAAGGAGTTCCAGGCGTTCCAGGCTGCTGCCTAATGGACTACAAGAAATGGGAAGAGCTAAGGAAAAGAAGTAAAGAAGATTTCAAGCTCTCTCCAAAGTGGTTGAAGTTACCAAACACTAAATGGTTGATTTGGTAACAAACTAGTTGTCCTCCTACTGAGCTTGCCGGCTTCGAAAGCGGACAAAGAAAGACCCCCATGCCTTACGGTGTGGGGGTTTTTTTATGTCTATACTAGACTTTAAGCGCCTAATGATAGGAATTTTACTTCTGAATTTGTGTAAATCTAGGTCTGTCTTCGGTAAGGCGTGGGGGTGTGAAAGCTCTATCCCATTTATTCATGTACATTCTCTTCTGAACATTACGAGCTTCTACTTCACCCATGAGTCTATTGTACTGTTCAACCTGTTTCTTTGATTCTTGTTTAAGTAAATCTTCACCTTCAACCACATCTTTAAGACGTTGGATTAATTTGGGATCTGTATACTCGAATAGACGCTTGTGAAGACCTGAAGGTAGGGATTCAGGATTCCTAATTGCATTCTTAAGGTTAGTTAATTGAGTGCTACTTATCTTATAGTCTTCCTTAATTTGCTGTTCAGTCTGAGTCTTAACATTATTGAACTTCTGTTCCTGCGTAAGTAACTCTTTAGACTTAAACTCCATAGGATTACCACCCCTAGCAAAGCCTTCTATATCTTGAATACGGTGTTGAGCCTCATGTAATACCAAACTCTTAACGTAGTTAGGATTTAATTTATCCCCTAAGCTAAGTGTATTAGATATAGGATCCATTGCAGCATGAGCTACATCCTTTAAGTAATCAGGTAATCTAGCTACTTTAGTATGCATTAATTCAGGGTAAGCCTTAAACAACTCTGGATGATCTAGTACATCAGGTAAGTAAATGGGCTTAACAGTCTTACCAAAGAAGTCTTTAGGTTGATCTTTAAGACTTATTAAACCTCCTTCTGGAGTTTTACCAACACTATCTGAAAGTAAGCCTGTATCAAAATGTTCAGTCTTCAGGAGAGCTTTAGAATCATCTATCTCTTGACGCCACTGTGTATCAGCACCCCGGAATGTACCTGTAGCAGCGTGAATCTCGTCAGGATGGGTGACATTAGCTTCTAACTCTTGAGCTTTAGCTAAGGCAGCTTTATCGAAGGTTAGGGCCTTGACCCCCTTCATAGTACCTGGGCCTGCGCTCAGACCTATATTAATACCTCTATCTATATCTTCAGGAGTAATAGTTATCCAAGGATTAACCTTAATATCTTGAGAAGAGTCTCTAGGAGGAATGTAAGTCTTACCGTCCTCAGCCCAATGTCCAGCTAAGTCTGGACGATCTTTAGCATACATACTTTGGTCAGAGAAAGTAGGATGATTAGGTTTCTTGAAGGTATCTGGCCAATGTCCTGTGGTAGCATCTGGTTCTAGTCCAGCCTTATAAGCTCCTCGTAAATCATAGTCAGCTCCTGAGTCATTAGGAGCAAACTTCTGCTTCCAATCTTGGAACTTAGTCTCCTCTTCAGGAGATAAGTTAGTCTCGTACTGTTTCCCCGGTGTATTGATACCCCCAGGTGATTCTAACGCACCACGGGGCTCCCCAGGGGCTTGGGGACCCCTTCCAGAGAGATCGTAGTCTATGATATTACCCTGTTCATCATAGATATTATGGGGATCTTTACCTATATCTAGGTTATTCTTCAATTGATTGGGAGTCTGTACATTCTCGTCTCTAGTAGGAGCAGGTTCTACTACATTATTATCTTTAGTATCGGGGGGATTACCCTTGTAGACATCAATCCTATTCTTATCTAGGGTAGGATCATGTTGAGCAGCAGCATGTTCAAAGTCATTCTCATAGACACTCCCATCGCTAGTTCCAATGGCCATGATTACCTCTGGAATGCAGCGCCGAAGCGTTCATCGAAGTTAGGACCAGAGATTGGAGGAGTAACTCTACTGTCAATAGGTGGTTGATCTGGCTTCCTACCAGCATTAAGGATTGAGTTCATCATCTTAGTGGGAATACCCTCAACATTGTTCTTGAAGTCAAATCCACTATTAGACAATACCTTAACTATGTAAGCGTTAGTATCACCATTGTTAGAACGTTCAATGTGAGCTAAGTTAGCGATACCACTATTCATCCTAGTTGTTACTTCAGTAACTGGACGAGCATAGGAAGCTTCAGTCTGAGACATAGGCCTACCTTGTTTATTGAGTACTTCGAAGTAGGGTGCATTACCTGTACCACCTTCGGTGTGCCAGGCAATCTTATAGCTCTTCAGGAAGGTCTGGTCTTTGATCTTAGACAGATCAGCAATGCTGTCTCTAGCGAGTACACCACCCCATTCCTTCTCAGCCCATTGGCGATACATCTCTTGAGTTCGCATGGGCATCTTAGCCACAGCATCTGTGATCTTAGGATCAGTCATAGTCTCGAAGGCAGCCTGTCTACCAGGAGCATCCGGACCATCCTTAGTAATCTTATTTAGAACACCATAGTTCTTAGGACTGAATAGAGAAGTCATAAGGTTAGCCTTAGCTTCATCTTTAACTGCTGGATTAGATATGACCTTAGCTACATCAGTGATGCTACCATAGACATTAGGATCTTGAATCTTCTTCTGCCTAGCATCATCAATAGCACTGGATAGAGTAGTAGGAGTAGCTGGGTTAGCTGGTGCTAACATATCCATCTTCACACCCTTGACATATTCAGTGTACTTCTTATCCATCTTATTAATGATGGCATCTTGTAGCAAGATAGCTCCAGTCTGAGGACCAACAGCTTCATTGACAGCAGACATACGCTGAGAGGCTTCACCTACTGTAGGATCATTATAGAGAACATTGGTAGCTTTATTATGAATGGCATTATTCATATTAAGAACAGCATAAACACCTTGGTAATCTTTATCCTTAACGAACTTGATTACATTATCGTAAATACCAAGTTGTTCGTCCATTTCATCTTTAAGATTATGCAGACCCCCTGCAGACTTAGCATAGGAATTACCTTCGCTATCTCTACGTAAAGCTATGGACCTAAGTATATTAGCAGCAGAGTTACGTTGAGCTGCTAAATTAGTGAGCCACATCCTATTTTGTGCTTCATCCATCTGAGGCATCTGACCCGTAGCTTGGCCTGTGAAATAATCAGACAACTCCTTAGGCGTCTGTACATTGGTAGCCATACGCTGTGTATTGAATGCGTCGTTGATAGTGGCTCCAGCTTCAGCCGTGAAGTCTTCTTTCACACGCTGCACGGTAAGCTCACCTTGGCTCTTAGCAGCAGCTCTGGCAGCTTCAGCAGCTACCTGATTGATATGTAGTTGGGACTTCTGAGCTACGAAAGCTCTTAGACCTTGGCCATCCATATCTCCTCTGAGATACTTCTCTCTAGCGAGAGCAGCACCTGGAATAGAATCCACGTACTTATCGATGAAGGTTAAATCTTTATTCTTCTCGGAGTTAGCGTTAGTAGCACCACGGTTAATATCTTCCAGAAGGTTCTTCATGAAAGCATTGGCAGGATCTACACCTGAGACAGACTTAATCTGTTCATCAATGTAATCTTTGTAACCTGGGTATTGATTGCGTAGTTGTTTAGCTAGAGCATTAAGGGAGCCTGTGTACAGAGTGTCGTTAGCTTTACCACCACCACCATTCTGTGCTTGAGCTGTACCAAGAGCTGAAGCCTTATCGAGACCAGCCTGTAAGCCACCAGGGACGTCAGGAGCTGGGGTCTCACCTAGTGTATCTGCACTGATACCAGCAGCAGATAAAGCACCTGAGGGAGGTACTGTACCAGCTATCTGCATGTTACGAACTTGAACTAGAGACCTAGTATAACTATCTCTTAGATCGTTGACACCAGTTTCAACCTTATCCTTAAGATAGCTCTTCTCTGTAGTGTCAGCTAGCTTAGCAGCAGTGTCTAGGCCTTCACCTATAGTTGCGAGAGTAAGTCCTGTGGACTTATCTGACTCAGGTTGCTGAATAGGTTTAGAGAGTCTATCCCAATTAGGGGGATTGACATCGGGACCTGTTGGATTGAACACAGCCATTATTGATTACCTTGTTTAAGTTGTTGGCTACGTATAAATGTATCTTTACGAACTGCTCTCTTATCCGTGGGTACGTCTTCACCTAGATAGAAGTTATAGTCAGAACGATCAATTGAATTGGAGTTAGCTTTAGCTGCTTGTGCAATAGCTGAGAGCATCTTCTCGTAAGGGAAGCCTGCTGCATGGAGAGTAGCGAAACCATTCTTGTGGTATTGTTCAGCAGCCTCAGGATCTTTATTCTTAGCAGCCATATCAGCTCTAGCCATGTCCTGCATGTAGCTCTTTAATGCAGACTTCTGCATCTCTTTCTCTTCCTTCATGATGTCTCCCTTGAGCCAAGCATCGCCTTGCTCTGTAGGATTAAGACCTGATATACCCATGAAGATAGCATTAGCCTTAGACACATCCATCACTGGAGCATCACTCTTAGACACCCACTTACCCAATGTAGTGCCTACAATTACTTTCTTCAAAGTACTTAGTGAAGAGATTTCCATGGCAGGTTTAACTAGGTCATCAAACGTAAGTTTGAATCTCTCTTCAGCTGGATCTTGTCTAGCAAAGGAAATCATAGCCTTATACCAACCATCAAAGCCACCTAGGAATTTGAAGATATTATCTATACCAGCACCACCTACGAGCTGTAACCAAGTCTTATCTCCTCTTAGAAGATCAGAGACAGTGGTCATACCCTTAGTACCCCACTTACCTCCTATGTCGTAGTTATTACCTGTAGCCTTATTCAAAAAGAGGGCGGGCCATCCTTCCATAATAGCAGTTGAATACCAGTGCTCACCAGGTATGTACCCGAAGTTATCCAAAGCATATTTACGGGCTTTATCTCCACCAGGAATACCTGTAACACCAATAGCACTAGGAATACCATACATAGCTCCATAGCCAGCCATGAGCCGGGCACGAGCTAAATTACGTTCTGTAGTTGTTTCACCTATTTCCTTACCAAGAAATGTTTCGCCTAATCTATATTGATATGATAGGAACTGCATGGGTAGAGACAACACACCTTCATTTAGAATGGAGTTGGAAGCTCTAGTCATGTTGTTAGTCAGAATGTTAGCGTGGTGTAAAATACCTTGACGATCTAGTTCAGTCAGCTTACCAAAAGGATTACCTTCTCGGTAGAGACGGAACGCAGTGTAGTAAGCAGGTATACGAGCAGCTTTCTCACCCCATTGGAATGGTTTCTGACCACCTCTAGTAATAGCTCCTGTACCTTGTACCACTGAATGATTATTAAAGACACTATCAAGATCAACCATCTCGCCCCCTACATTGAGGAAGCCTGATCTAATTAATTCTTGTCTACCTTCCATGAACTCTCCTGCACGCCAGCGACTAGAGCCAAGCATTACCTTGCCCATGTCAAGCTTGGTGGCAGCATTGTCCAAAGCTTTGAGAACCTCAGGATTACTGTTTACTGCAGCCCAGCTATGAAGCAGAGATGCATAGGTACCAGCCATACCAGCTCTAGGCTCTAGAGCCATAGTGGTAGTCCAGCTATTGAACTGAGTTATTATTTGGGGTAGAGCATATAGACCTAGCTTGAAGTGGTAAGCTAATGATCGTACAGCGGATACGGGTTCTGCATGGTATGGGAGTAACCAGTGTGGAACTAACAGAGCTGCACGCTTGAAAGGATTATTAGCCTCCCAGACTTGATCAGCAATGTACTGTGTTAACTGGTGTATGGTAGTATCAAACTTACTGGGTAGACCAATGAACTCTCTAGCCTTATAACGATTAGAAAGAAGATTAGACTTCTTCATTAAGTCAACACTATCTAGACCGCTCTTCCACTCAGGAGTTAGGAAGTGAGCAAATGGAGCAGACCTAATCTGTTCTTCTGTAGGCTTCATATACTTAGAAGCTTCACGGAGCCAATGTTCTACTGTGTAGATCTTGTAGTCATCCATGAAGGTACTGTTGATCATTCTGTTGAGAGAACGATCAAAAGAAGCAATAGGATCCACCATGCTAGCAGGCTGATATTCGTAATCAGGACGGCCAGCCTTACCTTTATCATTGAAAGTATAGACACGGTCTGAGTCACGCTCCCTGTTATATTCAACTTGGAACTGTTTGGAAAGATCGCCTGATCTAGTACCATCTCTGAAGTTACCGGCATACTTAGCTTCTAGGTCTTTACCAGTAGGGAGATCAATGATCTGTCTTCCCTTAGGAACTACTTGGAAGTGTTCCTTAGTAGAGTATCTAGGAAGCTGCATTGTTCCGTCGTCTAGCTTCTTAGCTTCAAAGTATCCTTTGAACTTATCCCATTCAATAGGAAGTTTATGTTCTTCATACTTAGCTTTAGCTGCATCAAACTTCTTGGCATCTAGGAGATCAATGACTTCATTCATCTTCTTAGCAATGTCATTACCCATGGCTCTATTGTCCACAGGCATGAAGGTTCTATCTCCCTCGTAGAGAGCTTCCACCTTACTACCACGTCTATCAACGACTACGTTACCAGACTGAGTCTTAGTAACTATAGCTTGCTTAAGATAGTTATCGTAGTCAAAGTCAAAGTGACCACCACCACGTCTATTGACATGATTGTAGCCTAAGTCTTTAGTCTCAACGTTATCAGCTATAACGTAGACAACTCTTTCATTGCCAGCAATCTTACTGAAGTCTTTTAGAGGACGTTCACCAGTGGCATAGATCTGAATTACTTTCTTCGAACCATTAGCTACTTCTTCTGTCCAACGTTCTCTATTGCCCTTGGGTATAGCATTAGTTTTGTATAGACGCTCATCACCTTGACGCTCACCTAATACAATTACGTTCTCACTGCCACCCGGTAGACGTTTAAGATCAACACCGTCTACGAAATCAGAGAGTACTCTCTTGCCGTCAGGTCCAATCATGGAGAACTGATGTTGCTCTACGCCTAAACGACTACGATACTTGTATTCAGAAATCTCTCTTAGCGTACGTTCAGCTTCCATCATCTTTACGAATGAGAAATAAGCATTAGCTTCATTGAAGCTAGGTGGACGCTCATAGTGAGTTAAGTAATGGCTTTCTAATTCACCTAGTGTCTTAAAGAAATAACCAGGCTCACCATTGAAGTTAGGATCAGGAGCATCTTGGGCATACTTCAATGTTCTGACAAATTGTTCCTTAACCTCGGCAGGAGATAGTTTACCAGTTATAGTTCTAGGTGCACTGCGGTACCAAGGAATAGGTTCACCAGTAACTTCATCATGGGTTATCTTACCCCGAGCAATATCTACTAGAGCCTGTCCTTCTTGAGAAGCCCATCTACGCAAACCTGAGGTAGAGAAGGTGGCAGCATTGCGCTGCATCATCTCATTCTTAGACAGGGTCTGGTTAGCACCACGGATCCAGCCTGTAACACCATTAACGATATTAGAGAAGCCAGAAGCACTGGAAGTACCAATAGCATCAGGAACTAAGTTGCCTGCAGTATCTCTAATCATTAAATCTTTAACGAGAGTCTGACCCTCATTGAAAGGAACCAGCTTCTCAATGTAGAAACCAATGCCCTTCTGGTTGACCACAGCAGCAACAGGAGTAACACGTTTATTAACAGCAGCTAGAGTTTCTTTATATCCTTTAAGGATAACTCTAATACTATCCTTACCAGTAATGTGAGATTGAGCCTCAACTCTGGCAGCTTTAGATAGTCTGGGATTAGTAGCTGCAGCCTTGTATCTCTTTAGAGCAGCTTCAGTCTCAGGAATAGATTTCTCTAGACGTTCCTTAGTAGCCAGATCAGTCTTAGATCCAGTGAACTTAGCAGCTTCCTGTTCTACCTTACCTTCAGCCTGCCCTACACGATAGCCTTGTGTATTAAGCTTTAGTTCTTGTTGGGCAAAGTTATGGGCCATCTCATCCGAAGAGAAGAGAAGGTTGTCATGGCTGCCAAACCTAACTGGCCATACGTGAGTATTGGTCAATTCATTAGGAATAGGATCCCCAATATCTAAGATAGCATTCTTGCTACCTCTAAACTCACCGTAGAGTTGTTGTCTAAGCTTATCTACATTCTCAGGAACAGACAAAGCCAGAGGAGTCCTCTGTACTTTAGACATCTCTATAGCTTCGTTGAGTAAAGTTTCTCCACCACGGATAATACCGTCTTGTATTCTGGTTACAGCTTCACGAGTAAAGCTACCGATGTTGTTACCGAGCAATTCAACATCTTGTCTGAATCCAGACATTAAAGCTTCCCTGCCAACTTGAGTTGGATCAGCTGTACCCTGAACTGTTTTAATTAGGTTATCGGATACTCTAAGGGTAGCAGCCTGTGTAACGTTGCCAGCAGACTCAGCTATGGTAGCCTTAGTAGGTCTCTCAATCTCTAGGGACTTAGCAAGGTCCTTATAGATATTCTGAGTCTTATTAAATAGATCTACGCGTTTAGCTAACTTGACACCACCGCCTGCAACTGTAGCTACGTCTAATGGAGCTAGTACAGTGAAGATGTTGTTAAGGTATCTATCGGAAGTAGTTGAGCCTAGGATGGTCTTAGCGAACATTAAGGCTAGAGTGGGATTGTGCCCTTCTAAGTAGTCTAGTATTCTTGTAGTCTCAGATCTGAACTGAGGTCCAGGGAGAAACATAAGGTGATCAACAGTAGCTTCTAAGTTAGTACCTAGGAGGACACCACCATCTATCTTACCCACTTCTTGGACTAATCCTCTGAGCATGTACTCAGAGTAAGGTTGAGCTATCAAGGCTAGCTGGTCAGCAGACCAACCAATCCAACCTTGCTTAGCTATACCATCTTGTATATTCTGCGCTCGCGTCTCCACGAAACCACGCATGGAAGCTAGATCACTAGTCTTCGATGCCGTCTCGTCTACCTGATCTGGGATCTCACCGGTAGCTTTATCAAGAAAGTTGTCAGCCATATACCCTGCAGCAGTATTGGCGGAGCTGACATAGTTAGTAGCGTAGGCTCTCTCAATTACTTCATGAGGATCTGCAGGAGCATTAACAGGGCTAAAGGGATCAAGTACAGTAGCAACTTCCTTTGGGTCAAGTGGACCACCCTTACTATTAGCAGCGGCTACTATCTTCTGATGTTGTTCTTCTGCTTTGTTGTAGTCAATCTTAGCGGCAGCTTCCTTACGTATCCAATCTTCCTGACCAGCAGCAATGGCAGATCTAACTCCATCCTCTGTCTGACCAATTAGATCAGCAATACCACCATAAGTAGTTTTGAAAGTTCTCTTCTCAATGGTAGGATCTGAAGGTTGAGGAGGAGCTGCACCGGGAGCTGGTAAGCTCACCATAGGCAAGCCGTCCTTAGTTCCAGGTACTCCTAAGGCTACACCTTCGTCTTGTACGATTGGCTGAGGTTGAGGTTGGTCTTGAAGTTCAGGATCCATTAACCAGTTCCGTATCCAGAGGGACTACCACCACCCATTAAGCTTCCACCCATTGCACCAATGTTCTTACCAAAGCCACCAATGATTGGGCCTGCTTTAATTAGAGCACCACCGAGAGAAGCAATACCTTGGTCAGTAGCAGCCTCACCTCCAAGGGATGCTAGTTGTTCTTTATGTCGACTAATGTCAGCGTCAATGCCAAAGATGTTTTGACCAATCTGTAGGTTCTGACTTATATTTTTAGAATTGAGCAAACCTTGATCTGTAGCTTCAGCTTGTCCACCTTGTAAACCTGAACCAAACTCAGCTCCTTGCGAAGTAGCAGAAGCTAAACCTTGAGCTCTAGCTTTCTGTGCATTACGAAAGTTCTCCATCTGGGCTCTACTAGCTTCTAATTGCATCTGTTGCTGTTTTTGTTCATTAACTTGTTGTTCATCTGCAGAAATAGCTTGGCTTTGTTCGGCTTGAGCTTTAGCATTAGATGCTGCGGATAAGCCACCGAAGAGTTGCATACCCAGACCAGCTATGCCTAAACCTATTGTAATTGGATCCATTATGTACCTTGATTAATAGTATCTAGTTCGGCCCAGCCTTGAATATCAAAGGGCTTTCCATCTGTAGATATAACTTTAAATTGAAGAGCATAACCATTGCCTCTTACCTTAACACGTTTAAATACAGTATCGAAGTGAGTTAAGCCATGATTAATTTGTTGAATACTAGACCATTTACCGGAGTTTTTATTATTAGCAAAGTTCCATATGAACTGTATTTTATAAGAATTAGGTTCTGAATTAGTTCGAGTATATAGTTGTAAGTATTGAAGTTGAAACTTCTTAATAGCTTGACCTCTAAGCTTAAATCCAGTTACGAAGTAACTAATGTAATTAATAGAGCCCCAATCTACGAAGGCAGTATCGTGTTCATCTGCAAAGCTACTACCAGTAGTGTTAGAAGATATATATTTAAAGCCAGAGGGCGATGAATTTAAACCACCAGGACTAGATACGTAGACAATACCATTAATAGAATTATTAGATGTATCAACTGTATAAGGATAGAAAGCTTTATTATAACTATTGAAGTTTAAAACTCTATTGAAAGTATATCTGTCTGTTACACTAATTGCCTCAGTATCTTTATACACCCACTGCAAAGTATAATCTATCGGATGGTAGGCACCTCTTGCGTACTTCTTACTAGATAGAGGAATATTGTTATAGAAGGTAAGAATTGTACCTACCGTAATAGGAATAACTTCTAATGGGTTAACATGTAGGGGGCTGTTGAGAAGTGATGTACCTTGCTTAGCAGGTTCTACAGCATAGATACCCTCTTCATTCCAAAAGTACGGTAAACCTTGAACATCTACATAAGACGTACAAGAGATAGATCTAACAGAAGACAGTTTAACGATAGTGTAATCATTAGCTGAAAACCCTATTCCCGAGCTTCCAGTAAGATACCAAACTCCATTAGCTGCAAATATTAGAAGAGCATTCTGAAGAGCAAATAGTTTATAGATAGTTCCACTGCCTTGAATAGTAATCACCCCTCCATCAGAAGGAAGTAATCCAAATAGCTGCTCTGAAGTAGGATCGTTAGTTTGGTAACAAGCTCCGAAGTCGTTAACTCCTTGGACTATCTTGGAGAAATATATATTCTCTGTCCAAGTATAGTAAGGAGCATCTCCTGTAGGTTGCTGCGAATCATCTATCCCAGTATACCAAACTCTACCTTGAAACCAGGTTCCATTGGTGGGTCTCTTAAGAGTTGTTGTGGAAGTGACAGTGAGACTTGACGCGAGGTCCTTCCGTTGATTGAAAGCGGAGACAATGTAATGTCCCTTGGGTGCATTAGCAGAACCTAATGGTGTATTCGCAACTGTAGTTGTGGGATCAAATACATTACTAGTATTTTTAAAATACCACCAAACGTCTGCATTACTAGGGTAGTTTCCAATAGCTGTAAACCACGAAGTAATATGTCCTAAATTAGTTTGTTGAAGCTGCCATGAACTATGTGGTAAATTACCCCAAGGAGCACCTTGTGCAAAGGTAATAGTTATAGTAAGAGTAGTTCCTACGTAAGAAGATACAGTACCGGTTATGGCTACTGCTCCTCCCAGTAGATAAGCATACTGTCCTGTATCATAGATATTGACAGTATCTCCTCCTGCTATAGTTAACCCAGAAGGAACCGTAAAGGCTTTAGTCCCAGTGTAAGGAGGATTAAAGGAAGTTGTAGAATTCGCTATCCAAGCTGAACCTGAAGTCCATCCTTGGTTTTGAAGATTATATTGATGCTCGGCATTAAGAGTAGGAGGTCTGTTGGTTACTCCGATAGTTTCAGGTATACCTACAAAGTCTCTAATCTGTACAATTATAGGATTAGCAGTAATAACACCTGCATTATAGGAACAATAAATGGGCTCACAATTAGGATGATAAACAAACAGGTATCCATTACCATCTGAAAATTGGCATTCTAAATTAGCATTGAATAAGACACCCAATACACCGAAGCTAGCTATATTTACGGTCGATGCTAATAGTTGAGTAGATAGTGGAGTAGCCACCATAGCTGTACTAGACTTATAGAAATATAGGATACTTCCAATCTGTTCTACTACAATTTGAGTTAGACCATCTCCACCTGCGTTATTCCACTTATAAGAATTGATTGCAACGTTATCTCTACCAACGGGATTAAAAGAACCATTAATCTCAGTATTAATACCTTCACGTCGAGTAACATCGCCTACAAGAGTATAAATACAATTGTTAGTATCAGTAGTTGCATTTTCTGGAAAATTAAGTCCAGTAGATTCGGTTATAAGACCTTTAGTAAAGTTGTTCTCAACTGCTGTGGTAACTTGCTGTGGAGACATTAATCTTGGACTTCTACAATCTCAATATTGCGTTTAGCAAAATATGAACCAGCATGATTAAGTAAACCTTTAAAGCTAGTAAACTTACCTTTTAAAGGTTCAGGTAAAACACCACCCTGCTCATATTTGAAACTCCACATAGTGGTTGGGGGATCGAGTACGGCACGTATTTTATTATCACCGGTAAATATTCTAGTATCGACATTACCAGTACCTAGTTTAGGATTTACTTTACGCAATACAAGAATTCTATCTTGACTACGCATCTTGCTTTCTGGGCTATCCATTGGAAGCATCCCATCCTCTTGATTTGAAATAACTTACTGGGCTAGTAAAGCCTATACCACGTCTACCAAAGTTAGGCAGTTGATTAAAGTAAGTAGGTCTGTTCACTATTGCTTTAGTTTTTTGAACTGAACTCCATCCTCGCTTAATCTCCATCTCAGCCTTAGGATGTGGAGATTGCTTAAGCTCAAAGAAGGCCATAGCCTTAGCTTCATTGAAAAGCAAAGTAAATTGTTCATCATCCATATCAGGTATAAAAGAATCTACCATATTAAACACTGGTATAATCTTACCCCATGCCATGGTCTTTTCCATCTGCAAGGTTGAGTCTTGAGTAGAATCATAACCATCGAAGATGACGTTGAAGTCACTTAGAATGCAACAGTATTGTGGCTGTTTATTGTTCTTATAATAGAACTTATAAGTACCTGGAATACCGTTTACATTATCTGTGAAGATAAAGCTGAATACATTAATATCTGAAGGATTAAAAGTATTAACCATATCTATGAATTGCTTAACAGGAAGTATAGTTACGTAAGCATAACCTGGCACAGCAAACTGATTAGATAGAGCTGAGATAATCCAAGAAGTAAAAGTACCTGAACCAATTCTAGACGTTACATTGATAGATAAACTAGTTCCCGTATAAGCAGTTACAGAACCGGTGACTGAATTACTTCCGGAAGTAGCTGTAGCTATTTGACTTACTTTAATAGGCAGAGTAGCTGAACCAACTGTAAACGTTAGGACACCTAAACCAATTGTATTAGATGTAGTAGAGGTAGTCGACCAGAGTACAGTAGGAACGATGTTAGTGTTAACACCGTGAGTAACTGTGTTGCCTATTAACTGACTGTTAATATTAGTATTGAAATATTTAAGCCATTTAATCTCGGCTACATTATCCGGAACAAACATCTGTACAGGAGAGGTAGAATCTAAAGAAGGAAGCAGTTGTATAAGCTGCTCATGCTCGGGAAGATCAACTCTGTTAACTATATCAAAGTATTTATTCTTGATTATAGTCGCTACCTGCATAGACTCAACGGTATCCGAGATACTGTTAACTTCATCAGAGCTAAGAGAACTCATAATATCTTGAGTCATTTGTAGTAAGGTCATGTGCATTATTTACGTCTCCAGACATTGAGAGCAAGGTTGCCTAATAGGAAAGCAAAGGCTGCTCCTGGAAGATAGGCTAGAGAGGGTGGGTAAGGAGGTACTTCAAAATATAACCAATTCCAATGGCGAACCACGATAGTATCCCAACCAACAATACCAGCCCAAGCCACCGGGGGTAAAAGTAAAGCATCTCTAATTAACCTTATACCGATATCATCTCGAGTAGCATCAATAATAGAAGTAGAAGCCTTCATAGCTTCTACATCTACTTTACCATCGATTGTATACTTACCAAGTTCTGTATCTTGCCACTTCGAAAAGATGGAAGTTATACCTTGGATAATGGGCCCGATTAAGGGAATCCAACTAAGCATTATTATCCCGTCCATGGGCTACCCAAGTTACAATACCCAGAGCAGCTAAACCAATTGTGAAGGATTTAGGTAAGTCCATCTCACCTAAGTAACCCTTAATAGTAGGGTCACTTACGTAAGAATGCATTTCACCTAGTGTAAGGAGAGTGGCTCCTGAGAGGGCTTGTGTCCATCCTAGGAACTTAGTCCAGCTCTTATACCAGACAGCCTTAAGCGGCTGTAGGAGTAGATCCAGTGAGCTTGTCTTTGAGGGTTTTAATTTCGTTTTGCGCATTTGAAAGATCAATCTTTACTCCGGCCATACCTCGGCCCTTGACGTACCATCCGAGGCCAGCACCAACCATGGCACTAACAGCAGAGGCGATTACAGAATATAACATGGGGACTCCATTTTGAATGTATTGGATTGCAGGTTTAAGGGGCTCAACAACCTGAGCTGCATGCTTTGCATGCGGGACTACTTCCATGAGTAGATCGGTCATTATTTACCTTTATTTGCGTACAGATGAATGAGTGTTCCAACTACCAGGGCAAGTACGCCGGCACCGATGAGAACTGCATTTTGATGTGCGTGAATGTATTGTGAGAAGGTAACACCTGTACCAGCGATTACTGTACCAGCAACTGGACCAGCTACGTTATTCCTCGTGGCTAGAACTTTACTATAAGCTCTTACGCCGTCCACTCTCTTTGCCCAACCCTTACCAAACGTAGACCATGTCGACAGTGACTTTAAGAAGGCCATACGTTCGTCATTAATAGCGTCTATTAGTTCAGTACCTGACTTCGATTTAAACCGCTGTAGAGCCTTCCTAGGGCGTCCTAGCCCACTATTGACGCCGTAATCGAAACAAGTATAATCAACACCAGAGGGAAGATCACTACAACCCAAAGCATCCCAGTACTTGGCTCGGTAAATCGATTTGGCATCTTCCACCTTCATTTTCCTGACATCATTAGCCGTACCTTGTTTATTGATATACTTTTGATAGTCGGTAAGAGTGATTCCAAAGTTAGTAGGACCACCGGGATCAAGAGGATGATTGCTATATCCACCTTCGTCCTTGAGAAGTCTGTCCAAACAGTCATTAAAATTTGATTTCATAATTTACCTATTGGTTACAATATTCTGTAATAATTACCACTCCAGCAGATCCTGCTCCACCAGTTCCAGTGGTAGCACTATTATTACTTAATGATCCAGCTCCTCCTGATCCATAAGCAGCAGCAGCTCCACCATTAGTCGATCCAGTACCACCGAAAGATCCTAGTCCTCCTCCTCCGAAAACAGAAGAACCACCATTACCTCCAGCTAATTGAATAGTTAGAGCCGTTGCAAATAAACCACAATTACCCGGCATTCCAGCTGAAGCTATATCACCAGCTCCTGCTGTTGCTCCTGCCCCACCACTAGGCGCTGCTCCAGAGTTTGCAACTGCACCTCCAGAACCTCCGTTAGCAATGCAAAGAACGCCTACACTAGTAGCTGAACCATTACCACCTGAAAGACCAATACCACCTGCGCCTGCAGTTCCTATTGTGACTGCTTTAGATGCTCCGATAGTTGCAGTCGTAGCTAATGTTCTAGAATAGCCTCCCGAACCTCCGCCTCCTCCTGTAAAGAAGTCCGCGACTGTACCTACGGTTCCTCCTCCACCTGCCCCACCACCAACACATTCAATGTTAGCAAAAAGCATTCCTGGGGAAGGAGTATAAGTACCACTTGCAGTAAATACTTGTTTCTTAACAGTTACAACTGCTCCTGTTGAACTATTAGTTCCTCCATTTGCAATTGGAAGTATTCCAGTTACACCAGTCGTTAAGGGTAAACCTGTTGCCCCCGTTAAAGTACCGGATGCAACTGTACCAAGAATAGGTGAAACTAAAGTAGGAGATGTACTGAGAACTACATTGTTTGTTCCTGTAACTGCAGTAAGCTGTGTGCCATTCACCTTTAAAACATTACCTGCACCAGCAGTATCGAATGTCTTATTAATTAATGTATCTGTAGAAATTCTAGACACTAAAGAACTAGCAGCTGCGGGAACTGCAAGATCAGCTCCATTATTAATAACAGGAGTAATTACTTTAGGAGTGGTTACACTCGTGGCAAAGTTAGGATTAGCAATGGTTGAGATTATTAGACCACCAACATTTATATTAGTGCCGCTGGTATATACCCCTAAACCACCGTTGATATTAATTTGATCTTGGAGTCTTAAAGGAGAATTAGCCGTGCCTGGAGCAGGTAGATTTACAATCTGGTTACCATTCATATCCAAATTAGAACCCATCTGATCAGGAGTTGTTCCATCTCTAGATAAGGTATTATCAAATGCTGTTTGCAGAGTAGCATTATTAGCATTAATAGTAGCCTGAGCTGTGGTAAAATTAGTTAAGTCAGCTACGTTGTTTAAAGTTATTTTACTCATGGATTTATTGGTCTCCATGTCCAAGTAGGTGCCACACTATATGTAATAGCGATTTGATCCCCCGGACTTAGTACTGCGGATATGCCGCTTCCAGTACCTGTTGCAATTTGTTGGGATGCTCCAATAGTAGCTGTAATAACATTAATTGAAGTTACAGTACCTCCTATGATATAGGCCTCCACCGTTACATAACTAGTATTAGTTACAAAGGCAGTCGAAGCAGGAACTGATGGAGCATTGATATTAGGAATCTGCGCAAGACCTCCATAAAGATTATTAGCTACTCTTATAAGGGTCGTAGTAGTTCCTACAAAAACTGCAGATGCTAATGAAGGTGCATTACTAGAAAATATATTACCTACAACACTTACTTGAGTTGCACCGTTTATGGAAACTGCTGGTACTGTCGTATTATTAAAATCATATAAGAAGGTGTTTCCCGTTATAGAAACACCACCAATCCACGAAGGTATAGTAATACCTGCGGTCATGGAGACTCCTATATTAGTGAAGAATTCATTGCCTGTAATACACCAACCACTAGCAGAGCCTTGTGAAGAAGCATTAGGTGTAAATAGAATTCCTATAACAGTTCCCTCAATAGAATTGTTTGAAATAAGTCCGGGAGTCATTGTAAACGGAACTCCTAGGTTTTGAGGAGAAATCTGGATGCCATTCTGAAAGATTCCTGAAGCACCTCCATTGATCTTATTATTACAAATCTTAAAACCGCTGCCAGATAAAAGCAGTATTGCAGTAGTTCCTTGAGTACCAAACATAGTACAATTCATAATTACAGGATCTCCAGCAACTGCCGATGTAGTTGATCCTGAATAGTTTATGGTACTGTTATTCTTACAAGTAATACATGCTGCATTATAAGCGAAGAAGATATTATCAAAAGTAAAACTTACCATATCAAAAGCTTGAATACCTAATCCAGCATTATTGATATAAACATCTCTAACAATAGACCCTGTACTTGTTCCTATTCCAGATATAGAACCTAAGAAAGCTATTGCTATTCCGGTATTACCAATGGGTGAAACTGGATACGTAAGATGAAGTTTTTCAATACTTATTGGATCTTGGGTAGCACAGTTGAATATATTAACATTAGCAGGAGCTACTATGACACTACCTTTAAAACCAGTGCTTCTTAAATCATAAGCATTGGCTGCATAAAGACTAGGAGCTTGAAATCCACATCCCATTATTACACAATGGGCAGTTACGTTTAACTGAGCAGTTATTTTGTAAGTGCCTGCTGGAAAGAAACAAGTTCCTCCTATGGCGCATGCTGCGGTAAGAGCAGCTTGAATAGCCACAGTATCATCTGCTATACCATTACCTACTGCACCAAAATCAGTAACAGTATAATATTGATCTAACAGCTTAGAATTGATAGTTCGAGCAACGGCTCCTACACCTGTTTGTGTAAACGGAATAACAGGAAGACCTGTGAAAGTAGGGGAAACAGACTCTACTACACTGCCAGATCCAGTAACAGCAATACCACCGAAGGTACCGCCATTATTAAATTGTATCTGTCCTGAAGTTCCTCCAGGAGTATTGTTGACAGTAATAGGTACGCCAGCAGCAACATCCTGAAGACGTGCTGCAGAGTTTATTGTAGACGGTGCTGGTAGGTTGAGAATTTGATTACCATTCATGTCTAGGTTGGAACTCATCGGGTTAGGAGCAGTTCCATCCCTAGACAGAGTATTATCCATTGCAGCTGTTATTACTGCATTGTTAGCATTGATAGCGTTAACCGCCGTAGTTTCATTTTGGAGATTAACAAGATTGGTTAACGTTATTTTAGACATTACATATAGACCACGTAAGCTTCAGAACCAGGGGTTACATTCGTCAAACGAACGAATATAGTCTTAGCTCCTGCAATTGCAATAACCTTTGCACCAGCAGTTACGTTAGTATCAAATGTGCCTCCAGTTCCTGTACCAATGGTAGAAGTACCAGTGTTAGCAGAGAACTCAAATGCAACCATGTCACCAACGTTAGCACCAGCTGAAGCAGTATTGACGCCTGCTACTATATTAGCAGCGGTATCAAGAGTGACTGTTGCACCTGCACTATTATTAACAACAATGCCCGTAAGCATATTTGCAATAGTTATAGTAAACGAGGTGGAAGTATTACTCAGAGGAGCGTTTCCGTTACCCCAGAGTTGTTTGAAGCCTGCACCACCTGTAGCCGCAGCCGTCATAATATTACGACAGATAATGTCGTTACCGGATAGATCAACTACCCGTTCTTTAGCAATATAAGGTACCGCCATTTATTTATCCTTTTAAGTAAGAATAGGGGAGCGTCCTCCCCTAAACTATTACTGACTGATGTTACCGTACAGGGTATAACGAAGCCGAAGCTTAATCAGACCATTAGTAAATGCACCGGTTGCAATCGTAGAGATGTACGCCTTCTGAGGAAGGGGTACAATCGCATTCGTTACAAGAGGAACGGTACCAAGCCACGTAGACGCACTGCCTGCTACTGCAGTACCAGAAGCATCCCATGCCAGACCGGTAGTAGCACCGGGAATGGTATAAGTAGTCTTCTGACCTGAAGTAGTCATACGAGCAATTGGGAACGCGTTAAGAAGCTGCGTGCCCGCGTTCGGCGTAAGCTGAACGTACTGTTGTGGACTGTTAGGATTTATACCTGCAAGACCAACTGAGATGCTGGTGCCGCCAGTAGCGCCAATTATCGTATCAACTTCTACAGACTCAAAGAAGAGCTGCGAAGTTGTAAACGTAATAACACCACCAGAGACAGTAGTCACCGGAGTAATCTGTAAGGGTACAATATCAGTTAAAGACTGAATACCAGCTGCGATCGGGGTCGTAGTTCCAACGAACGATGTCGGTGGAGCGGGAACCTGAATACCACCGACACCATTAGCCATGGGGACGAGTGGAATAAGCTGTTCAATCTCACGAGTTTCGCCGTAGACGAGATAATCGCCTCCGACTTCTGCGATAGCCTTCTGCGTTCCGAATTGGAGCGGAAGACCATCTTGGTTAAGCCAAAAACCTGCTACCATATCATTTCTCCTTAGCTAGGCACAGCGGATGTGCTGGTAATGATAGTGACCATGTTTTCAGGGCGATAAAGCTTGAAACCATATTCAGCGATTGTGAGGTATTCTTCTTGCTGAAGATCCTTATTGAACTCACTGTAAACAGTGGGCATCTGTCGGAATCCACCGATCCAAGGAACAGTGTCCCCGGGAGCTGCAGAGAAGAAATAGTTACATACGCCACCAGTTACCGTGATGCTATTGATCGTTTCCGATGCAATGGGCGGCAGGTAATTAGAAACGTAGATATCAAAACCAAACACGTTGAAGCGGAACTTGAAACCAGTCATAAGACCGTCACGAGTCACGTCAGTCCACATCTGGACGGGCGAGAGCAAGTTAACGAGGTTAGCCTGAGTTGCAAGAGTATACGCGACGGATGGATCAACCACAGCGCACAGATTGGTCAGAGGAATATTAGCCTTAGTGAGGGCGTAATGTGCTCTAGCGAAATCGGAAAGCGTGATTGATTGTGTAACACCAGTAGCCACCCAACGATGGTCGGCGAGGTTGATGATGTTAGGGTTGCCTGCAATTTGTCCGGCATTCGCAACAGCGAATATCCGAGATTCAACGGCTTCCATCAGGGCGCGATGTTCGCGAGGTACAAACCTGGCAATAACATCGGAGCTGTAAAAGCTATCGCGCTTAAACTTTTCGCTGATCGAGTGGGCAGAGTACTTGTACTGGTCGAAGGAGAAGGTAAAGTTACCTGTATCCATCGAGTTGTACTTGACTGCTTGATTTTCCATGAAATCTGCAGTTTCTGCTTCACCAATCGACGGAATATTAATCGTATAGCCATCGGGGAAGTCTTGAATAATTTTGACAAACTTCATAGCGTTCAGTTCATCCAGAAGAAGTTCCTTGATCTGTGTAGACCAAAGTTGACTCCTAATGAGATACTGATTATTGCTGTCTGTAAAACCAGCCATAATGAAGTCTCCTTAAATTATTAAATTAATTCTTAGGCAATCCGAACTCTTCACCGAGGTCAAGAGCATCGTTATGCATCTGAATTGCGAGTTTGGGGTCTAGATAGCCCCTGGGATCTTTCTTAAGCAGTTCCTGATAATAGTTGTAGTCTCGCTTCGGTTTTACCGGTGCAAAGCGGTCAGGCCTTACAGTAGAGCGGGGTGGTGCAAAACTATCAGTTTGACGATTTGGCTCGTCCAATCCGAATGTCTTTAGGAAGACAGTAGGATGATTCTTAGCTAGTTCGTCGGTAAATGCTTGGTCGAGTCCAAGTGTATCCATACGTTGTTTAAGGTTAGCTGAGGCATTATCGCCAAACAGTTCCTTTAACTTAGCCTTAACGAAATTGAAGTTCTCAGTCTGCTTAGTAGAACGATCCCGTTCAGTAAGTTTCTTTTCGAGAAGTGTTTCAATGTCTTCGGCTTTTAGGGAGGGCTGGTTTACAGGTTCTTTAAGGTGTTCTAGATCCGTATCCGTGTTAGCAAGATTCTTCTTGTGTTGGTCTATAAGTTCTTGTAACGAAGCCTTCGTAGTGGCCTCTTCGCGTAGTTTGATGTAGTCATCTCTGACTGCGTCCATCCTAGCGTTCTGAGTCTTAATGTAGAGGTCTCCCTCTACCTTTGCTGCGAGAATTTCTTCCTTGGTTTTGTCTTTCCATTTATTGAAGAGTTCATCTCGGTCTTTGTTGGATTGGTTACCAGTGTCGTCTAATAGGCTGTCAGCCATTGATTATTCCTTGTCTAGGTTAAGTAATCGTTTAATAGTTCTCAATGTGGATTTCTGTCCATTCACATGAGCCTGTTTGAAGTCCCAGTTGGGAGTATCATAATTCTTAGCGCTGATTTCAGCACTGTTCAAATCGTTCTCAGCTTCAGTCAGAATATCTGAAAGACGATCTAATATGTATTTAGAGGAGCGTAGACCCTTTTCGAAGTTGTCCTTCTCCTGTTGAGTAGATAAATTTCTGGTCCATGCAGTAATCATTGCGTTCCGATAGTCCCCGTCGGGGTTGCGTTAGCTGGAGGATTTCTCTGTAAGCCCAAACCCGGTTTGGCAGGAGTCGTAGGCGGCGGAGTAAATTGTCCAGTTTGAGGGTGTACGTCATAGTCTCCACCGATCCCGGTTGCTGTTCCGGCTTCTTGGTGAAGTTGCTCTTGCATAGCTTGTATATATCGTTGGCCATCTGCTTGTTCAGCCAGCTGTATGTACGGAGTAACAACTCCATAATCCTTGAGGTCAAATGTAGTTTCAAGTATCTTAGCCAGGATAATCCCCGAGAAATGGGGAGATACGGTTTGCCAGAGGTTCGATCCCGTAAGCGCAGTAAGGTTCTGTACGAGCTCCGCTTGTTCAGCAAAGTGCCTAGCTCCAACAGGCTTAATTCGTCCAACTCCAGTAATGTCGTCGACTGTAAGAGTTTGGAAGGTAGTGATGTTGAGGTCATTATCAAAGACTCGGATTGAGGTTGAGCCCGCCAAGTTTCTCCGCGCTAGTTCAAGCATGTAGTTCAGAAGCTGTTCAAGCATCTCTGAGAATTGAAATATCTTATTCTGGAATAGGCGTGAGCTCGCATTCTCAAGACGCTGTACTTCGTACTTTGTCTTTTCACCTGGAGAACGGATACCCATGGCTTCTCTGGGGGCTCCCGCCATCTCTTCCATTTGAGTGGCTAGCTTATCAATCTCCATGTTGGATTGCATGATCTGCACTTCAGGTTGGACAAGTTCCACATCTCCTTCATCGGAGACAAAGATCTTCTCACCTGGTTGCCAAGTATATTCTTCTACGAAACCTTTGACCTTCTGCACTGGATAAGTCACTAGATCCCAGATATCGGCCTTCATATTCTCTACGTGGTCCATGCGATACTGCATACCCACGAGATTATCTAGGGGACCCATGCCCCAGAGGTTATCTTGCTTTCGTCTCCACGGTGAGTGGACGATCGTAGGATACCCATAGAAAGACGGATTAGGTTTATTATTGATCAATTTATGACGATCTACAACCGTAATTACACGATTCTTTTCAAAGGTGTCCTGATAGGGATCATACCAGTCGCCGTAGAAAGTAAGCACTTCCACCATGTCAGATTTCAAGTAGTCTCGGAAAGAAGTGAAACCGTCCATTGCATATAGACGATCCTTCTGTATCCAGTCTCCTTGGAAATTCTGCGCGTGGAAGCGTATTTCTTTTATATAACCGTAAAGCTTTTCATATTCTTTTTGGTTCTCATCTGTAGACAGACGTTCTAGATGTTCTTTAAGCTCCCCAAGAGACAAGATAGTTCTTATAATCTTGGGAGACTCCATGAAGTTCTCTGAAGTCGGATTAAAGACGATGTCTAGAGGGCTGATGCGTCTAATGGCCGGACCAACAAAGCCAGTCTGTGTTTTGTCAGATTGTTCTACTCTTTGGTCCATCCATTCGACTGTGGCAAAGCAATTACCGAAATCGATGTAATCTTGTACTACTTTCTCAATCTCAGTCTTAAATTGAGGTTGATCGAGCGCCCAAGCCATGTAATTGACTATGGCGTCTCGTTTAGCGACTTGACTCGAGTCTAGGTTATCGGCTTCCCAGACGAGCCACTTTCTCTTGGGAAATAGAGTTGCAATGTAGTTCGCAAAGAGATTATCCCGGATCTGACATAGTTTTGGTATTGTAGTTTTGTTTTTCCAAGGTAGTTGTGAATTTGTAGTTTGAGTTGTGTCAGTTGCATAAACGTATCTCCGAACTTCCTCCCAGGCGTCCTTCTTGACCTGACGCAAGGTTTCCCACTGAATATACTTCTCTGTGATCTTTGTAGCCAATAAATCAGGAGAAATTACATTCTCCAGAGGCATTACCTTACCGGTCATTAGTGATACCCAATTCCAAATAAGACATCTCTAAATGCCCAACCAATATAAGCTATTGCAGCTAGTAAAGCTAGGAATAAGACTGGGCCTACTAATCTCATACCACACCTCCGAATTTACCATGGTAATTCCATAAAGGAGTAGCACCTCTGCGTACATTGTAATAATTCATGGGAGGGTGTGCAAAATCTATTGCAGATGCAAGAGCATCCTTAACATCATCGTGAGCTGGGTTAGTGTAAAGCAATTCTTCCTCTAATACCTGGCAATTACCGGCTTGGTAGTGCCATATTTGTCTATTGGCGTATTTAGGTTCTAAAATGGAGAATATCCTCTCTTCCTTGGAACCAATCCAGCGAGAGGGTCTATATTCATCTACTGAAAGAGACAAACCATTAGGTCTGATGTAGTTTTCCTTCAGATCGTCTACGATGACCTTCTGAGCTACGCTGACTTCGGCTCGTATCTTCCTGAAGCCCCATTTCTCATAGAGTTTCAGTATGTGTTGGAAATATTCAGATATTTTAGTAGTTCTGAAGCGATCTATTTCGAGAATATAATAATTATTAAGACCATCAACACCCAGTACCACAATACTAGTGTAATCAGACTTTTTTCCTGTTGAATACGCAAAGTCAACGGATGCAACGATGTTAAGGCGTTCTCGCTTAAAGAACCAGGTGTAATCTTTACGGGACAGATAGTTCTGGTCGTAGTATTGGAATAAATCTCTTTGGATGGGGGACGAGTCCACATCATGTGGGTCGTTGTAGTATTGGGCCCTAAAGTGTATCTTGTTGAGGTATTGAGCCCTCTTTTTAGCCAGAATGTCTGAGTCGAACCCAAACCATTTACCATCTGAGCGCTGTTGTTTTGGCCAGATGAACTGTCCTGTACCGTCTCCCGCGGTTTCCACAGGTTATTCTTTACTCTCGAAAAGAGGCTCGGCTTTAACAACATTTCCGATTTCGTCGTATTCATCTACTTCCATCTCTAACAAACTGGAATACAAGTCCTTGGGGTGGTATCTAGTACCGACTACCCATTCGCGGGCATTGACAGTTTCAATAGAAGACAAGAGACTGTATTGATCTATAACCTTATTTCTTCCCTCTTCCAGATAGGCATTACTCTGGACTACGACGTCATCTAGGACCGCAATATCGCAATGCATGCCCACAATATTGGAGGTAAGGCCTGCAGTAAATATACTGGGATCGCGGATCGATTCCTCGCGTCTTCGCGGATGATCCAAGGATATTTCTCGTTCAGTCCACTTCTCTCGCTTCGCTTCTTCGGTGATGACCATATCGGGCCAGTATAGGCGGTATACGTCATCAGTGAAGATATCCTTAATGAACTTAAGCTGCTTAGTAGCTAAATTTGATGTACTAGAAATGTATAGTACTCTGAGAGTAGGATCTCTAGTTAGTTCCCAAGCCACACGGTAAGCTATCAAAGCTGACTTCATGTGGTCTCTAGGTAACAATAATAGCTGGTGACTCTTGGATTTACCAGAGGTCCACCAGCTGATTACTTCTCTGTGAATATTACCTAGTAGACGTTTAGGATGTACTAGATTAATGAAACTTTCTAAGTTTGCTTCAGCTAGTTCTCTACGCTCTTTCCTTCGTAATTGTAAGTCAGAGAGGGGTTTCTTCTTAGGCATCGGATTTAGGTCTAATGGGAGACATTACCAATCCATCTTTAGCGGCATTCCGAATACGGATGTCCCAAAGATCATTACTGATCCCTAGGAATCTGAAGTCATCGTGCTTTTCATGGTACTCTAGCTTCTCGAGAATATTCTTCTCGACTAGACCAATTCTCTCGTAAACCAAGTGACGGATCGAAGAGAACTGCCCCGATAACCACCAGGTCAGAGAGGACACTGCCGATACTACCGTAAAGATAATACCGAAAGTAGCCCATTCTGATCCGAACATTGTTAGACTGCGGGTGCTACGGGCGTGTTAGCAGTAACGGCAGCCTGGATCTTAGCGGTGTTAGCATGGATACCATCAACCACGGCCTGAAGGGCGACGGGGTCATTGGCGGCCAAGGCATCCTTGAGTTGCTGGGCGATACCGTTCAGAAGAACGATAATCGAATCATCAACGGTGCTTTCAGCAGCGACAGCTGCAGCGACATCTTGCATAGTAGCCATAATTGTATTTTCCTTTTGTATAATTTCTTTTAGAAGACGAATAACATGATCGTCAGCGTGAAAGTAGTGGTGAATGTCCATTTACTTCCTCAGGGTTGCTAGGTTTGATTTAGAGTTGTACTTATAGTCGGAAGTCTTGTGTTTAGACTTCTTGGCAGCCCTGTCTTTAGCGCGGGCACCGGGAGTCATAGCTCCCCTACGCTTCCCTTTGGCCGTAGCCGTCTGGGTACCCTTCTTAAGCTCGCCGTGCTTCTGTAGAGCAGCAGTGGCGATAGCGAAAGCAGAGGATTTCGATTTACCTTTAGCTTGAAGCTGCGAAACTAGGCGTTCAAGGATTGCAGGCATTATGGTAGTGCGTTGATGCCATTGACGAACAGCGTTGCTAGGAATGGTTGGGTTGCATCAGTAAGATGCACGCCATCACCTGCTGTTGAGAATGTAGCATAGGAACCATCAACACCTACGTGAGTATCCGTGTGAATAGGCATGTAACTATCGATATTGAGTGTATGTGCAGCATCCCAAGCAGAATCATAAGTTGCTCGATTAGCGATTGGATCTGCAGTTTCACTCGTGGAAGTACCCCAGCATGTTTGTAGATTTGGAATCAATTTTCTCGGTGCCAAATAAAGTTGACCATTTGCTGTCGTAGTGTCTTGTTGATTGTGCCACTCAAAACCTGTTACTGCAGTCTTCTTTCCAATCAATGCAGGAATGGGATCTACCCAAGTCGTAGCAAGCGTCTTCATATTATTGAGCGAGATACCACCAACAGCAATGTTATGCCACTGTCCAAGCGATAGTCCCAAGGTTTGAGCGGCTAAATACGGTGCCTGATGTACAGTATCGCTAGCGCCAACGCCTTGCGTAATACTATCACCGAAGAAGACGTTAAAGCGGGTCAATCCAGCCCATGGATATGGTTGCGCGTACTTGTCGCAAGCCCACATTTGCGCCTGCATGTACTGTGCTGGTGTAAGCGGTTTATTCCATACAAGGATATCAAAAATCTCAGCCTGACATGAGAAATTATTTCCAGCGTTATTCCCAATGGTAATGGTGTTTCCACCAGTTCCAATGGCAGTAGCCACAGACGATGATACCGCTCCTCCATTCACATAGAGCGATTGAAGAGCGCCTGACGAACTAAAAGTAGGCGTTGTGCTAAATGATGTCGAACCAAGAGTTGAAAATGCCGCTCCTGTATAAGGTATATTAATTACAGAGCCGAAACCGCCGCTAAAAATATTCACGTTCGTACCATTGGCAACATACATGTACGCATTACCACCTGCCGAAGCTGCTAATAGCGCCCCAAAGCCAGCCGTACCCAAAGTTCTGAACACGATAAGAGTCGTACAGTCTAGACTATCTATAGCTGTTTTCATTGCGCCGGGAGTGGCGATAGCAAGCCCACCATTGGCGTTAAACTTTACCGAGGGTTTTCCGTTTAGACGGTTCGTTGTATAGAGAGGCGCGGTACCAACAATGGTTCCAGCTACGATACTATTAACACTATCAGTCCAAGATGTAAGAGAAGAATTGTTAGTTTGAATTGGAATTGCATCAGCGCTAAAACGAGTAACCAAATTACCAAGCAGAGGAAGAGCAGTTCCAAATAAAGATCCAGAAACTACATTTACTCTCTGAGCCCCATTGGTAAAAGGTGTACCTGATACGTATAGACTACCATCAGGAGCTCTAATAGGTAAAGCACCTATGGTAGGTGCAATAGCAGGAGTTACCCACCAAGCTCCGCAAGGATGGTAAGCACCTACATAAGTAGAACCAGTCGCTTTAACAACATTAATAGAACCATCAGCAGCGTATAGACCAGTATATGAAGTACCTGGTACTACAGTTACATTCATAGATCCATCAGCTGCGTAGAAACCAGGAGAAGGCATTAACTAGGGAATCTTATTGAAGACATCAGGAACATGGGAAATAGAACTATGAGTTCCAAAGGCTGTCTTCAAGTCCTTCTTGGGTTTCATCTTAGCTTTATCGTCTTTCTGAGGTTTATTACCTTTGCTCATTAATGGAATTTCCTTACCATGAAATTACTTTCTTTCATTCATTGAGCCTCCGTTAATACCCTTAACTTCTAGACCGAGTACCTGTATTCTTTCAGGAGGCATGTTGTTGGGGGAATGCTTCCTAGGATCTTGGGGGACACCATGGGCTACGCCATAGTCATCGTCACCAATGATCTCTGAGTTAGTATATTTCTCTACCATTTTACTGAAAATTCCTTACCATGAATTTGCATATTTAGTATTTACCTTTATCTTTCTTCTTATCTTTCTTAGAACCTTCTTTGATTCCAAACTTCTTATCCTTGGCCATATCGGCCTTCTTGGCAGTAGACATAGCCATGTTTGTTATTAATCCTTTAACGATGGAGAAAAGAACCGATGAAGTTGAGGACGTTAGATCCTACAATCCATCCCATTCCCATGAATAGACCCCAGAGAAACCAATCAATTGCCTTGTAGAACATTTATAGCTTCTCCCTTAATTATCTTAGACTTACTAAGTTCTTTCTTAGCTGTCTCTTCTGTAAGTAACTTCATAGCTTGCTGACCTAGAAGAATAGATAGAACTAAGATACCACGTTGATCTAGTCTTTCTATTAGAGCTTCTAAGGTACTTTCTTTAGGTACTATGGGTTTAATGTTTGACATAGCACAATTATAAAGGTATTCTATTGGCTTGTCAAGAAAAAGGATATTACTATGAAAATAGTTAAAGATAATAAACATCCGGAGATGTACAGATTAGACTGGGAAGATGGAACAAAGTCAGTTCCTTCACAAAATCCTAAGCCTTGGGCCAAAGGCGGTCACTACGGTTTTTACAATAAAACTAGGGCTAAAGAACATCTTCGTCGAGAAGGAATAGAAAACTACATCATCGGAAGAACCTACGATGCCCCTATGGCGCGATTAGAAGCCCGTGGGTGCGTTTAAATTGAAATTAGGTACCAAGGTACCGGAAAAGGTTAAAAGGTAAGATTTAGGTGTCAGAAGAAATAGAATTCAGAGGAGTAATTAATTTGATTGAATGGATTCAATACCACCCAGGCTGGACTATAGCAATCTTATTTGGGTTAGGTTACCTCGTAATGTTGCTAATTGATATATTTAGTAAACCAGGTAATGGGACTCCAGGGGTATAAAAACTTGGGGCGATATATTTCTGGTGTAATTCAATGCGCTGGGAAGGCCCCCCGACCCCCTATAACCGCTTTTGCGAGTCATTTGCAACTGGAGGGAGGTAGAAAATTACCTTAAGATCCTGCTCTCGTAGAGCACTCTGCTGGCCAGATTACTCTGACGATAGAATACGTA
>Ga0137418_10000166_pt1 | contig 51236 bp, 50 predicted proteins | sample CZODoug3_1_2_16f_FD_122242 | JGI IMG/M metagenome (GOLD analysis project Ga0137418, IMG submission 122242) | Vadose zone soil fungal communities from Angelo Coast Range Reserve, California, USA - CZODoug3_1_2_16fungal (Hybrid Assembly) | ecosystem: Environmental > Terrestrial > Soil > Vadose...
ACTCCACGGATGCTGCCAAGCAGCACTCATTCATAGAATCAGCGAAATCAAAAGCTTATGATGTGCTATTATTGGATGGAGCACTTGACAGTCACTTCCTCAGCAACCTTGAGCAAAAATTAGAAAAGACTCAACTCAAACGAGTTGACAGCGAAATCATCGACAAGCTAATTTTGAAAGACGAAAAAATTGCAAGCGTTCTTAGTTCAACGGAAGAAGAGGAGGTGAAAGGAGTTTTTGAAAAGGCGATCAACAACAAAAACATGACACTCGCTATTGAGTCTCTATCACCTGATGATTTACCAGTGACCGTTACCATGAGCGAGTGGATGAGAAGAATGAAAGATATGGCGCGAACCGGAGGTGGTGGACCTCGCCGAAATGCTGATAAAGATGGGCGCAAAGATTGAAGGTGCCGGCACGCCGACCATTACCATAGAGGGTGTACATGAGCTGAAGGGAACATCGCATCGCATCATTCCCGATCGCATCGAGGCGGGAACGTTCCTGGTGGCGGGCGCGATCACGAATGGGGAGCTGGAACTCCTTGATGCGAATCCCAGCCACCTGGCCAGCGTCATCGAAAAGTTACGGGATACGGGAGTACATATCGAAACGGGACCGGGCCGCATCACCGTGCGCGGTGGGGAGATCCGGCCCGCGGATGTCGTGACGAAGGAATATCCGGGATTTGCCACGGACATGCAGGCGCAATACATGGCGCTGATGACGCAGGCGAATGGAACTTCCGTCATCCACGAAAACATTTTCGAGAACCGCTTCATGCACGCCAGCGAACTGCTGCGCATGGGTGCGGACATCAAAATCGACGGCTCTCGCGCCATCGTCACCGGGAAAACTCAGCTCACGGGAGCGAACGTGATCGCTTCCGACCTCCGCGCCAGCGCTTCGCTGATCATCGCGGGCCTTGTGGCCGACGGTTTCACCGTCATCGACCGCGTTTACCACCTCGACCGCGGCTACGAGAAAATCGAAGAGAAACTTCGGGCTGCCGGCGCCCAGATCGAACGCCTGAAGTAATTTCTCGCGACTTTTTTCCACTTTTTTCCGTGGTCTTCGTCCAGTCCCAGGGGCAAAGTACCGTGAACTGGAGGGGACTATGCGCGCTGCTCGTTTCATCGCTCTTTTATTGCTGATCAACTCGACTGCGATCCTGCATGCCGAGGTCAAGGCGGACCAAAAAGACAGGGTTCAATTCGAAGGCATCATGGGACGCATGATAAATCTTTTTGGCGGCAAGGCAACTCACGAAGGCGTGATCCAAACCGTTGCCGTGAAAGGAAACCGTAAGCGGACGATAACGGACACGAACAGTCAAATTGTCGATCTGGATGAAGAGAAGATCTATGAGATCGACATGAAGAACAAGACTTACCGGGTTATGACGTTTGCTGAGTTGCGCCGCCGCATGGAAGAAGCCCGGCAGAAGGCCAGAGAACAGTCACCGCCAGAGGCTGCCGAGCCTTCCGGTAAATCGCAAAAGACGCCGGACATCCAGATCGATTTCAACCTGAAACCATCCGGCCAGCAGAAGAACATCAACGGCTACGATTGCCGCGAACTCGTCATGACGATTTCCGTACACGAGAAAGGCAAGCCCCTCGAGCAGGGAGGAATGGTCCTGACGGCTCACGATTGGATCGCACCAAAGATCGCCGCGATGAAGGAAATCGACGACTTCACTCTGCGCTTTTATCAGAAGCTCGCCGGCCCGTACGGGTTTGGTGATCCGGAGCAGATGGCTGCGGTCATGGCGGCAAATCCGTTCATGAAAGACGCCATCGAAAAGTTCCAGAAGGAGGCAGCCAATCTGGATGGAACCTCGATCCTGCTCAACATGACCGTGGAAGTTGCTGCGCCTCCGGAAGAATCGGCACAGCTCCAGAAGGTACAGGAGCGCGAACCGAAAACCGACATTACTTCGGTTCGCGGCGTTTTGGGCGGCCTCGGTCGAAGGATAGGGCGTAAGAACGATGAAAAGAAGGAAGAGCCGCAAACCGCCACGCCAGGCCGGGTGGGACTCATGAGCATGAACCATGAACTCGTGAGGATTTCAACCGATGTGAGCGACGCCGACCTCGCGATTCCCGCGGGATTCAAGGAAACGGGGAAATAGTCCGCTGTAGCGGCGGTCTGTGACCGCCGACAGACCGGCGCTCATAGAGCGCCGCTACAGTAACAACAAGCTCAGTTGAAACTGATGCGGCCGTCAATGGCAGGCATCACCGCGTGGTGGGTTTTGATGTACTCGACCAGGACGTCGCGCAAGAGGATGTCCGTGTCCCGGACATCCGTTCCGTTTGCCAGTTCGGTGTAACCGTCTCCGCCGGCGAGAAGAAAATCGTGTGTCGTGACGGAGTAGAGCTTCTGGTCCTCAATCGGACTGCCGTCCGACAGCGTTAATGAAACCAGTTGCTCTGCCCCTTTCTTTTGGCGATCGAATCGAACCCGCACACCGCTCACTGCAGGCAATCCCACCTCGGGCCTCAAGCCGTTGATGAGGCTCTTTTTCAACTGGGTTCCGGTCAATTTCAACGTCACGAGGGTATTCGAGAAAGGCAGAACCTCGAAAACCGCGCCCCAGCTAACCGGCCCTTTCGTGATTCTGGCGCGGATGCCGCCGGTGTTGTGAATGGCGATCTGGGTTTTGCCCTTCTCGCGAAATGAGTCCGCAACCAGGTTGGCCAGAGGCGATTCGACCTTTTTTGAAGATGCAAGGTCACCGGTTGCTTCGCCCACAATCTCGCCCATCTGTGCGCTGACGCGGACTTCGAACGGCTCAATGACTTTCGTGATCGCCGGATCCGCGGCCACATTTGTTACCGGGATCAACTTCCCTTCCATCTTCGTCAGCTTCTTTTCCTGGAACTCCAGATCCACGCGGCCGACGTTCTGGCCGCTGACTCCGGTCTTTGCGACCATCGTCTGGCCCAGCCAAAACGGTCCGAGCGCATCATGATTGTGTCCGCCGATGACGAGGCGGATTTCCGGAAACGTCTCTGCAAAGCGCTTCTCTTCGGCGTCCTCCAGGTGAACGGTGCCTATGATGAAATCCGACGCGCTGCGAAGCTCCGGTAGAATCTTCTTCACGCTTTCCACAATGTCGAGGGCCGTCACACCGTCCATGTTTTTGGGGTGACTCTTGGCTTTAACGTTCTCGGTTGTGAGACCGATGATCCCAAAGCGGATCCCCTTCACGGTAACGACCGTGTATTTCTTTATTTCGGAGATCGGGGTTTGCAGATTGGCCGACAGGACTGGGAAGCTGGCATCGCGGAGTCTCATTCGCAAGGCGTCCTGGCCGTAATCGAACTCGTGGTTACCGATCGTACCGGAGGCGTATCCGATACGATTCATCGCCTGAATCGTCGGCTCGCCTTTGAAGTCGTCGCTGAGGAAAGTTCCTGTAAACATGTCGCCTGCGTCCAGGATCAGGTCCGGGCTGGCGCTTCGAATAATGGTGGCAATCTGCGGCAGGCCGCCGACGCCATCTTTCGGCAGGATCTGTCCGTGGATGTCGTTCGTATGCATGATCACGACGTGGACCGGGCCTTGCGGGGCCGTGCAACCTGCGATCAGGAGGATACACAGGAGCAGCTTGCGGGCGTACTTCATTTAACGAATCCTATCGCATGTTGTGCCCTTTGTGGGTTTGTGTTTAAAATGCGCGCATGCTCAGTTCTCTGTTGATCGGCTTTCTGTTGGTGCTCGGTCAAAAACCCGTCCAAACCGGCGTTATCGCCGGGATGCTCCAGGCACCGGAAAAGCAGAAAATCTCCCAACCTGCCAGAGTGATCCTCTTATCGTCCAAGTATGAGAATCTCTGGGACAGCGATCTGCAGCAGCGGCTGGACGTGTATTGGGAACGCTACAAACCCGAATTCGCGATTCGAAAAGAATTCTTTTATGAAGTTTCGCGGATGGCGCAAAAGGAAGCGATCAACAACATCATTGCGCGCATGCGCCGGGATTTTTCCGGCAACATCGCGGATTATGTGCAGGAAACGACGCCTGAGGGAAAGTTCGAGTTCAAGCATGTTCCATTCGGCCAGTACAAAATCCTCGCGCTCGGGAAAATCGGTGATCAGGATGTCATCTGGCAAGACTCGGTAGAGGTGCAGAGTCCCCTCCCGCAATTCCTCGAGTTGAAAAAACGTGTCCCGTGAGGTTCTTCGATTCCTTGTAGTCGCGGGCGAAGCTTCGGGCGACATGTACGGCGCTGAGGTTGCGCACTCTCTTTTTAGCAGATTTCCCGATTGTCAGATCTATGGTCTCGGCGGCCAGCATATGCGTGAGGCGGGCGTCGAGATGGAAGGCGACATCAGCCACACAGCCGTTGTGGGCCCGTTTGAAGCCATCGGTTATCTGGGCACTCTTTACGGCGTCTTCAGGCGGCTCGCGGAACGCATCGAAAGCGAGCCTCCCAATGCTGCAATCCTCATCGATTTCCCGGATTTCAATCTGCGCCTGGCGAAACGTGTAAAGGATGCCGGAGCGCCCGTCATCTACTACGTCAGCCCTCAGGTTTGGGCGTGGCGCGGGGGGCGGGTGAATCAGATCCGGCGTCTTGTGGACAAGATGCTCGTGATTTTTCCATTCGAAGAAGAGATCTATCGAAAGGCCGGCGTCGACGTGGAATTCGTCGGCCATCCGCTTGTAGACAGGGTGCGCGCGACCAAATCGAAAGAAGAGTTCTGCAAGACGTACAAGCTGGATCCGAGGCGATCCATTGTCTCGCTGCTTCCGGGCAGCCGCCGAAAAGAAGTGCGATATATCCTGCCGACGCTTTGCAAGGCAGCCGAGCGGATTGCGATGCAAAAGCCGGATACGCAGTTCGTGATTCCAATCGCGCCGGGGCTCGATCGAAAGCTGATCGAGCATATTGTCCAGACGAGGCCGATCACCATCGTGAGCAACGAGACCTACAACGCTGTCCGTTACTCCCGCGCAGCGATCGTTGCGAGCGGGACGGCTACTCTCGAGACAGCGCTCCTGGGCACGCCTGAAGTCATTGTCTACCGGATCTCGAGGGCGACCTGGTTCCTCGGGAAATTTCTCTTGAAGGTCAGGCTCTTCGGAATCGTGAATATCATCCTGGGAGAGGAAGTCGTTCCGGAGCTGTTTCAGGACAAGATGACAGCGGATCAAGTCAGCGAGACTGCACTGAGGCTGATGGATAACGTGTGGATACAGTCGAGAATCCGGGGAAATTACGAGCGGCTCCGCCGCCAGCTCGGAGTAGGTAACGTTGCGGAGCGCGTGGTGGATGCTGTTTCGAGTGTGATCAGCTCCGCACAGCTACAAACGAGAGGATGATCTTCGACTCCACAGGCCTGCCGAAAGCGGTTGCCGGGGTAAATGCTGCAAGCGACAACATTTCACGAACCCAGCGGTTTACTTCCGGGCTCTCCTGTCCGGAGATGATTCGGTAATCGATAACCTTGCCGTCGTCTCCCACGTGAGTTTCGATCATCAGGGGTTCGGTCCAGGTGTTTTTGTCGACCGCGAAGCGGATCATGGTCGGTTCGGTCGTACGAACCGGTTTGTACAGCCCAAACACCGGCTGTTCGGCAATGCTGCTCTGCGCCAGGACCGTCTGGTTGGTGGCCAGGCCGCCTAACAGGACGCCGAAAAACAACATGGTCAGCGAAACGCCGAAGAGCGCGGGCAGCGCAATCGGCTTCAGAATGATGCTCAGACGGTTCTCGAGCCTTACGAGTACGTTCTTGTTCCGTTCGTGCGAGAGTTTGACGCGCGCTTCCAGCACGAGGTCCTCAGGTAGCTCCGGCCTGTCGATTCGTGCCAGCAGGCTTCTCATCGAAATGAGCGACTGAAGCTGCCGTTGGCACGGCATGCAATTCGACACGTGAAATTCCATGCGTTCGGCTTCTTCCGGCGTCACCATCGAGTCAATAAAGGGACTCATCAATTTCTGTGCCGCGGAACACTCGGATGTACTCATAAAAACTACCTCTCGTGCAGACGTTGGACGGATAAATAACGCATCAGGGACTGTTTCAAATCACCCCTCGCGCGAGCGAGGCGCGATTTGACGGTTCCTATAGAAATCCCCAGCACGTCGGCGATTTCGCAGTAGGAGAAGCCTTCGATATCGCGAAGGACGACTATCGAGCGATGATCGCTCGAAAGCTTCAAAAGGGCTTGCTGAATTGCGTTCTCCTGTTCTTTCGATTGCAGAACTTCTTCCGGCGTGGGTTTTGAATCCGCCACGTGAAGGCCGTTACCGTTGCCATTCGGAGAGTCGTCGAGGGATACCGTTGAGTATCGATACCGGCGCTTCCACCACCGCAGACGATTCAGGATTTCCGAGAACGCGATCCTGAAAATCCACGTCTTCAGGGCCGACTCTCCCTTGAAGCCATTGATGTTCCGGAACACCTTCAGGAAGATCTCCTGAACAACGTCGGACGCTTCCGCGGAGTCGTTCAACATGCGGTACGCCACATGGAAAATCGAGGCGTTATAGGTCCGCACCAGTTCGTCGTAGGCAGCGTCCTCGTTGGCCTTGAGGCGAGCAATAAACAGGGACTCCTCTGCCGTAACTGGGGAGCTACGGTCCAGGTCGTTATATGCGATTTCTCTGCGCATCGTCCGCCTTCAAATTCAACTGACACCGGCCGGGGTAAATTGTTCCACAAATTTCAGTCCGGCGTTCATGATTTCGCGGACCCCGGCTTTGGTCGGAGCCTCGCAGTAGACCCTCAGAAGCGGCTCCGTTCCCGACTGGCGGAAAAGTATCCAACTATCTTTATCTAGAAAGACTTTCGAGCCGTCCATGCTTCCGATTTCCTGGACCCGGCGGCCCGCAAACGTGGCTGGAGGATCGGCTTTCCATCGTTCGACAACAGCCTGACCGGCCTCGATCGGAACGTGCAGATCGCGGCGATCAAAGTGAAACTCGCCGAATTCGTTCCACATCTCCCGGATGAGTTGCGTTGGGGTCTTTCCGGAGGTTGCCAGCAGATCGAGAAAGAGCAGATTGATGAAGATTCCGTCCCGCTCGGGCAAGTGACGCGAAAGCCCGACGCCCCCGCTTTCCTCGCCGCCGATCAGGATTTCGGTTTCAAGCATCAGTTCGCCGATGTTTTTGAAGCCGATGGGAACCTCGTACTGCTTCAGCCCAAAGCTCGAAGCGATCCGTGGAACCAGCAGGCTTTGCGAGACGGTTCGCGCCACCGCCCCACGCCAGCCTTTGTTTCGATAAACATGAAGCAACAAGAGCGACAGCGTTTGGAGCGTGTTGACGTATTCACCCGTCTCGTCCACGATTCCCAGACGGTCCGCATCCCCATCCGTCGCCAGGCCAACGTGGCTTCCGGTTTGCCGTACAGCCTCAGCGAGCGGCTTCAACTGCGGCATCATCGGTTCCGGATTGATTCCTCCGAACAGCGGATCCGGATTTCCTCGAATCGTTTGCACCGTGCAGGACGTGCCCTGCAACAATTGCTCGAGGATGAAACCCCCGGAACCATGCATCGAATCCACGACGATCTTCAGCTTCGACTTCGAAATCCGGTCGAAATCCACCAGCGACTTCAGGTGGTCCAGGTAAAAGCTCTCCGGCGCAACAGTCTCGATTCCCGATTCTGACTGTCGCGGCGGTCTATGACCGTCGGACCCTCGGCGCTCATAGAGCGCCGCTACAGCCGACTCAATCTGAGCTGTGATCGACGGGGTGGCGCTGCCGCCGAAGTGGGCTTTCACTTTGAAGCCGTTGAAGATTGGAGGATTGTGGCTGGCTGTAATCACGACGCCGCCGGCGAATTTGCGGCGGTGGACCTCGAAGGAGACATAGGGCGTCGTGTACGGGCGGTCCATTAGCACAACGCGGAGACCGTTACCGGCCAGAACTTCGGCAGCGATTCGCGCGAATGTCTTCGACTGAAAGCGGACGTCATAGCCGACGAACACCGCGGGTTCGGGACCTTTCACGGTCTTGAAGTATTCGGCCGTTGCCTGGGCGGCGTAGCGGACATTTTCAAATGTGAACGTGTCGGCGATAACGCCCCGCCAGCCGTCGGTGCCGAATTTAATAACTGAGCTCATAATTGCGAATAATCCGTGACCACGGTTTTGTCGCCAAGGACAACGCCGTCTCGCAGAGTTGCGGAACGGCCGATGTAGCAGCCTTTGCCAACGATGCTGCCGGTGACCCGCGCATCGGCATCGATGGTATTTCCCGACCAGACGACGGAATCGATGATTTGCGCTCCTTCGTCGATCTTGCAATTCCGGCCGATGACCGAATTCTCGATCCGAACGCCCTTGCGAATCGTTACATCCTGATCGATGATCGATTTCTCGTCCACCATCGCACCCGCTGCCAGCGACGCACGATCCAGCGCGCTCGGGGACACGCGTGGCGAGGCGAATTTCTTCGCAAGGATGTCCTGGTGGACTTCGAGATACTTTCGGGGTGTGCCGATATCGATCCAGTAGCTATCCATGACGAACGACAGAACAGGCTCCTTGTGCTCGAGCAGTGCGGGAAAGAGCCCGCGTTCGAACGAGTACGGTTCGCCTTTCGGCATGTAATTCAGGACCGAGGGTTCAAGAACGTAGATGCCGGCGTTGATCGTGTTGCAGGTGATCTCGTCAGGTCCGGGCTTCTCGACGAACCGTTGCACCCAGCCATCGGCGCTTGTCTCCACGAGACCGTACGCGGAAGGGTTTTCTACGGGCGTCAGAACCAATGTTGCTACCGCGCCCTTCTCACGATGCCGGGCAATCACTGCCGACAGATCGATGGATGTCAGTACGTCGCCGTTGAAAACCACCGTGGTTGAATCGATCTGTTCCTCGGCGTTCTTGAAAGCGCCGCCGGTGCCCAGCGGCGTGCCCTCCACCGCATACCGGATCCAGACGCCATAGTCTGAACCGTCCTTCAGAAGATCCTCGATCTTACGCGGCTGGTACGACAGGCTGAGGATGATTTCTTCAATGCCGCCGCTCCGCATCAAATCAATCTGATACAGGAGAAACGGGGAGTTCGCTACCGGTACAACCGGCTTTGGTGTGTTGATGGTCAAGGGTCGCAGCCGCGTGCCCTTGCCGCCAGCGAGAATGAGTCCCTTCATAGTCCGCTTCTATACTAGAATAAGCGCATGAATCTGCCTAACGGCCTGACTCTCATCAGGATCTTTCTGGTTCCTCTTCTGGTGGCCGTTCTGCTTACGAAGTATAACGTTTTAATTGCCGCTTTGATCTTTCTTGCAGCATCCCTGACCGACCTCCTGGACGGATATTACGCCCGAAAGCGAGGCCAGGTAACTACTTTGGGTATTTTGCTGGATCCGGTTGCCGATAAGCTGCTGACTTCATCCGCCTTCATTTCCCTGGTTCAGCTTCAGGTGGTTCCGGCCTGGATGGTTGTGATCATCATCGGCCGCGAATTTGCCGTGAGCGGCCTGCGCAGCATCGCGGCGGCTCAGGGTTTTACGATCGACGCTTCAGAGCTCGGCAAGATCAAGATGGCCACGCAGGTGGCTGCAATTACGCTGCTGATTCTGGGTATGCCCGGCGGCAGCCCATATCCCCTTTTCCATTCGACTGGGCGCATCGCACTGTACGTTGTGGTGCTGTTTGCCTTGTGGTCTGCTTTCGACTATTTCCGGAGATTTTGGACCCAGATCGACGATCGGTTCAAAGCACGAGAACGCCGTCGCCTGATTTTGCTGCAGAAAAGGCAGCGCCGTCAGATCCCAACTCGCGATGTTCCAACTCACTGAAAGCGATCAACATTTCCTTCTTCAGACTGCCCGGAATTCAGTTCGATCCTATCTGGCCGGCGAAACCCCGCGGACGTCCGAGCCCGCACCGGGAGTGTTGAGGGAACCCCGCGGAATTTTCGTCTCCATTCACAAAGGCGGACAGCTGCGGGGCTGTATCGGAAATGTTCATGCGGGCGGACCCTTGTACCGGTCCGCAGGCGAGTGCGCGATTTCCGCTGCAGTCGGCGACCCGCGATTCATGCCGCTGACAACGGCTGAGCTTCCGTTCGTGGAATTCGAGATCTCCGTGCTCTCACCGATAGAGCGTGTGGAGCACATCGACAAAATTCAGATCGGTCTCCATGGACTGCTCATCAGCAAAGGAAGCTCACGTGGTTTGCTTTTACCGCAGGTCGCGTCTACCTATGGATGGAATTGCGAAAAGTTTCTTCAAGAGACCTGCATCAAAGCCGGCCTGAAACCCAACGACTGGAAGGACGGCGCCACAATCCACTGCTTTAGCGCGCTTGTTTTCAGCGAAAGGCAATTCCACCTCAGCGCTACTACATGAGCGGCTGCGAATGCAAGCCCGACGCGAAGCGCAAGTGCGATAGCGCGCAGCCTCAAGAAATGGCGCAGCCAGTGAAAAGATGATCCTTCAAATTCCCTATCCGAACATCGACCCGGTGTTTCTGCGCATCGGCCCCGTGCAATTGCGCTGGTACGGGTTGATGTACATGCTGTCGTTCATCATCGGCTACTTTGTGCTGAAGCGCTACGCCAAGATGCGCAAGCTCGGCCTGTCGACCGACGATCTCTACGACCTGCTTTTCTATCTCATCCTCGGAGTGATGATAGGCGGGCGTCTTGGGTACGTGATTTTCTACGATTTCGGCAGCTACCTTCGCGAGCCGCTTTCCATTTTTGCGATATGGCAGGGTGGGATGTCTTTCCATGGAGGGTTCATCGGCGTTTTCCTTGCGGCATGGTGGGTCTGCCGGAAGAGACAGTGGAATTTCTGGGAAATCGCCGACCTGGTTTGCGTCGCCGTTCCGATCGGTCTGGGCCTCGGCCGCATCGGCAATTTTATCAATGGCGAATTATTCGGCCGGCCGACGAGTCTGCCGTGGGGAATGGTCTTTCCAGAAGGGGGCGGCATCCCGCGACATCCCTCGCAGCTTTACGAAGCGCTGCTGGAGGGCCTGGTGTTGTTCCTCATCCTGCGATGGCTTTACAGGAAGAATCTCTATCCCGGCACCGTATTCTGGAGCTTCGTCGGATTTTACGGATTGTTCCGTTTTCTGGTGGAGTTTGTGCGCGAGCCCGATGCGCACATCGGGCTCGACCTGGGACCCTTTACGCGGGGACAATTGCTGACATTTCCGATGCTCGTCGTCGGCTTTGCAATGGCGATTACCTACGCTCGACGACGTCTCCCAGAGAAAGCCCATCGGTCGCGTAAGTGACGAGCGCGGTAGACGCTCGCTCGCCGACCTTCAATACGATAATCTCGCCTATCGCCGTGCGAACACCCCGGAGTTTTTTCGATTCGGGCGGAAGCTTGTAAAGCCGGCTATCCATGTCGATATCCCGAAACGCGATGAAGATGTCGCCGGGTTTGACGCCCTGCGTCTGGCCTGCATCGATGTAAAGGATCGATCCTTCACCAGCGATTCCCCTTTCCAGCGAACCAAGACGGCCGCCGCGAACCCCGGGAATCTGTCCCGCACCTCCCATGGAGGATCCCGTGTTGAGGAGCACGGAAAGTGTGGTTACTATCGACGCTTTGATGCCTCCTGTCACCGTCATCGTTGGACTGAAGGGGCGCGGCCGGTCCCTGGGCGGAAGCACGATCGGCTCGAAGGGAATCAGAATGTCTCCGACCTGGGCGGCGTCCTGGCAGCTTCGTAGGACACGCGCCAGCGAAAACTCCGGCTGCGCGATGACCACGCGGAGCTGCCCAACGTCGAGGTAATGCATTCCGAGGTCTTGAGCTGCCTTCGTTCTCCCGCTTGGATTCGTAATAGTGGTCGTGGGCCGGATCACTTGGTAACTGGTGCCGACCGCAATCCCATCCTCAGAGCCCTGACTGAGATAAACGTAATCCCCGTCGCTCGCCAGCACGCTTCCCGTCGCATTGAACTTCAAAACTACCTTGAGGTTCTGCGGAATGGGCGCCCTGCGCACAAAACCTGAACAATAGAGATCGCCTGGTTTGACTTCCGGTACAGGTTTTCGCTGGTCCAGCACAAAGCCGGTTACAACAACAGGCGCTGGTGTGGCCACAGGGGCCGCAGGCGCCGGGACTGGAACCCTCGCCGGTGGCGGACCGGCCTCTACCGGGGGGGCCGGCTCCGGTGCTGGCGCAGGCGGCTCTGGCGCCGGTGGTGGCGGCTCGGGTGCGGGCGGAGCCGCTTCCGTGATCTGAATCACCGGACGTATCAGAATCTTGTCGTTCGGATAAATCCAGTGAGGATTGATGATGTGCTCGTTCTGCTCCCAGAGCTGCGGCCACAATCGTGGATTCTTCAAAACTTCCGCTGCGATGAGAGAGAGCGTGTCACCCATCTTGACGATTCGAATTTCAAACTTCTCCGGATTCGATGGATCCGGATTGGCGCTGAAGTGTCCGTCCGCACGTTGTGTCAGATTCTTGGGCGGCGGTCCCTGTGCGGGAACGCCTTTGGAAGGCGTCTGTGCCGGCGCCTGGCCCAAAGTGGTCGTACCAAGGAGCAAAGCGGCAAACAGAGTTCTCATAAGCCTACAATTCGTAGCAGAAGCGCATCCGTCCGTCAACTAAATGTAGTAGATAAAGCAATTTGCGGTCATTTATGGTATCCTCGGTCGTTTCCATGGATGCGAGAATTTACGACAACATTGCACAGGTCATAGGACAGACGCCCATCGTCCGATTGAATCGGATGCCCCGGGACGGATGGGCGGAGATGCTGGTGAAGCTCGAATCCTTCAATCCCGGCGGCAGTGTGAAAGACCGGATCGGACTGAGTATGATCGAAGCGGCCGAAAGGGAAGGCCGCCTGAAGCCGGGCGGGACCATTGTGGAGCCGACAAGCGGCAATACGGGAATCGGTCTTGCGATGGTGGGAGCGGCCAAAGGTTACAGGGTGATTCTGACGATGCCCGAGGAATACAGTGTGGAGCGCGTTACTCTGTTGCGCGCCTATGGCGCGCAGGTCGTCCTTACGCCTCGCGCAGAAGCGATGCAGGGTGCCATCGACAAAGCGGAAGAACTCGTTCGTCAGCATCCGGATTACTTCATGCCGCAGCAGTTTCGAAATCCGGCAAACCCGGAGGTACATCGCAAAACGACGGCGAAAGAAATTCTCGACGTTCTCGGGGAGAAACTCGACGCGCTCGTCGTTGGTCTTGGCACCGGCGGCACGGCAACAGGCACGGGTGAAATCCTGAAACAGAAGATCAAATCGCTAAAAGTTTTCGCCATTGAACCGGCTGAGTCGCCGGTATTCTCCGGCGGAAAGGCGGGCCCTCACAAGATCCAGGGCATTGGCGCAGGCTTCATTCCCGAAGTCTTCAATAGAAAAGTTGTGGATCGGTTCATCCCGGTTTCGTACGACGACGCGCGAAATGCTGCGCGCCGTCTTGCGGAGCAAGAGGGGATTCTTTGCGGGATCTCCTCGGGAGCGATACTTCACGCCAGCTGCACGGTTGCCCAGGAGCTGGGCCGCGGAAAACGTTTGCTCGCCATTCTGCCCGACACCGGCGAGCGCTATCTCAGTACGGAGTTGTTTTCTTGAAATGCGAATGGCGGGTCTGTGCGTTTCTCTTACACCAGCGAGCCTGGACGACATCTTTTCTGCCGATGTCTCCGGCGCAGACTGCGTGGAAGTCCGCCTCGACTACTTGAAAGAGCCCCAGCAATCCATACACACGCGGTGGGACCGGCTTCCGCTGCCCGTCATTGCAACCTGCCGGGGAAAAGAGCGTGGCGGGCAATTCCAGGGATCCATCGAAGAGGAAACTCGAATTCTGGAGAACGCCGTCCACAACGGCGCGCGATTCGCCGATATCGATTATCGGTTCGCAAAACCGATGGCCGGAGCCGAAGTGATCGGCTCGTTCCATGATTTTGCGGCCACTCCTGCAGACATCGATTCGGTTCTCAGCCGCGCATGCGCAAGCGCTGCGCAGATCGCCAAGGTCGCGACGTTTGTCAACTCGTGGGCCGACAATCGAAGACTCCTCGCATTGAGCTCCCACCAGTGGTCGAAACCGGTGATCGTCACGGGAATGGGGGACATCGGTCAGATCACGCGCGTCATCGGCCCGGCTCGCGGCTCCTTCCTGACCTATGCGGCTTCGACGATTAGCTCGGCCCCCGGCCAGATGACCGTCCGCGAAATGCGCGACGTTTATCGATTCGGCAAGGTAGGTCGCGAGACAAAGCTGATCGGCATCGTGGGAAATCCGTTGGGTCATTCGCTTTCACCGGTCATTCACAATCGGGCCTTCGACAAGTTGGACCTGGATTTCGTGTACCTGAAGTTTCCAGTGCCGTCGGTAAAGGACTTTTTCGAGAATGCACGGGCCATTGGGATCGAGGGATTCTCCGTTACTATTCCACACAAGACGGCTGTCATTCCTTTTCTGCACGACCAGACTCCCGAAGCTCTCGAGGCCGGCGCGGTGAATACTGTCTTTCAGCGCAACGGTCAATGGATTGGCGACAACACGGACGTTCATGGAGTGCGCGCCGCACTGGCGTCGGCGGCCATTGATCCCGTGGACAAGACCGTCGTCATCCTCGGCCGTGGAGGGGCGGCAAAAGCGGCCGTCGTGGCGGTTAAGGGAGCGAAGAGTGTCCGAACCCTGTCGAGGCAAGAGGTTGCAGACGCTTCCAACCATCGATGCGATCTGCTGATCAACGCCACGCCGGTCGGGATGTTTCCGGCCGTCGATGCTTCGCCCGTCCATGGCCCGATTCATGCGAATGTAGTACTTGATATGGTCTATAATCCGCCCATAACGCGCCTGCTGAGATCCGCTGCGGACCAGGGAAAAACGGTCATTCAGGGCACGACTATGTTTCTCGCACAGGCGGCCCGGCAATTCGAGATCTGGACGGGCCACCGTGCTCCCGCGGAAGTCTTCGACGAGAAGTCGTATTCTGTATGAGCGGCAGTGATTCATTCCGAGTGCCGGCCAGCACGTCGAATCTGGGTGCAGGGTTTGATGCCCTCAGCCTGGCGCTTCAAAGGTATTTGAAAATCAGTCTCCAGGCAGGAGACAAGAGTGAGATCGCTGCCCGGGGTGTTAGCGCTGAACTGATCCCTACCACGCCGGATAACTTGATCGTCCGCGTCGCGGCGAGCGTCGCGAAGCAACGGCATCGGCAATTGCCGGCGTTCCGGATGACGATCGATAACGAGATCCCGCTGGCTCGCGGGATGGGCAGCAGCGCGGCGGCGATCATTGCCGGCATTACCTGCTACGAGTTGTTGACTGAAGACAAGCTCTCCGAGCGGGAAATCTTTCGTTACGCCTTCGAATTCGAACCGCATCCCGACAATCTCGCGGCTGCTCTTCGAGGCGGCCTCGTGGCTGCAGCCGTGGCGGCCGACGGCGAGGTGTTGATCGCGAAGCTTACAGTTCCCGAGGGAATTCGACCCGTCGTTGTTATCCCGGCATTCGAGCTTTCAACCGAGAAGGCGCGCGCCGTTTTGCCGCAGTCGTATTCACGGAAGGATGCGGTCTACAACATTCAGCGTTCCGCGCTGACGATTGCGGCGCTGACCACAGGCGACTGGGCAATGTTGCGCGAAGCCATGCGCGACCGCATTCATCAGCCCTACCGGGCGCCGTTGATACCAGGACTCGAAGAAATTCTCGACCTCAAGACCCCCGGCCTGATCGCGGTCGCATTGAGCGGCGCAGGTCCTACGGTCCTGGCATTGGCAAAGCCGGCGGACGCGGAAAACGTCGGCCGGGCAATTGCGGGTGTATTTGAGAGGCATGGAGTAAAAGCAAGTTCGCATTTAGTGAATATCGATAACGAAGGAAGAGTCACTGTATGAAGAAGCTTAGAGTTGGAATTCTTGGGGCTACGGGAACCGTCGGCCAGCGCATGATTCAATTGCTGGAGCGGCATCCCTGGTTTGAAGTCTCGACTGTCGCGGCATCGGACAACTCGGCGGGCAAAAACTATGCCCAGGCTACACGTTGGGGATTGGAGACGCCGATTCCCGAGCCTGTCGCCCGGATGACCGTGCAGCCGTGCCAGCCCGGTCTGGACTGCGATTTTGTGTTGTCCGGCTTACCATCGTCCGTTGCAGAAGAGACCGAACTTCAGATGGCAAAAGCCGGCCTGGCCGTGGTTACCAATGCGGGCAGTCATCGCATGAAAGCGGATGTGCCTCTGGTTATTCCTGAAATCAATCCGGATCATCTCGATGCGCTCGACCTTCAGAAAAAACGCATCGGCAGCCGAGGGTTCATTGTGACAAATCCGAACTGCTCCGCAATCGGTCTGGTTTTTCCAATGGCGGCGCTGGATCGGAAATTCAAGCTCGAAGCGGTGCATGTGGTGACAATGCAGGCTCTCTCGGGCGCGGGCTATCCGGGCGTTGCTTCGCTCGACATTATCGATAACGTTCTCCCGGCGATCGATATGGGCGGCGAGGATCGCAAAATTGAAACCGAGTCGCTGAAAATTCTCGGCCGGTGGCGTGATAACCAGTTCGTCAACGCTCCGATTCGGATGAGCGCGATGACGCATCGTGTCAATGTTCGCGATGGGCATCTGGAAGCCGTGTCGGTGAAACTCGGGACGAAAGCGTCCCGTGAAGAAGTCGAGGCGGCGATTCGCGACTTCACGTCGCCAATCGACGAACTCGCTCTGCCTTCGGCTCCAAAGCCCGTCATGATTCTGGAGTCTCATGTGCAGCGTCCGCAGCCACGGCTGGATCGTGATCGTGGTCAGGGAATGGCGATTGTTGTCGGTCCCGTCAGCGCGTGTGGCGTTCTCGATTACAAATTCCGCGTGCTCAGCCACAACACAATTCGGGGCGCCGCGGGTGCCGCAATCCTGAACGCGGAATTGATGTATCGCAAGAGTCTCATCGGATGAAGGCTTATACCCAGATCCCTCCGGGGACACAGATCCTGATCGGACGCGCCGCCCGCCGGCGGCGCGTTCTCGAACGCGTGATCTGCTCGGTCTTCGAGGGCTGGTCGTATGAAGAAATCATTCCCCCGATTTTCGACTACTACGATGTCTTCATCAAAGGCATGGGCACAGGGCCGGAGGAACAGATCTATCGGTTCATCGATCGCGAAGGAAACATCCTGGCGCTGCGCCCGGAATTTACTTCACTCGTGGCCAAGACGGTTGCCACGCGCCTGGTTTCGTCCCCGAAGCCCATACGGCTTTTCTATTCCGGCGAAGTGTTGCGTTTCGAACGACCAAGGGGCGGCAGGCAGCGGGAATTTGCCCAGATTGGAATTGAGCATTACGGGGGGGCGGGAAAGTCGGCAGACGTCGAAATCCTGCTGATCGCCGTGGAAACATTCGAGAAGCTCGGTGTTCAAGGGTTTCAGATCAATCTGGGGAGCGTGGATTTCTTCGGCGGCATCGTCGACAAGATGCCCGAAGCGCAAATTGCCGAGTTGAAGGAAGCCCTCAATGTGAAGGACCAGGCGGCTCTTGAAGCCCTTCTGGCAAGATTGCCGCTTGGTGATCAGCGCAAGGAGGAATTGCGCGCCATTCCGCATCTCACAGGAGGCAAGCCGGTCATCGAAGAAGCGCGGCGGCTCGTGAAGAATTCGCGATCGATTGTTGCTTTGGATCACCTCCAGGAGATCTACTCGATTTTCGAACGCCTGGATCTGGCGCAACATCTGACGATCGATCTTGGTGAAGTTCGCGGATTCGATTATTACACCGGCATTCTGTTCCGGGCATACGTCCGTGACCTCGGATTCGAAGTCGCAGCGGGCGGCCGTTATGACGGCCTACCGGGGGCGTTTGGTGAAGATCTTCCGGCCGTGGGCTTCTCCTTCAGCCTGGATCGCCTCGAGCAGATCGTTACGCCGACGCTGAACGTGCCCGACACGGAATCGGTGGCCATCCATGCGGAACAGGGTTTCGATCAGGCCCTGCAACTGCGACGCTCGGGCAAGGCGGTGAAGTTGTGCTTGTGATCGCACTCTGTAAAGGACGATCTCTGGAGCCCTCGCTCGCCACCCTGGCTCAAGCCGGTATTCGGTTCAAAGAAGACGTTGCCAATTCGAGAAAACTGATCTTCGATTCCGAAGACGGCCGTTTCCGGGCAGTGCTCGTGAAGCCCGCCGATGTGCCGACGTATGTCGAATACGGCGCCGCGGACGTCGGTATCGCAGGCCGCGACGTCGTCATGGAGTCGGGCGCAGATATCTTGCAGCCCCTGGATTTGAACTTCGGTCATTGCAAGATCGCGGTCGCGGGCCCAAAAGGCGCGCGTTCGATCGATGGGACGGATCATCCCACCGTTCGCGTCGCGACCAAATATCCGCGGATCACGCTGGATTACTACAACGCTCACAGTATTCCCGTAGAGATTATCCCGCTATCCGGGTCCATCGAGCTGGCGCCTCTGATGGGTCTGGCTGACAGAATCGTGGACGTGGTGGAAACAGGGCGGACGTTGAAGGAAAACGGTCTTGAAGTGCTAGCCGTCATCGCGCAGATCTCCGCTCGTCTGTTGGTCAACCGTGCCAGTTACCAGACGAAGCGGCAGGACGTTTTGGGCCTGGCGCACGCTTTGGAGAAAGTCGTTCAATGCGAATCGTCGACCTAAGTGCGACTCTCGATTTACGAGAAGTGGACTCGCTGCTCGCCACAGACGATGAGGAGCAGAGTGTCGACAAAGTCGTTCAGGACATTCTCAACGATGTAAGAAAGCGAAAAGACCAGGCAGTCTGCGAATATACCAGACGGTTTGACGAGTTCGACTTGACGCCGGACCTCATGCGCGTTCCCCCTGAGCACATTCGCGAATATGCCGCGGGCGCGGACGACGAACTTGTTGAAATCCTGCGCAAAGCCATTCACAACATTCGCGACTTTCACGAGCAGCAGGTTGAAGAGTCGTGGGAATACTACGCAGGCGACGGTGTGCGGCTGGGCCTTCGCCGCACTCCGATTGCAAGCGCCGGAGTTTATATTCCCGGCGGCAAAGCGGCCTATCCGTCATCGGTTTTGATGAATGTCATCCCGGCGCAGGTCGCGGGTGTGGAGCGAATTGTCGTCGTAACGCCGCCGCGGTCGCTGGAAGAGAATCCGCTCGTTGCCGCGGCGCTGCAGCTGCTGAATGTCCACGAGGTGTATCGCATCGGCGGCGCCCATGCCGTCGGCGCTCTGGCGTACGGCACGGAAACGGTTCCGAGGGTGCAAAAGATCGTCGGACCGGGGAATCAATACGTGCAGTCGGCAAAGCGGCAGGTCTATGGCACGGTGGACATCGACATGATCGCCGGGCCAAGCGAGGTGGCGATCGTCGCTGACGAAACCTGCGATCCTTCATGGATCGCCGCAGACCTGCTCGCACAGGCCGAGCATGACGAGATGGCGCGTGTCTGGTTGATCTGCTGGTCGAAGGGTGTTGCCGCGGCGGTTTTCGATGAGGTCGAGACGCAGTTGGAATTGCTGGACCGTAAAGCAATCGCTCGACTGGCTGTGGTCAACAGGGGCATCACGTTCATAGTCAGAGACGAGGAAGACGCGATCGAACTCGTAAATCACATCGCGCCCGAACACGTCGAGGTGCTGATGGCTGAGCCCGAACACGTCACAGACAACATCAGGAACGCCGGAGCCGTTTTCATCGGCCGATACGCGCCGACGGTGGTGGGCGATTACTTCGCGGGCCCAAGCCATGTGTTGCCGACGAACCGGACAGCCCGATTCTTTTCGCCCCTGGGAGTGCCCGATTTCTTGAAACGCACGAGCGTCATCCGATATTCCGGCCGCGCCCTGGAGCGGTTCGGAGAAATGATTGAAAAGTTCGCAATCGCTGAAGGACTGACTGGACATGCAAGATCTATCACCATCCGGCGTCGTCAAGCCTGAGGTTCGCGGCCTTACTGCTTACACACTCAAGCACTTCGAAGCCGACGTCAAACTCGACCAGAATGAGAATCCGCACGAGCTTCCAGCGGATCTCAAGCGGGACGTCGTGGAGCGCGTGCTCAGCAGGCCCTGGGGACGATATCCGGAATTTGTACCCACGGCGGTTATCAAGACGCTCGCGAAATTTACCGGATGGAAGGAAGAAGGCATCCTGGTTGGAAATGGATCGAACGAGTTGATTCAGGCCGTACTGAGCGTGACTCTGGGTCCGGGCCGGAGAATAGCCGTTCCGCAGCCGACCTTCACGCTTTACAAGTTGATGGCGACCACACTTCAATCGGAAGTCGTCGAAGTTTTCCTGAAACCTGAAAACATGACGTTCGATCTGGACGGCCTCATCCAGGCTGCGCGCACTTCGGATGTGCTCGTGATCTGCAATCCGAATAATCCAACGGGAACTCTCATGCAGACGGATGCGGTTGTAACCCTGCTGAAGAACGCCCGGGGCCTGGTACTTCTTGACGAGGCGTATCACGAATTCAGTGAGCAGTCGGCACGGCCCCTTCTCGAAAAGCATCGCAATCTCGTGGTTCTGCGCACGTTTTCGAAGGCAATGGCAATGGCCGGTCTGCGCTTTGGTTACATGATGGCGGACCCCGACATCGCGCGCGAAGTTTACAAAGCGAAGTTGCCATACAACGTGAATGTCTTCACGCTTGCCGCGGCCGAAATCGTCGTTGAAAGACGTGCTGTGCTCAGCGAGGCGATCACCAGCCTGATTCGAGAACGCGATCGAGTGACGGGCGAGCTTCAGAAGAGGCCGGCCGTCAAAGTGTTTCCTTCGAAGACCAACTTCGTTCTGATCAAAGCCGGCAAGCCGGCGCGCGAGTTGTTCGATGCGCTTTATGCGCAGGGTGTGCTGGTTCGGGATGTGAGCGCCTATCCCTTGCTGGACCGGTGTCTGAGGGTATCGATTGGTCTGCCGGAAGAAAATGATCGATTCCTGACGGCGCTCGATCGGGCGCTGGAAAAGAAATAATGAACCCACGAATCGCCACAAAGTCGAGGAAGACCAACGAAACGGACATTCGTGTCAGCCTCAATCTGGACGGCACGGGCGAGTACCGGATCAGCACCGGTATTGCGTTCTTCGATCACATGCTGGCCCAGCTGGCGCGACATGGCCATTTCGACATGGAGATCGACGCAAAGGGCGATCTCGAGATCGATGGGCACCATACGGTTGAAGATGTGGGTTGGGTTCTCGGTCAGGCGCTCCAGGAAGCACTCGGTGACCGGCGCGGGATTACGCGGTTCGGCCATGCTTACGTGCCTTTGGATGAGGCGCTCACCCGCGTTGTGATTGATCTGTCCGGCCGGCCCTATCTTGTATACAAGGTGGAGTTCCGGGCGGTGCGCATCGGAGAGCTTCAGACCGAGCTGATCGAAGAGTTTATGAAAGCGTTCGTGCAGGAGGGCCGATTCAACCTCCACATTGAAAATTGGTACGGCCGGAATCAGCACCACATCGCGGAAACCGTGTTTAAAGCCACAGCCCGAGCGCTCCGCACCGCCACGCGTGTGGAGCACGCCGAGATTCCTTCGACGAAGGGAGTTTTGTGATCACCATCGTTGATTACAAACTAAATAACCTCCGCAGCCTCGAAAATACGTTGAGGCGATTGGGTCACGATGTGAAAGTGACCTCCGACCCTGCGGATGTGCGGTCGGCAACAAAGCTCATCCTTCCGGGTGTTGGAGCATTTCGAGACGCGATGGCGAACTTGAGAAAATACGAAATTCTCGAACCTTTCAGGGAGAAGGTGCAGGCCGGGACGCCGACCCTCGGGATATGCCTGGGAATGCATCTCCTCTTTACCGAAAGCGAAGAATTTGGTTTGCATCGCGGACTGGACCTGCTGCAGGGCCGGGTGGTCAAACTTCCGGCAGACCTGCGGGTACCGCACATGGGCTGGAACCAGCTGCATCCGAAGCAGGCCAACGGCCTCACAAATGGGGTGAATGAAGCGAGCTTTGTGTACTTCGTGCACTCGTTCCATGTGGTACCGAAATCCGCGGACATCGTCCTGGCGACAACGGATTACGGAATCGATTTTCCGGCGATCGTCCATTCGAAGAACCTTTGGGCAACACAGTTTCACCCCGAGAAAAGCCAGCATGTAGGAGAACGGCTTCTCGATAATTTTGCAAAACTATGAAGATTTATCCGGCAATCGACATCCTGGGGGGCAAGGCCGTCCGGCTGCGTCAAGGCCGCGCCAGTGACGCGACGGTTTACGGCGACCCGGTGGAGATGGCCGTCAAATGGGTGAGCCAGGGCGCGGAGTGGCTGCACGTCGTGGATCTGGACGGTGCCTTCGAAGGTAAACCGAAAAATATCGAACTGCTGCGCGACATGGTAGCTGCCGTTCCTCTGGCGAAGATTCAGGTCGGCGGCGGCATTCGAAGCATGCTCAGCGTCGAGAGTCTTCTAGACGCCGGAATTCAACGTGTTGTGCTGGGAACTGCCGCTGTTCGGGATCAGACTTTCGTGAAGCAGGCGATCACCGAGCGGACACATAACATCGCGATTGGCATCGATGCTCGTGACGGCAACGTTCAGGTCTCCGGCTGGACCCAGGACTCCCATATCGGGGCGATTGAACTGGCGCAGAAGCTGGAAGCCCTGGGAGTTCGTCTGTTGATCTACACGGACATCGCGCGCGACGGGGTTCTCGAAGGGCCGAACATTGAGGCAATCCGCCAGATGCTCGACAAGACGGGATTGTCGGTTATCGCATCCGGGGGCGTTTCGTCAGTCGAGGATGTCCATCGCCTTGCCGACCTTGACAACTGGCGCCTCGATGGCGTGATCATCGGCAAAGCTCTCTACGAAGGACGCATTCGACTCGAGAAGGTGTTGGGCAATGCTCGCTAAGCGCATCATTCCTTGTCTCGACGTTAAGGAGGGACGTGTCGTCAAAGGTATCCATTTTGTGAACCTGCGCGACGCCGGCGATCCTGTCGAGTGCGGGCTGCGCTATTCGGACGAAGGTGCCGATGAGCTGGTGTTTCTCGACATCACGGCCTCTTCCGATCGGCGAAACATTGTTGCCGACATGGTGCGGCGTGTGGCGGACAGCATCAACATTCCGTTCACGGTCGGCGGGGGCTTGCGGAACGTCGATGATATCCAGGAAATCCTGCGCTGCGGCGCGGACAAAGTGTCGCTCAATACCGCTGCGGTTGACGACCCACACGTCGTGCGGAAGTCGGCCGAACGTTTCGGCAGCCAATGCATCGTTGTCGCCATCGATGCGCGCCGCGAAAATGGAAACGCCAGGGTTTACACGCATGGCGGCCGCGTTCGCACTGATCGTGATGCGGTCGAATGGGCGGAGACCGTGGCGGGCCTCGGCGCCGGCGAGATTCTGCTGACGAGCATGGATGCCGACGGGACGAAAAACGGCTACGACCTCGACCTGACCAGACGCATCTCCAACGCGGTGGCGATTCCTGTTATCGCTTCCGGTGGAGCCGGCAACCTCGAGCATCTCTACGAAGGACTGACCGAGGGCGCCGCCAGCGCGGTCCTCGCCGCCTCGATCTTTCATTTTCGCGAAGTGACAGTTGCCCAGGCGAAGTCGTATCTCCGGGAGCGCGGAGTCGTGGTCCGATGAACGGCGTCCTTCAAGAGGCGAAATTCAACGCCGACGGCTTGATTCCGGCCATCGTGCAGGATGCGCGAACACGCGAGATCCTGACCCTCGCCTACATGAACAAGGAAGCCCTCGAACTTACGATCGAGCGAGGCGAAACGTATTTCTGGAGCCGCAGCCGGCAGAAATTGTGGCACAAAGGCGAAACGTCCGGGAATTCCCAGAAGGTGGTTAACATTCGCCTTGATTGCGACAACGATGCCGTACTCGTCGAAGTTGAGCCGACGGGGCCCGCTTGCCACACGGGATCGTACTCATGCTTCCTTGTGGAACCGGAGCTCGAAGGCGTTTTGAAGGATCTCTATTCCGTGATCGAAGAACGAAAGGAAAAAAGGCCCGAAGGAAGCTATACGACATATCTCTTCAACAGCGGCCTCGACAAGATTCTCAAGAAAGTCGGCGAGGAATGCACAGAAACTATAGTTGCAGCCAAGAATCCTGACTCGAAGAGATTGGTGTCGGAAACCGGAGATCTTCTTTACCATTTGCTCGTCTTACTTGTTGAGCGCGGTGTCGCTCTCGAAGAGATCACTCGTGAACTTAAGGAAAGAAGGAAGTAGTGAGTCAGTTTGACTGTAGCGGCGGTCTATGACCGCCGGTTTTTGCTGGCGTGTCGCGAAAAACCGGCGGTCATAGACCGCCGCTACAGAGGACAAATAGTCATGCAACCGAGTCTGGAAGAAGTTAAAAAGCTTCAATCGCAGGGTAACGTCATTCCCGTCTACAAGTCGGTTATCGCCGATTTCCTGACGCCCGTTTCCGCATTCCTTAAGCTCGAAAAGGATCGGTCGAACGCGTTCCTGCTGGAAAGCGTGGAAGGCGGAGAGACGATCGCCCGGTACTCGTTCCTGGGTGGCGATCCCTTCATGGTCTTACGTTACCGCGATGGCCAGGGGGTGCAGCCAGCCGAATTCATGCAGAACCTGCGCGCGACCATGGAGCGCTTCAAATCCGTGAAGCTGCCGAACCTGCCGCCGTTCACGGGTGGTGCAGTTGGGTATTTCGGTTACGACATGGTACGAACAACCGAGGAAATTCCAAATACCGGCAGGGACGAGCTCGGCATCGACGACGCAGTGCTGATGTTCTACAAGACCGTACTCGCCTTCGATCACCTGCGGCACCAGATCCACATTATCTCGAATGTGATTGTGGACGAAACGAAGGAACCCATCGAAGTTCAGTACAACAAAGCCGTCGAAGAGATCGGTCAGATCGAATCGATACTACGTTCGCCCCTGGAAGCTCCTCCGGTCACGAGGAATGGCAAAGACGCTCTTGTTCGATCGAACTTCGATAAAAAGGATTACCTGCAGGCCGTGGCGAAGGCCAAGGAGTACATCGCGGCCGGGGACATCTTTCAAGTCGTTCTTTCGCAGCGGTTCGAAGTGGACCTTCCCGCATCACCATTCGACATTTACCGGGCGCTTCGGATCGTGAATCCTTCGCCCTACATGTACTTCCTGAAAATGCCGGACACGTCGATCGTCGGATCGTCTCCGGAAATGCTGGTGAAGATCCACGATCGGGAGCTTGAATACCGGCCGATCGCTGGAACACTGCCTCGGGGGAAGGATGAAGCCGAGGACGACGCAAATGCGGAGAAACTCAGTGCCGACGAAAAGGAGCGCGCCGAACACATCATGCTCGTGGACCTGGGCCGAAACGACCTCGGCCGTGTTTCAAAGTACGGGAGCGTACGGGTCGAGGACCTGATGTTCATCGAGCGCTACTCGCACGTCATGCACCTGGTCTCTTCGCTCAAAGGCGAATTGCGCGACGACGTGGACCGCTGGGACGCACTGATGGCGTGCTTTCCGGCAGGAACGGTTTCCGGGGCGCCGAAGGTTCGCGCGATGGAAATCATCGACGAGCTGGAGCCCACGAAGCGCGGCGTCTATGCCGGCGCCATCATGTACGTGGACTTCAGCAACAATCTCGATTCATGCATCTCCATTCGCACTCTCGTCGTGCGCGGAAACAAGGGATACATTCAGGCAGGCGGTGGCCTCGTCGCCGATTCGGTTGCGGAAAACGAGTACCAGGAAACAGTCAACAAGTCGCGGGCGCTGATCCGGGCGATCAATCTGGCGCAGCGTGGATTCGAATTATGATCGTCGTCATTGATAACTACGACTCGTTCACCTACAACCTCGTACAGTATCTCGGCGAGCTGGGTGAAGAACTCCGAGTCTTCCGCAACAACAAAGTGACGCTCGAGGAGCTCGAAAGGATGAAGCCATCGCGCATCGTGATTTCGCCGGGCCCGGGTATACCGCAGGATGCCGGCATTTCCGAAAAAGTAGTTCAGGTCTTTCACAAATCCACGCCGATATTGGGCGTCTGCCTGGGCCACCAGGCCATCGGGGAGGTTTTCGGCGGCAAGATCCTGCGCGCCCCGACATTGATGCATGGAAAAATCAGCCAGATCTTCCATGACAGTAAAACGCTGTTCAGCGGCTTGCCTCAAGGTTTTCCGGCAACTCGCTATCACTCACTGATTGTTTCGGAAATTCCGACTTGTCTCGAAATCAGCGCGGAAACGAAAGAAGGCGTCGTGATGGGACTCCGCCACCGTAATTTCCCGACTGAGGGGATCCAGTTCCATCCGGAATCGATCATGACCATCGTTGGGAAAAATCTCCTGAAGAACTTCCTCAGATTATGATTGTTGACGCCATCCAGAAGCTCACAGAGCGTGTCGACCTGAGCGAGCAGGAAGCCCGCGCGTCCATGGAACAAATCATGGCGGGCCAGGCAACGGACGCTCAGATCGGAGCTTTTCTCACGGCGCTGCGGATGAAAGGCGAGACTCCGGCCGAGTTGATCGGATTCGCCAGAGTGATGCGTGAGAAGGCCGAGCCACTGTGGGACGGCGAAGTTCCTGATGTGCTCGACACGGCGGGTACCGGCGGCGATCGATGCGGCACGTTCAACATTTCTACTGCTGCCGCCTTCGTAGTTGCCGGTTCGGGAATACGTGTAGCGAAGCACGGAAACCGGTCCGCCACGAGTAAGTGTGGGAGTGCAGATGTGATGGAGGCCTTACGCCTCGACATCCAGATGCCCATAGAGCGGCTTCGGCGCGCAATCAAAGATGTGGGAATCGGTTTTCTGTTTGCGCCAAGGTTCCATAGCTCCATGAAATACGTGATGCCGGCGCGTTCGCAGCTGAAGATTCGAACGGTGTTCAACATTCTTGGGCCGCTCGCGAGTCCCGCCGCAGCGCGTTTTCAGGTGGTCGGAGTATTTTCGCCGACGCTGATGGAGCTCATGGCAAACGCGCTCCTGGGGCTGGGACTGGATTGCGCTCTCGTGGTACACGGTGCCGATGGTGTGGATGAGGTTTCGATCTCGACCAAGACCAACGTTGTGGAAATGCGGCGGGGTGAAATAAGAAAGTTCACAATCAATCCCGAAGACCTTGGGATCACACCCGCGCCGGCAGAAGCTATACGCGGTGGCGACGCTGCGACCAACGCGGGCATCATCGAAGCGATTCTCAAGGGTGAATCGGGACCGCGCCGCAGCGTCGTCTTGCTTAACGCTGCGGCCGCTATCTTCGCGGGCGGGGCGGTCCACACTTTGAAAGAAGGTATGGCAGCGGCTGCAAATTCGATCGACAGCGGCGCGGCGTGGAAAACGTTAGAGCAGTTGAGGGAATTTGTTTGAACGCGGGCTTTAGCCCGCGTTCAAAACGCCATAGTCATGAAGCATCTTGATCATGGGCATATACTGACGCGGATTATCGAAGCCAAACAAAAGCGGCTTCAGATATCGCGGACGCGTGTGCCTGACGCCGTCGTGAAGAAAATGGCGGTCACCGCCAAAGCTGCACCCTCTTTTCGAGCAGCCCTGGAGAACTCCAGACGGGTGCGCTTGATTGCCGAAGTCAAGAAGGCATCGCCATCCAGGGGAGTCCTTAAAGCCGATCTGAATGTGGGGCAGCTGGCAGCAATGTACGCAGAAGGGGGAGCGTCCGCCATATCCGTTGTTACCGAAGAAGACTTCTTTCAGGGTGACCTCGGCTGGGTGGGTACAATCCGGCAGGCTTCGAGCCTCCCGGTCTTGCGCAAGGACTTCATCTACGATGAATTTCAGGTCTACGAAACCCGCGCATGCGGCGCCAGCGCGATTCTCTTTATCGTTGCGATGCTCGAACCCTCGGAACTGAAGGAACTCCTGATGCTTGCTCAGGAACTGAAGCTCGACGCACTCGTTGAGGTTCACGATGAAACAGAACTCGGCGAAGCCCTGGAAGCAGGCGCCTCCATCGTTGGTGTGAACAATCGGGACTTGAAGACCTTCAACGTTGATGTTCAAACTTCCGTCCGGCTTGCGAAACTGATTCCTGACGACCGGCTGTTCGTCGTCGAGAGCGGGTTGAACAGCAAGAACGACCTCGAGCAGTTGCTGGCTGCCGGCGCCGATGCGTTCCTGGTCGGAGAATACTTTGTCACCGCCGCGGATCCCGCCGCCGCACTTCGAGGTCTGCTGTGACACGCGTCAAGATCTGCGGCATTACCGAATTCGAAGACGCGCGCGACGCCGCGTTGCTTGGTGCCGATGCCATCGGCCTGAACTTTTACCCGAAGAGCCCTCGGTATATCGATCCATCGAGAGCGTCGAAGATCCTCGAAAAGATTCCTCCGTTTGTCACTACAGTCGGGGTTTTTGTCAATCACCCCGATCCGCAGAACCTCGAAGACTTTGCCCTGTCACTCGGTCTGCATGCCGTTCAGCTTCATGGAAACGAAACTCCGGATTACTGCTCGATGATCCAGCGGGTCAAAGTGATCAAGGTACTCAAAGTCGATTCGAACTTTCGCGTGGATTCCCTGAGGAACCACGGCAGCGGTACGTTCCTTTTGGATAGCTGTGCGCCGGGAACCGGAGCGACATTCAACTGGAACCTGGTGTATGGCGCGAACGCTTTCGGTTCGATAATCATCGCGGGTGGATTGACCTCGGATAACGTTTCGGAAGTTGTGACGACACTGCATCCTTTTGCGGTGGACGTGGCAAGCGGTGTGGAATCCAGGTCAGGCAAGAAAGATTACGAAAAGATGCGACGTTTCATCGAGGCCGTTCAGCGTGCCGACGTCGCAATGATGGGTGCGCCATGAAAGGACACTTCGGAAATTACGGCGGGCAGTTCGTGCCCGAAACGCTCATGCATCCGTTGGAAGAGCTCGAAGCTGCATACGACGCGGCTCAGAATGATCCCCAGTTTCACGCACAGCTCGATCAGCTCTTCCACAATTACTCGGGCCGGCCGACTGCGCTTTATCTGGCCGAGCGCCTCACGAAGGCCTGGGGCGGCGCAAAGATTTACCTCAAACGCGAGGATCTGAACCACACCGGAGCGCACAAGATAAACAACTGCCTTGGCCAGGGTTTGCTCGCCGTCCGCATGGGCAAGAAACGAATCATCGCGGAAACGGGCGCCGGGCAACATGGTGTGGCGACGGCGACTGTCTGCGCGCTGCTGGGGCTGGAGTGCGATGTCTACATGGGTGAGGAAGACATCCGCCGCCAGGAATTGAACGTTTTCCGAATGAAATTGCTGGGAGCCCGCGTGGTGCCGGTTTCGGCGGGCAGCAAGACGCTGAAGGACGCCATTAATGAATCGATGCGCGATTGGGTAACGAACGTCCGCACAACCTATTACATGCTTGGCTCTGTCCTGGGTCCGCATCCGTACCCGCTCATGGTTCGCGATTTTCAGTCGGTCATCGGCCGCGAAGTGCGAGCCCAGATCCTGGAGAAGGAAGGACGGCTTCCCGATGTGCTCATCGCCTGCGTTGGCGGCGGCAGCAACTCGATCGGCCTGTTCTACGATTTCGTGTCGGATAAACAAATCCGAATGGTCGGGGTTGAAGCCGGTGGACGCAGTCCAAGGCTTGGCGACCATGCGGCGAGGTTCTCCGGGGGCCGGCCGGGCGTTCTGCACGGGACATTCTCGTACATTCTGCAGGATGAAAACGGCCAGGTCGTGCCGACGCATTCCGTGTCCGCCGGTCTGGATTATCCCGCCGTCGGTCCGGAGCATGCCACGCTTCATGACAGTGGCCGTGTGCAGTACACATCCATCAATGACGCGGAAGCGCTCGCCGCCTTTCATGAGCTGAGCCACCTGGAAGGCATCCTTCCGGCGCTGGAAAGCTCGCACGCGCTCGCCGAGGCGAAGAAGCAGAAGGTACCCGCCGGCCAGATTGTGGTCGTGAATCTGTCAGGGCGCGGGGACAAAGATGTGATGGAAGTAATGAGGATAATGAACGCGGGCTAAAGCGGGGTAATTCGGGGACAGACGTATAAATCACCTAAATTCAAGTCAAACGGTCCTTGATCGAATTTAGGTGATTTATACGTCTGTCCCCGAATTACCCCGCTTTAGCCCGGGTCACAAACATGACTCGTATCGAAAACAAATTCGCTCAGCTGAGAGCCGAAGGCCGGAAGGCGTTTATTCCTTATCTGACGGCAGGGGATCCCAGCCTCGAGACTACTCGGCAGCTCGTCCTCGCCCTGGAAAAGGCCGGCGCCGACATCATCGAACTGGGTGTACCCTTTTCAGACCCCATTGCGGACGGCCCGATCATCCAACGTGCCACGGAACGGGCCCTCAGTAATGGCGTGACCCTTCACAAGATTCTGGAGCTGGGTCAGAATATTCGACAGACGTCCGGTATTCCGCTGGTCCTGTTCAGCTATTTCAATCCGCTGTTGAACTACGGCCTGGAACGGTTGGCTAAGGACGCGGTGAAGGCCGGCTTTGATGGTGTACTGGCGAGCGATCTGACTGTTGAGGAATCGGAGCCCTTCATTCGGGCCATGCGCGCCGGTGGCCTGAACACGGTTTTCCTTGTAGCGCCGACCAGTTCTCCCGAGCGGATCCGGAAGATCGCCGGCGCATCGAATGGATTTCTGTACGCGGTGTCGCGTACGGGCGTTACCGGCGAACGGCAGGAGCTGGCGAGCGAGTTGAAGGAGTTTCTGCAAACCTTGCGAACACATACAACGGCGCCGATCGCCGTCGGCTTCGGAATTTCGCGGCCGGAGCATGTGCGAGCGGTGTGGCAGGAAGCGGATGGGGTCGTCGTGGGAAGCTCCATTGTGAAGGAAGTTGAGCAGAATGCCGGGAAGCCGGATCTGGTCGAAAAAGTGGCCGCTTTTGGAGCCTGGTTGAAAGGTTTACCGTCGAAATGAGCATCGACGATTGGCGTCAGAAAATCGATGAAATTGACCGAAAGCTCGTTGAGCTTTTGAACGAGCGCTCCCGATGCGCTATCGAGATCGGGAGACTTAAAAGAACTTTGAACATGCGCGTGTACGATCCGGAAAGAGAGCGCGAAATTTTCCGGCGGATTCAGGAAGAGAACGATGGTCCGCTGGATAACGAGAGCTTGAAGCGCCTCTTCGAACGAGTCATCGATGAATGCCGGCGCATCGAACGAAAAGAATCGGAGAAATAGGGAGAAGTAGATGGTTGTTGTTATGCAGGAGGGGGCGAGCGAAGAACAGGTCCAGAATGTGATCGATCGCCTTATTCAGATCGGGTTCGACGTGCACAGATCGACCGGGGCTTCGCACACAGTTCTTGGAGCGGTCGGTGGCGCACAGGTTGATCCGCGAGATATCGAGTTGCTCGAGGGAGTGCGCGAGGTTGTGAAGATTTCCGCCTCATACAAGCTGGCGAGCCGCGCATTCAGGCCCGATGGGACGATTGTGAAGGTCGGCCCTCCCGGAAACCAAATCGAAGTGGGCGGCCGCGACGTGGTGATGATGGCCGGGCCATGCACCGTCGAAAGCGCCGAACAAATCATGACCATTGCCGGGATCATGAAGGAAAACGGCATACGCGTTCTCCGCGGCGGCGCGTTCAAGCCGAGAACCTCGCCCTACAGTTTCCAGGGTATGGGCGAAGAGGGTTTGAAGGTGCTGAGGGAAGCGGCGGACAAGTACGGCCTGCTTGTGGTTTCGGAAATTATGAACCACACGCAGATTCCGCTTTTCTGCGAACAGGTCGATATCCTGCAGGTCGGGGCACGCAACATGCAGAACTTCGATTTGCTGAAGGAACTGGCGAAGGTCCGCAAGCCGGTTCTCTTGAAGCGCGGGCCTTCGGCAACGATTGAAGAATGGCTTCTCTCTGCCGAGTACATCATGACGGGCGGGAACCACAGCGTGATGCTCTGCGAGCGTGGCATTCGCACATTTGAAAACTACACTCGCAACACGCTGGACATTTCTGCCATTCCCGTCATCAAGAAGCTCTCGCATCTTCCTGTTCTGGCCGACCCATCGCATGGAACCGGCCGCCGTGACAAGGTTCCGCCCATGGCTCGCGCCGCTGTTGCTGCGGGCGCCGATGGCCTGCTCATCGAAGTACACCATTCGCCTGAAACCGCGCTGTGCGATGGAGCGCAATCGCTCTATCCCGACCAATTTCGCGGATTGATGTCCCAACTCAAGATGATCGCCCCGGCGGTCCAACGCTCGATGAAGTGATCGCCAGGCTGGTTCGCTTTGCGACGCCGAGAATGTTGAAAAAGATCACTATATTCGGTACCGGTCTCATTGGCGGATCGTTGGCTCTCGCCCTCAAGCGCGCCTTCCCCGGTGTGCGCATTAGCGGCGTGGACAATCCCGATGTTCTCGCTCGAGCTCAAAAGCTCGGAATCATCGATGTGACGGGGTTGGAGGCGGCCGACCTGGTTGTTCTGGCGGCGCCGGTTGGAGAGATTCTCGGGCTTCTGGACCAGATTTCCAAAGACTCGCCACTCGTGACCGATGTGGGAAGCACAAAAGCCTCGATATGCAACAAGGCGGAGCGACTGGGCTTGCATTTCGTTGGGGGACATCCGATGGCGGGACTCGAGCAGTCCGGTCCGGAGGCTGCAAGCGCCGACCTGTTGCGAGATGCTCCATTCTTTCTCTGTCCCCTGCGGTCGGCTCCCGCCGCCGTCGAAAGAATGAAAGAGATCGTGACCGCGATCCATGCCGTTCCTCACGTCATCTCCGCTGAAGAGCACGACCGGCTCGTGGCGCAGATCAGCCATCTTCCTCAAATCGTTTCCTCGATTCTCGCCGAGCACACGGCCTCGCACAAGGATCTGGCCGGCCCGGGCCTGCGATCCATGACCCGGCTGGCGGGCAGTCCTTTTCATGTCTGGCGTGATATCTTTGAAACTTCCGGCTTCCTGCCGAATGAGTTGCAGTCTTTCATCCAGCGTCTTCAGTACGTTGTGGCTTCGATGGAAGCGGGAAATCTCGATGAGATCGAAAAGCTGTTCAAGCGAGGGGGCTCCCAGTGAATAAGGTCGTGCGCGACGCGCGGGAGGCTGTAGCCGACGTCCCGGACGGAGCGACGATCATGATGGGGGGATTCGGGCTATGCGGAATCCCGGAAAATCTCGTCGCCGCGATTCGTGACAAAGGTGTACGCAATCTTACCGTCATCAGTAACAATGCCGGTGTGGATGGCTACGCTCTCGGCCTGCTCCTCGAGAACCGGCAAATTCGAAAGATGATTTCCACTTACGTCGGCGAGAATCAACTCTTCGAAAAGCTGGTCCTTTCCGGCGAACTCGAAGTCGAATTGGTTCCCCAGGGCACGTTTGCCGAACGGATTCGTGCGGGCGGCGCGGGAGTCGCGGGATTTTTCACGCCGACGGGTTACGGCACTCTGATCGCGGAAGGCAAGGAGACACGCGAATTCGATGGGCGCATGTACGTTCTCGAGCGCGGGCTCAAGGCCGACTTCGCTTTCGTCAAAGCCTGGAAGGGCGACAAGTGGGGGAACCTGGTCTATCGCAAGACTGCGCGAAACTTCAATCCGGTGATGGCGACTGCGGGCCGCGTCACGATTGCCGAAGTCGAACATCTTGTCGAAGTGGGCGCACTCGAGCCGGATTCGATCCATACACCCGCCATCTACGTGCAGCGGATCTTTCAGGGCAAGGATTACATCAAACGAATCGAGAAGCGAACAGTGCGCAAGGCTGGATCGATATGAACGAGCTTTCCAAACGCGAGATCATCGCACGGCGAATTGCACGAGAGCTGAAGGACGGCTTTACCGTCAATCTGGGTATCGGCATGCCGACACTCTGCGCCAACTATATTCCGAATGGCATTGACGTGCTCTTGCAGTCCGAAAATGGAATGCTGGGTATTGGACCCTTTCCCATCGAAGGAGACGAAGATCCGGACCTCATCAATGCCGGCAAAGAGACCATCACGGAGATACCCGGAGCATCGTACTTTTCGAGCGCGGATTCCTTCGGAATGATCCGCGGTGGTCATGTCGATCTTACGGTGCTGGGCGCAATGGAAGTGGACGAGCGCGGAAACCTTGCCAATTGGATGATCCCTGGAAAGATGGTGAAGGGGATGGGCGGCGCAATGGATCTGGTAGCGGGAGCAAAACGGGTCATCGTTGCAATGGAGCACGCCACGAAGGATGGAAAACCGAAGATCCTCAAGAAGTGCACCCTTCCGTTAACCGGCGTCGAAGTAGTCGATACGGTTGTCACCGAATTATGCTTGATTGAAGTCACCGGCCGGGGCCTGGTTTTGAAAGAACTTCGGCCCGGTGTTAGTCTTGAAGAAGTTCAAACATTGACTGAGCCCAGGTTGATTGTAGAAGGCCAAATCGGTCGAATGGAAGTGTAAGTCGCGGGCTTTAGCCCCGTGTTCTGTTCGTATGAAGCTGAATTCTATAGTCATCGTTAATCTCCAGGGACCCAAAGAACGATTCTTCGGACGCCTCCTGGATATCGCCACCGTTGGCGTGACCGTCCGGGGAATCGACCTCAATGCTTTTGAGGATTGGATGAGCGACATCAACTATCGGGAAGAGAGCGGCGTCCAGCCGACGACGATCTTTTTTCCGTTACATCGAATCGAAAAAATCATCCTGGATGAAGGCATTGGTGCCATACCGTCGCTGGCCGACACTTTTTTGACTAAAGTCGGCTCCGCGGTCGAGGATCATCTGGAGTAAAAATGAACATTGGCGTCATTGGAACGGGCTATGTTGGATTGGTTGTAGGTGCGTGCTTTGCTGAAAGCGGCAACGATGTGGTCTGCGTCGATAACAACGCCGAGAAGATCGCAAAGTTGCAAAAAGGCATCATTCCGATTTACGAACCTGGCCTTCCGGAGATCATTGAGCGGAACGCGCGTGAGGAACGACTTACGTTTTCCACGGACGTTGATGCCGCCGTAAAGAAATCGTTCATCATTTTCATCGCTGTGGGAACTCCGACCTCGTCGACTGGTGCAGCGGATTTGACCGCGATTCGGGAAGTTGCCGCGGCCATTGGCCGTGCGATGGACCGGTACAAGGTTATCGTCACCAAATCCACGGTGCCTGTGGGTACGACGGATCAAATCCGTGAAATCATAAAGAAAGAAACCAAACAGCACTTCGACGTCGTGTCGAATCCCGAATTCCTGAAACAGGGTGCCGCAGTTGAGGACTTCATGAAGCCCGACCGCGTAGTCGTGGGCGCGGACCAGGTACATGCCGGCGAAATTCTGCGCGATCTATATGCGCCTTTTGTGCGCACGGGCCGGCCGGTGATGCTGATGGATATCCGTACAGCCGAGATGGTGAAGTACGCGGCCAATGCGTTTCTGGCGGCGCGCATATCGTTCATGAATGAGATCGCGAATCTCTGCGAGCATGTCGGAGCCAATATCGAGATGATCCGCAACGGCCTGGCTTCCGACGAACGCATAGGCCCGGCGTTTCTGTTTGCCGGAGTGGGCTTTGGGGGCAGTTGCTTCCCCAAAGACACTCTCGCGCTCATTCATACCGGGCGCGAGCATGAGTATCCGATGAAGATCCTCGAGGCCGTGAGTGACGTCAACTCGAATCAGGCGCTTCGGTTCATGGGAAAGGTCCGCACCCATTTCGGCGGTAAGCTCAGCGACAAGCGGATCGGCGTATGGGGACTCGCTTTCAAACCGCGCACGAACGACATGCGAGACGCGCCTTCCATCAAGATCATCGAAAGCCTGCTATCGGAAGGTGCAACCATCACCGCCTACGATCCGGAAGCCATGGAAGAAGCGAAACGGATCTTCGGAAACCGAATCCAGCTTGCAACGAATAACTACGCGTGCCTTCAGGGCGCCGACGCGCTGTTGCTGGTCACGGAATGGCAGACTTTCCGGAATCCCAACTTTGAACGGATGAAGTCGATCATGCGGCAGCCCGTTGTGTTTGACGGCCGCAACATTTACGACCCGGTACAGATGCGGCAACTCGGATTCACTTATTACGGTGTGGGCAGAATATGAGAGCTGTTGTCACAGGCGGGGCCGGATTCCTGGGAAGTCATCTATGCGATCGCCTCATTGAGATGGGCTATGACGTCCTGTGCCTGGACAATCTCAGTACCGGAAGCACCGACAATGTGGCGCATCTGCTCGGGAATTCCCGATTCAAGTTCGTAAAGCACAATGTGGTCGACTACCTGTACGTCGAGGGTCCGGTCGACGCGGTCCTGCATTTCGCTTCCCCGGCTTCTCCAATTGATTATCTTGAAATGCCAATTCAGACTCTGAAAGTCGGCTCGCTCGGCACTCACAAGTCGCTCGGCCTGGCCAGGGAAAAGAAAGCCCGGTTTCTCATGGCGAGTACTTCGGAAATCTACGGCGATCCGCTGGTGAATCCGCAGCCGGAAACGTACTGGGGCAATGTCAACCCGATCGGTCCTCGTGGCGTTTACGACGAAGCCAAACGGTTTGCCGAGGCGATGGCGATGGCCTACCGCCGCTATCACAAAATGGATGTGCGGATCGTTCGAATCTTTAACACCTATGGGCCAAGGATGCGTCCGAATGACGGCCGCGTCGTTTCGAATTTTATTGTCCAGGCGCTGCAGCGAAAGCCTTTGACTGTTTATGGCGACGGATCTCAGACGCGAAGTTTCTGTTTCGTTTCAGACCTTGTCAGCGGAATCCTGGCGCTGCTATCGGCACCGGCGTCCGAGGAAGTTGCAACACCGTTTAACATTGGCAATCCGGAGGAACGGACCGTTGGTGACCTCGCCTCGAAGGTCCTGGAATGGACCGGGAGCTCGAGCCGGATTGAAACACGTGACCTGCCGGTGGACGACCCTCACGTCCGCTGTCCGGATATCACGCGCGCCAAAAACATTCTGGGCTGGCGCCCCCAGGTCGGAATCGATGAGGGTCTGAGGCTTACCATCGAATATTTCAAGAAAATGGCAACCGTCCAGGAAATTGCAAGCAGGATTCTTTCGTGATTCTAGTCACCGGTGGCGCCGGCTATATCGGCAGTCATGCTGTGAAGGCACTGAGGGCTGCAGGGTTCGCTCCGCTCATCTTCGATAACTTCTCGGCTGGTCATCGGTCGTTCGTTAAAGGAACCCCTCTGTTTGAGGGAGACGTGTGCAATCCCTCCGATCTTGATCGAGCTTTCGGCAAGCATTCCATCGAAGGGGTGCTCCATTTTGCCGGAAAGGCCCTCGTCGGCGAATCCACGCAAAAGCCCGAGTTGTACTACCAGGTAAACCTGGTGGGTGGTCTCAATCTCCTGCGAACGATGCGGGAGCGTGGCGTCAAGCACTTGATCTTTTCATCCACGTGCGCAACGTACGGAACGCCCGAGCATATGCCGATCCGGGAGGATCACCCGCAAAATCCGATCAATCCGTACGGCGACTCGAAACTCGCGTTTGAGCGCGCCATGCGATGGTTCCACGAAGCGCACGGTCTCGAGTACCTTTCTCTGCGCTATTTCAATGCAGCGGGGGCAGATAAGGATGGAGAGTTCGGGGAAGATCATGATCCGGAAACGCACCTGATACCTCTCGCCCTTCAAGCCGCTGCAGGTCTCAGGCCCGAGCTTCAACTCTTCGGAACCGATTACCCGACGCCAGACGGTACGTGCCTTCGCGACTACATCCATGTTTCCGATTTAGCCCGCGCCCATGTTGTGGGACTCCAGGGACTGATAGAAGGCCGGATTCAATCCCAGGCCATCAACCTTGGAACGGGAGATGGGTATTCGGTGCGAGAGGTGATCGACGCTGTGCGCCGGGTGACGGGGCGGGATTTCAAAGTTCGTGAAACTGCGAGGCGTGAGGGAGACCCGCCTCAGCTTATCGCTGCCGTGGATCGGGCAAAGAAAGTGCTGGACTGGACAGCTGTGGAAAGCGACTTGAATACGCTTATCGCGTCCGCCTGGAATTGGATCAATTCTCGCCGTCGTCCTCCAGCATAGCATTCACGGTCCGGGTGAACTCTGCGATTAACGACATGAATTTGAATGCCGGTTTCGAGACCGTGTCCCGTACTTTGCGCGCCCCGTCGGAAAGTTCGTTGCCTGCCTGCTCCAGCCTGGAATCCACTTTCCCCAATGCACGCGCGTACTGCTGCTGAGCGCGTTCCAGGACCGGATCGCATTCCGCCATCCTCCGTTTTGCGACCTCGGTAAGCGCCAGCGCTTCCTCGGCTGCGATTTCCATGGTTCCGATCCACGCTTTGGGCAGGCCGCTCTTCTCGAATTGCGCGAGCATCTCCGTGATTCGCGAGGTGAAACCGGCGAATGCTTTGTAGGCAAACCAGATCAGCAGCGTGTTGGTGACGACAGTCACGCTTATCAAGGCGAGGAAAATGACAAGCCTGATTTCCATCCAGTCCAGCATATACGATAGGCACGGACAAGTAAGGCCCCTCTTAGTGAACGGGACCGGTAGGCTGTGTATGCCGAGGTCTTTTCATCAGGAACACCAGCGGAACAACGATAGCGAAGACAAGAGCCAGATCCCGAAAAAGATTAACGAAAGCGACCATGGCCGCCTGTCTCTGCACCGTTCCGGAGAGCGCGACATAGGCGGCTCTACTGGCGGTAGTGAAATCGAGGCCTCGAGCGATGAAGGCGCCTCGTATCTGATCCAGCAACATGCGGACGTTCGCGTCGAAGCCGCTGACGTGACTTCCGAGGATGTTGAATTGAGTCTGGGTAGTTCGGCTCAGCGTAGTTGCAATCACGGCAATCCCGACGCTTCCCCCGAGATTCCTCATGAGATTGAACAGACTGGTCGCGTTGCCCATTTCTTCCTTCTTGATCAGGCTCATGGTGACCGTGGTCAATGGGACGAATATGAGTCCCATCGAGAGGCCCTGGAAAAATTGCGGCCAGAAGATATCCCAGTAGCCGACCTGCAGATTAATTGATCCGAGCACGAACAGCGAGATGGCCCCGCCAATCAGGCCGCAACCTAATAGTTTTCTCGGATCGAACTTTGCAATCAGCAAGCCGACCAAGGGCATCGCGATGAAAGATCCCAGACCTCGGGGAGCCATTGCAACACCGGCTGCCATCGCGGGATAGCCCAGCACGGTTTGAAGAAACAGCGGGAGCAGGACGAGACTTCCGTACAGAACGAAGCCGAGCGTGGTCATCAGGAAGACACCGGTGGAGTACGTTCTGTTTTTGAAGACTCTGAGATGGAGTACTGGATCGGCTGTCCGGAGTTCATGAACGATGAAAAGGGCGACCATCGCGACGGAAAGAATCAGCAGAGAGGTGATCCAGTTGGAGGAGAACCAATCTTCCTGCTGGCCTTTGTCCAAAACGAGCTGGAGTGTGCCGATTCCGACAGCGAGCATTCCGATTCCCCACTTGTCGACTCTCGTGCCGGACCTGCGTATATACGGCGGGTCGAAGATATAAAATTTCGTCATGATGATCGAAACGATTCCGACCGGGATGTTGACGTAAAAGATCCATCGCCAGGAGTAGTTGTCCGTCAGCCATCCACCCAAAACGGGCCCTAACATGGGTGCCACGACGATTCCCAGTCCCCATACACCCATCGCTTTTCCCTGCTGAGCCGGCGGAAACGCCTCCAGCATCACAGCCTGCGATAACGGTTGAAGGACGCCGCCGGTCAGTCCTTGAATGATTCGAAAAATCACAAGCCACGCAAGGGTCGGCGCGAAGCCGCAGAAGAACGAGGCCGTGGTGAAGCCCACGACGGCGGACATCAACAGCCTCTTTCGGCCAAAGTAGTTGGCAAGCCATCCTGTGATCGGAAGAATGATCGCGTTGGCGACGAGATAGGAAGTAAGCGCCCATGTTGCTTCTTCCGGCGTGGCCGAGAGGTTTCCCGCGATGTGCGGCAGGGATACGTTGACGACGGTGGTGTCGAGCACCTCCATGAAGGTTCCAAACATCACCGAAATAACAATGAGCCACGGGTTGATTTGAGGGATGGCCGGATTGGTGTCTTCTGCCATTTTGTTGCGTGTCCGAAATGACTGATCAGTAATTAGTCATTGAAAACCTATCTCACCCTTACCTTCACCACTACCGACATGCCCGGTCGTAACTGGTGCGACGAGTCCTGTCCCTGGTCCAGAACCACTCGTACCGGAACGCGCTGCACAACCTTAACGTAGTTCCCCGTGGCGTTTTCCGGCGGCAAAAGACTGAACCTGGCGCCGGTCGCAGAAGAAATACTATCGACGTGTGCGTCATAAACCCGGCCCCCGTAAGCATCGATGGAAAGAGTGGCGGGCTGTCCCGGATACATCTCCGCCAATTGAGTTTCCTTGAAGTTTGCCGTTACCCAGATGTCCTCTGGCGGAACAATGGCCATCAACGGCTGACTGGGCTGAACGACCTGTCCGATTTCGACGCTCTTCCTGCTGACGATGCCAGATACCGGCGCCTTAATGCTTGCGTATTCAAGGTTGAGGCGCGCCTGGTCCAGAGCCGTTTTGGCGAGTTCAACACGAGCCTCGGCGGATTGGGCCTGAGCTCTTGTGATGGTCACCTGCTGCGGGGCTGTCTTCGCGGCCTGCTCTTCGGAAAGAGCCTTCTGGAGATCCGCACGGGACTGCGACACTCTCGCTTTCGAGGCAGCGACTTCGTGATCGGCCTGCAGCACGGCTGCCTGTGCAGAATCAACGCCGGCTTTCGCGGCTTCAGCGGAAGCAACAGCCGCGTCGTACTGTTGCTGTGAGATCTCGTCCTTGGCAATGAGCTGCTTCATACGATCGAGATCGCGGGCCGCTTTTGTGCCGTTTGCCTGCGCCTCCCGGACACGGGCCTGCGCGAGATTGAGCCGGGCCTCGGTGGCAAGCAGTTCTTTCTCGGCCGCCTCAACGCCGCTCTTGGCGCGCTCGGCGATCGCTTCCGACGAAGTGATCTGGCTGCCTGCGGTGCTCGAAGCGATTGGTACGTTAGCACGCGCCGCAAGGACCGCAGCCTGAGCATCCGCAAGTTCTGCTTCGGCCCGCGACACGGCAATTTCGAAGTCACGTGCATCCAGCTGCACGAGCACTGTGCCCATTTCGACAGGCTGGTTATCCTTGACGCTTACAGAAACAACAGTTCCTCCTACCTTTACGTTGACGGGATGAATATGCCCGTCAATCTGGGCGTCATCCGTCGATTCCCATTTGGAAAAGTATTGCCAGGCTGCATATCCGCCAACGATCAGGATGAGCAAGAGCGGGAGTAAGAGCCATCTGGCGCGGAAGGGCCTTGCCATCACTTTCCTCCAAAAAACGACTTGATTGTTTTCTCAGCCACACCCATCGCCCTTGCAAGCGAAGCTTGAGCAAGGTTGAGCGAATGAAGACTCGAAATATAGTTTTCGTCGGCGGTGGCGATGGCCTCCTGAGCCTGCACCAGCTCCAGGCTGTTCGCGACGCCGGCAGCAAAGCGGTCCCGCGCCTGAACGATCTGCTGTTGCGCCAGATCCCTCGCGCCCTGTGCCACCTTGATTTGTTCGGCCGCTGCCTGAATATCGAGGCTTGCGGTCCGAATTTCATACTCGATTCGATCGCGAAGGCTGGCCGCTTCCGCCTTGCGCTGGGTGAGGATCGAATCGGATTCCAATGTCTCGGCACGGATTCGGCCCCCGTCGTAGATCGGTATCGATAGCGTGGCCTGTACCGTCATCGTGCCCTGCGAAAAGCCGGGGCGGCGGCCGATGGCGCCATAGTCACCGGTGAACTGCAAGCTTGGAAGTCTTTGGCTCGTTGCGGCCTTTCGAGACTCCTCGGCGGCGCGCACCAGAGCATTGGCATGCAGGTAATCCGGCCGTGATTCGAGAGCGGCGCTCAGTGTTTGATCCAGGTTGGGCAGGCTCGCCGGAACCGTGGCCAGCATATCAGTCAGCATGAAGGCCTGTCCTAAAGGCATGCCGATCGCTCGCGCGAGGTTGAGCCGTTGTTTTGCCAGTTCATTTGCGGCAAACACCAGCCGTTGCTGTTGCGCCTGGAGCTGAACTTGCGCGCGCAACACGTCGATTCCAGGAACCACGCCGGCAGATTTGAGGTCGCTTGCCTGATCGTAAACAGCCTGGGCGGTATTGAGCTGCGCGCGGGCGGCATCAACGCGGCTGCCTCCGGCAACCGCTTCCAGGTACAGGTCGGTGGCGATAAGGACCACCAGCTCGCGTATGTCCTGCTGAGAGTAATTGCTCGCGTTCAGTTTTTCGGTATCCGCCCGCAAATCGTGCAGAAGTTTGAGATCGACTACTGACTGCGTCACGCGGGCCCGTGCATCAAAGACACTGAAAGGACCGACGACCGGGGGCTGGCCCGGGAAGCCGCCAAATCCAAATGCCGCGAGGTTGATTTGCTCGACCGTTTCGGTGACTCCACCGGTTACTCTCGGAAGAAGATCGGCCAGCGAGCGTAATCGTTGGGCTCTGGCGGTGCGAGTTTCCTGTTCGCTGATAATGGAGCCAAGGTTGTATTTCAGGGCGCGGTCGATTGCGTCCGAAATGGATAGTGGAATGGCGGTCCCGGTCGGGACACCTTGCGAAACACTTCCAAAGAGCGTTGGCGTCAAATTTCCGCCGCGTGGCTGCTGCTGGGCCTCGGCAAAGCTGGAAAAGAAAACGAACAGCAGAGTTAGCGAGCAGGGGAGAGCTTTCATGGAGCCGCAATTCCTTTCCATATCAAATCGAAAATGAAATCAACGTCCTGGGCGATTCTGGTCTTCGACCATCCCATGAGCCGGTGCGTAACGACGCCTCGAATGATGTCGGAAATTGCGAAGGCAGTCTGATCCGGGCGCAGGCTCCGGATCGCTTTCTTCCTTATGCCTTCTTTGAGTATGGCCTCGATGAGGCGGGCTTGCTCGAAGTAAAGGGCTTTGAATTCGCTGTCGATGGTGCCGGGATGCGTGTGGATTTTGCCTAATTCGGATAAGTAGATCTTGAAGAAGTCGCTGTTTTCGTCGAAGTACGCCAGCTTTGCTGCAATCAGCGCCTTGAGCTTTTCCTCGGCCGTTGAATATCGAGCCACTTCTTCGACCAGCGAAGAGTACATCTGAGAAATCCCAAACTTCAACGCCGCGATATACACTTCCTGCTTCGAGCGATAGTAAAGATATACGGTTCCCTTCGCTACACCCGCCGCGTTCGCAATGTCGTCCACTGTCGCATCGTGGAATCCCTTCTTTGCGATTATCTTCCGCGCAGCTTCCAGGATTTCGGACGTCCGGAATTCGGTGACGACATCTTTCTTGGTCCTTACAAGAGTGCTCATAGAAGTCCCGCCTCCACTGACTCGTCAGTCAGTGTACTATGCGCGGCGTTCAGTTGAGGTGTCTTTTCGGACCGGTCTGTCGTTTGCGTAGTTCCCGGAGATCTTGACTTTGCCCGGTCAGTGGCAGAGGATGTCTGGCCATCTATGTCGCGTCGGATATTGCTTCTTCTCCTGATTTCTTTCTCAGTTCCCCTCGCATGCAGCCGTCCTGACAAAACAGGCGGCAAGGCCACGTCAGATGCAAGCCAGCCGGTTCCGGGTGATTGGGTGATTGTGAGGTATGAGTCGGAGCCGGCCACATTGAATCCGCTGATAAATCAGACCACGACCGGCCAATACGCCATGATCGGTATCAACAATTCGCAAATCTACGAACTCCTGATGCGCTACAACACGACGGATTGGGGGCTAACGGAACCGCTGCTCGCCGAAGCTCCACCAGCCATTTCGGACGATCGCCGAATGTACACTTTTACAATCCGCCAGGGCGTCCAATGGCACGACGGACGGCCGCTTACCTCCGAGGACGTGTTGTTCACATTCAAGGCTATGATGTGTCCGCTCGTCGATTCTGCGCTGTACCGCAGCTATTTGAACGACCTGACGGATGTCCGGACAGAGGGGCGCAACGTGAGTTTCGAAATGGACAAACCGAGCGTGTTTAATGTGGATCGCATCGCGAATACTGTACCGATCATTTCGAAACACGTCTTCGATTCCGAAGGGCTGCTTGACGGATTCAGCTTTAAGGACGTTATCGCAGCGAAGGTAAAGACGGATCCGAAGATCAAGAGATTCGCCGAACAGTTCAACACTCATCCGAGCAACCGATCTCCTGTCGGAACTGGTCCATATAAGTTCGAAAAATGGGAAACCGGCAGAGAATTGGTTCTCGCTCGAAACGACAGTTATTGGGGGAAGAAGGCCTATCTGGACAAAATCGTTATTCGCGTTATCACGGATGCCACTACAGCATTAGCAGCGCTCAAAGCAGGCGAAGTGGACCTCCAGCCTCGCCTTTTGCCAGTCCAGCACGCTCAACTGACCAGTGGTCCCGCATTCGATGAGCAGCTGACCAAAACGAAGTATTCGATCCCCGCTGAGTTTCAGATCATGTGGAACAATGAACGCCCATTTTTCAAAGACAAACGGGTACGCCAGGCCATGACGATGCTCGTTGATCGCCAGCAAATCATAGATACGGTCCGGTTCGGCCTGGGACGAATCGGCGTGTCGCCGATAATTCCGAAATCGAGAAACTTCAATTCCAACCTTAGACCGTGGCCTTACGATCCAAAGCGCGCTGCCGAACTCCTCGACGAAGCGGGGTGGAAAGACCACGACGGCGACAGCATCCGTGACAAGGAGGGTGTGAAATTTCGCTTTGAATTTCTTGGAGCCGCCGGCGGAACGCTGTTTTCGCAACTGTCCCCAATTCTGAAGGAACAATTTCGTAAGGTTGGGATCGAAATGACGGAGCGGGTCGTCGACGCGAATGTCTTGTTGAAGACTCTGCAGGACCACCGATTTGATGCAACGCTGCTTGGTGCGACTTTTAATCTCGAACAGGAGCAGGAGCAGACCTGGCACTCCAGTTCCGCTTTGAATGGCGGTACGAATTACGTCAGCTTCAAAAATGCAGAATCGGATCGCCTTCTCGAGCAGATCCGTGTTGAATTCAACGACGAAAAGAGAAAACAACTTTACTGGCGATGGCAGGAAGTCATCCACGACGAACAGCCATATACCTTCCTTTACTATCAAGAAGAGCCTGCCGCGTATAGCAAGCGGTTCCAGAATGTCCAGTGGTTGCCGCTACGGCCCGGCTACGACCTGAACAGCTGGTGGGTGCCTAAGCCGCTTCAGAAATACGGCGCTGCGACCCGCGCGCAATAGAGTCCTGATGACGATTGTCTTCAGTGGGAACTTTGTGGGCACTCGACGCTTTGAATAATGCGGTCCACGGCGTATCATCTGCGTCTCTTCGAATCCGGGTCGGTCGGCGCCCCGGAGAAATATTAACGAATTCCCGAGCCTCAGCTCGCGCACGGTATCGCACCGTGACGCTGGAGAAAGCTTTATGACAGGTGCGCGGATCGCACGAGTTTTAAGTGCGGTAGGATTTGTTTTGTTGACCTCACGAACGAGCTTTGCTGCCGCGACTGTCGGTCCGATTGTTGCCGATCCCCCTCAGATCCAGATCAACATCGCGACGACCGTAAAGATTACGGCAGCTATTACCGACCCTGCTTACATTGCAGGTAGCGCCAATCTTCAACGGCGCACCGGGAAAACCACGTGGACCGTCATCGGGACCATGCGAGATGACGGGACCGCCGGAGACGCGGTAGCGGGCGATAAGATTTTTACACTCCAGATGACCTTCCAGGAATTTGCCACTCAGGCAATTCACCTCCGGGCGTCGGCGGCTTTCAGGGGACAGTTGTTGCGCGGATTCTCTCCTGAATTTGAACTTCCCGTCGGCTCTCTGGTCGCGCCGAATGCGGCGGCCGTTATTCAGGGCAGCGGCGGAACGACCATCGAAGTGCCGCCCAATGCGCTTCCATTTGAAGCATTGATCGGCATCGAGCTTATAGACGTTGCCACCATTGTTCCACCAAGCTCCAACCTGCCCGCGGTGGCGGCTGTCAATGTAATTTATGAGCCGACCGGCTTCAACAACAGCGTCCTTCCGGCTAATTTGCCTTTGAAGATCTCCGTTCCAACCACAGCGGCCGGCACACAGTTTGTGGTCGCGCAGGCAGTGCTTAGCGACTCGATCACTGGAACACCCGGTCTGCGCGAGCAATTGGTTTTCGTCGATCTTGCTTCACGGCAGGGCTCGGTCATTGTTTCGGATGGAAGCGCAGGGCCCGGAGTTACGGGCGGTGGTCCGTTTATTATTCTCGCGGACATTGATTCCGGTCGTGCAACCGGCATCGTTTCCGATGCTACCGGTCCACGGCGCGGAGTAGTCGTCAGCAATACTACAAATTCACTCGTCGCCGTGACAGATTCTCTGGGGCGATATACAACATTCATCAACGGCGGTCCTTTTACGGTGACGGGCTTTGATCCGTTCAAGGGTTCGCTCGGATCAACCAGTGGAAACATCGTGACGGCGGGATCGACTGTGACAGCCAATCTTTCCCTCACGCCTGTGGCATCACCTCCAATTACGCGAGACGGCATTCGCAATTCAGGGTTCGAACGTGGCGATCTTACGAGCTGGGCCACAACCGGCGCTGCAATTGCGGTCCGGCAACTCGGCCCGACGTCAACCGAAGTCGTCATACGCCCCACGGAAGGTCAATGGATGGCAGACATTAACACCGGAGCCGGATCCGTCGGCGGCGTCGGATCCAGCCTCAAGCAGACCTTTCAAGTTCCAGCGGGCGTAAGGACGCTGCAAGTCGACTTCAATTTTGTCAGCGAAGAATTTCCGGAGTTCGTTGGATCGGAGTTTGACGACTCCTTCAGGGCGTTGATCACCACACCGAACGGACAAACCACGTTTGCGCAAGTCAGCGTCAACCAGTCGGGTGGTTTTACGCTGATAGGCGACTGCTTCTTCCCCGGAGGAGACAACACTTGCGGCATGACTGGATGGAGGACCGGAAGTGTCGATCTCTCTGCATTCTCGGGTACAGCCACGCCGATTACCGTGGAGTTGCTGTTTAGTGTGGATGACCGGGGCGACAACATTTACGACACGCATGTTCTGGTCGACAATATCCGGTTCGCCACATTGTGGGTAGATGCCAAAATCATCAGCGGGGCCGCTGCAAATCTCACTCGCGTGCAAGACGAGCTTCGAGGAGCAAATGAGATCCTGTCGCAGGCGGGTCTCAATCTCCGGATTCGCAATGTGCGGACAATTGACGATCCCGGGGGTCTGCTCGATACGGATCTTACATGGACTACGGGCCCTTCGTGCGCCGACGGCCGGATAAACGGACGGTTGACCACTGAAGAGCGAACACTGATGGGGTTGTCGCGAAGTGAAACGCGGACCGACCTCAACGTGTACTATGTCCGATCCGGTACTGGTTTTCCCGGCATCGGGGGCCTGGCTATAAGTCCGGACGATTTCTGCGTCGACGTGAACATTTTCGCGAACTCGGGTACTGTGCAAACCGACATAGGTCCGGGCGGTAACATCCTGGCTCACGAGATAGGACACGTTATCATCTCGCCGCAGACGGCGGGGAGTACTTTGGAGCACAGTTCGCCTGCTGGAAACTTTATGGGCACCACACCCGCTCTGGGTATCCTGAACCGAAACCAATCGGCGGATATCAATCGGCCTGGCGCACCGCTATTGGTGCCCTGATCGGTAATTCGAAAAATGGGGTCGAACGCGGGCTGAAGCCCGCGACTACATTCTGGCCGAACGTTGATCCCAAATGTAGTCGCGGGCTTCAGCCCGCGTTCGACCCCATTTTTCGAATTACCCGAGTCGTTCGCAGCTTTACTATCGCCGTTCGAGCACATTGATCGCAGCTTCCATGGCTGTGCGAACGTGTGCCTTCGATTCATTCTGAGCAGCCGCGCGCAACACACCCAAAGCTTCCGGACGGCCCATGGCTTGAAGAGCTTTTGCGGTATTCTCGCGTACCAGCTCGTCTGGATCCTCGAGGCATCGCAACAATCGGGTAAACGCTTCATTCCCGCCCAGCTTGCCCAGGGCTTCGGCAGCCGCTGCTCGAACAAGCGGTCTGGAGTCCTCTAGAACGGTGATGACCGCTGTAACAGCTCGCTGATCTCTCAGGGCTGCAAGAGCGCCGATCGCCTTAACGCGTACCAGTAGCGAAGCGTCTCCGGGAAGGGCAGCTCCGGCGTCTGCTGTAACCCCGTACTGCAGCAGTCGAATTAGAGGATTTACAGATTCGGAACCCGACTTCACGACCGCCTCGAGCTTTTCCGCACAATCGAAATCAACGCAGTGGAGATAGCTGTCAATTTTCCTGCCTACGCTAAACTGGCTGAAGAATCCGGAATCGAGGGGCTGGTTGCTTTGGTTCTGTGTTCGGCCTGCAACCTTGCCCGCGCAGCTTGACGAAAGAACCAGGGCAAGCGTGACAGCAGCGAGGCCAAAAATGGACCTGGAATCGTCCTTCATTTTTTGTCGCTTTTCCAAAGGACACCACAAATGCGTAAGCGATTGAATCTTCACTAGTATCGCACGGAATTGGGGCAAAAATCGGGGCTGGCAGGCCGATTTTGAGCTGGCCCTTGCAGACGCGCGGTCGAGAGAGTAGCATGCGCTGGGAGCAACGACGTGGGTGTCGGGAAAGTCTTGCATTACGAACTTCTCCGCAAGCTCGGAGAAGGGGGAATGGGCGAAGTGTTTCTCGCGCAGGACACTGTGCTTGGCCGTACGGTGGCTTTAAAAGTCCTGCCGGCCGATATGGCGTCCGATCCCGATCGTATGCGGCGCTTCATTGAAGAAGCCAGGACTGCTTCGCTCCTGAGTCACCCGAATGTTGCAGCCATCTACGAACTGCGGGTCGGGGGCGACGTACCATTCATTGCGATGGAGTATGTCGAGGGCCAAACGCTCGGCGAAAAGATCACAGGCCAGCTTCTTCATAGTACGGAAATCCTGAATATCGCGATTCAGATCGCAGATGCCCTGGACGTTGCCCACTCGAAAGGCATCATTCACCGCGACATTAAGCCCGCCAATATCATGATTACTCCCCGTGGTCAGGCAAAGGTCCTCGATTTTGGTTTGGCCAAGCGAACCGTTCTGGAGGATGCCCTTAGCGAAGACGTAACGATCCGGGAGCGAACACTGCCCGGGCTGCTGGTTGGAACGATAGCCTACATGTCACCCGAGCAGGCACTGACACAAACAGTCGACCACCGGTCCGACCTGTTCAGTCTCGGAGTTGTTTTGTACGAAATGGCGACGGGGCGCATTCCGTTTGCCGGTATAACCGCAATGGAGACCATCAATCGAATTATCAATTCAGAACCGGAATCCATTGTGGGTCTAAACGCCAGCATCCATTCGGGTCTCGAACGCATCATTATGAAATGCCTCGAGAAGAAGGTGGAGCGCCGGTTTCAGTCTGCGCGTGAGCTTCTCAGCGATCTCCGGAAGGCTGAACCCGATATAGAGCCTCTGCGTACCGAGCCAACCCGGAACAATCTGCCAGAGCAATTGACTCGTTTCATCGGCCGGCAGCAGGAGGTGGCCGAGATCCGGAGTTTATTGGCGAAGACTCGCTTGCTCACGCTTACGGGTTCGGGCGGTATCGGAAAGACCCGGCTTGCTCTGCAAGCGGCGGCGGATTGTCTGACCCAATATGGCGATGGCACATGGTTTGTGGAACTGGAGGCCCTTTCCGATGCGGCACTGGTTGCTCAAACCGTGGCGTTTACCCTTGGTGTGCGCGAGGAAAAAGGGCGTTCCCTCAGTGACTCGCTGTTCGATTATCTCAAAGGCAGGAATCTATTGTTGGTGCTCGATAATTGCGAGCACCTGATCGACTCATGCGCTGAAATTGCGGCCGCATTGCTGCGCAGTTCTGCAAACCTTCGGATCCTGGCGACCAGCAGGGAGGCGCTGGGCATCACCGGCGAACTTGTTTTCCGCGTGCCGCCACTGAGTGCGCCCAACCCCGAGGAAGAGTTGGACAGCAGGACTCTCAGCAGGCATGAAAGCGTGCAGCTGTTTGTTGATCGCGCGCGCTCGGTGAAACCAAACTTCGCAATAAACGTTCAGAATGCTCCGGCATTGGCAAGAGTGTGCGCGCGCCTCGATGGCATACCGCTGGCGATCGAGTTGGCAGCGTCGCGCGTCAAGATTCTGTCGATGGAGCAAATCGATGTGCGGCTGAACGATCGGATGGATCTCCTGACTGGAGGCAGCCGAACGGCATTGCCGCGCCATCAGACTCTGCTGGCGGCAATCGACTGGAGTTACAACCTGCTTACCGACATGGAACAGCTCCTGTTCCGCCGGTTGTCTGTCTTTTTGGGTGGCTGGACTTTAGAGGCGGCGGAGACGGTTTGTGCCGGCGGTGGCATCCAGCAAAACGATGTCCTCGAGCTGTTGTCGGAGTTGGTGGACAAGTCCCTGGTCCTGGCCGAGGAGCGCGAGGGCGAGCAACGGTTCCGGTTTATGGTGACCTTGCTGCAATATGCGCGAAACCGGCTTACACAAGCCGGAGAGAGCGAGGATTTGCTTCACCGGCACGCGTCGTTCTTCCTTACGCTGGCGGAACAGGGTGAGCAAAACCTCGTTGGCTCGGATCAGAAATTATGGCTCCAGCGTCTTGGTACCGAACACGAGAACATGCGCGTAATTCTGAGTTGGACGCTGGAAAAAGATCCCGAAACGGCACTGCGTCTGGCAGGCGCTTTGGGCCGATTCTGGTACCTGCGAGGCTACATGGGCGAGGGACGAAAGTGGCTCGCCCGGGCGCTGGAGCAAAAGGGGCCGTCCGTTAATTTGCCCAGACGAGCCAAAGTCCTTATTGCCGCAGGACGACTCGCTACGGTTCAGACCGAGTACGCCACTGCACAGGGCTTCTTTGAAGAAGCATTGACTATTTACCGCAACCTGGGCGACAACCACGGGATCGCCGCTGTGCTCACGCTTTTGGGAAATATGGCTCGGCCCCAGGGAAATTCGGTAGCAGCACGCCCACTGTATGCTGAGAGTCTGGCCATCTGCCGGCAACTCGGCGATAAACAAGGAATCGCTGCCTCACTCAACGGTCTTGGTAATGTGGCCGTGCAGGAAGGGGATTTTGCGGCGGCCCGGCCTCTTTATGAGGAAAGCCTCGCGATCTCCCGGGAATTCGGCGACAAACACAGAATAGCTGCCGCTCTGAACAATCTCGGCGCCGTAGCCGAGCGACAAGGCGACTATGCCGTTGGTGCCGCACTCCAAAAGGAAAGCCTGGCGATTGCCTGGGAATTGGGTAATACGGTCGGTATTCTTCCACCAATTGACAATCTCGGAGGTGTCGCTGCTGAGGAGCGTCAAATGAAGCGCGTTGAGTCGATCTCCGTTTCGAGTGACAGTGCAAATGATATTGGGATTGGCCGCATTCTCGGCGATGGAATTGGCAGAGAGTGTCAGGGTCAGAGTAGGCGGGACATTGAAATTGT
>Ga0137418_10000167_pt1 | contig 51184 bp, 44 predicted proteins | sample CZODoug3_1_2_16f_FD_122242 | JGI IMG/M metagenome (GOLD analysis project Ga0137418, IMG submission 122242) | Vadose zone soil fungal communities from Angelo Coast Range Reserve, California, USA - CZODoug3_1_2_16fungal (Hybrid Assembly) | ecosystem: Environmental > Terrestrial > Soil > Vadose...
TCGCAGGATTTCCAGCGTACGATCAAGCGGAAGCGCCTCCACCGTGTGGCCGCGGCCGCTGGTCGTGGTCGCGGCAAACAGCGAATTGTAAATCGCTTCCTCGGTCGCTTCGATCACCGCCAGGAACAGAGGTGACATGGCTTCGTTCGAGAGCAGCGCTATGGTTGGTTTCGAATTGCGATCGTTTACGCCGGCGCGAATGCGCAGTTCCGGCGCAGTCGAGAAGGCAATCGCGTAGTCGCCGCTCCCGTTCGAACCGGCTGCACCCGTGCGCGCCAGTCCCATCATCGAGCGCGCCGCCAGCCGTTGCAGATTGCGGTGATCGATCGGCGCGTCGGTCGCGATCACGATGATCACTGAGCCGTCGGCAAGACTCGGTCCGGCCTCCGCCTTGATTTGAGAAGCGCGCGGGACGACCACAGGGCGGCTCTTGTTTTGAGTTCGCTCCAGCTCGTCCTTCAGATAATATTGCCCGAGTTCACGGCCCACCGGCGCCCCATTTATCGTCAGAATCCCGCCAAAATTCGTTTGCACCAGCACACCGACAGTGTAACCGCCGAGCGACGCGGGCAGCTTACGCGAAGACGTACCGATACCGCCTTTGAATTCGTTACATATCATTCCGGTGCCACCGCCGACGTTACCTTCTTCGACCGGACCGGATTTTGCGGAGTCGATGGCGTGGAAGGCGTGCTCGGGCTTTACATGGAAGCCGTTGATGTCGTTGAGCCAGCCGTCCCATGTTTCAGCGACTACCGGGAGCGACCACCAGTATCCAGTGGGATCGGGCTGGCCGTGAGCCACGCGCCACTGAATGACTGCGTCGCGGACTACGCCTACGCTGTGGGTGTTCGTGATCATCACCGGACCTTCCAGGAAGCCGGACTCTTCTACCCAGGTTGTGCCAGTCATCTCGCCATTGCCATTGAGCGACCACCAGCCGGCGAAGACAGGATTGCTCATGGAATCTTTGCCGCGCGGGAGGATTGCGGTGACACCGGTGCGGACCGGGCCTTTGCCTATTTGGAGTTTGCCTTCGCCGGAAATGAGCGTCGTGTGGCCGACCGTGATGCCGCGCACGTCGGTGATGGCGTTGAGTGTGCCGGGAGTGCCATCGAAAGGGACACCGAGGTCACGGGCCCGAGGCTTCGAGCTTGATTTCTCCTGCGCATTTACGGATGCAATGAACGAGATAACGCAGATGAGAGCGAAGACTCGGCACAGACCATTCCGCATGATTTTTGGTTCTCCCAAGTTGGATTAGCAAACAAACGCCCGGCAACCTTCGAAACTCACGGGAAAGAAGAAGGCGGCCGCTACACTTCGTGCAGTGTGACCGAACCGCACTACGTTCACAGAAAGCGGTGGCGGGTTCAAGAGGGAAAAACCTTCTGGAGAGCCGAGTGTAAAGAGCTGGTGACTTGCGCGCATTCTGGCCGGGAAATGATGAAGGGAGGTGCGAGGAGAATGTGGTCGCCGTTGATGCCGTCGACACAGCCTTGCGTGGGGTAGGTTAAGACGTTTTGGTCGAGCGCGACTTGGCGGATGCGCTCGGCGATGTTCTGCTCTTTGGGGAATGGCTCGCGCGTGGATTTGGTTTTTACGAATTCGATGGCAAGGAGGAGGCCGAGTCCGCGGATTTCGCCGACGTTGGGATGAGAGGCGAGAGGGGATAGTGCCGCGCGAAGAATTTCTGCGGCGGGCTGCACGCGTTCGAAAAGGTTACGTGACTCGATGTAATCGAGGACGGCATTGGCCGCTGCGGTGGTTACGGGATGCGCCTGATAGGTGAAGCCGTGTTGGAAAGCGCCGGAGCCGCATTCGAATGCTTCGACGACGCGTGCCGATACCAGGACTGCACCGAGGGGCGCGTAGCCACTGGCGATTCCCTTCCCGACCAAGATGATGTCTGGCTCGACGTTCCAGTGTTGGATGGCGAATGGCTTTCCGGTACGGCCCATGCCGCTCATGATTTCGTCGCCGATGAGGAGGATACCGTGCTTGCGGCAGATTTCTGCGATTCGTTGGGCGTAGCCTTCAGGAGGGACGGCGGCGCCTAGCGTCGCGCCGACGATGGGTTCGAAGATGAAGGCGGCCACACTTGCGGCGCCATTCGTGTTCAGAAAATTGTCGAGGTCGGCGGCACAGGCGATGGCGCAGTCGGGAAATTTCTTGTCGAAGGGGCAGTGATAGCAGAAGCAGGGGGCGATGTGTCCCCACTCGGCGACTAGCGGCTGATACGGAGCGCGGCGGGCGACGTTGCCGCTGACGGTCATAGCGCCGAGGGTGCTGCCGTGGTAGCTCTGACGGCGGGAAACGACGCGATAGCGTGCGGCCTGGCCGTTTTCGAGATGGAATTGACGCGCGAGTTTGATGGCGGTTTCTGTGGCTTCGGAGCCGCCGGAGGTGAAATAGACACGCCCGCCGGAGCGAAAATTCGGCGGGGCGAGAGCGAGGAGGCGGTGCGCCAGTTTTTCCGCGGGGTCGGAGTGAAATTGCGTGCTGTGCGCGAAGGCGATTTGGGCGGATTGCTTCGCCATTGCTTGACCGATTTCGGCTACGCCGTGACCGATGCTGATTACGGCCGCCTGGCCGCTCGCGTCGAGAAAACGTCGACCACTTCGATCGATTATCCAGCAGCCTTCGCCGCGGATGGCGACGGGGTAGTCCTTACGGAAATTTCTGGGGAATAGCGCGGAGTTTGACGGCATGACGATGGGCGAATTGTAACAGAGGGAAATTCGCATGGTGCCAAGGATTCACGAATCGTGCCGAGCTGGGGCGCAGGAGTGCTGCGCCCCTACGTGGGAGAGAAAAGCGTGGTAGGCTGGCGAGCTTTTTCGGAATTCGAAGCAAACATTTGTGAGCAGCTGGCGCCGCAGGGATGCGCTGAAGCGCACCGCTACAACAGCCAGCAAATTGGGTAAGGGTCTTGGTGGAACAACATCGCGGCTTAGTGCGGACGATTGGGCGATGGAGCCTGGCGGCTCTGATGCTCAATACGATGATTGGGGCGAGCATTTTTGGTTTGCCCTCACTCATTGCAGCGCGGCTGGGGCGATTGAGTCCCATTGCGTACTTTATTGCGTTTGCGGGTGTTGCGGTTATTGCGGCCTGTTTGGCGGAGGTGGCCTCGTACTTTCAGGAGGCAGGCGGGCCATATCTTTACGCGCGCGAGGCTTTCGGCCGATTTGTGGGCATCCAGATTGGCTGGCTTACGTGGCTGTCGCGCATTTCGGCTTGCTCGGGCGTGGCGAATCTTTTCATTACCTATTTGACGGCGTTTGTGCCTGCGGCGAGGGCGCCACTGGTTCGCGCGGGCGTGTTGACGCTGTTGATTGGATTTTTGGCGTCGGTGAATTATCGCGGCGTCACAGATGGGAAATGGCTGAGCAATTTCTTTACGATCACGAAAGTACTGCTGCTGACGCTTTTTATTGCGGCCGGACTGCTCGCTTTGGTGCTGCATCCAGAGATTCGCGTTAGCCCGACGGAAGTGCCCGCGCACTCGGCGGATTGGTTCGCGGCGGTTCTGCTAATGGTCTATGCGTACGGTGGATTTGAGGCGGCGCTGTTCGCGTCGGGGGAGGCGAACAATCCGAAGAAAGATGCGCCCGTGGCGCTGGCCATTGCACTGGTAACGGCTACACTGCTGTACGTTGCCGTGCAGTACGTTGTGATCTACACCCTGGCGAACCCGGCCGCGACGACGAAACCCGCAGTGGATGCGGCGCGTCAGTTCATGGGACCGGTGGGAGTGTCGCTGGTGGCGGCGGGGACTTTGATTTCCGTGTACGGATATTTGAGCGCGAACATGCTGCATACGCCGAGGGTGACGTTTGCGATGGGAGAGCGTGGGGACTTCCCGGCGTTTTTCGCGGGGATTCATCCGCGCTTTCGAACGCCGCATATTTCGATCGTGGCATTCGCAGCATTGCTGATTGCTTTTTCAGTTCTTGGGGATTTTCGCTGGAATGCAACTTTGTCGGCTGTAGCGCGTCTTTTCATGTACGGGGCGGTGGCGGCGGCGTTGCCGGCTTTGCGGCGAAAAAAGCCGGGAAAGGCGGCTTTTCGGCTGCCCTTAGGCACAGCGTTTGCCGTGGTGGCGCTGATCTTCACGGGCTTGCTGCTTACGACCGTACGTTGGCGGGAAGGCGTCGTAGTGCTCGCGACGTTTGCGATTGCGGCGGCGAATTGGTTTTGGGCGCGGCGACGGGTATCGGCGATCGTCACTCAATGCGATTCGGAAAAGGCTTAATACAGAGAGCACGGGGTGAGAAGCACAGAGAACACGGAGTACGGCTCTTGGAATCAGTCGGAAATCGTGACAATATTCACGAGTCACATCGAATCCTCGCAACGATTCACCTTTTGAAAATGAGGGACGGACAAATGATTAGGACAGCTCTGCGAACCGCAAGCGCGTCGGCGATGCTCGTTTTCTGTAGTGCCGCGAGCGTGCTCGCTCAGGATGCGGCAAAACATGCGCTTACGTTCGATGACATGATTCAGATGCATCGCGTGGGGGGGCCGCAGATTTCTCCGGACGGGAAATGGGTGGCGTATACGGCGGCGACTCCGGACATGAGCGCAAATCGCAACGCGAGCAATATCTGGATTGTTTCCACGAGCGGCGGAGAAGCGGTGCAGCTTACGCAGAGCGGGCATGATAATTCTCCGGCGTGGTCCCCGGATGGAAAGACACTGGCGTTTTTGTCGTCGCGCGACGGAAATTCGCAAGTCTATGTGTTGTCGATGGAGGGCGGCGAGGCGCATGCGGTGACGCATCTCTCGACCGGAGCGGATTTGGTGAAGTGGTCGCCCGATGGGAAGACGATTGCGTTTACGTCATCGGTGTATCCGGATTGCAAAGACGATCCCTGCAACAAGAAGCGCGACGAGGATAAGGAGAAGAACAAGGTCAAGGCGCGCGTGTACGAGCAGCTTTTGTATCGCCATTGGGACCATTGGTTTGAAGGCAAGCGTAGCCATTTGTTTGTGGAGCCGGCGGACGGCAGCGGCGAAGCGCGGGATTTGAATTCCGGCGCAAATTACGATGTGCCCCCGGACCAGCGGGGCGGGCCTGATGACATTAATTTTTCGCCGGATTCGAAGGAGATTTGTTTCACGGCGGTAACGGACAAAATGGAAGCGATCAGCACGAATGGCGATTTGTTTCTCGTGCCGGTCGCGGGAGGCGAAGCGAAAAGGATCACTACCAATCCTGCGTTCGATGGCAATCCGGTGTACTCGCCGGATGGCCGGTTCATCGCATACCACGCGCAACTTACGCCGGGATACGAGTCGGACCGTTGGCGGGTGATGCTGTATGACCGGCAGAGCGGAAAAATCGAGAATCTTTCCGAGGGATTCGATCGCAGCGCGAACGACCTGAACTGGTCGGCGGATAGCAAGACACTTTTCTTCACGGCGGAAAATGAAACGCTGCAGCCGGTGTATGCGATGGCGGCACGGGTGGGAGCGGAGCCGAAGAAGGTGATCGCGGAGAGCTTCAACACGGGTTTGACGATCAGCAGCGACGGGAAGGCGCTCGCGTTTGAGCGCACAAGTTTGACGGTGCCAGCAGAGGTGTTTGTTGCGAGCAGCGACGGCTCTGACGCGCGGCAGCTCACGCATCACAATGAATCGATTCTGGCGAAATTGGAGATGAATGCGCCGGAAACATTTTGGTTCGAAAGCAAGGACGGCACGCGCGTGCAGGCGATGATGATTCGTCCGCCGCATTTCGACGGCTCAAAAAAGTACCCACTGCTGGTGCTGCTCCACGGTGGGCCACAAACCATGTGGGCGAACGCGTGGGGCTATCGATGGAACGCGGAGGTGTTTACGGCGGGCGGATATGTGACGCTGATGATCAACCGGCGTGGGTCAACCGGGTATGGGCAGAAATTTACAGACGAGATTACCAACGATTGGGGTGGCAAAGCGTATGCGGACGTGATGACGGGCGTGGACGTGGCGCTGGCGAAATACAAATTCATCGATGGTTCGCGAATGGCTGCGGCGGGCGGCTCTTACGGCGGGTATTTGGCGGACTGGATCGCCACGCATAGCGGGCGCTTCAAGGCGATTATCAGCCACGCCGGCATTTACGACAAATTTTCCATGTATGCGACAGAGGAGCTTTGGTTTGAAGAGCATGACATGCAGGGCACCCCGTGGACGAATCCGGAGAGTTATCGAAAATGGGCGCCGCTGACAAACGCCGCTGAGTTGGTAAAATTTAAAACGCCAACCTTAGTGATTTGCGGGGAGCGCGATTATCGGGTGCCTTACACGCAGTCACTGGAATTTTTCAATACTTTGCAGAGGCAAGGCGTGCCTTCGAAGTTGATGGTTTTCCCGGATGAGGGACACTGGATACTGAAGCCTCAGAATTCTCAGTTTTGGTACAAGACATTCTTTGATTGGTTGTCGCAATGGATGAAGTAGCGCGCCAGCGCGGACAGCTCGGCGGAAGCTAAGCAAACAGGCGCTGAAGCGAGCGGCGCAAAAATCGAAAGAGATGGAAGAGAAGGAATCCCGCAAGCACGATCAGGAGCGCCACGATTACGATCGTCGCGGTGGGATGAACGGTAGCCATCCACGTAAGCCAGACTGCCAGCGCATCTTCTCCCAGGCTGAGCAGCCAATTACTGAAAGGCTCCGGGCTGGTGTTGACAGCAGCGCGCGTACTCGCTTTCGTGCCGTGCGAGGTCAGCGCCACGCCACCGGCTAGCAAAGCCGCGCTCCATCGCCATTCGGGCGGAGCCGCGACCGTGGCGCTATACGCGAGAAGCGCAGCGGCGGGCGGGCGAATCAGGGTGTGGACGGCGTCCCAAACGGTATCGACGTAGGGAATTTTGTCGGCGAGAAATTCGATGGCATAGAGCGCGATTGCGATTCCGAGAACCCAAGGGTGGGAGAGCACTTGCATGGAACCAGGCAACTGGATAACGCCAAAGCGCTGCAGAAGGCCGAGAGTCGCGACCGTGGCGTAGAGATTCAGGCCGGAAGAGAATCCGGCGCCGAGCGCGAGACCGAGGGTTTGCAGCGGGTTCACAATCTACATGTTAGCAGCGCGGACGGACCTGGAGGACGTAACTTTCTGCGTATACGGCGGCAATGTTTTGTTTGATTCCAGCGGGCAGAAAATACATGCTGTTAACTGCGTGGTCATCTCATGTTCGGACTCCGAAACTTTTTTATCCGTGGGGCTTTTTGGTGCAGATCGTGGCGCTGGTGCACTTTGTGCGACGCCGTCCGGACGGGTATTGGCTGTACATAATCCTCTTCGGCGGATTCCTCGGCGCAAGCGCATACATCGTGGTGGAAGTGCTGCCGGACGCGGGACTTCTTCGCGGCGTTTTCCAGGGATTCGGGCGTAGATCGCGCATTCAGGCTCTGGAATTGCAGATTATCGACAATCCTTCGGCTGGGAATTACGAGGAACTGGGCGAGCTCTACCTGGAGCAGAAACAATTTGCGAAGGCGCGCGACGCGTTTGACAAGGCGATCGCGGCACGCGGCGATTCGCCTCACGCGTTTTACAATCGCGCAAAATGCTATTTAGGCCTCGGCGATTTTGCGGGAGCGATCCCCGATCTCGAGCATGTCGTGAGAAACGACGCCAAGTTTGACTACTACCGCGCTGCCGGTTTGCTGGCGGATGCGTACGCTCGAACTGGGCAGCTTGACCGCGCCGCTCGTACTTTGCCGAAGCTACGCAATTTTCAACAAAGCCTGAAACGCTCTACAACTATGCGAATTTTCTGCGGCTGCAGAACCGCCGCGATGAAGCTCGCGAGTGGACCCAGAAGTTGCTGGCCAAAAAGCGAACGCTGCCGCGTTATATGCAAAGAGTCGAACGGCCATGGTTCCGCAAAGGCAAGACCCTTTTGAAGGAGTTGTCGGTCGCTTAGGTGTTCTAGGTGAGTGCGCCCGCCTTACGCAATTCCTCTTTCATTCCCGCCCAACTTTGACGAGTCGATTCTTCCGGTGTGCCTGCGCCGCGCCAATGGGTTTCCAGGCTCACCGTGTAGTGATAGCCATCGCGCTTGAGCGCGGTGAATTGACCGATCCAATCAATTGCGCCAGCACCCATCGCGGCCCAGGCCGGCTCCGCTTTGGCATCGGTGATTTTGGCGACGTCCTTGCAGTGACAATGACCGATGCGATTTTTCGGCAGGAGATTGTATGCGCCGGGATAAGGGGTTTCGCCGCGTCCAGCGGCATTGCCCGGATCCCAATTCAGCATGAGGGAGGGTGACTGCACGCCTGCGAGGGTTTGCGCGGCTTCGGCGCCCGTAGCGGTGTTGCAGGCGTATTCGTTTTCGAGGATAAGTGTAATTCCCTGCTTGCCTGCTGTGTTTGCGGCTTCGAGTAATTTCGCGTTTATTGCGGCGCGGTAGGGCACAGGATCGTCGAGGCGCCAGAAATCAAAACAACGTACACGGTCAGTGTTGAACGCTTTGGCCAGAGCGATGCTGCGCTCGAGAACTTCGCCTTGCTGGCCGTACGTGAAGTCGGCGTTAAATTTCGCGCCCTTGGGGCTAAACCTTGATTTCGGCGCGTCCGGCCAATCCACTTTAAAGAGCGGGCTGGCGATGTCGGTCACGCGAAGCTTGTATTTTTCGAGAATACGCCGCGCTTCGGCGACCTCGTTGGCATCGAGCTTGAGGATGTTTTTGCTCCACATGCCGCGAAGCTCGATCCACTCCATGGCGAATTCACGGGACGCCACTTCGCAAGCGCGGCCAAAGTCCTGCCCGATCTCATCGTTGATGACGGCAATGCGGAAAGGAGAGTTCATACTGTCAGCCCCAGCTTTTCCTGGAGATATTCTTTGTTAGCGGCAGCTGCTTCTTTAGGGCTGTGAGCATTTGGGGGAACCTCATCAAGCTCGACAATCGCCCAGCCGCGAAAACCAATTTTGTTCAGAGATTCGAAAACGGACGGAACGTCTACCAGACCGTGGCCAAGCTCGACGAAGCGATAGACACTCTGTGAAACACGCTCGACATCTTTGATATGCAAGAAGAGCAGTCGATCGCTGTATTTCTCAATGGCTTTCACGGGATCGCCGCCACCCTGAAAATAATGCGCGATGTCCAGTTCCAGCTTCACGTATCGCGGATCAGAGGCACTCATGATTTGATCGAGTTCCTCAGGCCGTTCGCTTAGTGAACCCATGTGATTGTGATATCCGAGAGGAATTCCGAGGTCCGCGGTGCGTTTGCCCAATTCTGTCAGGGCCTTGCCCAGCTGTTTGTAGTCATCAGGAATGGCCATGCGACCTCTTGGCCGATTGTCTAGGATTTGGAGGAATAAGCCACCGGCATCCCGCAAGAATTTGGCATGGGCGGAGTGCTCCGCGATACTCTTTTTCGCGGAACCAGAGTCGCTAACCAAGTCGCCGCTGGAGAGCGCCACGAACTTCAACTCGTGCTGGGCAAGAAAATCGCGAACGGCTGCCGCGGTGCCAAATTCCGCGATGCTGTTGGAGCGCAACTGTATACCACGAAAGCCGACGGCAGCGATATCTTCGATCGCTTGGCGATCATTGCCGCCCCAGGTGATCGACGCATAGCCGAAATGAATTTCGGAAGGCGCTGGAGTTATGGGCGTGTCGAAGTGCGACAGATCCATGGGCGGATAGAGCGGCTCGCGTGCGAGAAGGGTCTCGCAAGGAAATGCGGAGGCTGCGGCCAAGGCGCTCATTGCGCCGAGGAATTCGCGCCGCGGCATACGATGGGTCATGCGTTCTCCTTTGTGCATTCGACGTTTCACCCAAAGCACGCGCCACAGATCAGGCGTAACCGTCCGGGCGTTTGCGGCGCCATTCCCAGGCGCTTCGAACGATCGACTCGAGATCCGGAAATTGCGGTTGCCAGTGCAAATCGCGTTTGATGCTTTCCGAACCCGCCACTAAAACCGCCGGATCACCAGGGCGCCGCGCCACCTCGCGGGCCGGAATTGGATGCCCGGTTACGCGGCGAACGGTGTCCACCACCTCGCGGACGCTAAAGCCGCGACCGGTACCGAGATTGTAGATAAGCTTGCTGCTCTGACGCAACGCATCGAGGACTAGAATGTGCGCGCTGGCAAGATCGCTGACATGAATGTAATCGCGGACACAGGTGCCGTCTGGCGTGGGATAGTCGGTACCGAAGATGGAGACGTACTCGCGCTTTCCCAGCGCCACTTGCAACGTGAGCGGAATCAAGTGCGACTCGGGCACGTGATCCTCGCCAAGATCACCGGCAGCTCCCGCAGCGTTGAAATAACGGAGGCAGGAATACCGCAATCCGTGGACGCGGTGAAGCCAGGCCAGCATTTGCTCCACGAGCAATTTTGATTCGCCGTACGCGTTTGTGGGTCGAAGGGGATCGGATTCCTCAATGGGCGTGCGGTCGGGCGTGCCGTAGAGCGCGGCGGTGGAGGAAAATACCACACGCTGCACCTTGTGGGCCAGCATGGCTTCGAACAAAGTCAGGGAGTTGACCGTGTTATTCCGAAAATACTTCTCAGGAACTTGCATCGATTCGCCGGCTTCGATAAACGCCGCAAGGTGCATTACAGCATTGATGCGGTGCTCCTGAAAAATTCGATCCAGCGCCGCGCGGTCCGCAGTGTCTGCAATGATTAGCTTCGCGCCTGCGGGCACAGCTTTCTTGCTGCCGTGCGAAAGATTGTCACAGATGATGACGTCGTAGCCCTTAGCGAGAAGTTGCGACGTAACGACACTGCCGATGTATCCGGCTCCTCCGGTAACAAGAACGCGCTCGGCCATTTGGCGTTGCCCCTTTGCATCGACGTCAGACTCTTGACTTGGCGAAAGCCCAAGGGATTACATCAAGAATCGAGCGCGAGCGCCAGCGGGCGTCTGGAGGCCAGCGCTCGCGGGCGGCGCTAGTCTGTTTTGGGAAGTCGAACCTGACCGATGGCGATACGCAGCGCGCTTGTTACGGAGGCGATCTCTTCCGGGCTTTTGTACTTGCGGCGCGGCCAGAAGAACCCTTTCAGGCCATCGCCTTTGGTACGAGGAACGATGTGCATGTGAAAGTGAGGGACGCTCTGGCTGACGCGATTATTGGCGGCAATGAACGTTCCTTGCGCGTGCATTGCTACTTCGACGGCGGCGGAAAGTGTGCGCACATTGGCGAACAGCGGCGTGACCAGAGAATCCGGCAAGTCGGTGATCGTTTCGAGGTGCGCCTTGGGAATCAGGAGGCAATGGCCCGGAAATAGCGGGCGATGATCGAGAAATGCGATTGTGTGCTCATCCTCGAAAACGCGAAATCCGTCGTCGTGCTTAACGAGCTTGCAGAATGCACAGTCTTCGTCAAATCTTCGGGATTGCAGGCTCATGACCCATCAGAAGAGAACTTTGCAAGAGTATGCATCAGGCCAGCGCAGAAAACAGAAGTTCTTTCCACTTGGGGATGTCAAGGCTCCAGCACACGTGCACTTTGCGATGTTGTTCGATGGCATGCGCCCAAACATGCTTATTTCTCGCGTCGGTGGCTACGTTCAAGCGGTCGACAACCGTCATACCGCGAGTGAGATCGCTCGAGATTTCGACTTCGACATAATGCGCGCTCGATGAAGTACAAAGTGCAGGATTTAGCGCAATGCCCATGGTCACCGGATCGGGTAATGAGATGCCTCTTTGCCCGGTCTGCTGAAAAAATGCGGCTGCGGCGGTGCTATTGCAACGTATCGCAAATTCAGCAACCGGATTTTTGAGCGCAAGCGCACGAGCAACATCTTTCTCATCGAGAGCAGCTTCCCCGCAGCACAATTGCCAGCCCACCATTTCGATGGGCAAGCCGGAACGGAAGACAATGCGCGTCGCTTCGGGATCCACCCAAATATTGAACTCGGCGGCGGCTGTCACATTGCCAACGCAGCATGGCGCGCCACCCATCACAACGCAGCGCTTCACGTAAGCGGCGAGTTTCGGCTCCCGAAGCAGAGCCATAGCTAGATTCGTGAGCGGACCCAAGGTCACAACCTCAATGCCAGGATTTTCGCGCACTGTCTGAATGAGAGCATCGACACCGTGCCCCGGCTCGGCGCGACGCTTAGCAGGTTTGTATCCATGATCACCGAGACCGTCAACCCCGTGAAACCAATCGGCAATGACGAGCTTTCGCAATAGGGGAGCTTCCGCGCCGGAGTACACCGGCACGTCCGCGCCGCATAGCTCAACAGTGAATAACGCGTTGCTGGTCGCCTGCGCCACGGAAACGTTGCCGGCCACGACGGTTATGGCGGCGATTCGAACGTTGGTGCACCGTAGCGCCATGATGAGCGCTACCGCATCGTCAGAAGCTGTGTCCGTATCGATCAGAACGGTTCGGGGCATCTAGGCATCGGCGCAGACATTGCGCCGGTAATTTTGCGCTGCCCAGTGTAACCTTTTGCTTCGTTGCATCCATAAAATTTTGCGCCATCCCCCGCGCAAGACGTTAGTCTGCACCCGCGTTTAGGTCCGCTCTTTGCGATGCGATATCATTTGAATGTGCGGGACCGTTCGATGAAGCCGAAATCAAAGCGAGCCGCTGCGGCGTGCACCAACCGCGTGTTCCTTCTCTCACCCGCCAACGCCGCCGGCAAACGCGCGCAGTTGCTCCTACGGGAAGAAGCCATGTTCGGACTGGCGCAACGGCTAAGGAACGGAGGATTGGCTCTCGGCGAAGCGTTCAGCTTCATCAGCGGCCTCTATTTTCGCGGCAAGCTAGCATATGCGAGCACCTTCGCGAACCCGCCCGATGGGGCGCCGGGAGTTCTAGTCATTACGGCGTGCGGAGGACTGATGTCCCCCGACGCACTTATTACTCAGTCCGACCTTTGCAAAATTTCAGCCGCACTTGTGGATGCGTCTGAACCGCGCTACCGAATTCCCTTGGAACGCGATGCACGCCGCCTTCATAAGCAGCTTGGGAAAAACTCTGAGGTTGTGCTGCTCGGCAGCGTGGCGACGCCCAAATATGTGGAACCTTTGCTCGCAATTTTTGGCGATAAGCTTGTTTTTCCCGCGGACTTTGCCGGACGTGGCGACATGAGCCGGGGCGGGCTGATGCTGCGATGCGTGCGCGAGCAAGTGGAACTAACTTATGTGTCCATCGCCACTGGCAAACGGCACGGACCCAGGCCCGCGAAGCTTCCAAAAATAGTCGTCGGCCGCTCGTACGTAAAGTCACAGCAAATCTAGCGCCGAGCGACTCTCCCGCCTAACCCGCTCCCTCGTGTGCATCGGTCACTTAGCCGAGCCGGCCTTTGTAGAGAGCCATCCCTACCGCAGCGTCGATGCCCATCCCTTCGAGAGCATCGATTTCTCGCTGTGAATTAATGCCGCCAGCGGCAATGATGGGATGTGATGTAGCGCTTCGCAACTGCTTGAACCATTTGAGATTGACTCCTGCCATCGTTCCCTCGCGATCGACGTCGGTGCAAAGAAATGCAGCGCAGAAAGGCTTAAGCTGCTCCATAACCTCTTCCGCCCGAATCTGGAGCCGTTCACGCCAGCCTTTAATCACGACGTGGCCCTTGGCGGTGTCAAGCGCCACCACAGTTGCCGACCGACCCACTCGGTCGCGGATCTGGCGGAGAAATAGCTCGTTGATCTTGCCATTCTTAAATGCGGCGCTTCCGATGATGACTTGCTTCGCTCCCCAATGCGCGATTTCCTCGGCGCGCCTGACGGTGCGGATGCCTCCACCCACGCGTACCTTCATTCCATACCGCGCGGCCGCTTCGACGCATAGTTTGCGCGCCAGTCGGCTGTTATTGCCCACCCTCATGGCGGCGTCCAAATCGATGAGGTGCAGCCACTTGTGCGTCTTGAATTTCTGCAGCAACGACATCACATCCGCGATGGCCAGCTCGCGCCTTCTCCCATGCACGAGCTGCACAGCTTGGCCTTCCTGCAAGTCGATGCACGGAATTAGCATGGCAGTCGAACCGGAATCCCGCGCGCGTACAAAAATTCCTTGAGCTCGCGAATCGGCTGAATGCGATCGTGGAAAATGGAGGCCGCCAGCGCCGCATCGGCATGGCCATCCGTGAAAACCTCGGCGAAGTGATCGGGCAGCTTCGCGCCGCCCGACGCAATGACGGGAACGGACACCGCCGAGGATATTGCCGCGGTGAGCGCCGTATCAAATCCACTTTTGGTTCCGTCGCGGTCCATCGACGTAACGAGGATCTCCCCGGCCCCAAGCGCGACGCCCCGTTTCGCCCATGTGATCGCGTTCATGTTTGCGTCGTCACGCCCGCCCCGCACCATCACCATCCACTCATCGCCGTGTCGTTTGGCATCGATCGCAAGCACCACGGCCTGCGCGCCAAACTCCCGCGACGTTTCCGAGATCAGCTCCGGTCGCGCCACTGCTGCGGTATTCAGCGTAATCTTGTCTGCGCCCGCTCGCAGCACAGCCCGCGCATCGTCCGCGCTCCGGATGCCACCACCCGCCGTCAAGGGAATCGCAAGTTCCGCCGCAACGCGCCGAATCGTCTCCAGAAACGTAGGTCGCTGGTCGCGCGAAGCAGCGATATCCAGCACGACAAGCTCGTCGGCACCCTCCGCGTTATATCGCGCCGCCAATTCGGCGGGGTCGCCTGCGTCGCGAAGGCCGACAAAGTTCACACCCTTCACCACACGGTCGCCATCGACGTCCAGGCAAGGAATAATGCGTCGCGCCAAGCTCATGCGCACATCCCAAGAAAATTCCGCAAAACTTGAGCGCCGGCTTCTCCGCTTTTTTCCGGATGAAATTGAACGGCGCACATCTTCTTCTGTTCGAGCACGGCCACAAATTCCTTCCCGTAATCACACGAAGCCACGGTTTCCTTGCCGGGTTCGATCACGGCATAACTGTGCGCGAAATAGAAGTATGCGTCAGCATCGACGCCATCGAGCAATCGAGAACTCCGCCTTACGACCAATCGATTCCAACCCATATGCGGAAGCTTTACGACCGCTGGCAGCGAGCGCACCCGTGCAGGGAACAACTGCAGGCCCACCATTGTGGGCGCTTCCTCGCTGCCAACGTATAGCGCCTGAAGACCCAGGCAGATACCGAGAAACGGAACACCGCGATGAATGCTGTTCAATAGTGGGGCGCGCAATTTGCGCTCATCGAGCGCGCGGATCAGTGTTTCGAAATGTCCGACGCCGGGGAGCACGAGCGCGTTTGCGTTCGCAACGCATTCCGGTGTAACTGCACGTTGCGACTCCGCACCAAGCCGCTGAAGAGCTCGCTCAACGGAAGCGACATTGCCGGCACCGTAATCCAGCAGGGTGATCTTCATAGTAAGCCCTTGGTACTGGGCAGCACGCGGCGCAACCTCTTGTCGCGCGCCACCGCGAAACGCAGCGCGCGAGCAAAAGCCTTGAACATAGCCTCGACCTGATGATGCGAGGATCGTCCGTAGAGAACCCTGAGATGCACATTAGCGCGCGCTGCCTGCGCGAACCCTTGGAAGAAATCCTCAGTCAACTCGGTCTGAAAATCACCGATGCGCGCGCTCCCGATTTTAGCGTTCACTACGCAAAAGGGCCGGCCACCTAGATCGACCGCGCTGGCGGCGAGCGTTTCGTCCATCGGCATTAGGAAGTATCCGGCCCGCAAAATGCCGCGCTTGGAGCCCAGCGCTTTTGTTACTGCTTCACCCAGAACGATCCCCACATCTTCTACGGTGTGGTGCTGATCGACATCCAAGTCTCCGTGTGCGTTCAGTTCCAAGTCGAACGCGCCATGCCGGGCCACGAGTTCCAGCATGTGGTCGAAAAAACGAATTCCCGTCGTAATCCGCGCTTTGCCGTGCCCGTCGAGATTGAGCAGGAGGCTGATATCGGTCTCGTTGGTTTTGCGATGAACCTTTGCGGTTCGAGGCGCGTTTGGAGGTATTGTTCCGCTATTCAGTATTGCGCGCCGCCCGCGGGGTTTTGCTTTCATTGGCGCACCGCCACGGCATTCTCGTGCGCCGGCAGATTCTCTGCTTTTGCGAAAATGCGAACATCACCGGCGAGACGGTCGAAACCTTCGCGGCTAATCGTTTGCACGCTGATGCATTTCACAAAATCTGCTGCGGACAGCCCTCCGCGGCTGCGCCCCCAGCCGCCAGTGGGCAAAACGTGGTTGCTGCCGCTCGCGTAATCGCCAAGCGGCTGCGCCGCGAAAGGACCTGCAAAAACCGACCCCGCCGCCGAAATTCTGCCGAGAGTCTTAGCACTTGCTTTTGGAAGGCTCAGATGTTCCGGTGCAAAGCGGTTCACGAAATCAAACGCGGCATCCTCGGAAGCGGCGAGCAAAATCGCTCCGGTCTTTTTCAACGAGACTCTGGCCGGACTGCTTCCCGGCAATTTCTCCACCTGTTCTGCCACCGCGCGCTGTACTTCGCGGGCGAAACTCGGTGATGTTGTGAGCAAGATGCTTGTCGCATCCGGAGCGTGCTCCGCCTGCGCGACCAAGTCCGCCGCGATCCACCTCGGATTACCTCGCGAGGCGATCACAATAGCTTCCGTTGGTCCCGCGGGCAGATCGATTGCACAGTCTCGGCTGACAAGTTGCTTTGCCGCCGTCACAAAACGATTGCCCGGTCCAAATATTTTGTCGACGCGTGGAATGGTGTCAGTTCCATAGGCGAGGGCCGCGACAGCCTGCGCGCCCCCGATCCGCGCAATCTCATTCAGACCCAATACCCCTGCCGCCGCCAGCAATTCCCTATTCGGTCTGGAACATACGGCCACGATCCGCTTTACGCCAGCAGCCTGCGCGGGAACGGCGGTCATTATCAGCGTTGAAAGTAGAGTAGCGTTGCCACCTGGGATATAGCAGCCAATCGTCTCGATTGGCCTGACCATTTGCCCGATGCTCACGCCCCGTTCCACTTCGGTCGACCAGTCTCGTGGCAACTGTTTCTCAGCCACCTTCCTCACGTTGCGTATCGCGTGTTTCACCGCTCGCAGGAAACCTGCGCCGACGCTCTCTTGCGCTTCAGCTATCTCTCGTTGCGAAACCCACGCTCCTTGGCTCGGCAAATTTATTCCATCCAGCTTTTGCGTCCAGGCAAACAGCGCAGCGTCACCGCGCCGGCGGACGTCCGCAATAATCTTGGCCGCTACTCGCTCAGCCTGCACATCGCGAAGTTCCCGTGCCGCGAGCAGTTTCTTATACATCGCGGGGCTTAGTTTCAGGATTCGCATCACAGCACGATCTTGTTCAGGGGATACTCCACAATCCCCTGCGCATTCGCGGCTTTGAGTTTTGGCAAAATCTGTCGGACCACCGATTCTTCGACAATCGTATTCACGGCGACCCATTCCGGATCACTGAGCATTGAAATCGTTGGTTTCTTCAGCGCTGGCAGGATGCCGACGACGCGATCGAGGTCCTCTCGGCGCACATTGAGAATCAATCCGACTTTACTTGCCGCGGCAATGGCGCCCTGCAGCATCAGGATCACGCTATCGGCTTTTTCCCGTCTCCACGCGTCCGCCGCCGCCGCATGATTCATGATGAAAACGGTCGCCGACTCCAGAACTGTATCCACGATGCGCAAGCGGTTGGCGCGCAGCGAAGATCCTGTTTCGGTAACCTCGACAATAGCGTCGGCAAGCTGCGGCACCTTCACCTCCGTGGCGCCCCAAGAGAAATCCACGCGTCCACTCACGCCGTGGCGCTTTAGGTAATTCTCGGTAATGCGTACGATCTCCGTTGCGATTACTTTGCCTTGCAAATCGCGCGGTTCATGAATCGCGGAATCTTCTTGCACCGCGAGAACCCAGCGCACGCGTGACAGGCGCTGTTTGGCATACACCAGTTCCGCGAGTTCCTCCACATCCGAGCCGGTTTCGACCACCCAGTCGTGCCCCGTAATTCCCGCATCCAGCGCGCCAGTTTCCACATAGCGCGACATTTCCTGCGCGCGCACGAGCAGGCATTCGATCTCCGGATCATCAACCGTGGGTACGTAGCTTCGCGTGCTCATGGCGATCTTCCAGCCGGCGCGGGAGAACAGTTCCACCGTCGCCTCTTGCAAGCTGCCTTTCGGAATTCCTAGCTTCAGGCGATTCATCGCTTTGTCTCCGGACCGTAAACTTTCTCCGGATCGAAGACCCGCTCGTCAACAATGCGGACGCTGCCGTCTTCCTCGACCTTTCGGAAAAAACAACTACGATAACCTTCGTGGCAAACACCCGGCCCCAGTGGCTCGACGCGCAAGAGCAGTGCATCCGTGTCGCAATCGATGCGAATCTCCAGCACGCGCAGAACGTGACCGCTCGATTCCCCTTTCTTCCACAAACGATTGCGCGAGCGGCTGAAGAAAACCGCTTCCCGCGTGCGCTGCGTCTCCGCGAGCGCTTCGGCGTTCATGAAGCCGAGCATCAAGACTTCGCTGGTGCGGCCGTCCTGAATAACAGCCGGTACAAGGCCCCCGGGCTTTGCGAATGCGATCTCCATTCCTTCCCTCCGAAAATCAATCCCATAAAAAACAGAAAACCCGCCGGGCTTGCTGCGCCAGCGGGCCGATGAGTACGTTTTTCTATTGAATCGCTACGTACAACTCAACGGACGCGGCATGTGGCCGTGATGATGATGATGCCGATGCGCCCGGAGATGATTCAAAACGCTCATTTGCTGAACCCGAGTCTAAACACGCCACCCCCTCGTCGTCAATCTTCCCCGGCCGCCAAAAAACCGATATGGCAAACGCATCTTTTGCATCCTTAACAAGATTTGACTTTCCCGGTCTGCTCCGCTACTTTTATTTTGTACTTGGTAGAGGTGCGGATCCCATTAGTAGCCGGGCGTGCTTTTCCGATCAGCTTCGGACGCCTGCGCGAAAGGGGAATTGCAGTAGATCCGCCGAAGTCGCTGCGGCAGCTGAAGCCGTGTGCGGCTGGGGGCCAGGCCTAAGACCTGTCCACTGTCATCCGTAAGCAGTAACGATTCACGCGGATGGAGCGCTATCGAGGAGTGACAGCCCCGAGCTTCCTTCGGTTCTTCCCTTCTCTTTCGTTCCATTCCAGAAAGCAATCATGGATCTGTTTGAGCTCACCCGCGCGCTCGTTGATATTGAGTCAGTCACCAACAACGAAGCCATCGCCGGGGAATTTCTATTTCGCCATCTCGCCCCGCTTGCTGCGAAATACGGCGGTCACGTCGAACGTATCCCGGTCGAGGCGCAACGCTTCAACGTTTTTGCCAGCTGGGGCCAGCCGGTCGTCACCCTCTCGACGCACATCGACACTGTTCCACCTTTCTTCCCCTTGAGCGAAGACGATGAGTTTCTTTGGGGACGAGGGGCATGCGACGCCAAGGGCATCATCGCCGCAATGATTTGCGCCGTCGAGGGACTCCTTGCGGACGGTATTTCAAATCTCGGCCTTCTCTTCGTGGTCGGCGAAGAACGAAACAGCGCCGGCGCGCGAGTCGCGGCAAAAACGCCGCGCGGCTCTCGCTATCTGATCAACGGGGAGCCCACGGAAAACAAATTGTGCCTTGCATCCAAGGGGGCGCTGCGTTTCGAGTTAGTCGCCAATGGCCAGTTGGCACATTCGGGTTACCCGGAGTTGGGGCGCTCCGCAATACACGCGTTGCTGGACGTGCTTCAGGACGTCCGGCATCTCGCCCTGCCTGCGGACTCGCTACTCGGAAAAACCACATTGAATATTGGCACGATTTCCGGCGGCCGCGCGCCCAACGTGGTTGCCGATGAAGCCCGCTCTGAAATTATGTTTCGATTGGTGGGCAGCGCCGCTTCCGTACGAGAGGCCCTTCACGAAGCCGTGGCCGGGCGAGTCGAGGTCCGCGAAGTCTTGTACACGCCAGTGTTTCACTTTTCCCCGTTCGATGGGCTGCCGACAAGTGTGGTTGCGTTCACGACCGACGTTCCGACCTTGCACGAAACGTGGGGAACGCCTTTTCTGATTGGCCCCGGCAGCATTCACGTGGCACACACCGCCGAGGAGCGCATTGCAAAGCGCGAGCTGCAAGATGCTGTGCCGATCTACGCAAACATGGTCAAGCGGCTCCTCGCGTCACATGCCGAGGCCTCGGGGAAATCCCAATGACGCGCGGACTTGCAATCGTCGGACACGGCAAAATGGGCCGCTTGATTGAACAGCTCGCTCCCGAATACGGGTTCGACGTGCGTTTGGCGCTAAACAGCTCCACAAATGCGCGGGGTGCCGGCCTGACCCGCGAAAATCTCCGTGGTGTCGATGCCGCCATGGAATTTTCCACCCCGTCAGCCGTCCTCCAGAATATTCGCCAGCTTGCCGCGCTGGGCATTCCAGCAGTGGTGGGCACGACCGGGTGGTTTCAGCAATTGCCCTGCGTGCACGAAACCGTTCAATCGGGCGGTGGTGCCGTAGTGTGGAGTCCGAATTTCTCGGTCGGCGTCTACCGCTTCCGCCAAATCATCGCGCAGGCAGCCAGCGCCTTTGCCGCCGAACACGAGTACGAAGCCTGGGGCTGGGAAATCCATCACTCCGCCAAGCGAGACGCGCCTTCGGGCACGTTGCTCGCGGTCGCTGAAGAAATGAAGCAAGCCGGTTTTGAACGCGCCGTAAACCTGAGCGCCAATCGCGCGGGCGCTCATCCCGGAACGCACGAAATCGGGTTCGACTCGAGCTCCGACACGATCACGATTCGCCACACAGCAAGAAGCCGTGAAGGTTTTGCGCGCGGCGCTCTGCGTGCGGCGCGCTGGATACTCGGCAAAACCGGAGTCTTTGAATTTCGCGAGATCGTAAACGAATTGGGTTGAATGCTTGGGTCGGTAGATGACGGCCTATGTAGAGGATCGATAAGGAGACACACATCATGTTCACGGGTTGCGGTACGGCATTGGTTACTCCATTTCAGAACGACTTCTCGCTTGATGAAGCCGCTTTGCGCCGGTTGGTGCAGCGGCAAGTCGAGGCTGGAGTGCATTTTCTTGTGCCCTGCGGGACCACCGGCGAAAGCCCCACGCTCACGCAAGACGAGCGCAGGCGCGTCGTGGAAATCACGTTGGAGGAAGCGCACGGCAAAGTGCCCGTTGTAGCCGGGGCCGGAGGTTACGACACCGCGGAAGTCGCGCACGCTGCTCGCGAATATGAAGGGATGGGCGTCAGCGGCATTCTTTCTGTCGCCCCCTACTACAACAAGCCCACACAAGAAGGGCTGTACCAACATTTTCGCTTCATTGCCGGCGCCGTCTCGTTGCCGATATTGCTGTACAACGTCCCCGGCCGCACGGGTGTCAATATTGAACCCGCAACGGTAAAGCGCCTTTCAGCCATTGAAACGATTGTGGGTGTTAAGGAGGCGTCAGGGAACATTTCGCAGATGGCCTCCATCGCCGCAATCGTACCTGAACATTTTGTGATTCTATCCGGCGATGACGCCATCACGTTGCCTCTTTTCGCGCTCGGCGGTCGTGGCGTGATTTCCGTAGCCTCCAACGAAATCCCCGCGGAAATGGCGAAGTTGTGCGATCTCGCGCTGCAAAATGATTTCACGGCGGCGAGACAAATTCACACGCACTATCTTCCGCTGATGGAGATCAACTTCGTCGAGTCGAATCCGATTCCTGTGAAGGCCGCGATGGCAAAGATGGGATTACTGCAAGCTGTCTGGCGGCTCCCCCTCGTGGCGCCGAGCGCCGGTTCTCTCGGCCGCATCCATTCCGTTCTTGAAACGCTCGGGCTGGTCGAGAAAACCTATGCTGCCGTCGGAGATTGAGCAACTATTTGACTCTCCTCCATCCCAATACACGGAAGAACACCGTCGCACCTTCGAGTCCTTCAAGGGCGCTTTGAATCGCGGCGAAGTTCGCGCCGCCGAACCTGATGCGGCATCGAAAACGGGTTGGCGCGTTAACGCTTGGGTGAAGAAAGGCATCCTGCTCGGATTTCGCATGGGCAAAGTGGTCGACATGTCCTTCGACCCTCTTCGCCAACCATTCTTTGACAAGGACACCTATCCGACCAAAGCAGTCAACCTCGCAAGCCAGGTGCGAATCGTTCCAGGCGGATCCAGCATTCGCGACGGGGCGTTCGTCGGGCGGGGTGTCACGTGCATGCCCCCGATGTTCATCAATGCCGGTGCGTACGTCGGTGACGGCACGATGGTTGACTCGCACGCACTGATCGGGAGTTGCGCACAGATCGGACAAAATTGCCACATCTCCGCCGGCGCGCAAATTGGTGGTGTTCTTGAGCCCATCGGCGCCCTTCCCGTAATTATTGAGGATGACGTGATGGTCGGGGGGAATTGCGGCGTGTACGAAGGCGCCATCGTCAAGCGACGCGCTGTGCTCGGCAGCGGCGTGATATTGAATGGCTCAACGGCCGTGTATGATCTCGTGCGCGAACAAATTTATGCAGCGACCGATTCTCGCCCCCTCGTGATCCCGGAAGAAGCCGTAGTCGTTCCGGGCTCGCGCGCGGTTTCGCACCCTGTCGGGAAACATTGGAACCTGTCTCTGTACACCCCCATCATTGTGAAGTATCGCGACGCAAGAACGAATGAGCGCGTGCTATTGGAAAGTCTCTTCCGCTAGCTCGCTTCTCGCACGCGCGGATTAGGTCTTGACAGCGGATTACCATCTGCTATACTCTGCTTGGGTATTTCCACATAGATACAGCCAATCGCTGTTAAGTCCTTTAGAAAGCGCAGTTCTAGACAGTTGCCGCGTTTTCCCTGGTCTTAGCCGAAATTGCCGGCGCGTAACTCCTTTATATTCCGCACTTACGGTGTAGTGGCCAGCTAACTCCTTTAGAATTCGCACTTACACAAAACCGGGGGGAGGGGGGCAGGGGCAGCAAATTTAACCGCCGAAGACATTCGTGTTCAGAAATTCATTGCGGAATTTGCCCTGCGGATCGTACTTCTTGCTTAACTGAATGAAGTCCGGAAGCCTCTGATAACTAGCCTTAAATTCCTCCGGCGGCGTCGTGAATAGCTTTCCCCAATGCGGCCGGGCCTTAAAGGGAGCTAACTCTTTTTCGATCACCGGCAGCAGATTTCTGACCGCTGGCCAGTCCTGTTTCCAAGTAAAGTGGATGCTTACACTCGGTTGTTCATAGCAAGGACTCAACCACAAATTGTCGGCGGCAATTGCCCGGATTTCCGAAATCAGTAGGTGCGGACTGATCTGGTCGCGTAATCGTTCAATGGCAAGAATGGCTTCGACCGCGTGCCGCCGCGGGACGAAGTACTCCGACTGCAGCTCTTTACCGGCGCTCGGCGTGAAGCCCATGCGAAAGTGCGGCAATCGCTCAAACCAGGGACCAGGGACGCCCATCTGCTCCGTACAGTTCTCCGCTGAAAGCTCGGCAATAGGGTGCAGATTCTTGGTCGCAGGCTTCGCCCCGAAGAATTCCGGCGTTGCCTGAAACGCTTTTCCCTTTTCATCGCGGCTCTTGATCCACACTTCGCTGATACGCTCGTTCTGCCAATCCGTAAAAAGGCTGACGCTGTAAGCATTCGCTTCGATAGCGTCAAAGTGATTTTTCATTTCGGCGAGCGGAAGGTTTTCGTACACATACTGCCGCATCATGAAGGCGGGTTGAATATCGAGTGTGACCTTTGTTACTACACCCAGCGCGCCAAGTCCAACAACGGCTCCCCGAAACGCTTCGCCGTCTTGTTTGCGGGATAGCTTGACGATATCGCCGGCCGCGCTAACGATCTCAAGTCCCGACACGGCCGTCGCAAGATTGCCATTCTTTTCGCCAGAACCATGGGTCGCGGTGCTGCACGCTCCTGCTATGGAAATATGGGGCAAGGAAGCCAGATTGTGCAGAGCAAATCCCTTGCTATGGAGAAGCGGACTCAACTGGCCGTAAGTCATGCCTGCATCGACCGTCACTGTGTGTGCCTGCGCATCCAACGCAACCATGCTGTCCATCGATTTCAAGGACAAGAAGTTATCCGTGCTGTCCGCAATGTTGTTGAAACAGTGGCGAGTTCCCAGCACCTTCAGTTTGCTTTGTTTCTTAACGTAACTCCGCACCTGTTCAAGCGAGCTCGTGGTATACAAGCGGTCAGTGCTGTATTCGAGGTTCCCCGCCCAATTCGTTAGTTTGTTTTTTGACGCCCAGGAAAACAACGGCGCGAGAATCGGGCTTCCAATCATCGCCGCGAAGAACCTGATAAAAGTCCTCTTATTCATAGTTGCGTCCTAAGAACGATGTCCGTAAAACCGCCTGCTTCCGATTCCCTGGGTCCGACAACGCGGCAATTGTACATCTACTGCTAGTTCCTTTGAGCGCAACGCAAGGAGGAACAGGGAAATGTGGCGGATCGGTCCGGCCTACTCCGCCGTGTAAGTGATTTCCATCCGATGAATGAGGAAGCAACACAGAACAAGAATCGCGATGCTAAGCGTGAGCAAGCCGAGGACGGCCAAAATAGGAGCGACCGGTTCGGCCACGATCGTGAAAATGGCCAGTGGGCCAGAGATGGGCAGGCTAACCGGACAGAGAGGTTTGAGATAAAACGTGATGCTCAACCTTTGCGCCCAGGCAGGAAAAATTGGGGCGATCGCTTCCCATCCCATGATCACAACTCCGGGGATAATGGGGTTCTTAAACAGAAGGCTAAGCGCGAGAAACACGGCGCCGTAACCAAGACAAGCGAGAGCCGTCACCAGGAGATAAGCCCACAACTGACCGAGACCCGGCCCGTCAAATACATACGATTTGCCGGCGGCACCAAAGCGCGCATACATAAGGTAAAAGCAAGCAAGGATGGCCGCCTCGAAGAGCGCGATAGCGATAACAGCGCCGGCAAGAAATTTTCCTATCACCAGGATCTCTCTTCTTACCGGGACGAGAAACTGATAATGGAGAGTGCGTTCCACCATTTCGCCGCGGAATAGCCAGGTAAAAATGCCCATACAAGCGAAAAAGATGCCCAAGCGGAAATAATAGAGCTGGACGATTCCCGCGAGCACTTGCGTATCCTCCTCGATTTGAGCCGTTCTGATGTTGTTTCTGTCGATGATGGTGTGAGTCAGAATCATCAGCACCGGAACCAGCGCAAGCAAGTAGATCCAAATCCTGCGACGGGTAAACAGATTCCGGCGAACCTCGTTGCGAACTAGCACGGAGATCTGAGCTGCAAAGAGTTGCCAGGGTTGTTCCCGGGACCACTGTCGCGTCCGTGCAGCTAAAGTTAGCGCGCTCATACCGGTCCCCCGTCTGACCCGATAAGATATTGATAGAGCGAGTTCACGTCGTCGTCGGCGGGCGCCACGGTATCGACTTCGACGAGACCGCTGGAAACGATCTTGTTCAGCAGAAGATAAAATTGATCAGCATCCCGCGTGCGCACCAACACTCCGTGGCCGTCATTCAGAATCTTGGCCTCGACAACGTGATCGAGTTGGAACGCCGCTGCAGCTAATTCCGAAGCATTCGAGCAACGTACCAGGATCTGCATGGGATGATCGCGGACTTCCCTGCGAACCTCGCGAATCTGTCCCTCCGCAACAACGTAGCCGCTGCTCATCAACACGACGCGGTCGGAGATGCGATCAACTTCCTCCAGAATATGACTGGAGATGATGACGTGCATTCCTTGCTTGGCAATCGCCTCGAAGAGCGCGATTGATTCCGCGCGGGCCATCGGGTCAAGCCCGTTGAGCGGTTCGTCAAGAACCAGCACCGAAGGATGGTGCGCAATGGCCTGAGCCAAACGAATGCGCTGTCGCATCCCTTTGCTATAGCCGGCGACTTTGCGTCCAGCCACTTGCGCCATGCCGGCCCGCTCCAAAGCTTCGTTTGTCAGCTTCGCAGCCTGGTCGCTGCCAAATCCGTGAAGGCGCAGCGGCCAATAGATGAAGTCGTAGCCGTTCGTGCCCGGAGGAAAGGAATCAAACTGCGTGCAGTATCCGACTTGCCGGAAGAACTCGATTGGCTGTTGCGGCGTGAGGCCGAGAACGTAAATTCTCCCTTGGGAAGGCTTGATCAACCCGGTCAGCAAGTTCATCAGCGTGGTCTTGCCCGAGCCATTGGGACCGACGAGACTCGTAATCCCCGGCTCGAGTGAGAAACTCACTTTGTTCACGCCGAGAACTTCTCCATAAAACTTAGAGACATTGTCGAAAACGATTTGGCGCGCGTCCGACGTCATCCGCGCACCGCCTCACGCGCGCGCAAACGCGCATTCAGAACTACCAGCGATAGCAGGCAAAGCAAGATCAGGACGCCCCAAGCCGCGGGGACCGGAATTTGATTCCATGTTATCGGGCCCAGAATTCCGGATGCGGACTGCTCCCGAAATGCTTGTGCCAAAATCAGCCGGAACATGTCGGAAAAATTTAGGAGTCGTCCCCAATACGTACCCATGATGGAGTTGAACATCTCACCGAGGCCCGCGGGGACAAAAAAGGCGATGAAGATTACTCCGGTAGCGACAATTCGTAGTTTTACCCAAGCCGACACAGCGAGCGAGAGGAGAGACAGCATCAGAATCCAAATCGCGGAGCACACCACGATCGGAACGACCATCCATACGTGCGACCATAGCCAGCCGTTTCTGGCCAGCCCAGCCTGCAGACCAAATAAGAACAAACAGGGAATCCAAGTGACCCCAGACAGTAGCAAAGCCAGCACCGAGAGTTTTCCGAGCACATACTCGGACCTGCTGAACGGACGGCTCAGGAAAAGTGGAAGGGCCCCGTTGGTCAGGTCTCCCGCGATCAAGACCGGACCGACCCAGCAGTTCAAGAGAAACGCTACCTGCGTCTGCACGATCATCATGATCGTGAAGTATCGGGCATCCACGGAGAACAAATTAGTAGGGCCCATGGGCAAGAGCATTTGCACTGTCTTGCTGTTGGCAAGAAATATGTAGCAAGCAAAAAACAGGCATGGAACAAGGCTAAGAATCAGGAGGATAACGAAGAAGCGCGACGCGAAGAGTTCGGTAAACGCATAACGCGTCAGCACAAGAAAGCGCGACCGTTCCGGTGTCACGGAGCCGAGGTAGGATGCGTATCGGCGCTTATATACGGCCATCAGGCGCTCCCGTTTGTTCCATCGCGTTAAGAAAAATGTCTTCCAGGGAATCGCGCCGATGATTCATCCGCCGAATCTGCACGCCTCTGTCCGCCGCCACCTTGAACACCTCTTTGATTTCGACGCTATCCGGCATGACCACCTTGATACGGCCGTTGGTGAAAACCGCGCACTCACACCCTAGGCCTTCGAGCGTGGACGTAAATGTTGCCTCAGCGCCAATCGTTTCCAGCTCCAGAAATTTGCGATTAGCGCGCCGCTCCTCCACCAGATCGCAGATGGAAGCGATTTTTCCATTCCGCAGAATCAGCACTTCATCGCAGGTTTCTTCGACGTCACGCAAAAGATGTGAGGAGAGCAGCAGGCAGATATCACTGGCCTCTCGGATTTCGCGAATGAGTTCGATCAAGCGCTTGCGCGCAGGCGGGTCCATGCCATTCGTTGGCTCGTCCAGAATCAGGACCTTGGGACCATGGGCAATCGCCTGCGCCAGCTTCGCCAGTTGTTTCATGCCAAGAGAATACGTTCCCACCGGCCGGTAACGCGCTTCCCCTAATCCCACGTAGACAAAGGCTTCGTGTGCGCGCTCCATCGCTTGCTCCGGGGGAAGACCGGAAACCTCCGCCATATAGCGGACAAAGCGAACCCCGGACATTTTTGAAATGAAGGCATCGTTCTCCGGCATGTACCCGACAAGAGATCGAAGTTCCTTGCCATTCGCGTGAGAATCCAGCCCAAGCACGCGAACGCTCCCTTTCGACGGGGCGTGGAAGCCCAACAGCGTGTTGATTAACGTGGATTTCCCGGCGCCGTTGGGTCCGAGCAGCCCTATAGCGCGACTCTTCAAGACACCCGTCAGACCATGAAGGATCGTCCGGCCGCCGAGTTGTACTTCGAGCCCGTTGAGCTCGATGGTTGGGTTCATCATCTACCAATCATTACGGATTGGCTTTGCGCGAGGTTCCGTGATCGGACAAATCCAGCAAGCGCATTAAGGTCGGAAGACCTTGACCAAAGTCGAACAGATTGCCGCTGCTGGCCACCTCGATCCGATCACTTCCTCCATAAGCACAGAATACGCTGGGCTTGGCGTCCGCGGCCAACTGTTGCACAAGCGCCAACTGCCCGGACGTCAGCTGTGAGGAGAGCGGCTTCAGGATCGGGCTGAGATTCTGATAAATCATCCCAGAGAAGTTTGCCTGGTTATCGCTGGGGAATAGAGCGCGAAACGACCCCGAGTGAGCGAGCGAGGTTCCGTTCGCGTGAGTTTTTATCGCAGCGAGAAGTAGCGCCCGCGAGGGCGCCAGAAGCATGTAGCCATCCGCGAACGTGTAATCAAACTCTGCCGCAGGTCCGCCAGCTTGCGATTCGATGGTGTAAAACGTTCGCCCATCGAGCTGCGTTTGATTCAACGTCAAACCAGGCTGGTTGGACTTTTGCGCCTGCCGGTTGAAACTTTGCACCAGCTTATCGATGGCAACCTGCAGCCCTCCCGAACTGTTCACCTCGAAGATCGCCTTCCACGAAGGCGTGGGCAGGACTGGGCCGTCGAGGGCCAGCGTAACCTCTCCCCCCAGCGCGCTTGCCAGATCGTTGCGAAGGTCGAGGCCGAGTTCCGCATTTGCCTCAGTCAGATTGTGGTTGAAGTTAGAGTCGGCAGCGCCAATGGTATTGAAAATGTCATCCAGCATGAGCGCCGGCTGCTTGGCAACGAAAGAGGCCGCCGCGCCGGCGTTGGAAGAGACGTAGTCTAGCGAACCCATGGGCGCAGGAGCAGCCAGCCAGGATGCAATGCCATGCCGCTGCCCATTGAATTCCAGCGTAATCCGATTGTCACCTTGACTCGGGGACTCCCCGCGCGTCGCGATCAGGTACTTGATATCATTGAACCCGCTGTTCCGAAGCACCTCAGACGCCTCATGCTGAGGCTCTGCATCCTTCACGATCTGGCCAAGGTTTGCAGCAACCACGGTTTCGGTGCCGCGACTGTAGACGTTTGCGATTCGTTGTCCAAAATCCGTCCCCGCGAAAGCGGTCGCCCCCGCATCCAGTTGGGCATTTATTTGCCGAACCGACGCGGCGCCACCACCGACGACCAACATATTGGGCCTGACAAGCATTATCATTCCCCGCTCATCACTGCTGAGCGACGCGAGCGACTCCAGGTCCACCACACGTAGATCGGAAGCACCTTGGGGATTCTTCAATGTATCCGCAAGGTGATTCTGCAAATAATCTTTCAATCCGGTTTGCCGTACTTCGGCTAGCAATACGGGTCCATGACCGTCGGAGAAAGAGTTTGCGCGAGCGGTGATTACTACTTCATCACTCAGGTACTGGCTCACCGCATGGACCTGGTCGATCAACTCCTTAGGCGTGGTGTGCTGGTTCGAGCTGCCGCGCTTGTTCCACCACTGTTGCAGAATTTCGCTCTGCGCAAGCTGTTGCTGGAAGATTCGATTGGCTTGTTGCAGGGCGTCCCCAAGATTGGGTACGCCGATATACAGCACAGTGTCCGTCGGCAACAACGGAAGGATTTTGCTCGCATACCGCGGACCCGGTGTCTGGATTCCCTCCAATTTCGCGCGGAGCTTGGAGAATTCCGCGAGCAAAGCCAATTGGTGATCCAGATCGCTGCTCCATCCAATCTCCTCGCGAACGGGCACCACGCCGACGCTCTGCGTTGTCGCCACCACATCGCCCGAGTGCAGAATGGATTCCGTTCCGGCGTGTTTAACGTGGACTTCTCCCTCAATCACGGCCACGCGCGACCCTTTGGTGCCGGAGTTCACGGAAAAGACCGTCCCCGTGACAGCTACCGTGCAATCCGGGGCGCTAACGTACAGGTGCCCGGTAGTACGCTTCGCGGCTTGCACGATGATGCTTCCCTGGTCGAGATGGATCGTCGTATCGCGACGGCTGGCGCTGACCGCCAATTCCGCGCGCTGATTCATTTCCACTTGTGAGCCCTCGAAGAGCCGCACCTTGGCATGGGAATTGGCGCCCGTGCGAATGAACTCACCCTGTCCGACTTCGTCACCCACTTTCAATGCGCGCTCGCCAGCAGCGCCAATGCTATAGGCCTGCCCTTCGATGGAATCGATGCGAGCCCGATTCCCAGGGGGGCCCTCGAAGTACCAGTTGCGCCCAGTCCAGGCCAGCGCAGCCACTAACACCACCGCTGCCGCCGCGAAAGACAATCTGGCAAAGTTCCACGTAAAACCGCGCGCCCCCGGCTCTATCCGCCAATTGACGCTCGTCGCGCCAGCCTCACGCCCGTGGGCATAAGAACGGCACGAAACGCATTCCCGCAGGTGATCCTCCACCAGCAACGCGCGCGCCGGAGGAAGCTCTTGTCGATGAAAAGCCTGCAGCATAGACCGAATATCGGCGCATCCGCGGATAAGCGGCAGCGCGCTGTGAGCGACTTCCTCACCTTCGCTCGTTTGCAGCCGCTGCCATACGCGCTCGGCTGACGCGGACAGTGCTTTGGCGTCGGGCTGTTCGCCGCGAAGTTCAGAAATTGCCCGATCAAGATACACATCTTGCTTTGATCGAAATAATTTCATGATGCACCTTTCATGAATGCGCGGAGGCGCTTCTTGAGCCGGGCGCGAGTTCGATGGAGCGTGACAGCTACAACGGCCTGCGAGGTGTTCATCGCTCGGGCAATTTCGGGGTTATCCCAGCCCTCCAGATAGCGCAGAGCAAACATCTCCGCAGCACGGCCGTTCAGTGTGGCCAACTCCCTGCGAAGCCAGTTCTTGATTTCCATGGAGGAAAACGCCCGTTCAGGGGAAAGACTGGCGTTCGATTGCAACTCGTCGGCCGCCTCCACTGGCATCACCTCGCGGTGGCCCCGAGCGCGGATGAGATCCAGGGCGGCATTAACCGCCGACCTCTGTAAGTAGCTCTGCATATTTGAGATACGGCCCTGATCGATACTCCCGCGAGCCAACCGGAGGAACACAGATTGCGAGACATCTTCGGCGTCCGCCATGCTGCCTGTTACGCGGAAAGCAGCTTTGAGGACACAGGCCTGGTGTGCTCGAAAGACTTCCTCAAGCTGTGGGAACACCTGCGTAACCATGATTGGTTCTATCGCGGCTGCCAAGCACCCTCCTCGGCTCATCTACAACCTAAGACGCGATAGCTACGAACTTCTTAACACACAAATAGATAGTCCAAGGCAATTTGCGCCGTCGAAGGTCCTGTTTGAACTTGTGTCTTGTTTGCGTTTATGATGGTCAAGCCCAACCGAACACCGCCCTCGAGTCTATCTGTTTCGATCAGCTCGTTCTGGAACAGCACGACAGGTCATGCTTTCAGGCCGCTGGCTAGTCGTTTGAAGGTCGCAAATGGCACAAATGGTGCTGTGCCAACACTTTACATCGCGCCACTACTCAATCGCTACCGCATCAAACCACAGGGAGGCTCGTAAATGAACACGTACAATGTCACGCTTAGGTATGAAGATCGCAAGGGAAGCCCCGAAGGCCGCACCATTAAGGTCGATGCGTCAAATATCGCGGGGGCCATTGGAAAAGCTACACGCGAGTTTGTGAAGAGCCTCGATCGCAAGCAGCGATTCGACATGAACAAAGGGCTTAAGATTGAGGCTGCCCGAGTTACATCAGACACGGCGGGGGCGACCGACGTCGCATCCGAGGCAAATGCCTAAGAGACTTCTGGCCACCGTCGCTAGACGGTAACAGCCGTCGAGACACGGGGAGACGAACGAGCGCCGGCTCCACTGGTTTTCGACCAACTCCTACGAAGCTCCTCCGCGCGACGGATGACGCGGTCGACCGCGTCATGCGCAGTCTGTCGCGCCGGCTCTGCGTCGGCGGAGGCGGCTGTAGGGGGAATCTCCAGCATCTGCAACTTTTCCAAAACAGGTTTCATCGCGCGAGCCGGATTGCGGAGAAACTCCGAGCTGCGAACGCGCGTGAAGATCCAACCCATGCGTTCCAGCACGGACTGCCGGTCCATGTCTTCTGGAAGCTTCTCAAGCGAGTGATAGCGATCTCCGTCGCATTCGATGGCTAGGCGTTTACCGTTGCCTTCGACCACCAGATCGATTCGAAATGTTCCGATCTTCCAGTGAGGGGTAACCCGATACCCCTCCGAAGCGAGGCGCTTCATCACTTCTCGTTCAAAGGCCGATTGCGTGCGCTTATCTTTCTCCTCCAAGGCGCGCATCAGCCGCGCGGGATCCTCCGCATGTTCAATCAATTGCCGGCGAAGGTCGTCCGCCTTCAAATCGCTGTGCACATTGAGCGAATGAACGATCCACATCTGATCTCGAGCGCGGCTGGCGGCGACATTAAAACGCTGTTTGAAAAGCTCCTGATCCCGTAGAGAGAGAGAACCGCGCTCGGCGGTGTCGACCAGCGAGATAAACATTACGTCGCGTTCGTCTCCCTGGAATTGCGCCGCGTTCCCGCAGAGTACGCGATGCAGTTCATATCGGTCAGGCGAGACGTGCGCACGGATCAGGTTGTCGATTTCGATGGCTTGCTCGTCGCCAACCAGTGACACGACTCCAAAGCTTGGCGGCTGGCCCGCGTCATTCTTCTTGTACTCCGGTTGCTCCATTGCCGCCGCAACCAACGAGGCGATGGTGAGCGCTTCCTGGCGATTGATCTTGCCGTCGCGGCTGGACCCGGAAACGTGATGCGCGATGGTGTGCGGCCGCAGATGGACACGGCTCGCATCTCGCAGTGGCTTGATGCGGCCATCGTAAGAAACTACGTTGCTGAATTGGATGATCTCCGGAACGCACCGGAAATGTTCGACCAGGCAGGTCGTGCCGCCGAACGACTGGCGCGCGAGATCGTAGATGGAAATTTGCCCATCGTAGAGATCGGAGTTCGGAATTCCGCGCAGGTACTGGAAGATGAGATTCTGAATCACACCCAAATCCTGCCCGACTGCCGAAGGGCTGACTTGTTCGTGATCGCCGACAACAAGCACCGTCTTACCCAGGTACAGAGCCACCAGCGCCATCACGTCGCTCTGGCTGGCTTCATCGATGATGACAACGTCGAAGCGTGCAGTTCGCGGATCAAAGTTTTCCACGACGCGCGACAGCGGCATAACCCACACGGGAACGGCCCCGCGGCACTCGCTCATTTTTCTGGCGGCCTCGGCGCGCAAAAGGGAGACGCGGATTCCGTGGCCTTTGCCGATGCGACGGATGGTGTCGAGCCAGCCGACGAGCGCCTGGCGCTGGTGAGAAGACGTGCGGCGCGCTTGCGAGGACCAAGAACGCTTGTCGATCAGTTCGACGGTCACTCGGCGCAATTGCTCGCGCAGTTTTTCGCTCTTGGCTTGCAGGACTTCGAGCGAGACGCTGGCGCGGCGATCGAGTTCATCGTTCAGCTGGCGCCAGGTCCAAGCGGAAGCGGCGTCCCGCGGCGGCTCGCCCCGGCCATGCACGCCAGTGCGATTGCGAATCGCGCCCGCCCAGGCGGGAGCTGCAGTTTCGAGTTTTGCAAGCAAGGCGCGGCGCAGATCGAGGTCCGCTTGTTTGCTCTTTAATTCCAGTAGCCGCTCGTACGCTTCGCGATAGCGATTTGGATTTTCGTCGCTCACCGCCACCTGGAGCTGCCCGATCACTGCGGACGCCTTCGCCACGCGCGCGGCAAGTTTCAGCCGGCTTTTGAGATCGCGGTATTCCTCCTCCAGTTGAAGCAGCTTCAGCTTCTGGAAGCGGGAATCCAGGATTGGTAGCAAGACATCCGTCACGGCGATGCGGATGCGTTCCAGTTCGCCATCGGAGCCAACCACCGCGGGCTGTTCAGCAAGAAATTTGTCCCAGCGGAAGCCTATATCCTGAAGCCGCTGCTGCAAAGGAATCCACGTCTGCTCCTGCCATCCCAGGCAGCCCTCGATGGGGTCGCAATACTGCATCAGTGTCTTCTCGATTTCCTCGCCCATCTCGTTGGAATGAGGAGTGCCTAGGGCCGCCATTTGACGATCCCATCGCGCACCGAGATCCTCGCGGAAGCCCTTGAGTCGCAGGAGTTGGCACAGCGCGCGAAAATGCTCTGGAAGGCGCGGCCGCGCATTGCTCACTCTCGCTTGTTCCAGAAATTCGCTCCACGACTTGTGCGTGAACAAAGCGAAAGAGCCCAGCTTGCCTCCGTTCTCAAGATGCGCGAGGATTTCGCCGGCAACCCGTTCCTGTTCTTTCACAGGCGAATTGCCAGAAACCTCCGGGCCATACTTCACAAACGATTCTTGCGCATTTGCGCCTTCGCGATGGACCAGCCGCACGGAGCTGATGAGCTGATCCCAAGGCTGCCGGTGCGCGTCGCCATACTTGCCGGCGTAAACCGCAGCCAGTTTCCATTTGTCTTTGCCGGAAAGAGGCTCCACCGCGTGCACTAAAGCCGCAGCCAATCCTTCTATTTCTCCGGGCGAGCTTTGCGTGGCGCCTGCTTCCCACAAGTCGGAGCGCAAATCGAGGTCCTCCGTGCCGAGGCGATGGCGCTCATTCAAGCCCGCTTCAAAGTCGTCTGCCGTTGGAAGATCATGCAGCTCCGGGAGATGACCTGAGAGTTCATTCTCGTCTTCGCGCGAAATCGAAACACCCGTGCGATACAGGTCGGCTAGCTCACCCGGAGAAAGCGGGAGGGGCGCGACAGCAGCAACTGGTCCGGGAATCCAGCCATGCGCTTCCTTCTCCTGCATGACCTGCCGAGCGGCGTCGGCCGGTGTCCAGGATTTTCCGGCAATAGCAATCTCTCGATACTCGTCGGCGCGGGCCTCCGTGAGCTGGTTGCGGGCTTCGTCGAGCTTTCTTATTAGTTCGAGGCGCTCGGATTCTAATCTCTTCGCCTGCATTTCAAGTGAACCCGCGTCGGCTCGCGACAATCTTTCTGCGATCGAACCTACCGCGCTCTCAAGCTGCTTGCGGCTGTCCAGGTCACTTTCGAGCACGCTGACACACAAGGGGCGCAGCTCGGGAACGATATGATGGCGCACCATGCGCAACGCCTTTGTCGTGTGGCTTGTCACCAGCACGCTCTTGCCCTGCGCGAGCAGATGCCCGACCAGATTTCCGATGGTATGCGTTTTTCCAGTGCCAGGAGGGCCTTGTACCAAAACGCCTCCATGCGCCTCAAGCTGCTGCGCAATGCGAATCTGCTCTGGATTGGCCGGCTTGCTCAGCAGCACTTCGCCATCCGTTTGCGCGGAGTCGCTCGGTAATGGACTCGCATCTCCTGCGCCCGCAATCGGCGATTCTTCTCCCACGATATTCAGGAGTGACCAAGGCAGATCTTCGCGCGTGCGGAGGTCTGCGAGGATTCCCTCGATGGCTGCGGCGAATCCCAGGGTGCGCGTCCGCAAGAACAGCACCGGGTCGCGTCCGATGCATGGGTCGCTCACTTCTTTCTTCGGCGCGCTCTCCTCAAGAAACTCGCCGCGCGGAGACAGCTGCACGACCATGCGCTTAAGAAAGCCGGAGGTCGATCCATTGTTAAGTGGATGAAAACCTCCTTCCTCCAATTCCTCGCGGCATCTGCCGATCGCGCGTCCATCAACATCGTTCATTGATTGAAATAACGCCGAGTAAAGCTCAACGGGATGGTCCGCTTCCGAAAGCGTGAACTCGGGCACGGATGCGTCGAACTGCAATTGCAGGCGTTGCAGCAGAATCGGATGATAGATTTCTCCATCCCCGCGACTCCAGCTCAAGATGCCGTCTCCCAGAACAAGCTCCACGCGTTCCGCCTCGCGATCGATGCGGCCATAGAGCGCGTAAAAGGATTCGAATATCTTCATCGCTACGCGAGCGGGCTTTTCGGTTTTCACCCATTCGCTCCGCAGAGTCTTCCAGCGATCGAGGCTCGCGACCCTGGCCGGATCGTCTGCAAACTGCGCAATCCTCGGCCTTGCGCCATTGTCGGCTTCCTCCAGCGTTTGCTTGAGAGTGAAGCCGTTCGAAGGGTCGTCCCACCCGTCCTCCAGCCATGGAGCAATTTCCTCCGGCGGTTCGGGGGCGCGAGTCAAGCGCGGGCGCTGCACCTTCAGGACAAAGCTGGCGCCACCGTCCTCCATGCCCTGGCTGTCCGCGTTTCCACCCTTCGCCTTCAACGCGCTGGCCTTTGCCGCCCCTCGTCGTATCGACGAATGCTCCGGAAGATCGCGCAGCCAGAAACTCCACGGCTGTTCGTGAATCTGTCGTTTCGCGGGATTGCGGTGCTGATTAAGCGCTTCCAGATAGCGGAACACGCGTGTGAGCTTGTCACGTGCTGCGCGGAGTTTTTCGGCATCCATGGTTATCGGCCTTTTTGGAGACACGTCTAGGGGCATGAGGGTGGGCGGTGGAGGTTTCAGAATAGCAGCGCCCTGGGGGAAGCCTCAATGGTACGCCACTAGTACTACTCGAATACGCGGGAACCCTAAACGGGGTAAGAACGTAACAAATAACAAGACCGAGAGCCGCAAATCTTTTAAAATCAAAAAAGCGCCCGTAGCTCAGTTGGATAGAGCGTCTGCCTTCTAAGCAGAGGGTCGGGAGTTCGAATCTCCCCGGGCGCGCCACTTCCTTCCGTTTACTGTACGTTCTTCGGCAAGCGGCTACTTTGTGGAAAAGCGAAACACAGTCTCCGACTGAAAAACCGCGCCCGGTTTCAAAAGTGTGCTCGGGAAATTAGGATGATTGGGAGAATCCGGAAAGTGCTGTGTTTCCAGGCAAAAAGCCGCTCGCTGACCGTAAGCCTTTCCCCCTTTGCCCTTAGCGGAACCGTCGAGAAAATTTCCGCTGTAGAACTGCACTCCCGGCTCGGTGGTCAACACCGCAAGCGTGCGGCCGCTTTTCGGATCAGACGCTTCCGCCGCGAGGGTCAAACCATTTCCACCGCCGGAGCGCGCGAGCACCCAGTTGTGGTCGTAGCCTTTGCCGAAAACGAGCTGCTCATAATTATCGCTGATGCGTTTCCCAATGGGAATTGCGGCATTGAAATCCATCGGGGTGCCTGTAACATCGCGCAATTCACCGGTGGGAATCAACGTCTTGTCCACCGGCGTGAATTGCTTCGCATGCAGCCTCATTACGTGATCCAGGATGTCCCCGTTTCCTTCGCCAGCGAGATTGAAGTAGGAATGATTGCTCAGGTTCAGCACCGTGTCCTTGTCCGTCGTCGCCGAATAGTCGATTTTCAATTCGTTGCGATCTGAAGGCACCGTGAACACAACCTTCACAGAAAGATTACCCGGAAATCCCTCTTCTCCGTCCGAACTCAAATAGGATAGCTCCAAAGATTCGCCGTCCTTTGCAGGAACCTCTCGCACTTTCCAGACTTTCTTGTTGAATCCCACGATTCCGCCATGCAGCGTGTTATTCCCATTATTCTTCGGCAGCGTGTAAGTCTTCCCATCAATCGAAAATGTCCCGCCCCCGATGCGATTCGCATATCGTCCGACCGTTGCACCAAAATAACTCTTTCCGGTCTCATAGCCCTCCAATGTGTCGAATCCCAGGACAACGTCCGCCGCCTTCCCAGCCCGATCGGGAACGCGCAGCGTAACAATGGTGGCGCCAAAATTGGTTATCGCAACTTCCATCCCCTTCTGGTTCGATAGGGAATAAAGGTCAATCTGCTCTCCGCTATTGGTCTTGCCAAACGATTGTTTTCGAATGGTTCCTCGCATTGCTTGCGCGCTCAGCGAGCCGGCAAGCGTCAATTCGCCGACGAATATTAAAGCACACAGCCACCTGAGAGTCCTTCGTTTCACCGTCATGAATCCTCTCCTGCTCCTGTTCCTAACTCTGCCACTGAAACACAGAATATGATTTGGGCGGCACCTCGATCAGGGTCCGTCCGCCGCTCGCGGCCGGCTTGTCCGCTTCTTTCGGCACAACGCGGTTTGGCGAGCCGAAATCGTTGCTTGCTTTCAAGTCCGTGCCGGTCAGCACCAACGAAGTGACCAGCTTCGTCGCAGGCTTGCCTTCCCAATTCAACTCCAAGTGCCGCGGGTTCACCAAGTCGCGGTTGAGAACAAAGAGCGACACAACTCCATTCTCCGCTTGTACTGTTCCAGCGATATCCAGATAAGGTGCCTTCTCGGTGGCCGAGACTTCATACATAGCCGGGTTCTGAATCGCCAAGTCCAGCACTTCGCCTCTGCCGTACCGCAAAGCCCAGCTATAAGGATACAAAATCGTTTGTCGCACCAGTCCATTAGCATTCGTCATCAGCGGCGCAATCACATTCACCAACTGCGCCAGGCAGCCAATGCGCACACGATCCGCCGAGCGCAACAGCGTGTTGATGCACCCGCCAACCAGCAGCGCGTCCTCCAGGTTGTACACTTCCTCCAGCAGGTGCGGCGCCTCTTGCCGATTTCCATTCACCGCTGCCCCACTCCGCGCCCGGTACCAAACATTCCATTCGTCGAACGAAAGCCAAAGTTTCTTTGGCGACTTGAGCCGTCCACGAACAAAATCGCAAACCGATGACACCTCCGCAATTTGCCGCTCCATGCTCAAGTTCAACGCCAGGAATTTCGAGCTGTCGCCGCCGGTCTCTGCCCCATCGTTTGAAAAGTATCGATGTAGCGAAATCGCGTCCACATACGGATAGCACTGCTCGAGCACGGTGCGATCCCATTCCAGGTAAGTGTTCATCCCCGGGCCGCTCGATCCGCAAGCCACCAGCGTCAGATCCCGATCCACATACCGCATCTGCCGGCCGGCGTCCGCGGCCTTCAATCCATACTCCATCGCCGGCATATGACCGATCTGCCAAGGACCGTCCATCTCGTTTCCCAGGCACCAATGCTGCACGCGATGCGCCTCGGCTACTCCGTGCTTCCTCCTCAGATCGCTCCAGCGCGTTCCCTTCTCCACATTGCAATATTCGACTAGGGCGGCCGCGTCCTCCGGTGTGCCTGTGCCCAAATTCACCGCAAGCAGTGGCTCGGTTCCCGCAGCTTTACACCACGCCAGAAATTCATTGGTACCAAACTGATTGTCGTTCAGCGCGTTCCACGCCTTGTCCAGAACGTGCGGCCGATCTTTCGCGGGCCCCACGCCGTCCAGCCAGTTGTAGCCGGAAACAAAATTCCCGCCCGGATACCGAACGATCGGAACATTCAGCTTGCGAATTTCCTCCAGCACATCGTTGCGATACCCATTCGAATCGGAAAGTGGCGAACCCGGATCGTAAATCCCTTCATAAATCGCTCGTCCCAAATGCTCCAAAAATGAGCCAAACACATTGCGATCCAGCGTCGCCCGCGTCCGGCGCGTATCAACATAAAGCCGAACCGGCCCAGTCGCCTGCGCTGTCGCCGTTTGTGCTCGTGCAAAGCCGCTGAAAAGTTGATTCGCTGCAACGGCCACACTCGCCGTTGCTGTCTCACGCAAAAACCGACGCCTCGAGCGCTGCGACATCAACTGCCTCCATCACGAATTACTTGCCTACTCTAAGCCGGAAGCGAAATTGCAGAAACAATTCGCGTACTGCGTATACTATCAACCCGTCGCTTCTTGCAAGAACGATGTGACACTCTTTCGCTGGCATCGCCCGGCGAATATGGCCGCTACGTGATCGACTTACCGCAAATCTTCAACGTCGCCACTTATTTCGTGGATCGCAACATCCTCGAAGGCCGCGGGGAAAACGTCGCCATCGAATGCGGCACCGAGCGCGTCACCTACCAGCAACTCCTTGAGCGCACCAATCGCGCCGGAAACGCGCTTCGCAATCTCAACGTGCATCTGGGAGATCGCGTGCTCCTCTTACTTCTCGATTGCCCCGAATTCCTATACTGCTTCTTCGGCGCAATTAAAATCGGCGCGGTAGCTGTTCCCGTCAACACCCAAGCCAAGCCGCACGATTACGAATACATGCTGAACGACTCGCGCGCCAAAATCGTCATCGTCAGCGCAAACCTCCTACCCCAACTGCAAGCCATTCCACGTCAAAGTCTTCCCCATCTCCGCGAAGTCATCGTCGTTGGCAATAGCAATGCGACCGACCATCCCCAGCTCAGCGATTTAATGCAATCCGCGTCTCCCGAACTCACCGCCGAGCCCACCACCAAAGACGATCCTGCGTTCTGGCTCTACTCTTCCGGTTCCACCGGCGTTTCCAAAGGCTGCGTGCACCTCCATCACGACATGGTCGTCAGCACGCATCACTATGCTCATGCCATCCTCAAAATCAACGAACGGGATCGCTGCTTCAGCGTCGCGCGCCTGTTTTTCGCCTATGGTCTCGGCAATGCCGGTTACTTCCCTCTTTCTGTCGGCGCAACCACGATCCTCTCGCCCGCGCGCCCGACTCCCGCCAACATCTACGCCGACCTCGAGCGTCATCGCCCCACGCTTTTCTTCTCCGTCCCCACGAACTATGCCGCATTGCTCGACCATCATCGCCCGAGCGGCCCCGATTTCGATCTCTCCAGCATTCGCCACGCCGTTTCCGCCGGCGAAGCCCTTCCCGCGCCTCTCTTTGAGCGCTTTCGCGAACGCTTCCACATCGAAATCCTTGATGCACTAGGTTCCACCGAAAGCCTCCACATGGTCACCTCCAACACGCCCGGCGAAATAAAACCTGGCTCCAGCGGCAAGATCCTCCCAGGCTACGAGGCAAAAATCACGGATGAATCCGGCCGGCCCGTCACCACCAACGAAATCGGCGATCTCTGGGTCAAATGCGATTCGCTCTGCGCCGGCTACTGGAATCAACCCGAAAAAACAAAGCACACGTTCATCGAAGGATGGTTCCGCACCGGCGACAAATACCGTCAAGATGAAGATGGATTTCTCTGGCAAGCAGGCCGGTCTGACGATCTCTTCAAAGTGCACGGCCTTTGGCTCAGCCCCGCTGAAGTAGAAGGCGCTTTGATCGCGCATCCAGCCGTGCTCGAAGCCGCCGTCATCGCGCGCAATGACGAAGCAGGACTCGCCAAGCCCGCCGCCTATGTCGTTTTGAAAACGGAATTCCCGCCCAAGGACGAGCTAGCCCGCGAACTGCAAGAATTTGTCGCCAACCGCATCGGCGGCTACAAGCGCCCCCGCTGGATCGAGTTCCTCGACCAAATCCCCAAAACCGCCACCGGAAAATTACAGCGCTTCAAACTCCGCGAGCGCCAGTCCCATCGAACGAAAATCAACTCCTAACAGTACAGAACGCAGCACCTTTTTTTTGGAGTGCGGCGGCCTGGCCGCCGCTTTCGAGGCGCAAGCACGCGCACCCAAACTTGCACGCTCGGCGATTCGTGTTTGTTCTTCCCCGCCGCGGAAAAGCAATTCACCGCGCCGCGTACCGCTTCGTCTCCCCAGTCCGCGAATTAAGAACTCCAAAACTCCCATCCTGCGAGGCCGTGACCTTCAAATAGTTTCCCGTGTCCCGCCCCTGCAAGTTAGCCAAAAAAGGCGCCCCAACATTGTGTGCGTCCCCACCCTCTTCCGAATAATGCAATTGCCACAAATCTTCCAGCCCAGGCGACTTCTCAATCACATCCCATATCGCTGGCGAACCGCCCTTTTTGGCTCCGTTGTCCATGATCGCCACGCGCGGCGCGATCCCGTGCACCAGAGGCGCGCCACCGCTCTGGAAAAATCCGTGGTGCGACACAATGTAAATATCAACCGGCCCGATCTTGTTCATCGGGCACATCAACTCCATCTCCTTGTCCATCGTCAAATCGCCCAAATCCAAAATCCGCAGCTTCCCAAACGTGATCAGCGTCCCCACCGAGCGCGGATTCTCGGTCACATCAACTGGCGGCTTCGGGGCATTCACGCAGCTCGCATTCTGCTTCCCGCCTCCCGGCAAAGGCCTCTCAATCAACTCGCCGTCCGCGCTCACCACCCGCACCTGCATCCCGGTAATCGGCAGCACTTCGCCCGGTTTCGCCGTGATGTGCTTGTATTTCCCATCAGCGAGCAACTGCTGGTACGCGGCGAATACTTTCTTCGCGCCTTCGCCGTTCGTCTCCCGATTCTCCCCATGATCGATAAATGTTCCCACCGGAATCTTCGCCGCAAGCTGCGGCGCGCCGCCAACATGATCGTCGTGAAAATGCGTGATCAGCACAAAATCAATTTTGCTGATCTTCGCGTCCTTGGCTGCCGCCGCAATGCGGTCCGCGTCGCGCCCATTATTGTCCGGCCATCCCGTATCAATCAGCAGTGACTTCCCTTCCGGCGTAACGAATAAAGTCGCCTGCCCACCTTCCACATCCACAAAATAAATTTGCAGAGGCTTTCGTGCCTCGGGAGCCGCTCCCGCGCCGGCAAGCAATCCGAACCATAGACTCAACGCCCCAGCAAATATTCCCCTCGCCAAGAATCCTCGCAAAACTCACCCCCTGCGCCGCGGTTTGCCGCGCGAACTCGTCTTCTCATCTGATTGCTTTGAATCCAAACTCTTCTGCGCCGGCTGCACCAGCGCCCGAGTCGCCCCCGTGGAAATTCCCCCATCCACCAAAAGCGTCTGCCCTGTCACGTACCGGCTGGCTTCCGCCGCCAGAAAAACCACCGCAGCGTCCAAATCTTCCGGTCGCCCGGGCCGCTTCACTGGAATCCGGTCGCAGAGATACTCCACCCACTCTTTATTCTCATAGAGCACCTTGTTCTGCTCGGTCCGAAACCATCCCGGCGCCAGACAATTCACCGTCACGCCGTGCCGTCCCCAATCGTCCGCCAAACTCATCGTCAACTGCCGAATCCCGCCGCGGCTCGCTCCGTACGGTCCCAGTCCCGCATATCCCGCCACGCTTGTCACCGAACCTATATTAATGATGCGTCCGTAACCGCGGGCAATCATTCGCCGCGCCACCGCCTGCGCCACAAAAAAACTTCCGCGCAGATTCGTATCCAGGATTAAATTCCAATCGTCCCAAGTCACATCCAGCGCCGGCTTCCGAACATTGCACCCGGCATTGTTCACCAAAATATCCAGCCGTCCGAAGGCCTTCTCCGCCTCCGCCGCCATCCGCTCGATGCTCTCGAGATTTCTTACATCCAATCCTACAGAAACCGCGCGCCGCCCCAGCCCCTTGATTTCCCCTTCAAACGCCAGCAGACTCTCACGCGTCCGGCTGGTCAGGACCAAATCCGCGCCGGCCTTCGCCAGCGCCCGCGCCATGTATTGACCGAGCCCGCGGCTCGTGCCGGTAACAATCGCCACGCGCCCGGAAAGATCAAACAATCCGCTGCCCTTGCCTTCGCTCATAAGACGACGTCGCTCACGAAACCGGCCCCGGCGTGAGCACCACCTTCAGCAAATTCGGCTCCCGCGCATACAATCGTTCAAACCATTGCGGCCCATCCGCAAGCGGCGCGATCGCCGTGATCAGCGGCTTCACCCGAATCGCCCCGCTCGCCATCAGCGCGATCGCCTCCGGATACTCCCCCGCCGAAGCGCACGACCCCTGCAGCCGAATCTGCCGCGTAACAACCTTCTGTAGCGGCAGCGTAGCTTCCGGCGAGATATTCCCGACCAGCACTACGGTTCCCCCCTTCCTCACGCTCGCGATCGCCGCATTCACCGTTTCATTCCGTCCCACCGCCTCCATCGCGACGTCCACGCCGACTCCGCCGGTCCGCTGTAAAATTTGTGCCACCGTATCCTCGTTCGCAGACAGCACGTCCGACGCACCCAGCTCTTTCGCCATCCTCAATCGCGTAGCGTCCAGGTCCGACACCAACACGCGCCCGCATCCGGCCGCGCGCAGCGCCTGCAAAATCAGCACGCCAATCGTTCCCGCCCCCACCACCAGCGCCGTGCTCTCCGCCGAAATCTCCGCCAGCGACACCGCATGAATCGCCACCGCCACCGCCTCCAGCATCGCCGCTTCGGCGAACGAAATGCTCTCCGGCAGCTTATAAACCACTCGCGCCGGCACTACGACAAACTCTGCAAACGCACCCGCGCGACTGTAATCCCCGCAAGAAACCCCCAGCACCTGCCGGTGATCGCAAAGATTCACCTCGCCGCGCTTGCAATATGCGCAAGCCCCGCAATAAATCGTCGAATCAAAAGTGACGCGGTCGCCCTCGGCCAGTCCACTAACGCCAGCACCCACAGTCGCAATCCGTCCCGCCGCCTCGTGCCCCATCACAATCGGAGGAATCCGCCGCCCCGACGACCCGTCATACCCATGCACATCGCTGCCGCAAATCCCGCATGCCCCCACCCGAATCAGCACGTCGCCAGCCCCGACCCCCGGCGTAGGCACCTCCGCAATCTCCAGCGATCGATATTTCGACAACAACAAGGCCTTCATATTCCGCCCCAATCGCCAATACTCTAACCCATTTGGAGTGCGGGACGCGCAGCTCCCGCTTTCACGCTGTAAGCACGCCCACAAATAATTCCGTCGAAGCTCAAATTTCTCAGTGCACTCTGTGTGAAGCATTCCTCTTCGATTTCCACTCACGAAATCCGTATCATTACATCCGAAACGCGCCACCTACATCCATGACCACCCACATCGGCCTAATCGGTTCCGGCAACATCACTCAAACGCATGCCCGCGCCGCCCGCGCCATCCCCAACGTAAAAATCGCCGCCATCTACGGCACAAATCCGCAAACCGTCGCCGATCTAGCTGCTGAACACCAAGCGAAGCCCTACCAAGATTTCGCCGCGTTCCTCGCGCACAAATCCATGGATCTAGTCGTCCTCGGCACGCCCTCCGGCCTACACACCCAGCAAGGCATCGCCGCCACCCAGCACGGCCTCCACGTCCTCACCGAAAAGCCCCTCGACATCACCACAAAAAATGCCGACGCTCTAATCGCCGCTGCCGAAACAGCCAACGTAAAGCTCGCCGTAATTTTCCAGGATCGCCTAAAGCCCAACATCCAGCGCCTGAAGCACTGGCTCGACCGCGGCCTCCTCGGCAAAATTCTTCTCGTCGATGCTCGAGTCAAGTGGTATCGCCCGCCCGCCTATTACAGCAGCTCCAAGTGGCGCGGCACCTTCGCCCTCGACGGCGGCGGCGCGTTAATTAATCAAGCCATCCACACGGTCGACCTCATCCTTTATCTCCTCGGCGATGTAGCCCGCGTCCAGGCCCGCACCGCTACGGTCCTGCACAAAATCGAAGCCGAGGACACTGCCGTCGCTACTCTCGAATTTGCCAGCGGCGCAGTTGGCAACCTCCTCGCCACCACCGCTGCCTATCCCGGATACCCGCGCCGCATCGAAATCAGCGGCACCGAAGGCACCGTAATCCTCGAGCAAGACCGCATCATCACCGCCGATTTCCGCAATCCTCCAGACGACCTCACCTCCATCTCCACCGGCGACTCCAATCAAAGCGCCACCTCCGCAGCAGTAACCGACATCAGCGGCCACAAAGCCATCCTCGAAGACTTCCTCCGCGCCGTCGCCAACCACACGCAACCAGTCTGCGATGGCCGCGAAGGTCGCCGCAGCCTAGCCCTCGTCGAAAAAATCTACGCCGCCGCACAGCGCAACCCCACCTAGCACTCCAGCAAGCCCCGCGTCGGCCAGCGGCCCCCCGCTTCCATCGCCTGCCGATGGAAAATTCTTGACACGCCCCTCGCACCGTGCTCCCATCGATAAACGATGGGAAACGACCTCCTCCCCGGCACTCTCGACATGCTCATTCTCAGCTCGCTCACCCGCGGTCCGCGTCACGGCTACGGCATCGCCCAGCACCTCAAGAAAATCTCTGAAGACGTCCTCGACGTCGGCGAGAGTTCCCTCTACCCTGCCCTCCAGCGTCTCCTTCTCAACGGCTGGGTCACCGCCGAATGGGGAGCATCTGAAAATAATCGCCGTGCCCGCTACTACAAGCTCACCGCCATCGGCCGCAAACAGCTCGCCGCCGAAAACCGCGAGTTCGGCCGCATGATCCTCGCCATCCAAAAGGTGATGTCATGCGCCTGATTCGCCGTATTCTTTATTTCTTCCGCCAGCGCCACCAAGCCGCCGAACTCGCCGAGGAAATGGAATTTCACCGTCAGTTGCTCGAGCAAGAATCTGGCGACCGCTATGCCGCAACCCGCAGCATGGGCGCAACCACGCTCGCGCGAGAAGACGCTCGAGCCGTGTGGCTCCCCCTCCGCTTCGAAAACATTTTTCAGGATCTCCGCGTCGGCCTCCGCATGCTCCGCCGCAGTCCCGGCTTTTCCATCCTCGCGATTCTTTGCCTCACCCTGGGAATCGGCGCAAACGCCGCTGTCTTCAGTTGGATCGAAGGCATCCTCTTCCGTCCCTACCCGCTCGTAACCCACCAGGAGCAACTTCTCGCCGTCACCGGAACTGCGCGCGGCGAGTCCGGCCCCACCGGCGTCTCCTGGCCCGACCTCCTCGACCTGCAAAAAAGCTCCACGCTCATCGATTCCTTCATCGTCAGCAAAATCATGGGCACCACCCTAAGCAACGGCGACCGCGCCGAAGTCACCACCGGAAGCATTGTCTCCGCGAATTATTTTGACGCTATCGGCGTGCATCCCATTCTCGGGCGCGCGTTCGAGCCCGGCGAAGACGTTGGACGAAACGCCCATCCTGTGACCGTGATCAGTTATCAGCTTTGGCAAAGGCGTTTCAAAAGCGATCCGCAGATCATCGGGAAAACGCAGCGGCTCAACGGTGTGGTGCACACCATCGTGGGCGTCGCACCGCAAGGATTTTACGGAACCTTCGTGGGCTGGGCCATGCACTTCTGGGTCCCCGCGTCCATGGAAGAGACCTTCGAGTCCGGCGGATACAAACTCGAGGATCGCGGCGCGCGCTGGATCGAGTCGTTCGTGCGCCTCAAGCCCGGCGTGACTCTCGAGCAGGCCCAACAAGAGTTGTCCGCCGTCGCTCAGCGCCTCGAAAACGATTTCCCCGCAACCGACCGCGGCCATGGCATCAAACTGTGGCCGTTATGGCAAACGCCCTTCAACAACGCCCGCACTCTGCTCCCCACGCTCGAAATAATGCTCGTCGTCGTCGTTTTTGTTCTGCTGATCGCCTGCGCGAACGTCGGCAACCTGCTCCTAGTCCGTTCCTTCGCGCGGCGCCACGAGATGACTGTTCGCCTCGCCATTGGCGCCGGCCGCAGCCGTCTCTTGCAGCAACTTCTCACCGAAGGTCTGATCCTCGCCGCCGTTGGCGCAGTCGGCGGACTCCTCGTCGCCCACTGGTGCCGTCACGCCCTCGTCCTGCTCTTCCCCGCGCGCGGTGGAGTCACTATGCACCTACCAGGCGAAATCGATTGGCGCGTGCTCGCGCTCAGCGCCGCCGTTTGCCTCCTCTCCACTCTTCTTCTCGGCCTGGTTCCCGCCATGCTGTCCGGCAAGCTCGACGTCGCCGGCGCCTTGAAAGCCGAGTCCGCCGGCGTCGTCGGAGGCCGGGGCACCGCCTGGTTCCGCTCTGGCCTGGTCGTGATGCAGGTCTCGCTCAGTTTCGTTTTGCTGGTCGGAGCGGGGCTCCTCCTGCAAAGCCTCCAGAGAATCCGCACCACCAGCCCCGGTTTTTCCACGCGCGAAGTCCTGGAGACTTACGTCAATCTGGTCTCCGCCGGGTACGATGCGCCGCGCGCCCAAACTTTTCAGGACGCGCTGCTCGAACGCGTTCAATCGCTGCCAGGCGTCGAGTCCGCTGCCTTCGGCCGCATGCCGCCGCTCAGCTATGGAAGTTACTCTTCCTGCCCCATCGCGGTAGACGGCTACCAGTCCCCGCCTGAAGAACAGCCCACAGTGGAATACAACGAAATCGGCCCGCGCTATTTCGCGACCATGGGCATTCCCTTGCTCTCGGGCCGCGAATTCACGCGCGCCGACGACGAAAACGCCGCTCTCGTCGCCATCGTGAACGAGACCATGGCCTCGCACTATTGGCCCGCAAAAAACCCAATCGGCGATCGCTTTCAAGTCAAAGGACGCTGGCTGCAGGTAGTCGCCATCGCAAAAGATTCCAAGTACGAAAGCGTCCGCGAGACGCCCAAACCCTTTTTCTACGTCCCGCTCCGCCAAAATTTCGCTCTCAGCCCGGATTTGTTCGTCCGCACCCGCCTGAGCCCGGAAACAATGGCCACTACGCTCGCGCGCGAAGTGCACACGCTCGACGCCGATCTCGCGCTCTACGAAGTAATCTCGCTGCAAGAGCAGCTCGATCGTTCGACATCCGCGCAACTCGTCGCCGTAACTCTCGTCGGTGTCCTGGGCGGTTTGGCTCTGCTGCTTTGCGCCATCGGACTCTACGGCGTCATGTCCTACTCCGTCTCGCAAAGTTCCCGCGAGCTTGGCCTGCGCATGGCACTCGGCGCCGAGTCATCCGATCTCCTGCGCCACGTAATGTCGCGTGGCCTGACCCTCACCGGCACCGGCGTATTGCTGGGCGTCGCCGTTGCGCTAGCACTGACGCGCCTCCTCGGCCACCTCCTGTACAAAGTCAGCCCACGCGACCCGCTAGTCTTCGGCTCCGCATTCCTCGTCATGAGCCTCGCCGCCCTAGCCGCCTGCTTCCTCCCCGCATGGCGCGCCACCCGCACCGACCCAGCCCGCATCCTTCGCGACTAGTCGCCGCCGCGTTTCACAGCCATTCCGCTGCCGTCCCACGATTTCCGCAGCGCAAGAAGAATAAAGGGGCAGGAGAACAACCCTGCCCCTTTCGTGTCCAACCACGATCCGCGTCCAACCACTATTACGGATTGCTCGCGCACGCGTGTTCGAGGTTCGTATACTCCGGCTGTACCGCGTACCGATGATTCCCAATCGTCGATACCGACGGATCAAAGAATCCTGCCACCATCGTCGGAGAAATAGGAAGAACCACAAAGAACGAGCATTCGTCCCCAATCTCGGCTCCGTTCAGAATGACTGCGCTAAAATTAAACCAGGCGTCGCCATCCGGATCGGTGATCGTCTCGAATACCTCATGTGAAAGGGTGTTGTTGGTTGAGTCCACCAGCTGCCCGTTCGGAGTTCCCGGCCGCACCGAACAACCGCTCACGTTCTGATACGGTTCCACCGTGTACAGCACGTGACCGATGTCCTTGAAATCCGCGCTGCTGTGATACCCGCAGAAGAAAAATGTCGCCGGCACGTCCGGCGAATAGCAAATGCCATCCGTAGCGGTAAAGCATTCATCCTGTCCCGGAGGGAGAAAGACATGATAAATGTTCGAATGCCCTGCCTGACCGAGTGATAGGGCCACAGAATGGACTACCGCAAGCATATCCGCATCTGTCAGCGGCTTCGTTTTCGGCGTCGGTTTATAGTTGATCAGTTTGTGTACGGCCAGCGGATATCGATTGTTCGCCGTCGCACCCACATATTGGTCCGTAATATGGATGAATTCGCTCATCCACAAATCCTTTAGAAAGGTCTCTGGATCTCCCCAGCACTTCGCGATCGGGCAGATGCCATTCGGCAGCAAGAAAATCGGATGCTGCTCCGCGATCCGCACAACCGCGCCTCCGTTGTACGTCAAGTCCGCCGGAAAACGTAGTTGGTCATTATCTTCGGCGGTCGTAGTCGACGCGCTCGACGCGGATGTCCCCGCCCCTGATGCCCCCGAACCTGATGCCAACGATCCGAACCCTGACGCAATCTCCCTCTGTTTCAGGCTTGCGCCGGCAGGCGTGTTAGCCGGTCGTGCATGGCGATAAACAATGGTTGCTTCCCCAGCCGCCGCGTTATCGCTCGCAGTCGGACCACTCTTCACTTGATCTTGCGCCGAACCTTGCGCCCGGACCACACTCAACCCGAACGCGCCGATGAACAACGCACACACCATGGGCAAGAAACATGACAAGCGATTGGACACACCACTACCCGCGGGGCGACAACTGGGTTTCGTCATTTGAGGACACCTTTCGGTCTTTGGGCGGGACGCTGAATCGAGTAAACACGCGCCTCAAGAACCTGTCAAGTGTCCCCAAACGAAATTTACATTTTGAAGTCTGCGCCCGTAATCGTGCGGCTACGGTGCGCAGCCAGCCTTCTGTGGCGCCGACAATGCCGTCAGCGTCGTTATGTCTGGATAGCTATACGCCCCGTTGATCGCGGTCGAAGGCGACTGAAACTCGAACCACTGCAACAGCGCCTCGTTCTGCGGATGGTAGGTAAAATTATTCGGCATGGTGATCGGGAACACCTGGTGCGGCAGCCCTTCAACAACATCGCCAACCTCCAACCTTTAGTCTGGTTGAGTTTCCGTACAAGTCCTTCAGATAGTTGACACTGTGCAGCGCCTACCTTTTCTCGCACAACAGAATCCAACTCTCATGGAAACGGGCTTCCTCGACCGCTTGGCCAATCAATTGAAGGCTAATAAGACTGCCACTTGCCGCCGTGCCATCCAGCGGATTCTGGTCCGTATGAAAGAACACTGCGAGACCGGCCAATATAAGAGCACGACCGATGCTGAAAATGAGTTTCGCAGGCTCGTCGAATCCGACCTGGCCTGCAAGTAAGAATCGCAGACAAAATTCATCCTACTTCAGCGGCGTGCCTTCGACGATTTCCCGGACGATCTCGCGTGCAAAGGATTCGTCTTCCGGCCGGACGAAGATTTTCTTGCCGCCGCGTGCATCCGAATCACATCGGCAGTGAATGCGGTTGGCATCAAGAGAGCGTTGAATCCCGGAGGAGAGGTCGTCGCCCTCCTGACGCCACACCTCGACCGTCGCGTCTTCGGGATACCACGGGTCCAGGTAGGTATCGCGGCGCTTGGGTTCATCAATCGAAGACGCGCTCGTATCCGGTAGTTCCAGCGAAGGATCAAACACTTCTTCATCGTCAGCGTCATCGTCGGACGGGATTGTGTGTTGCGGCCCATCGATGCCCAAGAGTTCCTTGGCTCGACCGAAATCGCTAGGCGAAATCAGAATGCGATAATGCCACTTCACGTGCATTCTCACGCTTCGCTCGTAAGGAATCTGGTCCACTTTGTACGGGATATCGGCTTCCCGAAGATCGCGGCAGACACCCACACACTCGGTTTCGTCGGCGCACTCCCACAACAGTGTTAGCGCTTCCTCAAAAGATGACTGCTCTTCGTCGGAAGACGACTGTTTTTCCGGAAGCCCCTCGACCAAATCCACATAACAATCGGAGCACTGCGTAAAACCACTTCGATATTCCGCTTTGCATTGAGGACAGAACATAACTCGCGCCGAGTGTACTACAGCCCCTCATCGCTGAAGCCGAGTGCCCCATAG
>Ga0137418_10000168_pt1 | contig 51179 bp, 37 predicted proteins | sample CZODoug3_1_2_16f_FD_122242 | JGI IMG/M metagenome (GOLD analysis project Ga0137418, IMG submission 122242) | Vadose zone soil fungal communities from Angelo Coast Range Reserve, California, USA - CZODoug3_1_2_16fungal (Hybrid Assembly) | ecosystem: Environmental > Terrestrial > Soil > Vadose...
TTCGTTTTCTGCTGCGTCTGCGCGTACATTTTCTCGTACACCCGCGGCACGGCGACGAAGAAAGTGAGACGCACATCGAGCAACGCTTGCAGAAGCATCTCGACCGACGGGCAGTAGGCCAGCGTCACGCCGTGATAAAGCATGGCAAAATCCACGTGGCGCGCGGTAACGTGCGACAGGGGCAAAAACGATATGCTGCTTTGGCCGCGCCTGATGTCGAAACCTTCGAGCGAACAGGCAATATTTGTGGCCATGTTGCCATGCGTGAGCATGACGCCCTTCGCCATGCCGGTTGTGCCTGAGGTGTAGATGACGGTTGCCAGTTCGTCGGGCTGGATGGCGCGGGCCGTTTGTTCGAATTGGATGCTGCGCTCGGTCAGAGTCGGCGAGTCAAGGCGGTCCCAAGCGGCGGCACCGGGCGTCTCGATGTCATCCATCACGACAATTCGCTCGACTGGCACCTGATCTCGAATGGCGAGCACCTTATCGAGCTGCGGTTTGGTGGAGACAAATATCACGCGAGCGCCGGAATCACGCAGAACGTAGGCAGTTTGCTCCGCTGTCAGCGTCGCATAGATCGGAACTGTTACCGCGCCGAGAAGAAGGGTTGCGAAGTCGGCCATCGCCCACTCCGGCCGGTTCTCGCTGAGGATGGCCACGCGGTCGCCTTTGCCGATGCCCCAATGCGTGAGTGCACCAGCAACGGTCATCACGTTACTGTGGAAATCTCCCGACGACACCGCGGTCCACAAGTCATTTTTTCGATACAGCACGACTCGTGGTTCGTCACGGTCGACAACCGTGAAGAAGATGTCATTGAGCGTTCTGAGACCCTTTAGCACGGTTTCGAGTTCCCTCGCAGAATCTACCGGTTAAGGGCCGGTTTAGGCAACGTCAAAGCACGTCGAGGTGTTTACTCTCGTTTTCGGGTGGAGTAAGCTGGTTGGTCTTCAGTGTAGGAGGAGTGGAATGCGAAAGAGAAGCTCCAATGTCTTTGCGGTGTCGATGTTGGCCGGTGCGATGGCTGTAACCAGTGCAGTTCCGCTGCTGGCTCAGAGCAAGAAACCTGCGCCCCCGGCGAACATGCCGAAAGTGGGCGATGTGGCGCCTGACATGAAGCTGCAATATTTCGATGGCAAGGATCTGAAGGATGTGACATTGAGCCAATATCGCGGCAAGAAGAATGTCGTGCTGGCATTTTATGTTTTTGCTTTTACCGGGGGTTGAACCAAGCAAATGAAAAACTTCCAGCAGAACTTGCAAAAGCTGGAAGCAGCCGACACCCAGGTCCTGGGTGTGAGCATGGATAGCCCGTTCGCCAATAAAGCCTTCGCCGACCAAATCGGAGTTACCTTTCCTTTGCTGAGTGATTGGGGTGGCGAAATGACCCGTAAGTATGGGGTTTACTTCGACGAGTACAAAGCCGCCCGGCGGGTGAATTTTCTGATCGGCAAGGATGGCAAGATCATGGAGGAGCAGTTAGACGATGCCGCGATCGATCCTAGCAAGATCGTGGATGCGTGCCAGCGTCCGAAGCTGAAAAATTAGTGCTGAAAGATTAGTGCTGATGGTGAGTTCCAGCGAAAGACAACAACCCAACCCGGCGCCCACTCGATTTGTTCGCCATGGTGAGATCGGACTGACGCCGTAAGTACAGCGTCAGCAGCCACTTCGTCTTCCCAGGAAACTAAACCCGGCTTACAGGGTTTACACCGGTGTGGCCCCACACGTGTCGGCCCAAAGCTGCATTCGTCGAGGGACAACTATGAAAACACGCAAGCAGTGGTTGGCCTGGGCGGTAGTTCTAGCAATCTTTGCTTTCATGCTGCAAGCGCCCGCGAAGGCTAGGGCGCAAGATCAAGATCAGAATCAGGATCAGAATCAACCCGCCCAAGATCAGGCACAGCCGGCCCCAGATCAGAGCCAAGGACAAGGCCAAGCTGGGGATCAGAATGAGCAAGATCCTCCGGGCCGCGTGGCCCGCCTAAATCATGCGGAGGGATCGGTATCGTTTCAGCCGGGCGGCGAAAACGATTGGGTGACAGCGGTGCCCAACCGTCCCATGGTTACTGGCGACAATCTGTGGGCTGACGAGAATTCGCGCGCCGAGGCGCACATTGGCTCGACCGCAATCCGTCTCGGGCCCAAGACCGGGATCACATTTCTAGAGATAACGGATCGCACAACCCAGATCCGGCTGGCACAAGGATCGTTGATCATGCGCGTGCGGCATGTGGACGACGAAGACACATACGAGATCGACACGCCGAATTTGTCATTCGCGCTGCTGCAGCCGGGCGAATATCGCATCGATGTCAGCGAGGATGGCAAACAGACGGCGGCCACTGTGTGGCACGGGCGCGGTGAAGTAACCGGTGCGGGATTCAGCTACACCGTGGTGGCCGGCCAAAGCGCCACCTTCACTGGCACCGATCACCTGGACTATGACCTCGCCCAGATTCCCCGATCTGATAGCTTCGACCGCTGGGCTTTTGATCGCGACGAGCGCGAGGACCACGCCGACTCTGCCAACTATGTTTCCCGCGAGACAACAGGCTATGAAGACCTCGACGAATACGGCGATTGGAGCTATGTGGCCGGCTACGGCCCATGCTGGAGACCGCGAGCAGTGGTCGTGGGATGGGCGCCCTATCGCTTCGGGCACTGGGTATGGATTGCACCGTGGGGATGGACGTGGGTGGAAGACGAGCCTTGGGGGTTCGCTCCATTTCACTACGGTCGCTGGGCATTTGTCAGGGGCGGGTGGTTCTGGGTTCCCGGGCCAGTGGTGGTGCGGCCGATCTGGGCGCCAGCCTTCGTTGCTTTCGTGGGGGGTGGCGCGGGCTTCCAATTCTCAGTCGGTATTGGCGGCGGGGCCGTGGGATGGTTCCCCTTGGCTCCGGGAGAAGTGTTTGTGCCGGGATACCGCGTGAGCAGAACCTACGTGAACAATGTGAACATCACCAACACCAGGGTGAACGTCACCAATGTCACCAACGTGTACAACACGGTCGTCGTCAACAACAACACCAACGTAAACCGGATCACGTATGTGAACCAGCACGTGAATGGTGGGGTGACCGTCGTTGCGCGTGAGGCCTTCGTGAATGCCAAGCCGGTAGCGAAGAATATTGTGCAGGTTCCGCAACGAGAAATCGAAACCGCGCCGGTAACCCATCGAATCGCTGTCGAGCCGTCACGCGCCAGCGTGCTGGGTCCGGGACGACCGGCTTCGGTCAAACCGCCGGCGGCGGTCATGAGTCGGCCGGTGGTGGCGCGCAGAGCACCAGCGACACCACCGCAATCGTTCACTGTGCGGCAATCCCAAGCTGGAGGGCACTTGAACGAGCCCGCGGCGCGCCCTGACGTCGAGCCCCAGCGGCCTAATCAACCCAACGAGAGAGCTCGCCCGGCACAGTCGCAAGAGGGCTTCCGTCCCTTTACCCCGCCGCGTCGCGAGAACCCGCAGCCGCAGAACCGGGTAAGCCCGCAACCTCAGCCCGAGAATCGCGCGAATGAGCGACCGATTCCGCAGGGATGGTCGCATCCGCTGGCGAGACCGGCGCCGCCAGTGCAGGAAAAGAGCCCGCAACAACAGCGGGAGGACGAGTCGAAGTTTCGTAGTTGGCAACAGCAGCGACCAGCGCAGCCGCCGCCCAGGCAGAGTCCGCCGCCCAAGCAGGAAAGGCAATCCCCGCCTGAGAAACATTGACGGGAAGCCGTTACCTGCGGTTTGATAGGTTCGCATGACATTTGAGCGCGAACCGAAATACAGAAACCAACACAGCAGCGCCGGGAGCATCAGTCCTCTCCCGGCGCAGTTGTTTTTTCCGTGAATGAGATGAGCGGCGGAAGGGATTCCAAACTCAACTGGCTGGATCTTCTGTGGCTGCTGTTGCTCGCCGGATTGGCCGTCTTGCCGCCGATTCAGGAGTACCACAAGCAGCTCATCCTGCTGGCCTTCGGCATTCTCCAACTCAGCGAGGGCTGGCTTATCGCCCGCCTGTCCAGCCGCGGTCCGGCCTATATTGTTCTGCTGAAGATCGCGCTGGCTACGGTCCTCATCGATCACACCGATGAAATCGCCATCAACAGCTATTACTATCCGATCTATTACCTGCCCATAGTCACTGCGGCGGAGTATTTTAGCCCCTTGGCTACGTTGCTGTGGACGGCGCTGGCCTCGGCCGCTTACTGTTCCTATCTCTATCCCGCAGGGCAGCAGTTCGAAATTGGGACCGAGCCCGTCGAACTGCTGGCGATCCGCATTCTCTTCTTCTTTCTTGCCGCGATGCTGGTGAACCGGTTTGTGGTGGAGAATCGCCGGCAGACGAAACGTTATCAGGAGCTAGCCGAAGCGCTTGCAGAAACCAATCGCAAACTGGAGCAGGCGCAGGCCGAGGCACGACGCTCGGAACGGTTGGCGGCGCTGGGTCAGCTTTCCGCGGGTCTGGCGCATGAGATTCGAAATCCTCTGGGCGTGATTAAAGGGTCGGCGGAAATGTTGAACCAGAAGTTGCGGGAATCGAATCCGCTGGCCAGCGAGCTCGCCGGTTATATCTCGACAGAAGTGAATCGTTTGAGCGCGTTGGTGACTCGCTTCCTCGATTTCGCGCGGCCTTTGCACACCGAATTATCCCCGCAGGATATAACTCCGGTACTCGACCGGTCGCTGCAACTGGTCGCTACAATGTGGAAGGGCGGGCCGGTTGCGGTAGAGAGACACTACCCGGAAGACCTCCCAAACGTCCCCCTGGATGAGAGCTTATGCGAGCAGGCGTTCGTGAACATTATTCAAAATGCCTACGACGCCATGGGCAGCGAGGGCGGAAGGTTGAACGTTGCCGCGGAAATCTCGCGGTCCCTTGGCCGGGATGGGATCGAAGTACGTTTATGCGACAGTGGCCCCGGCGTTCCCGAGGACTTGCGGGAACAGATATTCAATCCATTTGTCACCACAAAAAAGACTGGGGTGGGATTGGGCTTGTCCATCGTTTCAAAGATAATCGACGGCCATCAGGGCTGGATTAAGGTGGAAGGCGGCCGTTCGCCGGATAACACGCAGTCACACGGAGCGTGCTTTGTGATGTTCTTTCCTCTCGCGGTCGAGGCCACCAGTTCGAGACCTGCGTCGGAGTTAGTGATTTCGTGAATTTGCGGCGCTGATCAAGAAGAAGAAAAATGCCGGCAATTTTGATTGTCGAAGATGAGGCCAAGATGCGGCGGCTGCTCGAGCTCAACCTCGAGGAGGAAGGGTTTACCACCCTGTCCGCGGGAGATGCCGAGACCGGATTGAAATTGCTGAGGGAAAACTCCGTCGACCTTGTGGTAACGGACCTCAAGCTGCCGGGTATGAATGGCCTGGAATTCCTGCAGGCGGTTAAGCACCAGAATGCGGCGCTTCCGGTGATCGTGATGACCGCCTTCGGCACTGTGGAAACGGCGGTCGAAGCCATGAAGGCCGGAGCCAGCGATTACGTGCTCAAGCCGTTTTCGCTGGCCGAAATGCGGATGGTGATCCATAAGGAGCTGGATGTTCACAAGCTGCGCGAGGAGAATCGATCCCTGCGCGAGGCATTGGGCAAACGCTATGCGCACCCTAACGTGGTGGCGCGCAGCCTGAAGATGCAGGAAGTGCTGGCCACGGTGGAACGGGTGGCACCGACAAACTCAACCGTTCTCTTGGGCGGCGAAAGCGGCGTTGGCAAAGACCTGATCGCACGCGCGATTCATGAGAAGTCGCGAAGAGCACGCGGTCCATTCATCAAGATAAACAGCTCAGCCATTCCTGAGAATCTCCTCGAGAGCGAATTGTTTGGCTACGAAAGAGGAGCATTCACGGGAGCGAACACCAGCAAGCCGGGGAAATTTGAACTGGCGGATAAAGGAACTCTGTTCCTGGATGAAATTGGCGACGTGCCACCATCCATACAGGTCAAACTGCTTCGCGTCTTGCAGGAGCGCGAGTTTGAACGCCTGGGCGGCACGCGAACCGTCAAGGTGGATGTACGTCTGATTGCTGCCACCAACCGCGATTTACGGGCAGCGCTCGAGGAAGGAACATTCCGCGAGGACCTTTACTACCGATTAAACGTTGTGCCCATCGACCTTGCGCCCTTGCGCGAGCGCAAGGAAGACATTCCCGATCTAGCCGGTCTTTTTATGGAACGGTTTTGCGGCGGTGCCGGCAAGCCTGTGAAAGGCATTGCACCAGAGGCGGTGCGAATTCTGGTGAATTATCACTGGCCGGGGAACGTGCGCGAACTGCAAAACATCATCGAGCGCGCGTGCGCCCTGGCCCAAGCTGATGTGATCGAGCCGGCGGACATACATCTTGATACTCGTCCTGTCCGGGCCGGAACCTCAGAAAATCAGTTCCTGCCTGAAGGCATGACGCTGGAGCACTGGGAGGACGAAATGATTCAGGAAGCCTTGCGTCGTGCCAGTGGAAACAAGAGTCAGGCCGCGCGACTGTTGGGCCTGTCACGGAATGCGTTGCGCTATCGGTTGTCAAAGATCGGGATTCCGGATGAGGGAGAGAAGGAAGCATAGCCCGACCTTGCTTGACAACACTGCGCGACCCACTTTTGTTGAAGTGAACAACAGCGTTTGCTGCCCAGATTTCGTCCACAGCCCCCGAGTAATTATCGGTTCTGTCAGCTCTTGGTGGATCGTTTACCAACCTCACCAGTCGATCAGCGATGTGTGCTCCTGGTGGCTGAAAACCACCACTCTTGGTTGAGGGCAGCCAGAGATCCCCAATTTCAACAATAAGCCTCCAGTTCCATCGACGGTTCTCGTTGAAAATACAGGGGTTGAGTTAGTGGGGGATCCTTCACTTTGGCATGGCAGTTGCCACCACTTTGGGGGGATGGAATCCTGCCCCACGGGGCTGGATTTGGGTGACGGGAAAGAGGCAAGTTATGAAAAACGCATTTATGGCAAAGTTCGCAGTTATAGCCCTGGCGCTGTGCAGCGCTTGCAGCATAGGCGCTCGCGCCCAAACGACGGAAGAAGGTCCGGCACCATCGGATCAACCGAGCGCGCCGATGGAGATGGGACAGCCCGATGAGTACGCTCAACCGGCACCGTTCGAAGATGCTACGCCACCCAGCGCGACGCAAAGCGATCAGGGCGTTGCCCGCATCAGCATAATCCGCGGAGATGTTTCGACGCAGCGAGGCGACTCCGGCGACTGGTCGGCAGCGACTTTGAACGCGCCGGTGATGAGCGGTGACCGCGTATCGACCGCAGACAATGCTCGCGCGGAACTTCAACTCGACTATGCCAATGTGTTGCGTCTCGGACCGAACTCGCAAGCGAATATCACTGGCCTTTCGAAAAATCAGATTCAAGTGCAGCTAGGGCAGGGTATCGCTACCTACGTCGTTTTTAAGAACAGCGAGGCAGAGCCTGAGATTGACACGCCCAACGTCTCCATCCATCCCGCCCATCAGGATGGCAGCTTCCGCATTGAGGTGCGACCTGACGGCGACACGGTGATCATCGCCCGCAACGGAGAGGCGCAAGTCACCACTCAGCAGGGCAGCACTGAAATCCGCAGAGGCGACATGATTACGGTGCGGGGCACGGCCACGGATGCGCAGTACAAAATATCCGGCTCGCCCGAGAGTGACGATTGGGATCGCTGGAACAGCGATCGTGACCACATGATTCAGAGTGCGGAATCCTGGAACCACACCAATCATTATTACGTTGGAGCGCAAGATCTTGATGCTCACGGCCGCTGGAGAGAAGTGCCAGACTACGGTTCAGTGTGGGAACCGTCTGAGTCCGAGGACTGGGCGCCTTATCGTGATGGCAACTGGGTTTGGGAACCTGACTACGGCTGGACCTGGGTAGGTAATGAGTCGTGGGGCTGGGCGCCTTATCACTACGGCCGCTGGATGTATTACGACACCTCGTGGGTATGGTGGCCTGGACCGGTAGGCCTCGGCTACCGTCCACTGTGGGCGCCGGCCTATGTGTCGTTCTTTGGATTCGGAGGTGGCGTGGGATTCGGAGTCGGATACGGCTACGGCGGATGGGGCGGCTTCGGCTGGTTGCCCATCGGTCCTTGCGATACGTTCTTCCCCTGGTGGGGTGGGTACGGTGACCGCTTTGGAGCGGTGAACATCACCAACATCAACATAACCAATATCAATAACTACGGCGGCATCGCACCGCTGCACAACGGTCTGCGATATTCGAACCTGGCGCGAATCAACGATCCGCATGTTGGCCGCGCGCTGTCGACCGTGGGGGCAAATGCCTTCGGTGCAGGTCGAATTCGAGCCGTGGCAGCAAACCGCGATCAATTGCACAACGCACGCATGATGACGGGCAATCTGCCTGTAGTCCCATCGCGTGCGAGCTTGTCAGCCAGCGGGCGCGCAGCGGCGCCGGGCACGGTACATGGCACGGCACAGCGTTTCTTCGGTAACGGGCGTGCTGCGTCTCGTCCGGCATCGTTTGAACGGCAAACTGCCCGATTGCAGCAGGCCATGCAGCGGAACCACATTACGCCGGTGCATGCTGCGGGACAAGTAGGTGCGAATACAGGAGTTGCGGCGAGAGGCACGATACAAAAACCGAGTGCGGGCACACCTGCTTCCCGGGAGATGAATAATCCGGCGATGCGAAGTGCGGCCAACAGTCCGGCTGGCGGCAACCGTCCGCCTGCTGGCAACCGTCCGGCGCTCGCTAACCGTCCATCTGCGGCGGGCGGATTTGACCGGCCAATGAATCGAACCCAGGGCAGCCAGTCCGCGGCGGGACAGAATCGTGGCGGATTCCGCCCATTCACTCCGCCAAACAACAGCAACACGCGCCCGGCCCCGGGCAACATGCAGGCCCCCCGAAGCGCGAGTTCCTCCTCTTCGATGCAGAATGGAAATCGTGGAGGGTTCCGGCCATTTACTCCGCCGAGCAACAGCAATACGCGACCGGGAAACGCAGCACGTCCGTACGCCGCGCCACCTTCGGCAAACCGGCCACCCATTTCCTCCCCGAGCAATAGCGGGTCATACCGTGGGGCGGACAGACCTTTCAACCCGCCGTCGCGCAGCGCGGCGCCGCCTAGCCGCAGCAACGGTGGAAGCTATTGGAACCGGAGTGCGCCGAGCCCAAGTGAATCGCGCGGCTCAGCTCCTCCGCGAAGTAGCTACGGAGGCGGATCGTCGTCCTATCGTCCGCCACTCAATATGCGGCAGCCCATCGTGCAACCTCGGCCTTCGGGCGGATATTCTGGCGGCTCTCGCCCGGCACCAAGTTACGGTGGCGGAAGCCGAGGCGGCTACGCTCCACCGAGTTCCGGCGGCGGTCGTGGATACTCAGCGCCACCCAGCGGCGGAGGCTATCACGGCGCGCCTAGTTACGGTGGTGGTGGCGGCGGCGGAGGTCGCAGCTACAGTGCGCCCAGTGCTGGTCACGGTGGCGGCTACAGCGCACCCAGCAGCCATGGTGGCGGCTATAGCGGCGGTGGGGGTGGCGGACGCTCTTCTGGAGGCGGAGGCGGCAGCCCTGCTCCGAGCGGCGGTGGTCATCCCTCTGGAGGAAATCACGGCGGCCATCGCTAAACAAAGCTACGGCTGACTGCTGATCAAAAGAAGCGCCACGGGTTGATGTAACGAGGGTTGATGTAAACGAAGTGAAGGTCAGAGGCGAAGAAGGGCGTGCTAACCGGCACGCCCTTCTTTAATTAATACGCGATTAATACGTGCGATCAGACTCAGTAACCGCGTCTTCAGGGTCTGGCATAAACGGGGCTTTCCGGGTCGGGACGATCGTAATCGCGACCGTACTTGTTCATGTGGGCGTGCGCGATGTCGGATTCTTCCAGGCGAAAGGTTCCGATGAATGAATCGCCGGGGGTGATAGTGATTTCCCGGGTCAGAGCCTGGAGCTCGTCCGGCGAAGCGGAGGAGTGGAAAACCTGGAGTTCGTAGCGCCCCGGCGGCACATTCGGAATGCTGATGTCTCCACGCGCGTTGGAGATTCCGTAGTACGGCGTATACAAAGCGATGATCACGGCGCTCATCTGCGCGTGAATATTACAGAAAATATAAGAGATCCCGGGTTTGTCGAACTGAACATAGCGAGTGGTGCCGCTTTCATACAATCCGAGATCAAAGCGTTTACCGTCAAACAGCGAAAAAACATTGTGGAAGAATGGATCGTGGTTCGGAAACTCGACCTTTCCTCCGACTGGAATGACCAGAAGCGACGGCCGGAAACTCTTATTGGTCTGCACCAGCTGCGGAATTTCTGATGCTTTCTGCGGTCCTACGGGAGGTGCCGGAGCAGTGCCTAAAGGTGTGAGCCAGATGACTGCTTTCGAAGCATCCTTGGCGCGGTGGCCGTCTCGCGTGAGTTGCATCTGGGCCTTGAGCGCGACCTGCTGAGCCGACGCGGACAAGCAGCCACACAGCATTGTCCAAAGTACGACCCGGCATTGGATAGAGCGGATCATGTTCAGAACAGTATCCCCATCGCAAGATTCACCTGATTCGTGACTCTGCTGTCGCTATAGACGGGGAAGCTGCGCAACCGTCTGAATTCGGCGGAGAAAAGCAGGTCCGATCGTGGACGATAAATGATGTTGCCCAGCCCACCCCGATTCCGCCCCAGAATCGTGATGAAGTTATTCTGATCGGTGGCAAAACCGCGGACGTCACTGGCGAACGCATCGTCCTCGGCAAAAACGCCGTTGATCTCCAACTTCGACGTGAGCTGAGCCTTGAGCTGGCTCCATCCTCCGGCGGAATCGAGACCGCGTATACGCGTTGTGGCAGAACCTGGGTCACCGCCGAAAACCACAGCGCGGCCGATTCCCGCGCCCAGCCCTCCAATTCCACGGCCTCGATAGAATTCGCCCGAGAGCGTCAGGCGCCGAAGCAAAGGAATTTGCCAGTCAGCCATGCCCGCCCACGAGTCTACATAGCGATCCCAAGTCCAATTCTGGCGGCCATAGTAGCCGGCAACACCCATACTGAGCGGGTGGTCGAATGCCAGGCGCGACCAGCTTGTTCGAATGCCGTAGGCCGGCTGGCCGGATCGTTCACCAGCTTGCAGGGTGCGGTAGAACGGATCGTAGGGCGGCTCCCAACTGAGGTTGTCGAGGATTCCTGCCTCGACCGTCACGGTTTGCTGGTCAGAAAAATTGAAACGGTGCTCTACGCGAAGTTGCGGAGTCCAACCCCACAGGTTTCCGGCGTAGGCAAATGCTGGAGTCGCTAGCGAAGCAAATGAAGTCGGAGAAAGCGGGGAAACGAACAAAGTATCCTGTCCGGCCACGACGGAAGTGTGCTGCCAATCGAGTCGGAAACTGCCGGTCTGTAGCCGCGCAATTCCGAAAGTGACTCCGTTGGGGGTGGAAGGAAATCCTCCCGCGAAATCAAGTTGGATATTGGCCGAACTTTTAGCACCTGCCAGAGTCGGACCAAAGACTTCCAGCCCGATTTCCGATTGCCGCAAGGTTGCGCCAAAACTGGTCGTTGGACTGCCGGGACGGTTGGGCTGTGCGAAATCGGGAAAATCCAGGTTGTTGGAAGCACCGTGGTTGCGGAAGGCATTCATCAGCACGATGCCAGAAAGTCGCGCATGATACTTGGAGGCGGTTTCGACCTTAGTTTGATATTGTTCGTCAACCTTTGAGCCAAGAAGCTGAGTTGCTTCTTCCAGTTTTTGAACTCGACTGTCCAGTGGGGAAGTATTTTGCGTGGAGAGGGCAGAGTCGCTCGCACCTGCCGACTCGGTTTGGGGCTCGGGCCGGGGGGCTTGCTTCGGTTCGGCGGCAGCAGCCGAGAGCTCATCACTCGGCCTGACCGCGGTTGAGGATATCAATAGTTCGCGCGTGCTGCGCAATTCCTGACGGAGTTTCTGGATTTCGCTGCGCGACTCGGTGTTTTCTGTGCGCACTTCTTCCACCAACGTCCGCAGTTGGCGGACTTGTTCCTGCAAATCCTCCAGCGCCGTGATGGTCGCTTCATTCTGCGGCGATGCGGGACGGGTCGAGGCCGATTCCTGGGCCGGAGCGTGCGTCCCCACGAGGATGAGAGCGGTCACCGCCGCGGCTGTTCGACGAAAGGCAAAAGTCCTGGGGCTTTTCACACCTTCCTCCTGTGCGACACGCGATAAGTACGAAGTACAAGGATAGGGAAGTTGATCTACACATCCGGACGTCGAATCGTGTCCGTTCACCATGTCCCCCCGCTTCACGGGTCAGCGATGGGACGGCGCGGGGGCTTTCGCTGCGTTGCTGAAAGTCTCCGCGACGCGCCCAGGCAGAACGACCCGAAAAACTGTTTTAGCGTCGGGTGTGCGTTCGACTGAAACCTCGCCGCCGTGATCCTGCACGATTTTCTGCACCACAGTCAGTCCAAGGCCCGTACCGTTTTCCTTACCGTGACTCACAAATGGATGAAACAGCTTGTCCCGAAGCGACTCCGGAATGCCCGACCCATTGTCCGCTATCGTGATAATGGACGATTCACCCTGGTGATCGACTAGCACTTCGACCCTTCCATTCGCCGAAGGAGCGGCTTCACAAGCATTCAGCAGCAGGTTGTAGAGAGCACGCTCCAGTTTCCGGGGGTCGAACCATGCGGTGGAAGAACTGTTACACGTCACCTCGATCGAAGTGCCCTGATGCCGAGGGTGCAAACGCACTGCTTGTACCGAGCGCTGCACCGTGTCACATAAATCTCCATAAGTCGGGCTCAAGGACTCCCGCGTTCGGGCGAATTCAAGAAGAGAATCGATCAGGTCGGTCATCTGATTAACGCCTCTGCGGACTTCCTGGTACAACTCCTCGCGTTGTACCGAAGTGAGATGACTGTCACAGAGGAACTCGGAGTTGGCGACAATTGCCGCCAAAGAATGGCGAAGATCGTGCGAGATTGAGCTAGCCATGCGGCCGATGGTGGCGAGCTGCTCAGACTCCAGCAGGTCGTGCTGGGTCTTGAGCAGGCTGGCTCTCATGCGGTCGAAGGCACGGGTGAGCTCGGCGACTTCGTCGCCCCCGGAAGGATCTACCGGATGATGGAAGTCGCCGCGCTCCAGGGCGCGAACGCCCGCCACCAGGCTTCCCAGAGGCCGCGTGAACGTGTGGGAGATAAAAAACACCAATGCGCTTCCGACCAGGACGGCTGCGAGGCCAAGCAGCAGGAGGAGCCGGTTGAGTTGATCGAGGAACCTGGTGGCCTCATCATACGATCCCAGAACACTGAGACGGACAGGGATGGATTGTTGGCCGGACAAATCCAGGGAAGTGGCCAGGAAGTGCTCGTTCCCCACTTTCACATCCCGGGGCTCGCCGTGTGCGGAGCCTGGAACAAGCTCGCGCAGAGCCGGACTATCCTTCTCCTTCTGCGCAGCGGCCAGAGTGCTGGCCACTACTTCGTTGCCGTACAAAAACGCCACCTGGCTGGCCGAGACCTTGCTTACCTCTTGGGCAAGACGGTCATCGATTTCATAACCAATGACGAGAAAACCGAGAAGCGGGCCTTCGGTCTTGGCACCGAAGTAAATGGGTTGTACGAAGGCCTGGTAGAGATGGTGGTCTCCGAGCCACCAGTGACGGGAATCTTCCTCATCGAACGATTGATGAAAATAGTTCTGCGCCGTCTCGCGGGTAAAGCCTGGAGATTTTGTATGCAAGCCGACCACCGAGCCGTTGCGATCGACCAGCACAAAAAGGTCGCTGGCGGCCAGCTGCCACACGTCCGCAGATGCATCCTGAATTGTTGCCGGGTCGTGCGAGGTCATCAGGGCGCGAGTAATGGGAAGGTCGGCCAGCAGCTCTGCCGAGCGAGTCAGCATTTTTTCCCGCTCATGCTGGAAATTTTCGAAGGTGCTGACCGAGTTGCGCAGATCTACGCGGAGGCCTTCTCGGACGTGGCTCTGAACACTGCGTTGCACCAGAAGCAGGCTGGTCGTTGTGAGCCCCGCTGAAATGAGCAGCATGGACAGCAGAAAGCGCGTGCGCAATCGAAGCCTGGGTACAAAAGTGTTTTCAGGTTCGGCTTGGTGCGTATCCCGCACGGGTTCTGTGGAAAAGTTCAAGACAATTTAGCGCACGAACTTATAGCCCATTCCGTGTACCGTGCGGAAGTGTACGGGACTGGCTGGGTCTTTTTCCAGTTTCTGGCGAAGCTTCAGAATGTGATTGTCAACCGTACGGGTGGAAGGGTAGTTTTGATAACCCCACACTTCGTTCAGCAACTCGTCCCGGCCGATAACCCGGTCGGCATTCTGCACCAGGAATTGGAATGTCTTGAATTCCTGAGCGGTCAGAATCACGGGCTTGCCATCGCGCATGACTTCCATTTTCTTGAAATCCGCCGAAATCCCGTCAAAGCTGATCACGTTGAGGCTTGGCGTCTGCACGGTGTGGCGAAGCGCAGCGCGCACCCGCGCCAGCAGTTCCCTGGGGCTAAAGGGCTTGGTTACATAATCGTCGGCACCTAGCTCAAGCAGTAATACTTTGTCGGAAACATCACTGGCCGCGCTGAGCACTACGATGGGCAGCGTGGGCGCCTGAGCTTTAATCTCTTTGCAAAGGTCCCTGCCTGAAAGCTTGGGCAGGCGCAAATCCAAAATGATGGCCAAAGGAGCGGCCGACTGGAAACTCTCCAAGGCGGACTGGCCATTCGATTGGACTTCGACCGTGAATCCTTCCGTCTCGAATAACCGCTTCAAAGCTTTTTGAACTGCAGGATCGTCCTCCACGACAAGGATTCGGCCTATCGGCCTTGTCCCGTTCGCCGGATCAGGAAATCTGGTCGTGCCGAGTGGCATAGCTAGGTTACCCATGAAAACCGTCCTTAGGCGTCGGAGGGAGCCTCCAGCTTCTAGACACACCCAACCCGAAACCAATTGTACCCCTCGAATTGTAACCCTCAACCCGTGCCAAATAGCCCGATTGACACTGCGATGACGAGGGTTTGACAATTTTTTTACAAATCGGATTCGTGGCGGCAGCGTAGCGGCGTGCAGGGACGATTCTAGGGAAGAAACCCTTGCTCCGATTGGTTGGGCAGTTGCAGCAGGCCTGACCACTGATTGCTACCGTGATCTGGATTGGGGAGGATTCGACTACTGATTGCGGGTGCGAAGCAAACTATACTTTGGGTCATCCCATGCCTTGGCGCGGGATAGAGCCTCATTCCATCTCCCCCGCAACGCTTCTGCTTTAGAGCGCGGAATCCTCGGCTCAAACTTAACCTCCGGGCAGGGGATTTCAGCGATCTCCTGCAAGGACGGCCAGAACCCCACCGCGATTCCGGCTAAATACGCGGCTCCGAGCGCAGTGGTCTCGGTGACCGCCGGCCGCGCTACGGGCACGCCCAAAATGTCAGACTGGAACTGCATCAGAGCGTTGTTTGCCGATGCGCCACCATCGACGCGCAGCTCGAGCAGCGGAGTTCCAGCGTCGCGCCGTATGGCATCGAACAGATCCGCCACCTGGTAGGCAATACTCTCAAGCGCGGCTCGCGCAATGTGCCCCGCGTTTGTACCGCGGGTCAGCCCGAATATCGAACCTCTGGCGTACTGGTCCCAATGTGGAGCGCCCAATCCTACGAAGGCAGGAACGAAATAGACGCCTCCGTTGTCGGCAACCGATGCCGCCAGGGGCTCGACATCACCCGAGGTACGAATCAAACCCAAACCGTCTCGCAACCATTGAATGACTGCGCCCCCAATGAAGACGCTGCCTTCCAGCGCATACTCGACTGTGTCGCCGATTTTCCAGGCCACCGTTGTCACCAGGCGATTCGAAGAGGGAGCGGCGCGAGTCCCGGTGTTTTGCAGCATGAAGCATCCGGTTCCGTAGGTATTCTTGGTCAGGCCGGGCTTGATGCACCGTTGACCTAGCAAGGATGCCTGCTGATCGCCTGCGATACCAGCAATGGCGACACGGCCCAGCCCTAACGAAATCGTGACTTCCGCATAGACCTCGCTAGAAGAACGGACCTCCGGCATCAAAGCGACGGGGATGCGGAACAGGCGCAGGAGATCGTCGTCCCAACAGCCCGTGTGAATGTTAAAGAGCATAGTTCGCGAGGCGTTTGTAGCATCAGTCGCATGCACCCGGCCGCTGGTCAACTTCCAAACCAGCCAACTGTCAACCGTTCCGAAGGCAAGTTGCCCGCCTGCCGCCAATTCGCGGGCGTGCGGAACGTTGTCCAGGATCCATGTGATCTTGCTGGCGGAGAAATACGAGTCGATCATGAGCCCCGTACGCTGCTGGATCAGAGTTTCATGACCTTCGGCCTTGAGCTGATCGCAAAAGCCGGCGGTGCGACGATCCTGCCACACGATGGCATTGCACACCGGCCTTCCCGTCTCCCGATTCCACACAATCGTGGTCTCACGTTGATTTGTAATACCGATGGCGGCGACGTCGCGCGGCCGAGCCTCCGCCCGGCTTAAAGCTTCCACCGCAACGCTAATTTGCGATGCCCAGATTTCCTCCGGATCGTGTTCGACCCATCCCGGTTGCGGAAAGAGTTGTTCGAACTCACGTTGCGCTACCGACTTGACAGCACCTTCATGATCGAACAATATGGCTCGCGAACTGGTGGTGCCCTGATCCAGCGCCAGTATGTATGGCAAACAGACTCCTCTATTTTTCTTCCATTGCGTTGCGAGTTGCTAAGCGCTTGAGGAAGCGCCGAATGCCGAAATCATAAACCGCCGCGCCCACCAGCCCGCCCACTAAAGGTGCCACGACCGGCACCCACCACACCCGGCTGCCATCGCTGATGCCGTTATTGCGAAAACCCGCGACCACCGTGAACAGGCGCGGCCCCAGGTCTCTCGCTGGATTGATCGGGTACCCGTGCATCCCGCCGAAGCTCATGCCGATCGCTACAACTACGAGTCCGATCATCAAGGGCGCCAGGTTCGCGCCCGGCGGTGAATTGAATTCGTCCGTGATAGCCAATATAAGAAGGAGAAGCAAAGCGGTACCAATCACCTGGTCCAGGAACCCAGCCTGGAGCAACCCCGGAAAGGCCGGGAAGGTGGTAAAGACTCCAGCGGTTTTTTCCAGCTGCGGATCTACCTGGCGAAAGGCCGGCAAATAATTCCGATACACCAGCGCCGCAGCGGTGAAAGCTCCTGCGGTTTGCGCGATGGAGTAAGGCAGGACCTTACTCCACGAAAAGCCTCGAAATACGGCGAGGGTCAAGGTGACGGCCGGGTTCAAGTGCGCCCCTGAAATTTTGCCGGCAACATAGATGCCCATGGTTACCGCAAGCCCCCAGCCCAGCGTGATGTTGGTGTAGCCACCGTGAACAATTCCTCCACCTGCGCTGGATGGAAACAGCACAACCATGGCAACGACACCGGTACCGAACAGAATCAGGACAAAGGTTCCGAGGAATTCGGACAGCAGTTCCGCAGCCAGGCCGGGCTTGGCGTTCATCACTTCGCTCCTGTTTTCGGCGGAGAGCGTTTCAACGACGCAATAGTCTAGCAACGAATGCGGTCTTAGGATGGGAAATGATGGGAAATGATGCTGGCGGACGCCCAAATCAATCGACCTGCGAACTTCGTTGTGTCCTATGTGTTCCTTCAAGGTTCGGAAGTCGTTAATGGTCTGCTGGTGAGGGAATGACGTTGGTGCCGGATTTCTTGAACTGGAATTGCAGGATCCATTCCTTCGAAACAGGTTGGCCATTTGTCTGCACCGGTTTGAATTTCCATTGCTGGGCGGCTTCCATAGCCTTGCGGGCAAAATATTTGCTTGGTCCCGGAGATTCGAACGTGGCGCTTGTCACGTTGCCCGACGAATCTACCGTGACTCGCAGGTTGACCCTCACCGTCCCCTGGATGGTATTGCTGGCCGTTTTCGAGACGTCTGGCAAAACCTGCTGGAGCACTTCATCCTGAGCAAGCGCACCCGCAGGCGCTGGGGGTTCAGCTGCTGTGGCTGAGGACTTGGCCCTGGAATTTCTTGCGGCGCGGCCTTCCGGGTTAGGCACGCTGCTTTCGATGGGTGTTCCCGGCTCCGGCTTGGGCTTTGTCTCTTTCGGTTCCGCCGCAACCGGAGTATTCGGTGGAGTCTCGCCGCGATGACGGAACAGACCCCAGGTGGCCAGCACCAATACAAGGGCGAGCGCGATCGCCATCCCCGGCAGGGTGAAACTCGACTTTGAGGACGCCTTTGGCGCAACCGTGGGCGCTTGCTTTGCGGAACTCGACGTGCCGGACTTAAGCCGTGCCGCGATGTCAGCAAGAGTCCAACGCTGGTTCGGTTCTCGACGCAGGCAATGAAATGCGATATCACGAAACGGCTGTGGCAATGTCGCGGGCAATACCGGATCGCCTGATCCCGCTCCGTTCCACACCGGAAGACGTTGCGTCAATGCCTCGACCAACGTCACGCCCAGCGACCAAACATCTCCAGCCGGAGAGACTTGCCCGCGAGCGATCTCGGGTGCGTCGTACGCACTCGGTTTGGTCGAGCCAGGAATCGCCCCACCCCCTTCGCGGATGCTGTCGCTCGAAAGCTTCAGTCGCTCGTGGACAGCCACAATGTTTCGCGGTCTCAGCCGACTGTGGACGAAGCCCTGGCGATGAAGGTACGAAAGCGCGTCCAAAACGGGCGGAAGCATGTCGAGACCTTCGGCTTGCGTCAAGGCACGCACCGGGAGCACTTGCGACAAATCTTCGTCGGCATACTCTAAAACGATATAGAACAGTTTCGTTTGGCGCAGCTCGCACGATCCGGTCTGATGAATCTTCAGCAAATGGGGGTGGGATAATTTCGCGGCCGCCTTCAACCGGGCGAGTTGTATTTCTGCCCCTTCGCAGTCAGCCGGAATTAATTTGATAGCCGCCCTCCGCGATTTCGTATCAGCGAGTTCGGTGAGAAATACAGCGCTGCGGTTAGACGCACCCAAATAACGTTGCAGGGGGAATTCTCCGTTCACGATCTGGCCTTCCCACGGTTTCCCAACTTCGTTCATTTTGTTCACTCGCCCGCCACCTACAGTGTGATTGTATTCGAGCACATGCTACCTGAGGTCATTCCCCGTTTTGTGATTTTTTGGCAGGTGGTACCATGACCCGCGATTTCAGCGCAGACGATTGCCGTCGCGGACACTGTACCTGAATTGCCGATATCGTTTCTGACTCCATACCGCGGTGCTCTCCGAGCCGTTGGCCGATAGACCGTCCGGAATCTGGGGATGGAAGGCACGGTTTGTTCGAGTACAGATCCAGGTATGCCCAGACTAGTTTCGGAGCACACGGGTCGCGAACACCAGTCCCTGCGTCACCCGCAACTTGGGTCCAGGTAAGTAGACTTCCAGCGCCAACTCTTGCGGAGTGCTGGCTTCGTATTCGAAATCGTAGGTCTCGCCCACCGTGATACCGAGCTCCGCCGGCTGCATCGTCGCTGCCGCCGGCGGCAGGTCGGCGCCATCTTTGGCCATGATGCGCCATTGCACGGGAGTACCGGCTTTCCGCAGCGAGGCTCGCAGGCGCGAGTTGCTGGGTGAGATGTTGATAAGCCGGAAGCGGTAGCGTATCCCGGTTTCCAACCGCAGCGGCGCGGGCTGGGGATGACCGTTGACCAGCACTACGGACCCGAAGGGTTCGAAAGTTCCCAAGCTGAACAGAAAAGTCTTGTCGAACGTGAAGTCGAATTTCTGACCGGTTGGCAGCACGATGAGCGGGCCATAAATACCGTTTTCCAGTTGATCCTGGTCGTGCCAGTGTGTGTGGTAAATAAATGTGCCGGCTCGCGGTGGCGCCATCCGGACAAGGAACGACTCCCCCGGCTGGATCGGGGGTGTGGTTTGTTCTGCTGTTCCCGTCCAGCCGGCAACTCCATCGTAGTAGCTTTCCAGCTCAATGCCGTGCCAGTGAATCGCCGTGCGCTGCTTGGAACGATTGACCAGTTCGATTTCCACCGGTTGCCCACGCGTGAGCACGATGGGCGGCCCGATCAGTCGCGAAGTCGCCGGTTCCGGCGATGGCGGCTGGGCGAGGTCTCGCAATTGGAGGGCGTAGGTTGGCCGGATGCCGCCGCTGCGTTCCTCGAGCGTGAGTTGCAGTTTCCGTTCGGCATGCCAAGTTGTCGACCTCGCACTTTCACTTCCGCCCAACACCGTAATGCCGAGTACCAAGCCTCCCATGCCGGCGTGCTGCGTCTCTCGCGGATAGGAATGTTCACGGGCAGCTGTCGTCAGCGCACCTGGTTCCGGCTTCCCCACAAGCATTTCCCATTCCGGAGGCAACATGTGAACCAACATATGGCAGTGAAATAGCCATCGACCGGGGCGCTCTGGAACCCAAGTCATGTCGAAGGTCTGCCCCGTGTCCACGAACCTGGTCACGATCTGCGGCCTCTCGGCCTCGTTGTAAGACTTATAGCGTTCGGCGTCGCCGGTACCGTCCACGTGATAGTAGAAGCCATGAAGGTGCATGGCATGATCACTAACGCTCGGATTCAGCCATCGCCAGTGGACCGTCTCTCCCGCCTTGAAAGTGAAGCGTTCAGTGTAAGGCCAGGACTTGCCGTTGATCGTCGCAACTTGCGGAGAAGCCGGACGGAAAGGAACTTCCTTGTACCAGACACCGATGACGAAGACACGATCGGTTGTGGCGATACCCGGCGGGTCGACGATGAAGGCCCCAGCCAACTGGGTTTCTATCGGGGTGCGCCGCTCTAACGCGCTGGCCGTGGTGGAGGCCCAGTAGTAATAAGCACCCGGTTCGCCCGCTTTAAAACGCACGTCTTGGGTAGCACCGGGCTGCAGGGTGAAGGCGTCCTGGTCACGGCCGGGCCGTTCGTCTAAGCCATGAACCGTGGCCGCCAGGGACAATGCATTGTGCACGATTGCGTGGATTTGGGTACCTTGCGGCACTCGAACCAGCGGGCCCGGATTCTCCAACGACCGGCCCCGTTCGCCGAACGCGTATACCCTGAAAGCTTCACCATCCTCGCTTTCGGGATGCCACCGCCCTTCGCCAAGCTCAAGGGATATTGTGAAGACGCCAGCGCGGAGTTCGCCCGCGGGAGAGCGATTATCGTTGACGGTAATCGTGGGCAGACGATCTGCGGCGCATAGGAATCTCGAGGCGACAATCAGAATGGTCAGCAGGCAAGATGGTCGCACAAGGCTCGAAACCATAGAGCACTCAATCCAGGAAAAGTTGGGGACCAGCAGCGGCACCGCCGTACGCAGCGGAGTGTAGCACAGCCTGGCGAGAGAGACTGGGCCATGCGGAGACTCAACCGTGACTAGCCGATAACCGATTCCTGCTGGTTATCTCGCATCCTTTTCGCATAACAGCTTTTTGGAATATCGAACCACCGCTGTGCCCTATCTAGGTGTGTGGGCAGGCGTATCTAAGGCGAGGCAAGGACAACAGGCGGCTGCGGTCCCCTTCAGTTGGCCAACCAAAGCGGGGTAATTGCCTGACCTCACCATTCGCCCGCTTTCAGCGCCGGAGCTACATCACAGGCGGCACGGTGACTCCCATTACGGCCAGCGTACGAATCAATTCGCGGCGCACCACCGCGACCGTAGATAGCAGGAACTGCTTGCGGGATTCGTCCGGCTCGCTGAGGATGGGATGGCGGTGATAAAAGGTATTGAAAAATTGTGCCAGTTGGAACGCGTGCTTGGCCAGGTAGGCCGGCTCAGTGGTGGCGATGCATTGGTCTACGATGTACGAAGTTTTGGCGGCGGTCAGCCAAAGCTCCCAGATTTCGTTGGCGGCTTCGCCAGTCAAATGCTGGGCGAACGCGGAGGAGATGTTGCCGGCAACTTCTCTACAGAATGTATCGGGATCAATGCCCGCTTTGCGGAAGATGCTGGTGGCGCGCACGACAGCGTATTGGGCGTAAGGGCCAGTCTCGCCTTCGAAGCTGAGCGCTTCCTTGAAGTCGAAAGCGATCACTGACTGCTTGGTGTACTTAAGCATGAAGTAGCGCAGCGCGCCGATCGCGATCTGGGTGGCGATGGTGAGACGTTCAGCATCGCCGAGGTGTGGATGTCGAGAATCAACCTCCGTCTTCGCGGATGTGATCAGCGCGTCGATCAGGTCGTCGGCTTTAACGCCGAATCCCTTACGGCCAGAGACCTCGATGTAGGAACGAGCCTGGTCTTCCTCGCTGAGCCTGTAGCCGAGTTCGGCGGCACAGCGCGGAGTCAGCGCCACCATCTCGTAAGAGAAATGAGTATAGTGCTCGGCAGCTTCACCATGCCCCAGGCCGCGCAAAGCTTCGATGACAGTGTTCTGCGCCTCTGACTGGCGTGCGTCAATCACGTTGTAGATTTCAGCCACATCACCGAAGTGGGGATGATTCTTCTCGCCTTCGGTCGCGGAAATCCAGCAATCATGTCCGTTGGGATAGCGGTAGAACTTGCGGTAGCCGAAGTCTCGCCCGAGCAGCCCGAACTTCCACATGTGATAAGCGATATCTTTGCCGACGTATCCGACCGTGCCATTGGAGCGGACGATTACTTTTTGGTCTTCTTCGGAAACTCCTAATGGACCTATATCGACACCGGGCTTCGGCTTAATAGGCACGAGGACGTCCTCTGTGTCATCGGCAGTCTCCGCGCCCTCGGCGATTCCAGATTTTGATGTCCCCGCCCGTCGCATCACCCAGCAGCCCCTGTTCTTGCCCTGGGTCTCAAAGGATAGAACGCCCGCCTCTTTCAGTTTGGCGAATGCGGCATCCCAGAAATGAAGATGCAAGATTTCACTCTCCCGCGGCAGGAAGTCATATTCGATATCGAGACGATCCATCGTCTCGAGATGACGGCGAAGGACAGCCACGGAAATCAGATCAGCAATTGCCGCAGTTTCACTGGCTGCATCTTCAATGGCCTGCAAGGTCTGAGCGCGAACTTGCAGATTCTGCTTGTCCTGCTCGTACCACTGCGAGACGCGGGCGTAGAGGTCCCAGCAGTAGTAATCAAAGCGCGGTTGGCCTGACCGTTGTTCGATTTCGGCGGCTGATTTTTTCTCGATGTGGGTGAAGCCAACAACCACGTCAGCTACTTGCACGCCGGTGTTGTCGATGTAGTTTTGTACATCCACTTCGCGGCCCGCATATTGCAGAAGGCGCACGAAAGTGTCGCCGAGAATGGCGTTGCGCAGATGTCCGATGTGCGCAGCCTTGTTGGGATTGATGCTGGAGTGCTCGACCAGAACCTTGCCTTGGGGAACATCCCTTTTGGGTTTTTCATCGCAGGCGAGCGCCACCGCAACCGCCGCCCGATCGACGCGTGCGTTAATGTATCCGGCGCCTGCGACCTCGAATTTCGCAAAGCCTTCGACGGGACCCAGTCCGGCGACAATTTCGTCTGCGATCTTGCGCGGAGCCTTGCGCAATTTCTTGGCTAAATCGAATGCGAGAGGCAACGCGTACTCGCCCAACTCCACCTTGGGGGGCTGCTCAATAACGACGGTTTCGACCTCAAGGCCATACGCGCGGCGCAGAAATTCGCGCACCGCGCCGGCCAAACGACGCTGCAGATAGCGATACAAGGATTCCCTCTAAGCTCTTGAAGAAAAAAGTGATTCTAGCAGAGAGGAGGGCGGGGAAGGTTTGACGCAAAGGGAAAACGTTCCCTATGATGAAAATTCGACATGAGGCCGGGTCCAACCGCCAACCACAGAGGACACAGAGGAATCCGGTGCCTTTCTGCCAAGGTGTCCTGTGATCCTCTGTGTCCTCTTGTGGTTAGAAATTGATATATGCGCATAGCCTACCTTGACTGTTTTTCCGGCATCAGCGGCGACATGTTTATGGGCGCGCTCGTGGACGCCGGAGTTCCGCAGCGGCTATTTGAAGAGACGGTAGCCAGTCTGAATCTGGCGGCGCACCTCGAAATATCGCGAGTGGTGCGCAGCGGGATTTCGGCCACCAAGGTGGACGTCTACGTTGACGGCGAGAAGGATATGCCTGGGGACGAATTTTGGGCAAGCCAGATTGCGGGGTCTCGACCCGAAGCGGTGACCCACCATCACGAGCATGCTCATCATGAGGAAGACCATGAGCATACTGCGCGTCAGCAGCGGGGCGGTCATGGCCACGACGATTCGCACGCTGCCAACACTGCGCGGGCGGGGGCGCTCGCTCCGAGCGTGCAAGGACACGGGCACGAGCACATTCATGAACATGCCCACGAACATGCTCATGAACAAGCTCATGAACATGGCCGTGGGCTCAACCACATTCGCGAGATCATTGGCAAAGCTGCGATCAGCGACAACGCTAAGAAGACGGCGGTCGCGATTTTTGAGGCTTTGGGCGCGGCAGAGGCGAAGATTCACAATACTTCGATCGACGCCGTACATTTTCATGAAGTGGGCGCGGTCGATGCCATGGTCGATATCGTCTGTGCCGCCGTGGGCGCTGAAGCCTTAGGGGTGGAGGAGATCGTGTCCTCGCCGTTGAACCTTGGAGGGGGTACGGTCAAATGCGCACACGGAACTCTTCCGGTGCCTGCGCCGGCTACGTTGGAGTTATTGAAGGACGCGCCAGTATATTCGTCGGGATTGCAGGCGGAATTGGTCACCCCGACGGGAGCGGCGATTGTGAAGACGTTGGTCACGCGCTTTGCTGCGTTTCCCGAGATGAGGATTGAGAAAAGTGCCTACGGAGCGGGCGCGCGAGATTTTCCCGGACATCCCAATGTGGTGCGCCTGACCATCGGCGAGGCTGCATCATCCAAGCTGGCGTCTCATACAGCCTCAGACACAGTGACGGTTTTGGAAGCGAATCTTGACGATATGAATCCACAGGTCTTCGGGTACGTGATGGATCGGCTGCTCGCAGAAGGCGCACTGGATGTCTTCAGCATGCCGGTGCAAATGAAAAAAAACCGCCCCGGGGCGCTGTTGATGGTTCTGGCCAAGCCTGAGGACGCTGCACGATTGACAGAGATAATCTTTACCGAAACCACCACGCTGGGCGTCAGGCAGCGAAATGAGCGGCGACAGACGCTGGCGCGGAAGTGGCTGAGCGTTAACACAACCTGGGGCGAAGTGCGGATCAAGATCGCAACCATGAATGGAACGGTCACCAATTACGCTCCGGAATACGAGGACTGCCGTCGAATCGCAGTCGAGCATCGCGTGCCTTTGAAGGAAGTGATGAGCGAGGCGGTTGAGGCTTACTTGAAAGGGTCCAGTGGCTAATCTCAGACAGATCGGCGACAAAAATCTGGAATCGCAAAGTGGATGAGAAGGGCAGCGCGGGCCGCGGAGAAAGTTATTCTGGAATAGTTGGAACGGGAGTGAGCTGCGGGGAAGGAACAGAATGAGCAGGAAGTTCTACATTACGACGCCGATTTACTACGTGAACGCTCGTCCGCACATCGGGCATGCCTATACAACGATTGCCTGTGACACCATTGCGCGGCGGCAGCGCATGTTGGGCGCGGACACGTTTTTTCTCACCGGCACAGACGAACACGGGCAAAAGATCGAGCGGGCGGCACAGGCCGCTGGGAAAACTCCACAGCAGTATGCGGACGAGATCTCCGCGGAATTCCGTAAATTGTGGCAGCGGATGGGTATCTCGAACGACGACTTCATCCGCACCACAGAAGACCGGCATAAGAAACGCGTGCAGGAGTTGTTTCGCCGCATTCGCGACAACGGTTACATCTACAAAGGCACTTACACCGGACAGTATTGCGTCTCTGACGAGCTCTATGTTGATAGCGCAGAACCAGGCGCTCCCTGTCCGAACTGCGGACGGCCGACCGAGACCGTGCAGGAAGAGAATTATTTCTTCAAGCTGTCGGCTTTTCAGGATCAACTGCTCAAACTTTATGCGAACCCAGAGTTCATCCGTCCCGAAACGCGGCGTAATGAAGTGATTTCGTTCGTGCGTAGCGGCCTGCGCGATCTCTCCATCAGCCGATCGACGTTTTCGTGGGGCATTCCGGTACCTGACGATCCCAAGCATGTGATCTACGTGTGGCTGGACGCGCTAGCGAATTACATCACGGCCATCGGATTTGGCTCGTCCCACCAGGGCGCGCAGGAGGCCTTCAAGAAATACTGGCCCGCAGACGTGCAGATGATCGGCAAGGAGATTGTCCGCTTCCATTGCGTGTACTGGCCAGCGTTTCTTCTGGCTGCCGGCCTCGCTGTGCCCAAGGGGATCGTAGCCCACGGCTGGCTGCTGTTTGAAGCAGACAAGATGTCGAAGTCGCGCGGCAACATTGTCCGCACCGAGACAATTCTTGACGTTCTGGGCGCGGACGCGCTGCGCTACTTCCTGCTGCGCGAGATTGTCTTCGGGCAGGACGGATCGTTCTCCTTCGACGCGCTGGTGCAGCGTTACAACTCGGACCTGGCGAACGGATTGGGCAATCTGGCCAGCCGCACGCTGACCATGATCACGCGCTATTTCAAGGGCGAAGTGCCTTATCCCTCACATTCGGCGTCGCGTACCGGGGCTGATGACGCCGTCGTCGCAACCGCGCGTAAGGCGATCGTGGACTTCGGTGCACTTTTTGACCAATTTCAGTTCTCGCGGGCGCTGGAAACGGCGTGGGGATTGGTCGGAGCCGTGGACAAGTACATCGTGGAGAACGAGCCCTGGTCGTTGGGGGAGAAGCAGGACGACGGAAGCAGGGCGCGACTCGCGACGGTGCTCTACACCGCAGCGGAGGCCTTGCGTATCGTGACCGCTCTGACCCATCCCGTGATTCCGGATGCGACAACGAAAATTTGGGCGCAGCTTGGGCTGGGCGACATTAAGAAGGTGGCGCTCAACGAGTTGGCTTGGGGACAACTGCGTTTAGGAACCAGGCTGGGCGAAGTGCAACCGGTTTTCCCGCGCGCGGATAAGAGCGCGATTGAAAGGATGCAGAAGATGGAAGAGCAGCAGCGAAGCGCACCGACGCTGGAGGCCAAGGAACCGGTGGCAACCCAGGCGGTCGAGCAGGAGGTGGCTGTCCCTGCGCAGTCTTCTGTGGCTGCAGACGGCAAGATTTCCATCGATGATTTTGCCAAGGTAGAACTGCGCGTGGGCCAGGTGAAGATCGCCGAGAGAGTGCCGAAGGCAGACAAACTGTTACGTCTCGAAGTTGATCTCGGTACGGAAGTGCGGCAGGTCGTGGCCGGCATCGCAGAATCGTACACGCCGGAGAGTTTGATTGGACGCAAAGTGGTGATCGTCGCCAATCTTGCGCCGCGCAAATTGCGCGGGCTGGAATCGAATGGGATGATCGTGGCTGCGTCTCCGGAAGGGGGAAAAGCTATTCTTGCCAGCTTCTTGGAGGACGTGCCGGTGGGGACGAGGCTGAAGTAGAAGATGTGACCAGATTGCCGACGGCGATTGATCCGTGCTGCGAAAAACTTCCGACCAACGACCGACTCCATGTTTGTAGATTCCCACGCACATCTCGAGATGGAGCAGTTTGATGCCGACCGCGAACAAGTAATTGCCCGGGCGCGGGAAGCTGGCATTGAGACTATTGTCGCGATCGGTAGCGGTACAGGTCCAGGTTCGCTCGACTGTGCGATTCAGTTGGCCGACAGATATGAGTTCCTCCACGCGACCATCGGCATTCATCCTCACGAAGCGAAGTTGGCCGGGGATGCGGATTTCGTGCAGTTAGAACAACTCGCGAAGCATCCCAAGGTAATTGCCTGGGGCGAAGTCGGACTCGACTACTACTACGACCATTCGCCGCGCGAAATTCAGAAGCAGGTTTTCATGAAGCAGATGGAACTGGCGCGTGCCGCCAAGTTGCCCATCGTAATCCATTGCAGACCCTCGGAAGGCAGCGACAACGCGTGGGAAGATTGTCTCGACCTGATCCAGCAGCACTGGGCGAGCAGCGGCCTGGGCGGAATCCTGCACTGCTTTACGGGAGTCGGGCCACAAGCAAAGCGAGCTCTCGACATGGGATTCATGATTTCTTTCGCGGGCAATGTCACGTTTCCCAAGGCACAGCAGATTCGCAACGCCGCCCTCGAGGTCCCACTGGATCGCATGCTGATCGAGACCGATTCCCCATTTCTCGCACCCGTGCCCAATCGTGGGAAGCGGAACGAGCCGGCGTTCGTCAAGGAAACAGCGCGCAAACTCGGGGAATTGCTCGGGCTGAGCATGGAAGAGATAGGCGAGCGGACCTCGGGGAACTTCTACAATTTCTTCAAAATCTCCGAAACGGTTGAAAACAAAATTCAAGGGCGCTAATCCTGCCGCCGGGCTGTTTCTTCTGATACCCTCAATGGTTATATTTCATCCAATATCCAGGTTCATCTTCAGAAAGATTCGCAGGCTATGCCCGACAACAGTTTCGACATCGTAAGCAAGATCGACTTGGCGGAAGCGTCGAATGCGATCCAGCAGGCGCTGAAGGAGATCCACACGCGCTTCGACTTGAAGGACTCAAAGTCATCGATAGAACTCGAAGGCAAGGACGCCATTATTCTGCACTCGGCGGACGAGTACAAGCTGAAGGCGGTGAATGACGTACTGCAGCAGAAGCTGGTGAAACGCGGAGTATCGCTCAAGGGATTGACCTATGGCCCCATAGAATCGGCGGCCGGGGCGACCGCCAAGCAGAAGATCACGCTGCAACAAGGCATCCCGATCGAGAAGGCGCGTGCCATCGTGAAACTGGTGAAAGATTCCAAGAAAAAGGCCCAGGCTTCGATTCAGGGCGATCTGGTGCGGATCAGCGGCAAAGATCGCGACGCGCTGCAGGAAGTCATTGCCTTGCTGAAGCAGCAGGACTTTGGGGTTGACTTGCAATTTACCAATTACAGAACCAACTGACAAATTCTTAAATCGCAGAGTACGAGACCGGATTGAGCGCTCCAGCCACCATTCACGGTAAGGAAGTTTTCGAGTTGCTGCGGGATGATCTCGCAGCGATCGAGCGCGAGTTTGGGCGCGATACCGTCTCGAACGTCCAGGCCATTACTGAAATCGGTGAGTACCTGCGTGCCGGCGGGGGCAAGCGAATTCGTCCGGCGTTACTGCTGCTTTCCGCCAAACTGTTCGACTATCAGGGGCGAGGCGCGGTGCGCCTGGGAGCGGTGGTAGAGATCATCCACACTGCGACCCTGGTTCATGACGACATTATTGACGAAGCAAGAACGCGGCGCGGCCGGCCCGCGGCCAACACGCAGTGGGGCAATTCGAAGTGTGTGCTGGCGGGCGACTGGCTGTATATGCAGGCCTTCAAGGTGGCGGTGCAGGAGCGCAACTTCCGCATCCTCGATACGCTGATCGAGCTCACACAGCAGATGGTCGAGGGCGAGCTCCTGCAAATGGAGAAGCTTGGCAAGCTCATCACGCTCGACGAGCACTTCGATCTCATCTACCGCAAGACCGCTTGTTTGTTTTCCGTCTGCATGCGGATGGGAGCGATTCTTGGCGGCGCCACCCCAGAACAGGAAGCTGCTCTCGGGCAGTACGGGCGTGATCTCGGCATGGCGTTTCAGATCGTCGACGATGTTCTCGATCTGACGGCGTCGGAGGGCGTTCTCGGAAAGCCCGTTGCCAGTGATCTGCGTGAGGGCAAAGTGACCATGGCGGTCATCCACGCCCTTGAGCGGTGCACGCCCGGGGAGCGTACAAAGATTGAGACCATTCTCCGCGACCGCGGATTCAACGGCGTAACCCACGCGCAGGTTCTCGACATCTTGCAGCGGTACGGATCGCTGGATGCGGCCACCAATCATGCAACCCAGTATGCCGAGTCTGCCCGTCGGACGATCTGCCATTTCCCGGACTCGGAGAACAAGCGGGCGCTGTTGTGGGCTCCTGACTTTGTCGTGGCACGTGAGAAATGAATCGCGCGATGTCCTTCGCGCCCTCTGCGATTAGTCGTTTCAGTTGTTAGCTGGCGAAGCTCTTCACAAACTCCACCACACTCCGCAGAGCAATTCCCGAGGGCCCTTTCGCGATCCAAGGTTTCTGCTCTTCCGTCCAGGCCGTTCCGGCGATGTCGAGATGGATCCAGGGAGTATCTTCCGCAAACTCCTTCAGGAACATGGCCGCGTTAATGGCGCCGCCCCAGCGCCCCCCGGAGTTGACCATGTCCGCAATATTAGAGCGAATGTTCTCCTTGTATTCGTCATCAAGCGGTAGCCGCCACATTTTTTCCCCGGCTTTCGCCTGCGCTTTTTCGAGGCGCTCGTACATGGCGTCATCGTTGGCAAAAACGCCAGCATTCGCGTAGCCCAGTGCCACCACGACCGCGCCGGTTAAAGTGGCCGCGTCGACCAAATGAGTGCAGCCGAGTTGCCGCGCATAGCAGAGTCCGTCAGCCAGAACCAGGCGCCCTTCAGCATCGGTATTAATGATCTCGATGGACTTGCCAGACATGGCAATCTGAACGTCGCCCGGCTTTTGTGCTTTGCCGGACGGCATGTTTTCCGTAGCACAGATAATAGCTGTGACTTTAACCTTTGGTTTAAGCAGTGCGATGGCCCGCATAGCCCCGATCATGGTGGCGCCGCCAGCCATGTCGTACTTCATTTTCTCCATGCCGTCGGCGGGTTTGATCGAAATGCCGCCGGTGTCGAAAGTTATGCCTTTGCCCACGAGGCCAAGCACAGGTTTTTCTGGCGCACCTGCGGGCTCGTATTTCATTACAATCAGGGCAGGCGGCTCATCGGAACCCTGGGCCACGCTCCAGAAGGCTCCCATCTTCAACTCTTTGATCTTGTCTGCGCCGTAAACTTCACATTTCAAACCTACTTCCTCCGCCATTTTCTTGCCGCGTTCGCCCAGCATGGTGGGTGTCATACGATTCGACGGTTCGTTTACCAGGTCGCGCGTGAAGTTCTGTGACTCGCCGATGATTTGAGCTTCGTCCAGGGCCTTCTGCAACGAGGATTTGTCACCCGAGGCAATGACCGTAACGGCATCAATCTTCTGATCCTTGCGGTCGCTCTTGTAATAGTCAGGATCGAAGTTACCAACGAACGTGCCCTCAACAATCGCCTTCACGGCTTCCTCGCCGCCGATTCCTGACGGGGCGACGAAAGCAAAACTGCGCACGCCGCGCGCTTTCAGCGCCCGTGCCGCAGCTCCGGCAACACGCCGCAAATCGTAGCTCGTGAACTTTTTGGCTACGCCGCCGCTAACCAGCAAAAGGCGCTTAGCTTTTAGTGGAGCAGGCTTATGCAGCAGGTTGATTTCAAACGGCTTGCAAGTGACTTCACCACTGGACAGCAAATCCGCAGCTGCGGCCTGAACGGCGGCGTCACTGGTTTCAACCTTAAGTTGCTGCTTTTCTTGCGAGCTTTTGTTCTTGGCGGTTTGGGAGGTGTCGCAGTAGTCGAGCACAACGGCGACCAGGGCTTCGGTTGCGAATTCGGCGGGCGCAGCAGACGAGAGCGAAGTTTTCATAGGCTATGTGTGAAGCTGTTAGGAAACACTCTAGTATCGTCGGCCAACAGGGAATTAGGCAAGAGGGCGGGGCAGATCATGTCGGGCAGGGCAGATCACTCTGGCTCCTGAGACTGATGAGACGACTTACCACGAGCGGCCGACCGAACCAGACGAGCCTATCGCAGAGTTCGCTGAGAACGGCCGCAGAGTGCGCGGGGAGTAACAAGTTTCACCCGCACGTATGAACTCAAACAGGTTAGCCTGCCGGTGGAACGGCGGGGGGACCTTGAGGAGCTTTTTCGCGAGATCGCGGATGACGAACGCACCTACACGATTCTGAAGCTTCCATAGCGGCCGTGGTCAGTTACAGGAAAGCTCTCGTGCCGCAGCCTCGGCAGAACATGTCCCCCATACACCGGCATCGCGCTGATGGTCATGGTTACTGGGCATGATCGAGCCCCCTCTAGCTCTTCGGGCTTGGACCTCGAGTAGGGAGACATCTGCGTCAGAATTCGGTACTGTGCGCTTTCCCCACGATTCATGCCCGCAAAAACCAAGACTTCCCTACCGCGGGACAGTGGGTGGTGGGGGACGCATCGGCAAGGGGAACTAGGCGGATGGTTGAAAAGTTTCCCGGACGCGACGAGACCTCATCAGGTAAAGGAAGCAGCCGAGAAGCCAGAGATAAGAAGGTATCAATGCCTTCGCGAAGGAACGCACCAGGATGTCCCTCAGTTCAGTTGGCAAACCCATGAGGAATGGATAAAACGGAACCAAGAGAGCATAGATCAAGAGCGCTAGCAGACTAATTTTCGCGATTTGTACAGCACGTCTCCATTTCCTCCACAGGCTAATGCCTCCGTAGAAGAACATCGCAAGCAGAAGCACGGTAAGAATCGTGTGGGCGACGATGGCCGGGTAGAGCCTAGGGAATTCCTCAAAGTACGACGTGCTGATCGCGTGATTGCTCACCCCCAGCTGAATCAATCCCAAGACGGAGCCAAAAATCATGCTGAAACACAGCACCGCCAGCCAGCCGCCGACGGGTTTGTCTATCAGCGAACCACTGGGATTCAGCTCAGTCTGGATTACCGCCTGTCCGTCACCTTGGATGGACTCCGTCTTCAGCCCGCGCCTGTGAACTTCTTTTTGCAACGCTTCTAGCGCGGAGTCGGTGAGAGTAGCTGGTATAAGCGAAAGCAATTCCTCATCTGTCATCTCCGAATACCGGGTTGCGCCGAAGCTGCCCATAGTCATCAGCAAGACTCATGTTAGCGTGAGGCAATGCTAGGCCCTCTAGATGACAAGCCAAAGCGAAAAATGTCTGTCGACGTTGATTCAGCGGTGGCAACGAGGTGCCGCTTAAATGCCTCCAGAATCGCGCCAACTTAAAAAATCCTGACCTCGACTGTACCCGACGCGCGCCCCTTCCAGTTTTCTTTGCCGATACCCACCTTCGGGTTGCGATCCTGGTTGGATAGAAGGAGGGATCGGGGGATGTTAACCAAGGGAACCGGGCGCATAGTGCTTCCGGCGGAGTGACGGTATTTCCATCTCTGGCGTATGATTCGTATCCGCAACAGTAGCCGAGGTTCTGGACATGCCCAAGTGCCGGATCTATTGCTCTTCGCTCACTAGCGTTGTCCTAGCGCTATCATTTTTGTCAACCAGACACCCAGCAACCGCCGCCTCAGCTGCGCAGGGGATGAAGCGGGTGCCGGCTGCGTCTGAAGCGAAAGTGGCAAAGACAGCAAAGAAAGCAAGTTCCGTCCAACAGAGCTCCGGGGCTCTTTCGATTCCTGACACAACACTGGCCATTAATTCGACTCAACCTCTGTCCCAGCGGATTGTGCATTACGAGATTGATGCCCGCTATGATGCCGCCAAGCATACGATCGACGCCACCGAGGTGCTCACCTATCACAACTTGACCGGACAGCCGCTCGATCATTTTCCCTTCCACCTTTATCTGAATGGGTTTCAGCCGAAATCCACGTGGGTACGCGAGTCGAAGCGCGACGGCAGTCGCGACACTACCTATGACAAGTGGGAAGACAAGCAGTATGGCGCGGAAGAAATTAAGAGCTTCGAAGTGGTTGGGCAAGGAGATTTGACGTCGCAACTACAGTTCATCCAGCCCGACGATGGCAACAAAGATGACATCACTGTGGTCGACGCGCCCCTCGCCAAGGCCATCGCTCCCGGCGCGTACGTGCAGTTCAAAATTGCATTCCACGACCAAATGCCAGAGACGCAAGCGCGCGCGGGCTGGAAGCGCGATTTCGTCCTGGGCGGGCAATGGTTTCCCAAAGTCGGCGTGTGGTGGCATGGCGCGTGGAATTGCCATCAGTACCATGCCATGACGGAATTCTTCGCTGACTTTGGCGTCTACGACGTCAAGCTGACCGTGCCGCAGTATGAAGTCGTGGGCGCAAGCGGCGTCGAAGTCAGCAGGGTCGACAATCCCGATAAGACCAAGACGGTGATTTACCACGGCGATGACATCCACGATTTCGCCTGGACTGCCAGTCCGCGCTACAAAGTCAAAGACGATGGCGTGTTCCAGGGGCAGATGGGGCCAGTGAAGTTGCAAATCCTGATGCAGCCCGCGCACTGGAGCCAGGTTGAGCGGCACGAGAAAATCCTAAAAGAAACTCTAGACCACTTCGAGCGCTGGTACGGGCCATATCCCTACAAGACTTTGACCCTGGTGGATCCCGAGCCCGATTCGGCGGCGGGCGGGATGGAATATCCCACGTTCATCACCGGCGGCACCAGCTGGTTTGCGCCGAAGGGCTTGCATCTCGAACCGGAAGAAGTCGTCGAGCACGAATTCGGACATCAATACTGGTACGGCATGGTGGCGACCAACGAATTTGAAGATGCTTGGATGGACGAAGGCATCAACGAGTACACCCAGGTCAAGGTCGAGGATTCGATTTTCGGCCCAAACACTTCCGTGCTCAATCAGTGGGGTGTGTCGGCTGGAGAGCGTGGGCTTCAACATGCTTTCTACGCTTCCGTGGCTGACATGGATCCCATCGCGCAGAAAGCGTACGAGTACTACAGTTTCAATTCGTACGGCGGGACCACATACGCCAAAACGGCGTGTGTGTTGCTTACGCTTGAAGGCATCATCGGCGAAGACACGATGCAAAAGGCGATGCACACCTACTTCATGCGTTACCGCTTCACCCACCCTGCCAAGGAAGATTTCCTAAAGACCATCGAGGACGTCTCGGGCAAGGACTTGCGCTGGTACTTCAACCAGGCCGTTGACGGATCCCAGGTTCTGGACTATGAAGTGATCAAGATCACCTCCGATCCAGCGAACTGGTACGAAGAGAGGAAAGGAAAGAAGAAAGAAGACGACAAGAATCTGGTGTACCAGTCCTATGTCTGGCTGCACCGCAAGGAAGATTTCGTAATGCCGGTGGAACTCGAAGTCAAGTTCGACAACGGGCAGAGGATTCGCGAACACTGGGAGGGGCAGGGCCGCTGGACGAGATTCGCGTACGAGAAAAAAGCCAAGATCATGTCAGCTGAGATCGATCCGGATCACAAGATTCACCTCGACCGCAACAATTTCAACAACAGCCACACGGTGGAAGCTAACGTGAAGCCGGCGTGCAAAGTGGGGAACTACTGGCTCTTTCTGACGCAATGGATGAGCCAATTCCTGACATGGTGGGCAATTTAGGGGCGAGAAGGATCGAACGAGCACGGAGAGGAAAATGGCAGAAAACAAAAGCCTGCTTGGCAGTGGCGCCGGCATGGTAGCGCGCAACAAACGCTACATCATCTGGTTCTATCTGCTAAACCTGCTTCTCGGATTGTTCGGCACCGTCAGCTTCCTCACCCAGGCCCGGACCGTGCTCGACCACAGTCTGTACGCCGACCGGCTGCTGCATGGTTTTGACCTGGCTGTCTTCGGAGAAATGTTGGCGCGGCTGGAGTTTGGGCCAACGGCATCTTCCGGCTTGTCGGCTTTACTTTTCTCGGTGGCGTTCTTTCTGGCGACCGCGCTGTTTTTGCCGGGCGTGCTGCAGGGATATGCGTCGCCATACGGGCGGGCGCGCGAGGGCCCCTTTACCACCGGCGTCTTCGACAGATACACGTCGGAAACCCGGTTGTCACGGGACGAATTTTTCCGCGCCTGCGGCCGTAACTTGTGGCGCTTCTTCCGGCTGCTGATCATCTTTGCCATCGTCGCAGGCATCGTGTCGGGACTGTTGTTCGCTGCCCGGGCTGCGCTGTTGAAGAAGGCCACGGAGAGCACCATTGAAGTGCTGCCATTTTCAGTTTCCATGGCCACCTTGTTGGTGATCTTTCTGGTCATGACCGTAATCCGCATCTGGTTTGATCTGGCGCAGACGGATGTAGTCTTAAGCGATCAGGGCGCCGTTCGCAAGTCCATCGCTGCGGGCTTTCGGTACACGTGGCGCGGCCTGTTTCGCTTGTTGATGAGTTATTTTGTAATTTCTGTTGTGGCTGGCCTGGTGCTGTTCGCGGGGCTTTGGGTTTGGCTGCGGTTCGTGCCGACAGAAAGCGTCTTCACGGCATTTCTCGCCGGTCAGGCGACAGTTCTGCTATTGCTGATCCCGCGATTCTGGCAGCGCGCTGTCGCGGTTGCCTATTACGAGGAGAATATCGTGCCCGTGGTCGCGCTGCAGCCGATCATCCCCGAGCCTCCTCCGGTTGCTGTTGTGCCCGAACCTGAACCGTCGGTGCCTCCCCTGACTCCGCCTGCGCCGATTGCGCCACAAGAATCGTAGGTCATAGCGGTCCGCGACGCGGAATCCCAATCGCAGAGAGCGCTGCGATGAAGCGCGGACCGTTTTTAGCCTAAACCAGTCTAGTGGCTGGACACGGTTTCGGCGCGATCGTTGCGGCTTTCGGCTTTATGGTGAAAGTCGAGGCCGAAGTGAGGCTCAGACCGAGTGCCGGTGACTTTGAAAGGTACTTGAGTGCCCGCGCCGTTCTTGCTGAAAAACGGATCGACAGGTTTCAGCAGGATTGATTTCCAACCAGTTGTCATCTGCGAGAGCTTCGCGTCCAGCCGCAACGTTCCGTGGAAATCGAATATGCTGCCGTCGAGAGTGTACTGGCCGGTCATATCGGCGTGCGTTCCGGGTATCTGAAAATGGAGAAAAGAAAAATCCAGCACCCCGTCGCGCAAGCCAAAGACGCCACGCAGGTCTGAGGAGACATCTTGCTGGAGGTGCTCTCGCGCCAGCTTCGGTTTGCCCCGACTCAGCAGGCTGAGGTCGTCGATTCGTCCGTGCAGCTTTTCGTTGGTGAAAAATGCGTCGGGAACGTGGAAATTGCCGCGAAGTTGCAAGCGGTTGGCTACGTCGTCGGCCCCTGGCAAAAGGCTCAATTTCGTTTGCATCTCCACTGCGCCATGCATGACAGGCGGGTCAGTGCGTACCCCTAACTGCAGCAGGTCTTCAATCCGCGCACCCGTCAAGACGACGTTGAGTTCAATGTCATGACCGACATTACCAAGCAGTCGAACCACCTTGCCCCTGGCGGTGAAAGAAGAATGCAGGAACGCCGCTTTGACCGGTTCGAGATATGTGTCTCCGCTCGTTCCATCGACGATGGCATGGAAATCAGTGTGCAGTGGAACCCGATGGCCACTTACCGCCACGCCAAAATCGGAAGTATCGGTTTTGCCTTCGACGACGATCCGGCCCAGCGTTCCTGAGTACGCACCGGTTGAGGAGAGAATGCCCGTGATGCCCTTGAGCGTGCTGAGATCCGCTTCGCGGAAGGAATATTGTCCCTGAACGGCCGTGTTGCGGGGACTGTCTTCGCGCAACGGACCGAACAGCCCTGTCGACTGAATATTCCCGACCGGCTTCGGATTCACTAAGGTCGCATCAAAGTGAAGCGGTTGGTGCGGACCAATGTCCTTGAGCGTTAAGTCGCTGATATCGAATTCGAGTGGCGGCCTGCCGGGCTTCAAGGTGTTGATGAGCAGCTCCGCTTCCTTGCACACGAATTGATCGACCACAATGCTCATTTTCCCGGTGCGCGACCGCATGGCGCGCATTTCCTGACGATTTTCTCTGGGTGGAATGTTGAGAACTAATCCTTTTACATAAACTGTCTGGACGCGCATCGGCTCGCGAAACAGATTGCGTAGCCCGCTATGAAAACGGAATTCCTGAACGCCGACCAACGATTGCACGCCCGGCTCATAGGGGTTGGGGTCTGTGGCGCCGTAAACCTCGAGCCCTTCCCCGGATACTTCCAGTCCGTTGATGATCGAGACGTGAATGCCAGCCAGTTCGACTCGGCTCTTGAAGCGCGTGGATAGGGTCTCAATGATGCGAGTGCGAAGAATGGGTTCGGCACGGGCAATCACAAAGCGCACACACAGCGCCACCAGAATCAGAAGGAATAACAGAATTCCTAAGATCCGGCGCCATGTTCGGGATAGGCGGCCGCGGCGAACGATCTCGATCTGCGAGTGGGCGGACTGGGAACCTTCAGGTGGAGTGAGTGCGGGGGCGGCCACTTGACCATTAGAGCAGGGAAGCGACGGCGGTCAATGAGGTGTTTGCTGCAGATGCCACCGGTCGATCCGTTAGTCCTGAGGCATCTCAGGACATGCTTGTCGCTTCCGTCCCGCAGGGGTCAAAGCCGGACGATCGTGATTCCGCGGTTGGCTCGCCCAACATCGGAGTCGTTCTTCAGATCCGGGTGTTCTTGCAGCAATTTCCAAGCTTCTTCATTCGACTTCGACCAGTTCTCCCCGTAAATGCAGGCGCGGATCTGGCCACTCTGCGCCATCTCGTACAAGCGCTTTTGTACCGCGATCCGGATGTCGCCTCCGGCACCGGTCGAGCCGTATCCGTGGATCAGTTTTAGAACTGTGCATCTTTGCTGGCGGGCCAGCGCAAGTTCGCTCTCCAGGCGTTGCAGAGCTTCATGCACGAGCGGCATGTCGGTTTTGAGGTTAACGGTTTTAATGAGGACCTCAATTTGGCTGGAGCGCGCGAAGTCTTGCCCGGTGAAAGGTCTCTGGTTGTCTATGGTACGCCCGTAGGGATGAGAAGCCGGGCGGAATCTCTCCCGGGTCGGCACTCCCAGTCCCGCGGAGTTTCGAAGGGAACGACCCGATGGGGAATAAAATGTGTGGGGGTGGTTCCCGAGCCGCGGGCTGACAGCAGATTCCTCGACTGTTCTTGTCGCTTAGGTCTTCCGGCTTCGGCTGATTGCTTCCCGTGCTTCCTTGTCGGCCGTCCTGCGGCGCTCCGTTTCGCGTTTGTCCCAGAGTTGCTTACCTTTGGCTAGCGCGAGTTCCACTTTAACTTTGCCATTCTTGAAGTACATCCGGGTGGGAATGAGCGTCTGGCCCTTCTGTTGCGTCTTGCCGATTAACTTTCGGATCTCTTCCTTGTGCATCAGCAGCTTGCGGGTGCGCAGCGGAGCGTGATTGAAGATGTTGCCGTGCTCGTAGGGGCCGATGTGGGCATTGAGCAACCAGATCTCGCCGTCCTTGACCAGGCCGTATGCATCCTTGAGGTTGGAGTGGCCAGCGCGGACCGATTTCACCTCAGTTCCGGTAAGAACGAGTCCGCATTCAAATTTTTCCAGCAAGAAATAGTTATGTGAAGCGATCCTATTAACGGCGGCGTCGCGTTGTCCCGAGGACGTAGGGTCTCGACGCGGATTCTTCTCCGCGTTGGGTTTGGTTGGGTGTGTAGATTGGCGGGTCATGATGACCGAATAATTATCTTAGCGCAATGAGGTCGGAGACGGGCTTTGGGCGTCACGGGGGAGTCAATCGGCTTCGATGTTAGGTCTTAGACGGCCGCTGTTCGCCTTGATATCGGCCTTATTAAACGCCCGCATCTATTCTGCTATGCATAAGTATCTGTTGGTCTTACTGAGCTGCGTTTGGTTCGGCTTCGGGGGCGAAGGCCCGCCGGGGTGTCAAGCGCTTACTTATTTTGGCGTGCAGGGTTGTCAACTCTCGGCGCAGGGCACTTGTCCGAAGGGATACCACAAACAACTGGCCTGCCCGACGAATCCCGCGATAAAGGCGCCTTGTCGGCAGATGTGTGTCGCCGACCCGGTTCCGGGGAAGAAGGTTAAGCTTCCAGAAACGGGTCGGCAGCGATGAGACCGCGGTTCCGACGCTCGGAGGCCTAAGACTAAAGAGTGTAAATACCCTATGCACAAGCACTTCGAAGGATGGAATCGCAATGCTATAATCGCGACCATAACTTCGGTTTCTGCTTCGAGAAGGGTCCCTTGGTTCAGAAGGCCGATTTTTGGCCCGGCCGTAGGGAAAAACTGCTTATCCTCCGGAGAAATGGCGAATGAGGAATAACGAATGAGACGCCTGAAGCGGCCGGCGGTCTTGCTGCTGCTGGTAGCGGTGATGAGCCTGGTCGGCGCAGCCGCCGATAAAGCCAAGAGTCTGTACAACCAGGGCCAGGACGCCGAAGCTCGGCAAAACTACGAAGGTGCGTACGACTTCTACAAGCAGGCCTACGACCTAAAACCAAAGGACTTGCGCTACCGGGCCGCTTTCGAGCGTTCGCGATTTCTGGCGGCTTCTTCGCATGTACACCGGGGACAGAAACTGCGTGACGACGGAAACATGGACGACGCCGTCGCTGAGTTTCGCAAGGCCCTGGACATCGACCCCTCGCTCTTCATCGCGAAGCAGGAACTGAATCGCACCCTGAAGATTATTAATGACGCCCGGAATCCTCCGCCCCAGGCTGCCGGTCCGCCAAACAGCCTGGAACGGAGGGTGAAGGAAGCACAAGGTCCGGTCGAACTCGCTCCCATCTCGAACGTCCCCATTACAGTCAAGCTTACGGAAGATTCCAAGGTGATTTATCAGACCATCGGGCAGTTAGCCGGCATCAATGTGCTATTTGATCCCGACTACACCTCGCGGCGTATCAAAGTCGAGTTGAACGGCGTGACCCTGGAGGACGCGCTCGAGATCACGGCGCTGGAGTCGAAAACTTTTTGGCGTCCGGTTACTCCGAATACGATTTTCGTTGCCCAAGATAACCCCGCGAAGCGCAAAGAGCTTGAGCAAAGCGTTCTCAAAACCTTCTACCTGTCGAACCTTTCCCAGCCCACCGAGCTGCAGGATGTGGTAAACGCCATCCGCGCCGTGCTGGATGTGCAGCGCGTGCAGCAACTGCTGTCGCAGAATGCGCTGGTGGTGCGGGGAACGCCCGATCAGATTGCGCTGGCCCAGAAGTTAGTGGACGACCTCGATAAGGCGCGTCCGGAGGTGATGATTGAGATCGCGGTGATGCAGGTGAGTAAAGACAAGAAGCATACCTACGGCATCAACCCGCCGACCAGCGCCACGGTGACTCTACAGAACAATATCAATACCACCACCCCCACTACGACCACCACGAATGGCACGACGACGGTTACGCCGACCAACAATTCTTCCAACCAGCTCAATCTGAACCAACTGGGGAACCTGAATGCTACTGATTTCACAGTCAGCATTCCCGCCGCAAATCTGTCGGCGCTGATGAGTGACAGTGATACGAAGCTATTGCAGAACCCGCAGATTCGTGCGCTGGACGGCCAGAAAGCTAGCCTCAAGATAGGCGACCGCGTACCGGTCGCTACCGGTTCGTTCCAGCCTGGCATCGGCGGGGTGGGAATTAACCCGCTGGTGAACACGCAGTTTCAATATCTGGATGTGGGCGTCAACATTGATATTACGCCCCACGTACACGCGGGACGCGAGGTTTCACTCAAGATTTCAATGGATATCTCAGCCGTCACCGGCTCGCAGGACATTGGCGGAATTACTCAGCCCATTATCGGGCAGCGCAAGGTGGAGCATGAGATTCGGCTCAAAGATGGGGAAGTGAACCTTCTGGGCGGAATTCTGGAGAACCAGCAGACGAGATCTCTCAGCGGCATTCCCGGACTGGCTCAGATTCCGATTCTCAAGTATTTGTTCAGCCAGACTACCACCGATAATCGCGAAAACGAGATTGTTTTTGCCATCATCCCCCATGTCATTCGCGGCGCTGATATAAATGAAATGAATCAGCGCGCCATCGATATCGGCACCTCGACTACGATTGGGTTGCGTCATGTGAACCGGACCGCAGCGGCTCCCGCAGCCTCAACTCCCGCGGCGCCGCCCGCGTCAGGTCAAGCCCCGAATCAAGTCCCCACAAATCCGGCTCCGGCGAATCCAGCATCGCCGGCTCCTTCGGCTGCAGGCGGCGCAAACTTTATGTTTGATCCGGCAACCATCACCGCAACCAAGGGGGGCACGTTTGTCGTCAACCTGCTCCTGTCCGGGGCGCAAAACGTTTATTCGGTGCCCGTGCAACTGAACTACGATCCGGCGCGGATGCAGTTGGTCAATGTCTCCAACGGCGGCTTCCTCTCGCAGGATGGCCAAGCTGTGGCGCTCGTGCACCGCGAAGACGAAACCAGCGGCACGCTGCAGATCACGGCCACACGGCCACCCGGAGCGGGCGGAGTTTCGGGCCAGGGCGCGGTGGTAACCATGACTTTTCAGGCGAAGTCGAGCGGGCAGACGCCCTTGACCATTACTCGTGGCGGAGCGCGCGATCCCGGCATGCAAGCCATCACCGTGAACGGCGCGCAGGCTTCCGTGACCATCCAATAGGAGCTTCGGTAGGCGCCGCGCAACCGGAAAGTTTGAAAACGACGGAACGATGAGGCTGTCCACATTCCATCGGGGTCGAAGCATCGGCCCCCAGCACGGTTTCACGCTGCTCGAACTGATCATCGCCACCATGATCCTGCTCATTCTCACCTCCATGGCGGTTCCGCTGGCGCGGGTCACGATCAGAAGAGAGAAGGAACGCGAACTGCGCCGGGACTTGTGGGAAATGCGCGATGCCATCGACCGTTACAAGGACGCAGCCGAGCGGGGCGCCTTCCAGACTAAGGTGGGAACCCAAAATTATCCGCCCGACCTGGAAACTCTGGTCAAGGGCGAAGAAGTCCAGGGAAAGAAGATTCGCTTCCTGCGCAAAATCCCGGTGGATCCGATGACCAACAGCAGCGAGTGGGGAATGCGCTCGATGCAGGACGACCCCGATTCTGATTCGTGGGGTGGACAAAACATATTCGACGTCTATACCAAGTCGCAGGGCACAGGGCTGGACGGCAGCAAGTACAAGGATTGGTAGATGGCGATAGGCTGCACGAGTTCGGAGCAACACAGGGAATCCGGCGTGCTTGCAGTCGAGTTCGGGGGGACACGTCACCTGAGTCCTTCCGCTCGACCTGTCACAAGTTCTCCCACCCGGCCTACCCTGCTTCGAACGGTTCGCGGCTTCACCTTGCTGGAGCTGATGATCGTCATCAGCATCATTATGATCCTGGTTGCGGTCGCGGTGCCCATCTACAACCAATCGATCGTGCGGTCACGGGAGGCCGTGCTGCGGCAAGACCTGTTTACTCTCCGCTCGGTGATTTCGCAATATACCCTCGACAAGCAGAAAGCGCCCCAGAGCCTGGATGACATCATTCAGGCTGGGTACCTTCGTCAGGTTCCGAATGATCCGATGACCGGGCAGGCGAACTGGGAAGTGGTGCAGGAAGATGTGCTGTTGGCCGTGGACCAGCAGGATCCGGGCATCAGTGACGTGCACTCAGCCTCCAATTTGAACGGCAGCGACGGCACGGCCTACAGCAGCTGGTGAGTATTCACTTTGCAGGGTTGAGCTTCTGACCTTTGTGATGCACACCGTGTAGGGTGAGCGCGCTGGTTGTCGTCCTTGTTCTCACGCGCCCGGTGAATTGCACACCGCCATGGGAAGCAATACCATCTAAGCATGCCGGTCGAAACCGAAATCTCACAGGCCCCAACTTCCATCCGTGCACCGCGGGGAAATTCCATCACTTGTAAGGGCTGGCAGCAGGAAGCCGCAATGCGCATGCTCATGAACAACCTCGACGAGGAAGTCGCTGAGCGTCCCCAGGACCTGGTCGTATACGGCGGAACCGGACGGGCGGCGCGCAGTTGGGAGGCCTATCACGCGATCGTCAAGGCGTTGAAGAATCTGGAAAATGACGAAACCTTGTTGGTGCAATCTGGCAAGCCGGTTGGCGTTTTCACAACCCACGAGCAGGCACCGCGCGTACTCATCGCCAACTCAAACCTGGTGGGACATTGGTCGAACTGGGAGAAGTTCAATGAATTGGAACGTGCCGGGCTGATGATGTACGGGCAAATGACGGCGGGCTCGTGGATTTACATCGGCTCGCAGGGAATTGTGCAGGGGACCTTTGAGACTTTTTCCGCCGCCGGAGACCAACACTTTGGTGGCGATCTCGCCGGCAAACTGATCGTGAGCGGCGGCATGGGAGGCATGGGGGGAGCTCAGCCGCTGGCGGCGACCATGACCGGCGCGGCATTCTTGGGTATCGACGTCGATCCGGAGCGCATCAAGAAGCGGCTGAAGACGGGCTACTGCGACTTCATGGTCAGCACGCTCGATGAAGCTCTGCGAATCTTGAAGAATGCAGTGCGCAAGAAAGAAAATGTTTCGGTCGGGCTGGTCGGCAATTGCGCCGATATTATTCCCGAATTGGCTGAGCGTGGCGTCGTCCCTGACATTTTGACCGACCAGACTTCGGCGCACGATCCCCTGAACGGTTACGTGCCCAACGGCATGACGCTGGCCGAGGCGATTGAACTGCGCGGTCGTGATCCCAAGGCTTACCAGGAGCGATCTCTCGACGCCATTGCGCGGCATGTGGAAGGAATGCTCGAGTTGCAGAAAATGGGCGCGGTTACATTCGACTACGGCAACAATATCCGTACATTTGCCTTTCAACGCGGAGTGCGGAATGCTTATGACTTTCCGGGATTTGTGCCGGCTTACATCCGTCCGCTGTTTTGCGAAGGACGCGGACCGTTTCGTTGGGTGGCGCTATCCGGTGAGCCGTCCGACATCCAGGTCACCGATGATCTTGTGCTGGAACTTTTTCCCGAGAACCGTATTCTGCGGCGCTGGATTGATTTGGCCCGCAAGCGCATCAGGTTCCAGGGACTGCCGGCTCGTATCTGCTGGCTGGGATACGGTGAGCGCGCCCAGTTCGGCGTCGCCATGAACGATTTGGTGAAAAAGGGAAAGGTCAAAGCTCCGATCGTGATTGGACGCGATCATCTGGACTGCGGTTCGGTCGCGTCTCCCTTTCGCGAGACCGAGAGCATGAAAGACGGCAGCGACGCAGTGGCCGACTGGCCACTGCTCAACGCTCTGTTGAACACTGCGGCCGGCGCGTCGTGGGTTTCCATCCACAACGGCGGCGGCGTGGGCATTGGCTATTCGCTGCATGCCGGACAGGTGACAGTGGCCGACGGCACGGAGATGATGGCGAAGCGTATCGAGCGCGTGCTAACCACGGACCCAGGCATGGGGGTGATTCGCCATGTGGATGCGGGATATGACGAGGCGAAGGCGTTCGCCACCAGGACGGGCGTGAAGGTGCCGATGGGGAGCTAGGCGTCTCGAAGATGCGCTGATGTGCGGGTCGTCCGTCTCAGCCCAGCGAAAGTGCGATCCCGAACCCGACCGATCTGCCTGCTAAACTATCTGCTGCTTGAGTCTAAACCGGAAGAGCAAATCCCCGACGAAGCCAGCGTTGTTACTGATCAACGTCGGCCAGCTTCTCACGCTACACTCGGTTTCTCACAAATCTGGCCCGCGCCGCGGGCAGGAGCTCGGGGAACTCGGAATCATCGAAGACGGCGCCGTGCTGTGTGTTGGCGGCAAGATCGTCTCTGTAGGCACGACCAAAGACGCCCTACGCGATCCCTGGCTGAAAAAGAATCGTAAGAAAGTTACCGAAATCGATTGCGCCGGGGAAGTTGTCACGCCCGGCTTTGTGGATTCGCACACCCATCCTGTTTTCGTCAGCCCGCGGCTGGTGGATTTTGAGAAGCGAATCGAGGGCGCATCCTACCTGCAGATGGCTCAGGCCGGCGGTGGCATCGGCGCCAGCGTGGACGGTGTGCGCCGGGCAGGGAAGAGCGCCCTGGCAGCAAGAGTGTTTTCGGCGCTGCACGACATGGCGGTCCATGGGACGACCACGGCCGAGGCGAAATCGGGCTACGGACTGACGGTCGAGTCCGAGATGAAATCCTTGGCGGCGATCCGAGAAGCCGCTGCCCGCTGGCCGGGAACGGTGGTTCCAACCCTCTTGGGGGCTCATGTCGTCCCCAAAGAATTTCAGGGCCGCTCACAGAATTACGTTGAAACCGTCTGTAAAGAGATGATCCCCCGAGCAGCGAGGCAGAAGCTCGCGCAGTTCGTGGACGTTTTCTGCGACCGAGGAGCTTTCACCGCCGAAGATACCGAAAGGATCTTTGAAGCCGCGGAAGGGCACGGGCTGTCAGTTCGGGCGCACATGGGTCAACTCACAGAGACCGTGCTTGGGCCGTTCTTGCGCTTTGATCCCGCGTCGTTCGATCACATGGACCACGTCAACCAGGACGACATCCCGCAGTTGGCCAAGCGAGACACCGTAGCGACGCTGGTGCCGGGGGCCAACTATTTTCTCGGACTGGATAAGTATCCGCCGGCGCGTAAGTTGATTGATGCCGGAGTGCCAGTTGCCTTGGCCACGGACTATAACCCCGGCACGTCTCCGACCCTGAGCATGCCGATGGCAATGTCGCTGGCCTCGACCCATATGAAGATGTCTCCGGCGGAAGTCATTGCCGCGGGCACAATTAACGGTGCCTGGGCGCTGCGACTGGCCGATCGGAAGGGAAGCATTGAGCCCGGGAAAGATGCCGACTTGGCGGTGTTTGCCGTCGCAGATTATCGCGAAATCCCGTATTGGTTTGGGGTCAACCGTTGCCGCAAAACGATCCTGAACGGGACCGTGATGTGCAATGTGAGTTAGTTGGTACGCGATGAACTTTCCGACTGCCGTTTCCGTACAATGGGAGAGCGGCCTTGGTTGCGTCCCTATTTTGCGGTGCTTTCGAAGACGAGCGTCATAATTAGAATTAGTCATAATTAGAGTTAACAGACACCCCCGAGGAAAATATATGAAGCGAGTTTTTGCCCTATGTGCGTTCGCACTCGTAGTAGCTTCTCCGGCGTTGGCGCAGCGGCAGCCGGCGGTGGCCAGGCCAGAAAATTACAAGCTGACATTCACGCCCGATCTGGACAAAGCGACGTTTGCCGGCGACGAGACCATCTCGATTCGAGTTCTCCAGCCCACCTCCGAGATCACGCTGAACGCGATTGACATTGACTTCGAGGACGTGTCCCTTACTAGCGGCGGTGCGACGCAGAAAGCGAAAGTCACCCCCGACAAAGAAAAGGAAATGGTTACGCTGTCGGTGGAAAAACCCCTGGCCGGGGGTTCGGCTACCATCCACATCAAATACAACGGCATCCTCAACAGTGAGATGCGCGGCCTTTACCTTGGCAAAGACGATCAAGGGCGCAAGTATGCGGCGTCTCAGTTCGAAGCCACAGACGCGCGGCGTGCCTATCCATCATTTGATGAGCCCGACTACAAAGCCACTTTTGACATTACCGCCGTGGCCCTTAAGGGACATGTGGCGATTTCCAATTCGAAGATCATTTCCGACACGCCGGGTCCGGGTGAAAACCAGCACACCGTGCGTTTCGCCACGACGCCGAAAATGTCATCGTACCTGGCCGCGCTGGTGATGGGTAATTTTGAATACATCGAAGGGTCTGCCGATGGTATCCCAATTCGGGTTTACGGCACTCCGGGAAAGAAGGAGATGGGCAAGTTCGCGCTGGAATCGGCGGAACACGTTCTCAGCTACTACGACAAGTATTTCGGTATTAAATATCCTTACGGCAAGCTGGACCTGATCGGCCTGCCCGACTTCTCCGCGGGCGCGATGGAGAACACAGGTTGCATCACCTTCCGCGAAGTCATTCTGCTGATCGATGAGAAGCAAGGCTCTATCGACCTGAAGAAAACGATTGCCTCGGTGATTGCCCATGAGATGGCTCACCAGTGGTTTGGCGACCTGGTCACCATGAAGTGGTGGGACGATATCTGGCTGAACGAGGGCTTCGCCACGTGGATGTCGAGCAAACCGGTCGAGGCGTGGAAGCCGGAATGGAATTTTAATCTCGACGATGTAAGCCAGGCCAGCAGAACGATGAACGTAGACTCGCTGGCCAATACCCGTCCCATTCACCAGGCCGCGGATACACCGGCGCAGATTCAGGAGCTATTTGATGGAATCGCATACGGCAAGGCGGCAGCCGTGCTGCAGATGCTGGAGGCTTATCTCGGCGAGGAGACCTTCCGGCAGGGGGTGAACGCCTATCTGAAGCAGCATGAGTACGGCAACGCAACCGCCGACGACTTCTGGGACGCGCAAGCGAAAGTCTCCAGGAAGCCCGTCGACCATATCATGCCAACCTTTGTGAAACAGCCAGGCGTGCCCATCATCAGCGTTAAGGCGCAATGTTCGGGGAGTTCTACGAGAGTCACACTGGCGCAGAAACGTTATTTCTACGACCGAGCCAAGTTCGAGGCAGCCAACCCTGAGACCTGGGAGATCCCGCTCTGCTTGAAGGGATCTGCCAATGGTCACGGCGCCGAGAAATGTGAGCTGCTCACCAAGAAAGAGGAATCCTTTACCCTACCGGGGTGCTCGACCTGGGTTCTGGCAAATGCCGGTGCTACTGGTTACTATCGCGTCGCGTACCAACCCGATGCCGTGCGGGCTCTGGCCAAAGATGCCGAGAGCAAGCTGTCTCCCGCGGAGCGCATTGCTCTGCAGTCGGACATCTGGGCGTCGGTGCGTGTCGGAGGCGAACCCGTTGGAGACTACCTGGCATTCGCGCAAGGTCTCGAAACAGATCGCAATCGCGCCGTGTTGGAAGACGTGCTGGTGCGGCTCAACTACATTGGTCAATATCTCGTGAACGATGGTGACCGCGACTCCTACCGCGCTTGGCTTCGCCACTATCTGACTCCCATCATGAAGGATGTGGGATGGGAACCGAAGCCGGGCGAGAGTGACGAGCAAAAGGCGCTGCGAACTCGTGTGTTCCGTGGACTGGGCTACGACGCCCGCGATCCGGAGACTCTGGCCGAGGCGCGAAAGATTGCGGACAAGGCTCTGGAAGATTCCGCGTCCGTCGATCGCGACCTTGCCAGCAGCGCTCTCGCACTAGCTGCGTTGAACGGCGACCGGGCATTCTACGACCGCGTGATGGCCGCATTGAAGAGCCCAAAGTCACCCGAGGAGTACTACATGTACTTCTTCACGCTGCCGCAATTCAGTGATCCAAAACTGCTGCAACGAACGCTGGAGTTCGCCATATCGCCTGAGGTGCGTTCGCAGGACGCCTTGCAACTTGTGACCGGAGTGTTGCAGAACGAGGCAGGCGAAAAGCTGGCGTGGGATTTCATCCAGTCGCACTGGGATGCGATCCAGAAATCAGGAGGACCCTTCGCCAGTGCCCAGGTCGTGAATGCCACCAGCAGCTTCTGCGACTCAGGGATGCGGGATCAGGTGGCAGACTTTTTCGCCGCCCACAAGGTTGAAGCGGCAGAACGTACATACAAGCAATCGATCGAGCGCATCAACAACTGCGTCAGTTTGAAGTCGCAGCAGGAGTCTCAGTTGGCCTCATGGCTTGGAGGGCACGGCGCCGCAGGAGGAAAATAGCAAGTAAAGCCGTGTTCCAGTTGCGCATTCCGGACGCTGGATTCGGCTCCAGCGTCCTTAGCTTTTGTCGCTAACAAGCAGTGCAACCGAAGCAGCGATTGTCTGACCGAAGCTATGCTGCGCTCCGGACTGTAGGCGCGGAGAGGTACAACAGTCCTGGGGGATCACAGTTCCTTTTCTTGGTTCGGGTCTTCGCGTTGAGCGAATGCTTCAGCATTGCTATAATCAACTGCGTTCCGCACGCTTCCGGCACTGGAATGATTTCGTTCGGTTAGCAATCCCGCTAAAATCAGCGTGAAGTGGACAGTCCGCGCGCGGATAGAGCGCGGGCTTAAGCGTGGCCAGGTAGCTCAGGTGGTAGAGCGCAGCCCTGAAAAGGCTGGCGTCGGGGGTTCAACTCCCTCCCTGGCCACCAAAATCACTCACCTTCAATAATTTACGCATCATTATTAATCTAATACATCGCGTCGATATTCTTGTAAATCGATGATCTTCGATATTCGTAATCCACTGCATCCAGTAGAGTTAAAGAGTGGTAGAGCGTAGACCAGAAGGGCTTGGCGTCTGCCATTTTTCGATGCCCTCTGGAAACAAGTATCGCTATGTTTCCAATCTGTGAACGTTGCCCTGTCACGGCAGGGCCAGGTGGTACGGCAGGGAATGAGAGGGCGTCGGAGGGAGTGGTCGTCTGCCCATCGACAAACCCCAAACATTCCTTTACCCGTCGAGCTTCCTGCGGGTCACCACCATCCACCAATATTTTCGTCTTTGGTCGAGTCATCGGAATGCTCCTTTCCGTGCGAACTGCGCTACCGGCGCTTGCCGAGAGTGCGTCCTTGCGGACCACCGCTAACGTCCGGAACTTCTACGCCGAGCGCTGTGGCTAGATCGATTTGATGGTCCTGCTCCTGTACAAGGATCTGGCGAATCTGTTCCGCCATAGCGAATTCACCAAGCGCTTCGCATTGCCGGACGCGATCGCGGTAATTACGAATGGTGTCGTTTTCATTTTCGAGATCGAACCGCAATATCTCTTTCGCATCTTTCGACGTGCGTACCTGCTTGGGAGTAACCCCTGGCATTTTGCCGAGATAGTCGATCTGCCGCGAGATGATCAGGGCATGGTCGAGCTCCTGCTTGGCGTGGATTTCGAGCTGCGCGGCGATGTCCATGTACTGTGCGCCGCTGAGGACTTGTGAATAGACAACGTAGCCGATGATCGCTTGATATTCGCGAGCAAGGTCTTCGTTCAACAGCTCCGCGAGATACTCGCGGGAAACGTCGTTTCCATCAGCCATTCGATTTCTCCTTTGAATTGAAAACCCAGATTGACGTCTATTTGGCGCCCTGGCGGCCCAGTTCGGGCACGACACCTGTGCTCAACTGTCAGCCCTTGTGCGGAGGCCCCAGATAGGGGAACTCGCCGAGCAGATCCCTGTGCGGACCTACTTTGTCTCCCGTCACCTTCCCATTTGTGAGGATAGGAAGGAAGACATCGACGGCATCGTCAGTGAGTGTTCGGCCATTGTTCGGGAAGGACGCCGGGCGCTTGGGATCGTAGGACAGGATGTCCGGCAGCAATGTCCCTGCAACCCGCGTCGCTTCCTGCGGCGTATAACCACCCGCGTGTTGCAACGAGTGCGCGAAGACGGCAACGAAACGGGCATCATCCGCCGGCTCACCGCCGAGGTAGGCAGCGTTCTCCGCACCGGTAAGGAAGACAGCTTGTAGCGGCCGCGCGCCCCGGTCCGCCTGAACCCATTTCCCGCCCACGCCGTCCAGCGTGCGGGCCCACAGGCCCAGGTTTTGGCGCCCCAGTGCGGAGTTGGGTACTTCCATCACGATGCTGCACACGTCTTTGTCGGCAAAGAAATCGTCGCCGGTGAACTGCAGGTTGTTCCGAGCGCCCTGCGTGTCGAAGAAAAAGGGATCGCTTCGCCAGCCCGCAAAGAAGCGATAGTCGCCCGCGTCGGTGACACGTGCCTCTCGACCGATTGAGACCGGCGCACCCTCGACGATCACCTGCCCGCCGCCACCCGTCCCGGCAGCCTGGATTCCATCAACGCGACGCAACGTCGCGGTCAGCTTGCCGCCCTCGGAGGCCGAGAAGCGCACGCGGTATGCGATATCGGCGACGGCATC
>Ga0137418_10000169_pt1 | contig 50744 bp, 37 predicted proteins | sample CZODoug3_1_2_16f_FD_122242 | JGI IMG/M metagenome (GOLD analysis project Ga0137418, IMG submission 122242) | Vadose zone soil fungal communities from Angelo Coast Range Reserve, California, USA - CZODoug3_1_2_16fungal (Hybrid Assembly) | ecosystem: Environmental > Terrestrial > Soil > Vadose...
GGAGCCGGCGTCCACTGCCCTTTGCCCAGAACCGTGACGTATTCGCGCCCGTCCGGCGTGAATCCTCCCAGGCCGTTCCAGAACTCGAGACCCAGTGCGGGAGGGGATATGGTCTCTGATTCCTCGCGCGGCGAGCGGAGCCGCGGCGGAACCGGCCCCGGCCCCGGCCGTTCCAAACGGATCGCTTGCTCGGACAGTGAACCCCGGCTCGCCAGGATCAACACGCGCGCCGCCGAGCGCAGGACCGCCAAGTCTTGATGGGGCAGGAGGTCCTCCCGAAGCATGAAGACGCTTCCATGATCCCCATGCGTCTCGTGGCCGACCGCGGACTGGCTCGACCGTACCATGGCTTCGACCGACTGCTGGAGATCCTGCGCATAAGAGGTGCCCTTCGCATTGAGAATCACCAGATCGGCGGGAACCCCCTTCAACCCCCAGTACTCGTGCGCCCGCAGGAGCTGCCTCACGACGTCCCGCTCCTCGTCTTGCTCGATGCGTACGAGAGCGATCGGCAGATCTCCGGAGATGCCGTAGGCCCAGAGCCCCGACGGGCCCCCGCGGCTCGCGGCCAACTCCTGATGCCCCGCTCGTAACGTGCGATCCACGTACAGCAGGCGGTTGGCCAGACGCTGAAAGAGATTCGCCTCGTCTTGGGTGATCCGGAGATGGTGCAGCTGGGCCTGGGCCTGCGTCCATGCCAGCGAGCTTGCCCGCTCGAACGTCGCGGGCTGACGATACTTATGCGCGATCTCGAGGGCCTGCTCCCGGGAACGCGCCACGAGTGTCGTGAACACGAGACGCACCGTCCCTTGAGGGGGAATCGCAACGCGGTACCTCAGGCTCACGATCGGGTCCAGGACCGTCCCCGCCGTATTCGAAAGGGGTCCCCCGGCGATCACGGAGAGCGGCGAGCGAACCCCTCGGCCCCGGCCCAGAAAGCGTGCGCGGTCGCTCTCGTACTGCAGCGTGTCAACCACCTCTCCCTCGGGCGCTGCCAGGTGGGCGAGCCAGACCCGAGGCTCGTCCGCCGAACGCGGGCGCCGCGTCGCCAGCAAGGTCCCGTGCCCGGGTACGAACTCCGTCTCCACGAACAGGTTCGAAAAGGCGGGGTGGGCCTCGTCCGCGGCCTGCGTCGCCAGCACGACCTCGGCATAGGACGTGAAATCGATTTCACGGTCCCGGTTTTCGAGATTGGTCACAGTCAATCGACGCAACTCAGCGTCGTCCTCGGGGGACACCACGATCTCGAGGGTGATCGAAAGGGACGGGTCGCGCTGCATGATCTTGACGCGATCCTCGGAATAGACGACCTCGTAATGGTCCGCTTCGGTACCGCAGGGCTGGAAGCCCGCGGACCAGACGTCACCGGTTTCCACGTCCCGCAGGAAGACGAACGTGCCCCAGCAGTCACGCGTCGTGTCCTCCCGCCAGCGGGTGAGGGCAAGGTCGCCCCACCGGCTGAACCCGGAGCCCGCCGCCGTGAGCATGACCGTGTAACGGCCGTTTGAGAGGAGATGGGTGCGGGGCGTGATGTCGTGCGGCGATTCGAACCGCCGCAGGGTCGGGGGAACGAGATCGCGGACGTGCGCGGCCTCCAGCACCTCCTCTCCCCGCGGCCGGGTCACGGCCACCGAACGCGGTGTCCGTTCCTGGAGCAGGAGCTCCGCCGCCTGGACCATGGGATGGGAGTGAAAGCGCCCTTGCGTCAAGCCGTCGTGGACCACGTTCCCCAGGGAAACGACGGTCATCCCCTGGTGATGGGCCATGTAGGCGCGGACCACTGCCACCCGGGCCTTCTCCGGCAACCTCGAGGGGGTGTAATCGAGGGCGTCATAGAACCCGTAGGCGCCTCGGGCTCCGGCCTCCTCGAGGCGGGCGAAATTACCCAGGGCGGCCCTGGGATCCACCATGGCTGCAAGTGCGGTGGCGTAGGGTGCCACCACCACGTCCTCGAACAGCCCTCGCTTGAGCCCCAGGCCGGGCACGCCGAAATCCGAGTACTGGTACGTGAGCTCCGCATCGCGCACGTTGTAGGCCGACTCGGAGATCCCCCAGGGGACCCCGCGCTCCGCACCGTACCGGATCTGGCGCCCCACCACGAGGCGGCAGGTAAGATCCAGAAGACTCCGGGCGGGCTGCCGCATCACGAGAAGCGGCATCAGGTATTCGAACATGGATCCCGACCAGGAGACGAGGGCCGCACCGCGGCCCACCGGCGTCAGAGACCGGCCGAGGAGGAACCAGTGCTGGGGCGAAACGTCGCCCTTGGCGATGGCCACGAAGCTGGCCAGCCGGGCCTCGGAGGCCAGCAGGTCGTAGCCGCTGGGATCGAGCGTGCCGTCGGCCACGCGGTAGCCGATTGAGAAGAGCTTGCGGGAGGAATCGAAGAGGAACTGGAAGTCCATGGCCTGGACGATCCCTTCGGCGACCAATGCCAGAGCGGACAGGCGGTGCCCGAGGTTGGCGTCGCCGGTCTCCAGGTCGCGGGCATGGCTCCTTACGGAGTCTCGAACGGTCCCCGCCCAGGTCAGAATTTCGGATCGGGCTCCATCCTCGACGTCGATTGCGAGCTTGCGGGCAATGTCCACGAGGTTGTCGGCCCGGAACTTCATCTCTGTGAAACGACGGACCCATTCGGGAAGGGACGCCGGGGTATCTTGAAGACCGGCCGACATCGCCTCGATGGCCTCGCGCAACTGCGCCGCCGTGGCCATCTGAGCGCGCCGGGGATGCCCGGCCTTCGCAACCGAATCGAGAAGCAGATGAAGAGCGTCCCGGATCCCATCGAGGATCTCGGGGCCGAAAAGGGGGCGATGCATGAGCTCACGGCACGTCTGAGCCAGGGCGATCAGGTGCCCGGCCAGATTGCCGCTGTCCACGGTGGAAACATACATGGGATCCAACGGCCGGAGGTTCCGCGTGTCGTACCAGTTGACGAAGTGGCCGCGAACGCGGTGCAACTTCGTCATGGTCTGAAGCGTTGCCTCGAGCCGTTCCGCCATGTCCAGAATCCCGATCCAACCGAAATCATGGGCGACCGTCGTGCTGAGGAGATAGAGTCCCAGATTCGTCGGCGACGTGCGGTGGGCTCCGGCAGGCTCTGGGTCTTCCTGGAAATTGTCCGGCGGAAGGGCGTGATCATCCTGGTCCACGAACGCCTCGAAGAAGCGCCAGCTCCGGCGCGCGATGAGCCGCAAAGTGCGCGTCTCCCCGGAGGAGAGAACCTGTGACTTCGCGATCTTCGGGGGGACGCTGACGCGCCAGGCGAGGATGGGTGACAACACCCAGAGGAGAACGAACGGCATGGCCACGGGCCAGGCTCGCGGTTTGAGCACGACGAAGAGCAAGCCGGCTCCGGCGGCCAGGAACACGCCCCAGCGGAGGTGCCAGTAGAAGACCCGAAGCCTCAGATCGGCTCCGTAGCCCGCCTGCGCGGCAGTCACCCACTCGAGAAGGTTTCGTTTCGTGACGTAGAGCCGGCCGAACGTGCGGATCACCGCATCCACCATGAGCCAGGTCTGGTGGGCCAGCATGGTGATGGCAAGCAGTGTCTGCGACAGGGCCACAAGGATGTCGTGGCTCACGGCGTGCAAGTGGCTTCGCTTGGAGATCCCCCAGCGCCGGGGGATGAGGCCGTCGAAAACCGGGATCACGGCCGGCACGACGACGGATGAGACGAACAGACCGGTCCACAAGAGTGGAGGAACGGCCGGGAGGATCCAGCCCGTCACCGCGACCAGAAAGCTTGAAGGGGCCGCGAGGCTCCGGCGGAGATTGTCCACCATCTTCCAGCGGCCCTGAGTGGGGATGCGAGCCCTCTGGCCCAGGATCCAGGGCAGGAGCTGCCAGTCACCCCGCACCCATCGATGGTGGCGGCGGGCCGCCACCTCGTAGTTGGTGGGGAATTCCTCGAAGAGATCCACATCGGTCGCCAGCCCGGCGCGCGCGAACGAACTCTCGAAGAGATCGTGGCTGAGGAGCGCGTTCTCCGGAACCTTCCCCTCGAGGGCCGCCTCGAAGGCATCGATGTCGTAGATCCCCTTTCCCGTGTACGACCCCTCCCCGAAGAGGTCCTGATACACATCGGAGACCGCGGCTGCGTAAGGATCCACACCTCCGGGGCCCGAAATGATCCGCTGGTAGGTTGTGCTACCCGGGCCCGTTGGCAAGGACGGCGTGAGCCGGGGCTGCAGGATCGCGTAGCCCTCGACGACACGTCCCTTCCGGGGATCGAAGCGCGGCCGGTTCAACGGGTGCGCCATCGCCCCGACCAGGCGGCGGGCGGTTCCCCTGGGAAGCCGGGTGTCGGCATCCAGGGTGATGACGTAGCGGACGCCCTGGGGCACCGTGGGCGGCCGACCACTGATTGGAAGGAACGTGGTGTCCCCGGCGCCGCGAAGAAGCCGGTTCAGCTCATGGAGCTTCCCGCGCTTCCTCTCCCAGCCGATCCACTTGCCTTCCTTCTCATTCCAGAGACGCCGACGATGGAACAGAAGGAACCGCTCCCCACCGCCGGGAGAATTCCCATAGCGCAAGTTGAGGCGCGCGATGCCGTCGGCCAGCGCGGCAAGGAGATCCTCGTCGCCGGGCATCCTCTCATCGGTCGCATCCGCCCAGTCCGTGAGGAGGGCAAAGTGGAGATGGCCTTCGGGATTCGCGAGAAAGTGCACCTCGAGCCGCTCGAGCTGCCCCTCGATGTCGGTCTGGCGCGTGAGCAGCGTGGGCACGACGACCAGGGTCCGAAGCTCCGGGGGCACGCCCTGGGCGAGCTCAAGCTTGGGGATCAGCCTGGGTGGGACGAGAAACGGAACCAGGCGGTGGACGACCGACACCGCGATATCCGAGGCGGGCACCAGGCCGAGGATTCCCAAAAGGGCGAGGGCCCAGGCGGCTGCCCCGGCAGTCCAGGACAGGAACAGAAGGCCGGAAAGCAGGAAGGCGGTGAGGGCCGCAATCCCTCCCAGGTAACCGGTGAGCGCATGGGCGCGATAAGCGCGGCGGAGCCGGATTCGCAACGGGACGCGAAACCCGAGACGCCTCTCGAAAGCCCTCCGGCCCCCGGCAACGATGTAGTGCCCCGGGTCCTCCTCGGCGCGCTCAGGAACGCCGGGAAGCGTCTCCAGTGGCCCGTTCTCCAGGTTTGCGCTCCGGGTCAGGAGCACCGCTTCCCGCGCCACCTCGATTTCCGAATGCTCCGACCGCCGGGAGAGCAGCTCGATCCGGGCTCGGTACTCGTTGCGGGTCGTGAAATCCATGGCGGCGAACCCGGGAGCCGCGCGGAGGACATCGTCCACCAGGCTGACGCTCTCGAAGAACTCGGTCCAGTCGATGGAGGACATCCATCGCATGCTGGTGATGATGTTCCTCACAGTGACGTTTGCCGCGGCCTGGGCCTGGTGTTCCTGGGCGACCACCTCATCGGCCGAGGTCCCCTGGGCGCTCAGCTTCTTTTCGAGCCAGGCCAGGGCCGGCATGATCGAAGGATCCTGGCCGCGAAGCCGCTGGACGAGCTGCACTGCGAACGCGCGGGCCAGGGGGGCGTCGCCCAGACTACTCAAGACCTCGTCCGGGCGCTCCACCGGCCGATCGCCGAGGCCCAACAGGCGATCCGCCAGCTCGTCGGCCCGGGCCCGCGCTTGGCGGGAGCGGATGATCAGCTGCGACAGGCGGCGTAGATTCTCCACCAGAGCCACACGGAGATGGATGGCGACCGCCCAGAGCTCCCCGATGGTCAGCGGCTGGACACGTTGGTAGGCACGGACGAATCGCTGCAGAGTCTCCAGCTCGAAGCGGCTGTCGGTATGGGCGACGTAGGCCCAGGCCAGCCCATAGACGCGCGGGCATCCCGCGAGGTGGCCCGCGGCGATCTTCGGCAGCAGGCGGTAGTAGCCCCCCGGGAGATGGTCCCGGATCCCCCTGAGCTGTTCGTCCACGACGTGGAAGTTGTCGAGGATCCACTCCGCGGCGGGCGTGATCTCGCGCTTCGCCAGGACGGTCTCGGCGATGTTCCGGTACGCGGCCAGAAGCACGTGTGCGTTCTCGCGAACCCTGGGGAGGAGATTCCGTCCTCTAGAGGGCTTCCCGGTGGTGCGATGAGCCGCGGCCAGACTCTCGGCGTGTTGCTCCAGGCGCTCGATGCCGAAGAGCTCGGCCCGGATCGGTTCTTCCACCGGAGAAGAACTGTCGATGGCGGTGGCCTTCATCTCGGGCTTTCATCAGGCTGGATCGTTTACAGGCGGCGTCCTGGACGCTGGCCCGGCTTCCGGCGACGGCCGTGAGTTGAGGCTGGGCTTCAGCCCCGCAACCTCTCGCGCTCTTGCTGGAATGCGGCCTATTGTAGTCAAAGGGTCTCCGAAAATCCCGACTCTCTGCATGAACCATGGGGCGGAGTGATTCTCGCTCCCAGAGCCCGACGCAGAACTGGTGTCGCCTGTCCATTCGGGCGACGTCGGTTGCGCCTCGCTCATACTTATTCGAGCGGGCCACGCACATTCCGGTCCGGGTCCTGAGCCTCCGAAGACGACGAAACTAAGTACCAGCACCTGCCGGTGGTGGTGAAGGAGGATAAGAAGCGGGAGAGCTGGGAGGCCACCTTGCTGAAGAAGCTCTCAGCCGAACAGATCGACGTTGGGCACCCTGTCATCGAAGCTGAATTCGTTCACTCGCCCGCCAGCGTCGAGGCGGACCCGGATCGCATTGGCGCCGTGGGCCCGACCGCGCAGGGCCTCGCGGATGAGCTCTGTCATCAGGGCGGTCTTCGCCTCTCCGAGGATCGCGCTGCGAGTCTTGCCGGAAGCGCCTTGGTGGAACCGGAGGCGGGCACCGATCACCCAGACACCGCCTTCGCTGAACGCGGCCTCAGTGGAGATCGTGAAGGGGGGCCGTCGTCGTTGGGTCGTCACTCCCCACCATCCTCTCCCAGGGCGTGGGAGTCAAGGAGGAACAGATAGGTTGCGCGTGTTCCGATTCGGTTCGAGCCGTCCCAGGATCCCGCGCCCGCCGGCCTCCAGAGAGTACAATCCTCCGAGGTCGCTCGTGGTCCAAATGAGGAACATGCCATGACTGAAAAGAAGGTTTGGCTCATCACCGGCGCTGGTCGAGGCCTGGGCGTCGACATCGCCAAGGCCGCCTTGGCCGCCGGCCACGCCGTTGTCGCCACCGGCCGCGACGTTGCGAAGGTCGCGGCCGCGGTGGGCGACCACGAAAACCTCCTGGCAATCAAACTCGACGTTACCCGCCAACAGGATGCGCAGGCAGCAGTTGAGGCTGCTGTCGCGAAGTTCGGCCGAATCGACGTCCTGGTCAACAACGCGGGCAACTTCTTCGCCGGCTTCTTCGAGGAGCTAAGCCCCGAACAGGTCCGCAATCAAATCGAGACGCTGCTGTTCGGCCCGATGAACGTCACTCGCGCCGCCCTGCCGGTGATGCGTAAGCAACGCTCCGGCCTACTGCTCACGATCTCCTCGACCGCAGGCATCGCGGGCCAGATGTTTTGCACCGCGTATGCCGCCGCGAAGTTCGACCACCTAAGCCCAGCCGACCATCGACGACTACGCCGAGCAAACCAAGGAGATCGTCGCTGCCTGGAAGAGCATGGATGGGAAGCAAGGTGGCGACCCCGCCAAGCTCGCTGACGCACTCGTGAAGCTCGTCGAACTCGAGGAACCGCCGACCCGTTTCGCTGCTGGTGCCGACGCCGTGCAGACGTTCGAGACCAAGGCCAGGACGCTGCTCGCCCAGGCCAACGCCCATCACGAGCTGTCCACCTCCCTCGCGTACGACGCCACCTAGCCAATGATGTTCGGTCTTCGTCCGTAAGCGGGGGATGGTGATGCGTTGAGTGCGGACTCGCCCGAGATGTCCTAAGCTTGAACTAGTAGGAGAGAAGGCCGATGGCTTCGCTCGATTGGTCCCGGTGTCCCGCCGTGGAGAGCATCCCCGGCAAGGTCAGCGGGGCCTGGGTGTTCAGGGGCACACGCACACCGGTCGCGGTCGTCTTCGAGAACCTCGAAGACGGAATGACCGTTGACGAAGTCGTGGAACAGTTCCCGGTGACCCGAGAGCAGGTGAAGGCTGTCCTCGAGTTCGCCGCACGTAGCCTCGACGCGCCCGTGCCTGGGCGCTGATGCGCGTCCTCTTCGACAACGGTACGCCAAGAGGCGTTGCGACGGCGCTGTCGGGGCACACCGTCGAGGAAGTCGCATCCGTTATCAGCAGAATTTGATGGGTCGCAAGCTTGCAATCGTGGTGCTCGGCAAAGCCCGATGGAAGCTGATCAAACGTACGCTGACCGAGATCGCCGCTGCTGTCGCCGCAGCGACGCCCGGCAGCTTCACCGAAGTCGAGATTCCGACGGACTGAACGCCGTTTCTCAGCCACGGGATCGGGGTTCGGTCTGGTCGCGTGCTCCAGGTACCCGATGGGGCCGGTGCGTGGAAGTATCCGGGCGAGCGTCTGCAATTCTGCGTCGAGCGCGCCGATGGTCCCGTCGTTCTCCACAGAAGACCACGTGGCGGCGCCGCCGCTGAACAGAAGCGCAAGCACTCCACCAAGCGCGGCGGAAATATGAGGTCCGTTCCTGGTGACAGTCGTCATCACGCCGGATCTCACCTTGCACGTCCACGGCGTGCGATTGCGCCAAAGATGAGTTATCTGAATGCGCGCTGCTTGCTGGCTTGTGGTGTCCTGGTTCTTGCGGCCGACGTGGCAGCGCAGGACCGAGGGGCGGTATACGTCAATGCCGGAGGTTCCTTTCCACATCAAGCCGCTCCGGGAAGCGGAACCAAGCCGCCCTTCGCTGCCCCTGGAGGAAACACGATCGGATGGCTCCTCGGTGGCGGTGTGTTTCTCTCACCGAAGATGTCGATCGAGGGCGAACTTTCCAGCACCGGCGTGATGAAATCCACGCAATCCGGCCGCGACTTCGTGGAGGTCGCCAGCCGACGCGACCGCTTCGTCTCGCTCGGCGTGAAAGGGCATGTGCCATCGCGAACTGGTGTCCGCGTCGAACCAGTCGGCGGGGTCGTCTTGACCCTGCCCGGAGACGCGTCGATGGACACCTCTCAATATCGGCCCACGCCGTCGGGTTCGAGCTTGGTGTCATCGACGATCGGCTACGCCGACCTGGCGCGGCATCTCGGGTTCATGTTCGGCGCGGATGTGCGGATCGGTGGCCGGCACCTGGCATTGGTGCCAGGGGTCCGGATTGCCTACACGAACGTGACGCACGGGACGAGTTACGTGAGAGGATTCTCGGGGGATCTCATCAATCTCGGAGATCGGGATATGTCCTCCATTTTCGACGGCGGTTATCCGAAGTGGACACAACGGGCAACCCTTTCGCTGAACATGGACTTTTAGTGGACGCCATGTAATTCCTCAATACCTCCGCGGTCAGCGCAGCCACCACGCTCTGCGCCAGACACCCCCAAAACCGGCCACGCGCGCTATGATGCGTCCACCCGACTCACCCGTCCACCCGCGTCACGCTCTGGAGGTCGTATGCAGCGACTGAAGACCGCGTGTGCCTCCCTTGGTGTCCTTCTCATCCCCTCACTGCTGTACGCGCAGGCGTCGATTACCGGTGTCGCGCGCGATACGTCAGGAGCCGTGCTCCCGGGCGTCGGCGTCGAAGCGTCCAGCCCGTCGCTGATCGAGAAAGTCCGGTCCGTCACCACGAACGATGGGGGCCAGTACCGCATCGAGAATCTCAGGCCCGGCGTCTATACCGTGACGTTCACGCTTTCCGGCTTCAGCACGGTCAGGCGCGAGGCCATCGAGCTGAGCGGCACATTCGTCGCCACCGTCAACGCCGAACTGCGCGTCGGCGCGCTCGAGGAGACCGTCACCGTCACCGGCACTTCGTCCGTCGTCGACGTGCAGAGCTCCAACCGCGAACGCGTCCTCACCGCGGAAGTCATCAACAACTCGCCGGTGAACCGCTATCCGTCGTTCCTGGCGGCGATGATTCCCGGCGTCAACAACAGCACGGTCGACGTCGGCGGCAACAGCGGCAGCCCGACAACCGGCGGCGGCGCTCTCACCGTGCATGGCAGCCGCGCGACCGACCTCGAGATGCTGCGCAACGGCGTGTCGATCTCCACGGTCGAAACCGGTTCGAACACGCAGGGCGTGCCGAACATGGCGGTGTTCTCCGAGATGGCGGTCGAGACGGCCACGGTGTCGACCGAAGAGCGCGGGTCCGGCGTGCGGCTGAATTTCATTCCGCGCGAAGGCGGCAACCTCTTCAGCGGCATGATCATCAGCTCCTTCGCCAACAAAGGGATGGCGGGCAGCAATTTCACGCAGGCGCTGCGGGATCGCGGGCTGCGGACGCCGAACAACCTCAAGAGGAGCGGCGAGCTCAATGCGGCCTACGGTGGTCCGATTGTCCGCGACCGGCTCTGGTTCTTCGGGACCATGCTCTACAACCGGACGCAGAACTGGGTTGCCGGCATGTTCGTGAACCGGAACGCCTTCAGTCCGACGTCACTCGCCTACGATCCCGACCCGGACCAACCGGCATTCAGCGACGTGCTCACGCGGAACGGCGCCGGACGCGTGACCTGGCAGGTGAATTCGACTCACAAGCTCGCCTTCGCGTACGAGAACACGTACACGTGTCAGTGTTCGACCGCCACGACCGCCATCGTCTCGGCGGAATCGGGGTTGCCGCAGCGCTACTGGCCGAACGGCGGCTGGAATGCCGAGTGGACGGCGCCGCTGACGTCGCGCGTCCTGCTCGAAGCCGTGGTCTACCACCGCTTCATCAACAGCCGGCGGACGCATCCGTTCGGGCTTCCCGACGTCGGCGACACCATCGAGGACGTGTTCGCCTACAACGTCGGCGCGATCGCGACGAACCTGGTCGGCGTGCAGGATCAGGCGCTCGGGATCACGCATCATGCGACCACGGTGTCGAATATGCGGAACAAGAGCCACGATACGCCGTTCCGCGTGGCGCTCTCCTACGTCACCGGCGCACACAGCTACAAGTTCGGCGTCTCCGACAACATCGGCGGCAAGCAGAATCTGGTGATGAACTTCGACGCGCCGTACTCGTACCGTTTCAACAACGGCGTGCCGAACCAGATCACGATGAACGCCACACCATTCCAGCAGCTCGCGCACCTCGATGCCGATCTCGGCGTCTACGCCCAGGACCGGTGGACCATCAGGCGCGCCACGGTTTCCTACGGTCTGCGATACGACCACTTTGCCAGCTCGTTCCCGGAACAGCGGATCGGACCGGCGCCACTCGTGCCCAATCGCAATTTCACGCTGCCACAAACCGACGGCATTTCGTGGCACGACATCTCGCCGCGCGCTGGCCTTGCCTACGACTTGTTCGGGAGCGGGAAGACGGCGCTGAAGGCGTCGGTCGGCAAGTACGTGGAGGGGCAGGCGCTTCGCGGCAACGACGCGAACGTGATCTTCGGCGACGGGCTCAATCCGGCGCAACGCGTCGTCACGACCGCCACGCGATCGTGGGCCGATGGCAACCGCAACTTCCGGCCGGACTGCGACCTGCTGAATTTCACCGCCAATGGCGAGTGCGGGGCGCTCAGCAACACCGACTTCGGCAGCCTGCGCCCGGGCAGCAGCTACGATCCCGGGATTTTACGGGGCTGGGGCAAGCGGATGTACAGCTGGCAGTTCTCCGGGGCCGTGCAGCAGGAGATCGTCCGTCGCATGTCGGTCGAGCTCAGCTACTTCCGCCGCGTCTTCGGCAACTTCAACGTCGTCGACGACCGCGCGAGGTCGGCGAGCGACTTCGACGTGTTCAGCATCACCGCGCCCGGTGATCAGCGGCTGCCCGGCGACGGCGGGTACACCGTGGGCGGGTTGTACAACATCAAGCCGGCGATGTTCAGCACGCCCGCCGACAACTACATCACGTTCGCGAGCAACTACGGGAAGCAGACCGAGCACTGGGACGGCTTCGACCTGATTCTCACCGCGCGCCCGCAGGGCGGCGTCAGCCTGCAGGGCGGATTGAGCAGCGGGCGCACGACGATCGACAACTGCGAGGTGACCGCACAGCTGCCCGAGATGCTCACGGGATTTCCCGTCTTGAACGATCCCAATACCACCGCGCAGTTTCCCGCGCAGTACTGTCATCAGGCGTCGCCGTTTCTGACGCAGGTGAAGTTCCTCGGGTCGTACGAGATCCCGAAGATCGACGTCCTCGTCAGCGGCGCGCTCCAGAGCGTCCCGGGACCGCAGGTGATCGGCAACTTCGTCGCGACCAATGCCGCCGTCCTGCCGTCGCTCGGACGGCCGCTCGCGGGTGGCGCCGCCAACGCGACCGTGAACGTCGTTCCGCCGGGCGGACTGTACGGCGATCGCCGGAATCAGTTCGATCTGCGGGTCGGCAAGGTCCTGCGGTTTGGCCGCACCCGGACGAAGGTGAATCTGGACATCAACAACGTGTTCAATGCGGGTCCCGTGCTGACCGAAAATTCCAGCTTTGCCGTGTTCCGCCAGCCCGCGTCGATTCTCCCGGCGCGCATCGCGCGCGTCGGCGTTCAGATCGACTTCTGAGATTGACGTTCCGGTTCCTTCGTGAGAATCTTCCCCCGCCCAAACGTCGGGAGGAACGCGAATGAATGGTTCTCTGGTCCTCCGGCTTCTGTTGCTCTTCCTCCTGGCCTCGCTGCCGATCAGCGTGGCGGCGCGGGTGGCGGCGCAGGAAGAAGGCGGCGGCGGGGCCTCCGCGCTCGGCGTGACCGTCGGCAAGCTGCAGACGGAGGAGCAGAAGCGGGGCGACGCCATCTTCCACAAGAACTGCCATCTGTGCCACATCGCGACGGGCCAGAAACGCTCGCTCAAGATCAATGCCGACGAGCTCGTAGGCCTCTTCAAACGGCCCAATATCAATGAGCAGGGCGTCCGGCAGCTGATTCAGACCGGCATCCCGAAGCGGATGCCGTCATTCCAGTACAACTTCACGCCTGCCGAAGTGGACGACCTGATTGCGTACCTGAAGATCCGGTAACGGCTCTCGCGCACACGCTCCGCGAAGGAGGATAGGCGATGTCTCGATCACGAGTGATGTTCCTGGTCTTCGCCCTGGCATCCATTGCCTTCTCGACCAGGCTGCCCGCCGTCTCGCCGAGCGCCGCGCGCAGCATGGAGCTGACCGGCACGGTCAAGGACGCGGGCGGCAAGCCGCTGGAAGGCGTGGCCGTCTCCGCCAAGGCGGAGGGCTCGTCGATGACCACGTCCGTCTGGACGAACCAGGACGGCGCGTTCGCGTTCCCGGCGCTCGAGGCCGGCCGCTATCGCGTATGGGCACAGGCGATCGGGTTCGATCGTCCCGTTGCCGACATGCCCGTGACGCCGGGCCACGGCACGCGGCAGGACTTCACGCTGAAAGCCGTGGAGATCATTCCGCGATCGCTCTCGACCGCTGAATGGATGCAGAGCCTGCCGTCGGAGACGAGCTTCGATCGCCGCATGAAGATGGTGGTGCTCAACAACTGCAGCAACTGCCACCTGCCGGCCAACTGGCTCGAAAAGCATTTCGACGCCGACAGCTGGAACACCGTTCTCGACTACATGGAGAAGATCGCGCCCGACGGCGACGTGCCGGAGAGCTCCGCCGGCGATCCGCCGGGACGCCGCGCCGGCGGCGCCGAGTTCCCGAAGGGCGAGCTCGACGCGAACGGCCAGCCGATCAGCGTTCACACGAAGCTGATGCGGTTCTACCGAAGCGATCTCGTCGAGTACCTGACGCGCGTTGCGGGCCCGAAGGCACTGCCGCTCAAGGCAAAGCCGTTCCCGCGCCCGACAGGGGTCGCTACGCAGATCGTCGTCACCGAGTACGACCTGCCGTTCAACCGGCCGGGCGGCGTCGGCAAGCTCGATCCGGGCACGGGCAAGGTGTCGTTCCTGCAGATGCGCGAGGGCAAGACAATCGTGCAGGACGCGACCATCGACGCCCGCAACGAGTACCGGAGCGGATCGGACTGGAGCTGGGGCACGCGTGACGAGCACCTCGAGCGCGGCACGCACGACATCGCGATCGGCGTCGACGGCAACGTCTACTTCGGCATGAACGCGATGAGTCCCGACCCGGCGCGCGGCTACGTCTGGTACTCGAACGGCCGGGCGATCACGCGTGTCGACGTCAAGGCGGGCGCTCTCAAGTCGTATCCGGGACTGCGCTATCCGCTGTCGCACGGCACGCAGGTCGACTCGAAAGGGAACGTGTGGGGATCGTTCGGCCTCGGCTTCGTACGGCTGAACGTCGACAGCGGGGAAATCAAGGAGTTCAACACGGCCACGCCGTACAGCCGTCCGTACGACGTCGGCGTCGACCGCTTCGACAACGCCTGGGTCTCGCAGCTCGCGCTCGACAGGCTCGCCGTCGTCGACGGCAAGACCGGCGAGGTGAAAGAGGTCGCGCTGCCGCCGCTCACGTCGCCGGATCTGCGGCCGGAGGACCTCGAGATCCTGCGCACGGTGGGCTCGTGGGATCACAACGCGGCGCCCGGCCAGCAGGGACCGCGCCGCATGAGCGCCGACGCGCGCGGCGACTACGTGTATACCGGGCTCTACTGGGCCGGCGGCATTGCCCAGATCGACGCCCGCACGAAGACGTTCGTGAAGATCCACTCGCTGCCGGAGCTCCGATGGGCGCAGCCGTACAAGCCGATCGCCGACAAGAACCACATGGTCTGGTTCAGCAACTCGGCGGCCGACATCCTGGGGCAGCTCAATCCCAACACCGGGAAGATCACGCTCTACCCGCTGCCGACGCGCGGTACGAACTCACGCCATCTCGCCGTCGACGACACGACGGACGTCCCGACGGTGTGGGTGCCGTATACGGCCGCCGGCAAGGTCGCGCGCGTGCAGTTCCGTTTCGATACGTCGAAGAACTGAAGAACGCCGAAGAACTGAAGAACGGAGGGTGCCATGATCACCAGGCCCCGGCTCGTCGCGGTTCTCGTTCCCTGCTGCGTCCTGCTCCTGCCGGCGCTCGGCGCCGCGCAGGCGGGAAGTGCGATCACCGGCGTCGTGCGCGATGCGTCCGGCGCCGTGCTGCCGGGCGTCACAATCGAAGCGCGCAGCCCCTCACTGATCGAAGTCTCCCGCACAGCGGTCACCGACGACCAGGGCGTCTTCCGGATCGTCGACCTCAAGCCCGGTACCTATCGGGTGACTTTTACCCTGCAGGGCTTCCGGTCGTTCGTGCGCGACGGCGTCGTGCTGACCTCCGCCTTCACGGCGACGGTCAACGGCACGCTGGAGGTCGGCGCGCTCCAGGAAACCGTGACCGTCACCGGCGACGCGCCGGTCGTCGACACGCAGAATGTGGCGGCGCGCGAGGTCTTCACGCGCGACACCGTCGAAGCGCTGCCGATCGCGAAGACCACCGGTGTGTGGGCCGCGCTCATTCCGGCGATGCGGCAGCCGGTCGTCCAGGACGCCGGCGCGACGGGCGGCGTCGACGTCGGCGCCACGCAGAGCGAGCGGTCGCAGGCGGAGATCACCGTACACGGCGGCACGAACGACATCCGCGTCGTCCGCGAAGGCATGGAAGCGATGCGTGGCGTCTACAGCATGAACCGCGTCGACACGCAGGAGATTACCGTCCAGATGGGCGGCAATCCAGCCGAGTCCGAGACGGGCGGCGTTCGCATCAGCATCATCCCGCGCGAGGGTGCGAACAACCTGTTCGGGACGTTCGAGCTGGACGGGACGACGGAAGCACTCCAGGGGAGGAACATCGACGATGCGCTGCGCGCCCGCGGCCTGGTGGGCACGCCCTACGTCAAGCAGGCCTACAACGCAGGCGGCTCGCTCGGTGGTCCCATCCAGCAGAACAAGCTGTGGTTCTTCGGGTCGTACAGAAAGTGGGGCTCGGCATTGTGGCTGCCGGGCAAGTATTTCAACAAGACACAGGGCGCGCCGTTCTACACAGCGGATTTCAGCCGGCCGGCGTTCTCGAACGACTACTACGCCAGCGCGACGAGCCGCGTGACGTGGGCGGCTACCGACAAGCAGAAGGTGAACGCCAGCTTCGAGTACGCGAACAACTGCAACTGCGTGATCCGGTTGATTGCGCTCAATCGCGCGCCGGAAGCGACCGGCGATCATCTGTACCACCACCGCGTGCCGCAGGCGTCCTGGCAGTACACGCGGAGCAGCCGCCTGCTGTTCGAAGGGGGCTTCTCGTGGTACCACGGCCTCGGCGACAGCGACCCGGTGGAGGGCGTCGCGCCCGGGGACATCGCGGCCCGCGAACTGACGACCGATTTCCGCTGGAACGCTCGCGCCGACAACATCGGCGGCACGGGCGCCTACTCGCACCGGTCGATGCAGAACAATCTCAGCGAGCGGTTCAACGTCTCGTACGTCACCGGCTCGCACAGTCTGAAGACCGGCGTCTGGGTGCAGCAGTGGCCGAACTTCATGCAGTTCTTCGTCAACGGCGGCATGCTGCTCCAGTACCGGAACAACGTGCCCACGTCGGTCGTGCTCTACGCCTCGCCCCAGTACCAGAACACGATGGCGTACAACACCGGCGTGTACGGCCAGGACCAGTGGACGATGAAGCGGCTGACGCTCAATCTGGGTCTCCGGTACGACAGCTATCGCGGCTACGCCGACACAGTGGACGCTCCTGCCGGGCCGTGGGTGCCCGCCCGCCACTTCGACAAGACCGGCGACCTGACGAACCTCGAGGATCTCAACCCGCGGCTCGGCGCGGCCTACGACCTGTTCGGCGACGGCCGCACTGCCGTCAAGGCGTTCTTCGGGCGCTTCATCGTCGGCCTGGCGGGAGACGTGCCCTCGCAGCCGGCACTCGCCGTGGTCACCAGCGCCACGCGCACGTGGACCGACCGGAACGGCGATTTCACTCCGCAGGAGAGCGAGCTCGGGCCGCTGTCCAACAGCCGGTTCGGCAGCCCGCTGCCGTCAGCGCTCACCGTCGATCGAAACGTGCGGTTCGGGTGGGGCAATCGCGCCTACACGTGGCAGGGGATCGTCTCGATCGACCACGAGATTCTCCCAGGCTTCGCGGCGCAGCTGGCGTACTACCGGACGTCGTGGGGCAACCAGAACTTCACGGAGAACGTGCTGGTGACGGCCGCCGATTTCGATGAGTACTGCATTGCGACGCCTTCCGACTCACGGCTGCCGAACGGCGGTCAGCGGATCTGCGGCTTCTACGACGTCAAGCCGTCGAAATTCGGCCAGGTCGACAGCTACCAGGGCCTCGCCGGCGACCGCATGACGCGCGTCTTCAACGGCGTCGACCTGAACGTGAGCGGGCGCTTCGGCAACGACGCCACGCTGGGCGGCGGCGTCGCGTTCGGCAACACGCTGATCGACAACTGCGGGATCGCCGTCGACTCGCCGCAGGATCTCCGGTTCTGCCGCACGTCGTACGGCTGGTCCGACGACGTGCAGGTCAAGATCAACGGCACGTATCCGCTGCCGTTGGGCCTGCGGGCCAGCTACGTCTTTCAGAGCGTGTCGGGCTTCCCGATTCTGGCCAACTACGTCGTGACCAGCGCGCTGGCTGCGCCGTCGCTCGGCCGGAACTTCTCGGCGGGCGCGTCCGGCACGTCCGACGTCGCGCTCGTCGAGCCGAATACGATGTTCGACGATCGGACGAACATGCTCGATGTGCGCTTCTCGAAGCGGCTCCGCCTGCGCAGGACGACCATCACCGGCAACGTCGATCTGTCGAACATCTTCAATGCGAACACGCCGCAGTATCTCAACACGCAGTACGGTCACGAGTGGCTGAACGTGACCAACGCCCTCTCGGCCCGCGTGGTGCGGTTCGGCGTGCAGATCGGGTTCTGATTCCGGGGAGGACCTCGATGCGACGAGTCGTGTGCTGGGCGGTCGTCCCGCTCATGGTGGTGGTGTGGCCGGCACGTGCCTGGGCGCAGCAGCCGTCTCCCGATCCGAGGGCCGGCCTGCGTGAGGGCGTCAAGCGCGACGCGCTCGACGCCGACGGCAAAGAGCTCTACGACTCCATCGTCAATGCCACCACGCCGTACAGCCGTGGGCTGCCGGCGCCGATCGGCATGTGGATGCACAGCCCGAAGATGGCGGAGCACGTGCTGCCGCTCTACATGTACCTGCGGTTCGGCGGCGATTCCGGCGACGCTATGTATTTCCCGGTGCGCCTCGTGGAGCTCGCCATCCTCGTGGCCGCGCGCGAGATCAACAGCCAGTACCAGTGGACGTCGCATGAGCCGACGGCGCGCAAGGTGGGCCTCGAGCCGGAGATCATCGACGTCGTCAAGTACCGCAGGAGCGCCGACGGGCTGAGTGAAAAAGAGTCCACCATCATCCGCTTCGGCCGCGAGCTGTTCCGCGATCGGCGCGTGAGCAGTGCGACGTTCGCGCAGGCGCAGAAGCTGTTCGGGACGGCCGGCGCCACCGACCTCGCGGGACTGATGGCGTTCTACGAGTTCCTGTATCTGAGCTCGAACGCCACGTTCGACATCCAGATGCCGGCAGGGCAGAAGCCGCTGCTGCCATAGTCCACATCGCGCACGGCGGCATCGAGATCGATCATCGTGCCGGGGTGGCTGGCCGTTCGCCTGGCGCGCCAGTGCCCGACGAACCGAGAAACAGCTTGCGGCCATCGGCGAAGGTGATGTCGCGGCCGTTTCCCCGAAGGGTTCCATCCTTCGACCGGAACCCCTCGACGACGATCTCCGCGCCCACTGGCAGCGAGTCCTTGGTGAAGCCGCGCCGGTACAGCGCGTTGGGTGGACCACCCTCGATCATCCAGCGCTCCACTTTGCCGCCCGCCGTCTTCACGTCGAGATGAATCCACGTGTGTGGATTGATCCATTCCATCCGTGCGACGGTTCCGCGCAGCTTGAGCGGCTTCTTCGCATCGAATTCCGCGGCGAAGGCATGATGCGCCGCGGCCGACGCCGCCACACACAACAGCCCCGCACCGGCCAGCACCACCGCGAGCGTGCGCATGGGAGTCGGCTTCATATCTTCACCGTCCTTCCCGTTCGGCGCGCGCGCCGCTGAGGAGGTTCGCCATCGCGTAATTCCCCTCGTGACACGCGTACTCGTAGATCTCTGTCTTGTCCGGCAGCTTCGTGATGGGAATGACGGCCTTCCACGGTTTCGTGAATGTCGTCGGATCCTCGACGGTGATCTCGTACTCGATGGTGTCGGCATCGCTGCGCGTGAAGCGCTCGACCATGTGCAGGGTCTCCGAGGGGCGCGTCCAGACGCTGGCCCACTCGTAATTGGTCTTGTCGGCAAAGTTGAGGGTATCGACCACGAGCGTGTTGCCGTCCCACCGTGCGACCGCGTCGCCGAACCACTGACGGATGGACCCGTGCGGCCGTCCGTCCACGGGGATGATGCGCCGATCCCGGTACTCCTCGTGGAGAATCGTCACGTATCCGGGGCTCTGCACGATGCGGTTGTGTCCGCCGTTGGGACCCTGCCACATCAGGGCCGTCACGCCGTCGGTGAGGCACCGCTCGCCCGTGTCCGGATCCAGGTACGACTCGTAGGGGCCCACGCCATACCGCGCGGCACTGCGTGCCTCCGCTTTCTGCGCATCGGGCGTGAAGGGCAGGCGTCCGTCCGGCGGCTCGACGATCAACGACGTGCGGTTGTAGACCTTTCTCGGTCTTCCGTGGTCCTGCCAGAAACTGTTGTACTCGTTGCCGCGGATCGGCGACTCGGCCACCGATTGCCGTCCAACCGCGGTTCCTTCCTCGCCGGCCAGCCGCTTCGCTTCCTGATCCCGTTCGACGGCCTCTCTCTGCGCGACCTCTTCGTCTGTCAGAAGAGCCTTGCCCGCCAGGTTCCTCGGCCGCTCCAGCGGCATCGTCGCTTCGTACCTCCAGACGCCCTGCAGGTCGGGGTCGCCCCAGGGTGTGCGGGACGGCGTCCACGTGTTCGCGGCCTGCTTGGACTCCGCCGGCGCGGGATCCTGCGCCGCGGTCGATGCCGGTAACAACCAGACGAGCAGCATCGCTGGTGCGAGTGCGCCGATACACATCAGAGACACGCGGTTCATGGCCATCCTCGCATTCATTTGTGCGTTTGATCCGCTCCGGGATCGCGGATCCCGACCTGTCCGTACAACAGCTCTTCCACGAACTCGACGCACTTGTATTCCAGGACCGCGGCATCCTTTTCGAAACGGCGATACAGCGGCAGGCTGATCTTCCAGGGCCGCGTAAACACCTTCGGATCCTCGATGGTCGCTTCGTACATCAGATGGTACGGACTGACCGGCGTGTACCGCTCGATCACGTGCAACGCGTCGCTGTGGAAGTTGCCCGCCCTGTCGAACCAGGTCTGGTCGTTGAAGCTGGTGACGTCGACGACGAGCGTGTCGCCTTCCCAGTGCCCGCGCGACCACCCCATCCACGTATCGCTGGGGCTCGAGCCAGCGTCCTCCATGTGGATCGTGCGGGTCGCGCCGGCAAATTCGTACGCGATGAGGATCGTGTTCGTGCTCTGAAGGATCTGAAACGGATAGGGCATGTAGGTCGCGCGCGGGATCCCCGGCAGGTAGCACTTGATTTCCGGGTCGCGCGTCAACCAGTCGTCGACGTTTTCCTTCTTCCTCGCCGCGGCCCACGGCTGATACGGAATCTCGTCTCCCTCGACGACGCCTCGACCCGCTGGAACACCGCCGACCGCGCCAAGTGCACGAACGGGCGCGGCGGGAAGTTCGGTCGGCGTGGCGCGGCCAACACCGGGAGGCCCCGTTCGTGACGGGGCCGGCCGCAGCGCCATCGCCGCTCTCGCAGGATGCGCCTGAAGGTCGTAATTCGCGGTACTGAACGCCTGCCAGACCCCGTTCAGATCCGGTTTGCCGTCGGCAGTACGCGGAGCCGTGTAGGCTTCAGCCCGGCCTGCAGTCGGTGTCACGCCGAGGCGAAGCACCGCGATTCCGGCTACGGCGACGACGGCAGCTACGACCAGGAGCCTATTTCGCATCGGACGCTCTCGCTGACTGTCGATCAACCCGGCCGATGATACTCCCAAGTTCTTCACAGACCGGCAGCCGTCAAGTTGATACAATCCGGCGCCTTGCCGGGCCGGCTGCCCCGACGCGGCCGATCGCTCTGGCGCGGAAGGTCCGAGTCAGACATCAGGCGTTGAATCCCCGTTATCCGAACGGCTGGAGAGGCCCATGTCTATCGCCAGAATCGTCCGGTGTTCCCTCGTGCTCAGTCTTGCCGCGCTCGGTGGCGACCGCGTCCATACACAGCAGCCGCCGCCGTTCCAGTTTCATCTCCTCGAAGCGACGATTGCCGATGTACACCGCGGTATTCAGCTGGGTCAGGTGAGTTGCCGGGCCCTGGTGCAGGCGTACATCAACAGGGCCCGGGCGTACAACGGGACCTGCAATCAGCTCGTCACCGAGCCGATGGCGCCGACGTTTCTGCCCGGCTACGGTGAATACGCCGCGGCGGTCGCGGCCACGGCGAGCCTGCCTCCGGGCGACCCGCGGAAGACGCCGCCGATCGAGTTCGGGCGGATGGAGCCGACGGCCTCGGACCCCGCCGTGCGGCAGCAGTACGGCATGACGGTCGGCATCCCCAACGCAGGGCAGGTGCGGGCGCTGGGAATGATCAACATCCGCGGCGAGCGGTCCGTCACCTGCAAGGGAGATTTCGATCGGCGTCCCTCGGCCGGTCCGTTGCCGGCTGGGGCGCCGAAGGTGTGCGAGGAGTTCCGCCGCCAGCCGGACGCGCTGGAGCGCGCGGCGGAGCTGGACGCGCAGTACGGCCGCAATCCGGACCTGCAGAACCTGCCGATGTACTGCATTCCGTTCTCGTTCAAGGACTCGTACGACGTGAAGGACCTCCGGTCCACCGGCGGCGCCGATGCGCGCTACGACATCGACTTCCCGGCGCGCGATCACACGCTCGTCGCCGAGCTCCGGCAGAAGGGCGCCATCATCTACGCGAAAGCCAACACCACCGAGTACAACGGCCGTGGCCCGGGGGACCCAGGGGGGCGGAACCAACCGACGAAAGTGCTGCCGTCCACGCTTGGCTATCAGCGCAGCACGTGGGCCGGCAACCCGTGCAACTCGTACGATCAGACGCGCGCCGCGTCGATCGGGTCGAGCTCGGGGTCGGGCGTCTCGGTGAGCACGAACCTCGTCATGTGCAGCATCTGCGAGGAGACCGGGCAGTCGTGCCGCGGGCCAGCCAACCACAACTCGGTGGCGCTCATCCTGCCGCACAAGGCACACCTGTCGTTTCTGGGCGGCGCGATCGGCGCCGAGATCTACAACGATCGCGCGGGCATCCACTGCCGCAACGTCGGCGACGCCGTGAAGGTGCTCGACGCGCTCAAGAATCCCGATCGCGGGTACTACGACCCTCGTGACATCTTCACCACCGTGCCGCGTTCGAGCCTGCCGTCCGAGCCGTACGCGCGCGCGGTGACAGAGGGAAGACCGGGCGCGCTGAGAGGGATGCGGATCGGCATCATCCGCGAGTTCATGGTGAAACACGCAAAGGTCGACGAACCGATCGTCGACGCGGCCGCCACCGAAATGAAGACGGTGCTGGGGGGCCAACTCGGCGCGACGCTCGTCGAGTCGGTGACGCCTGGCTGGGTGGACGATCCCGACATCGAGAACATGTCGACCACGATCGATCGCGCGATCGCGCAGCTGGCGCCGGTGCTCTATCCGGACCTGCTCCTCCGGTTAACTGCGGCCAACGAGCCCTTCTATCCGGACTTTGCGGCGAAGGTGAAGCCCACCGAGTTCGCCCCCGGGGTGCGAAAGGGCACGGGAACGATGGCGGCGGCCGACTGGATGGTCCGTTGGGCGGAAGGGCTCGAGCCGTCGCCGCGCAACCTGACGCTGCGCAGCGTGCTCGCTGGCGGCGAGGCGCAGTCGCGCACGTTCCGCTTCCATATTCCGCAGTACCTGAGCCGCCGGGCGAAGGACTGGGCCGACCGGGGATACACGGAAACACTCGTCGACTGGCCATCGCTCAATGCCCGGTCGAAGTTCTGGGGTGATGACCAGCGGGCGGCGTTCAAGAACTGGGAAGAGATCGACAACCTCTACGAGGCGCCGAAGGGCATTGCCGACAACATCCAGCGGCGCGAGTTCCTGCAACGCGTACTCATGAAGGTGATTCAGGACAACAAGCTCGACTTGCTGATCCAGATCCACACGGCGCTGCCCCCGGGCAAGATCGGCCTGGCGCCGGAGCCCAACGTGAACAATCGCGCGATCTCGTACCCGCTCGGTCCGAACGCTGGGATCACCGAAATCTTGATCCCGGCCGGCTACGTGAGGGTCGCATACGACCCGGTGTTCGAGCTCGCGACCGATGCCAACGGCCGGAAGTTCTACCGCAGCCGGACCGGCACGACGCCGACCGACGCGCCGGCGCCCGGCATCCCGTTCTCGATCAATTTTCTGGTGGAGCCGGGGATGGAGCCGCTGGCGATGAAAGCAGCTACGGCGTACCAGTCGGCCTCGAAGCGCCGTGTGCCCCCACCGGCCTTCCGGCCCCTTCCGGGCGAGCCGTAGGCGTGTGTGCGAGTCGGGGGCTTGGCCCGTTGGCGATCGATTAGTTCCGGCAGTTGACGTGCGTAGCGACAGGAGCGAGGCTCGAATGCCGGCGCCCCTCGTTGCGGACGGCGGCCGGAAGCGCCGTGGACCGCCGAACGCGAGCCAGTGCCTGCTCACGCCGCCGCCGGTCGTTGCGGAACGCTTCGAAGGTGAACCCTTCGTTCACCAGCCGCTGCTCGTAGCCGGCCTGGAAGGTGGAGATCTCCAGCTCGGAGCGGAACCGGTAGACCGCCCGCTTCCATTTCGGTCCGCACACGCTCAGCTCGAACTCGCCGCGGCGCACGATCCGCACCGATTCGTCGTTCCGCACGAACAGCCACGAATCGAGCTCGTTCGATTTACGATGCGTGACCCCATCACCGGCGAGTTGCACCAGGGCGTCGAACAGTGTGTCGGGCAGACACGGGATTGGAATCAGCAGGTCGCAGCCGAAGCGGTGCGCGCGCACCGGGGTCATGCCGAAGACGTCGCCGGAGAGCAGCGCGATCGGAATCTTGGACGTCTGCCGCGAGCGCCGCAGCGTCAGCACGAGGTCGACTCCCCGTCCGTCCTCGAGCTTGTCCTCGATGAGGACGACATCGGGCGTGAACATCGAGAGCTGATCGAGCGCGGCGGTCGCGTTCTTGACCTCGAGTACGGCCACCCCTCTCCACACGAGGTACTCGGCATACATCGTTCGGGTCGCACGGCTCGACGTGACGATGAGGATCGATCCAAGGCTGGCGCGCGGCGCAGCTGGCACCGGCGTATGTGAAACGACCCTCAGGGACGGCATAAGCGACACGACGACCTCCGTCTTTAAGAGGGATGGCAGAGCTTCGAGTTGATATATGGAGGAGTTAGAAATCGATATGACACGAAGCGACTCGGTAATGCACTGACGCGCCGACTCGCCCTCGCCCTCAGCGCGCCGTTAGCGCCGGCGGCCGCTGCCGTCGCGATAGCCCGCGTCGTAGCCGGCGCGGAAGCCGGCGCGATAGTTGTCCCTGTAGGCGTCGCGCGAACCGTACGAGCGATAGAAGCCCTGGTCGGCCTCGCGATAATCGCGATGGCCGACGGGATCGTAGCGGCGGCGATCGTTGCGATCGTCCTGCGCGTGCTGGAAACCGTCGGCATAGCCGCGCGCAAACGCGGGCTCCTGGTAACCGCGCGTGAGACCGGGCGGCGCCGCGCCGAGCCGGCCGACAGCGCGCCCGCGCCCCTGCGCGTCAGCCGGAAGCGCACTCGCCGCAAGCGTCAGCGCGACGAAGAGTGACGTGATGAACCGGACCATGGTGGTGACCCCGACGGGATCAGCAGGCACCCACCTCAGCTGCAAACGGCGAGCCACGGCCCACGCGCGAATTTACCGGTAAGGCTCGTCGAGCCAACGGCGCGCACTGTCCGCGCCAAGCGGATCGTTGTCCTCCTCGCAGAGCATCACGGCCTTCTCGAAGTTCGCGCGCGCGCCGGCCCGGTCGCGGCGCAGATCCGCGATTTTGCCGAGCTCCGTGTAGGCGCGTCCCTTCACCCAGCCGCGCGTTTCCAGCGTCACGGCGCGCCGCAGATCCGGGTCGGCCTCGTCGAGCCGCCGCAACGCGACGCGCGCCGTGCCGCGTTTCGCGTACCACAGCGCTTCTTCGCCGAACATCCGCTGCCGCTTGTCGGCGCCAAGCATCCGCATGCCGGCATTGAGCTGGGACTCGGCCTCCGCCGCGCGCCCGCCGCGCAGCGCGGTCGCGCCCGCCTCGAGCCACAGCAGCCGGTTGCGCGGATACCTGCGCTGCAGCTCCGCGATCTGGCGCAGCGCGTCGCCGTAGCGACCTTCGCGGTTGTAGAGCAGCACGAGCGCGAAGCGCGCATCGGGCTGCGCTTCGGACGCGAACCCGGCCGCCTCCTCGACCATCTGCAGCCCGCGTTCCTTGCCGCCGCCGAACCCCGCGACATACGCCATCATCCGCAGCGGCAGCGACATCAGGCTCACGACGTAGCGGTAGGTGCCGACGACGAGCCCCGCGTCCTTGCGCGACGCGTCGAGCTCGAGGGCGGTCTCGCCTTCGTCGTACGCGCGCCGCGCGGCGCGGAACGCGCCGACGATACGCCCTTCGACGGTCGCGATGTAGGACGCCTGCAGGCCGACGGTCGCCGCGACCTGGTAGTGCGCGTCGGCGTCGCCCGGCTTCGCGCGCAGCAGCGCCTCCGACAGCCTCGTCGCCCGCTCCATGTGCGTGTTGAACCGCGACGCCAGGTCCGCCGGCGGCTCCCGCAGCGCCACGTTCTGACGCGTGACGCCGCCGAGATATTCGTCAACGGTGGCCGCGCCTCGACGAAAGGAGATCATCAGCCATGGGATGGTGGCGAGCCCGCGCTCCGCTGCCGGGTCGTTCGGGTCGGCCTTTGCCGCCGCCTCCATCTCGCGCGCCGCCTCGTCATAATCGAGGTTCAGCGCGAGCTCGTAGGCGCGCGCGCGGAGGCGCGTGGATTCGGGGTTCGCCGCCGACGGGCAGGGCCACGCGGCGGCCACGGCTATCGTCACGACCACGGCCCGCTGGATGCGAAGGAGAGGCATGCGTCAGGTCCTGAAAACCATCGATGCGCACGTTGCCGGCGAGCCGCTGCGGCTCATCGTCGAGGGGGCGCCGCGGCCCATCGGTAAGACGATGGCACAGAAGCGCGACTGGATGAAGCGCCACGCGGACCAGCTGCGCCGTGCGGTCGTGATGGAGCCGCGCGGCCACCGTGACATGTGCGCCGCGATGCTGACGGAGCCCGTCGCGCCCGGCTCGGACGCCGGCGTGATCTTTTTGCAGAACGACGGGTATCCAAGCATCTCGGGGCACGGCATCATCGCGGTCACGACGATCGCGATTGAATCCGGCCTGATGGTCGTTGGCGGGCCGCCCGGCGCTTCGACGAGCTCAGGATCACCCCCGCGCCTCGTCTTCGATACCCCCGCGGGCGCGGTCCACGCGCGCGCACGCCTGCAGGCGCGCGGCGACAGTCAGTCCGTGGACTCCGTGGTCTTCACCAACGTGCCGTCATTCGTCCTCAGCGGCGGCCACTCGGTCCGCCTCGGCGCGCGCGAGCTGCGCGTGGACGTCGCCTTCGGCGGCATGTTCTACGCGATCGCCGACACCGAAGCGATCGGCATTCCGCTGACGATCGAGCGGCTCCCCGACCTCCGGCGGCTCGGGATGGAGATTCGCGTGTCCATCAACGCGGCCACGGACGTCTCGCATCCGGTCGACCATCACCTGTCCGGCGTCGCCGGCGTGATCTTCACGGGGCCGCCACAGGATCCCGAAGCGCACCTTCGCAACGTCACCGTGTTCGCCGATGGCGCCGTCGATCGATCGCCGTGCGCGACGGGCACCTCGGCTGTCATGGCGGTGCTCGACGCGATGGGCCTGCTGCAGGACCAGCCTTCGCACGGCTTCGGCGGCACAGGTGAGCAGCTATTCGTTCACGAGAGCGTCATCGGGACGTTGCATCGCGGCCGAGTCGTACGGCGGACGCTGGTGGGCGACTACCCGGCGATTGTCACCGAGATCGAGGGCACGGCGTGGGTCACCGGCGAGCACACGTTCTTCGTGAACGAGGACGATCCGCTGAGGGAGGGCTTTGTGGTCTAAGGAGGCGCCGGCCGTGTCACGATGGAGTCGTGTGAGGGATCAGACCGCTGCGCTGGTCGTCGTCGACATGCAGAAAGACTTCTGCCCGGGCGGAGCGCTTCCCGTTCCCGACGGCGATCGCATCGTCCCGACGTTGAACAGATACCTGGCCGAGGCGCGCACGCGCGGCATGCCCGTGTACGCCTCGCGCGACTGGCATCCGGCGGTGACGACCCATTTCAAGGAATTCGGCGGCGAATGGCCGCCGCACTGCGTGCAGGGGGCAGAGGGCGCGCAGTTTCACGCGGACCTGCATCTGCCCGCGGATGCGATCGTCGTCGCCAAGGGTGACGACCCGTCGGCGCCGGGTTACTCCGCGTTCGAGGGACACACGGCCGACGGCGCGACGCTCCTCGACGATCTGCAGAATCGCCACATCACGCGCCTGTACGTCACGGGCGTCGCCACCGACTACTGCGTCAAGGCAACCGCGCTCGACGGCATCCGGGCGGGCTTCGACGTCCGCATTCTCCGCGACGCCATCGCCGGCATCGACCTCCATCCCGGCGACGTCGATCGCGCGCTCGACGAACTCACACGCGCCGGCGCGCGCGTGGTCGACGGATTCGACACGCAACAGCGGTCCGCTTGAGGACGGAAGCCGTCAGCAGGCCGGCGCGTCGTTTGCTCTAATCCTCCGCCATGAAAACTGTCGTGCTTGGTATGCCAATGTTCGGCTTCGTTGTCGCGACGCGCGCGGCGCTCGCTGCCGGCGTCGGTCTGCTCCTCGCGGACCGGATTCCGGAATCCCGCCGGCGCGCAATCGGACTGACGCTCGTGTCGATCGGAGCGGCCACCACGATTCCTGCGGCGATGGCCGTCTTTCGCGGGCGCAAAGACAAAGCCGCCGAGCTTCGGACCTGACGACTTCAGCCACCTCGTGCATGCCGGCGGCGACAGGCTGAGCTGCGAGCTCTGTCACAACGGCGGTGACCGGCGGCTTCTGCGCGCTGTTTGCCGCAGCATGGTTATGGCTGCCACCGCGCCGGCGGCCACGAGCAGCGCCCCTGCCATCCGCGAGAGCGGCAGCCGGTCCTTCGAGTAGTCTCTGACCTGCGTGCGTTCCATCATCCCCGCGGATTGGTCGACGGGCTGACGCCTGGCGATCGCCAGCACGTCGGCCAGGTGCAGCGCGACGCGATCGGTGGACTGCGCGATCTGCTCGCGGCAGCTGAAGCCGTCGGCGACGATCAACGTCTCGCTTCCGGCGCCTCTCACCTGCGGGAGCAGCCGGCGCTCGCCGATCGCCTGCGAGACGTCATGGTGGTCGCGCTCGAAGCCGAACGACCCGGCCATTCCGCAGCATCCCGAATCGGCCATGACGTAGTCGAGGCCGAGGCGGTCGAGCACCCGGCGCTCGCCGTCCATGCCGAAGAGCGCCTTCTGATGGCAGTGCCCGTGAACGATGGCCTTGTATCGCAGCGCCAGGGGCGGCAAGCGGTCCGCATGCGTCGAGAGGAACTCGCCGAGAGACGACACCAGCGTGCTCAGCCGCCGCGCCCGCGCATCGTCCGGGAAGAGATTTCTCAACTCGTCGCGAAAGACCGCGACGCAGCTTGGCTCGAGGCCGACAATCGGAATCCCTTCGTCGATTTCGCGGAACAGGGCGCTGATGATGTCCTGCAGCCGCTGCTTCGCGGTTGACAGCATTCCGTAGTCGTAGAGCGGGCGTCCGCAGCACAACGGCGCGACGGGAATCTCGACGGCGAAGCCCGCGTCCTCGAGCACCTCGACGGCCGCCATCGCCGTTTCCGGGTGGAAATGGTTGTTGAACGTGTCGGGCCAGAGAATGACGCGCGGCCGGTTGGCGCGCTGTGCCGGCGGTCTTCTCATGAACCATTCCCGGAACGTCACCGGCGCGAATGCGGGGATGCGTCGCGCCGGAGCCATGCCCGCCGCGAACTTCGCGATGTCGCGGAGGACCGGCGTCTGCGTGACGAGGTTGACGACCCGGGGCGCACGCGCCGCGAGCGCCGCCCACGTCTGAATCAGGCCGAACGCATACGCCGATCGCGGCCGCCAGTGATGCTCGTAGTAGTGCGAGAGGAACTCGGCTTTGTAGGTGGCCATGTCCACTTGCACCGGACATTCGCCCTTGCACCCCTTGCACGCGAGACACAGGTCCAGCGCCTCGTGCACCTGCTCGCTCGCCCAGCCATCGGTGATCTGCTCGCCGCGCAGCATCTCGTAGAGGAGGCGCGCGCGCCCGCGCGTCGAGTGCTTCTCCTCGCGCGTCACCATGTAGCTCGGGCACATCGTCCCGTCGTCGTGTTTGCGGCACTTGCCGATGCCGACGCAGCGCAGCGCGGCGTTCGCGAAGCTGTCGCCGTCTTCGTGGAACCCGAACGTCGTGCGCGGCGTCTCGTAGTGCGCGCCCGGGCCGAGTCGAAGATTCTGATCGAGCGGGTAGGCGTCGATGACCTTGCCCGGATTCATCTTCCAATCCGGATCCCAGATCGACTTGAACTCGCGGAACGCCTGGATCATGTCCGCGCTGAACATCCGCGACAGCAGCTCGCCGCGAGCCTGGCCGTCGCCATGCTCGCCCGACAGCGAGCCGCCGTACCCGTGCACCAGGTCCGCCGCCTCGAACATGAACGCTCTGAACTGCGCCACGCCCTCGACCGTGCGCAGGTCGAAATCGACGCGGCAGTGAACGCAGCCCTGCCCGAAGTGGCCGAACAGATCCGCCTTGTAGTGGTACTTCTCGTACAACCGGTGCAGGTCGCGCAGGTAGGCGCCCAGCTTCGCGGGTGCCACCGCGGAGTCGTCCCACCCTGTCCACATCGCCCGCTCGCCGCCGACGGCCGGCACGGCGGGCCCGCCCGCTTCGCGGATGTCCCAGAGGCGTCGCCGCTGGTCCTCGTCGTCGTAGACGCGGATTTCGCCGGCGTCGCGTAACCCGCGAAGCTGCGACACGAGCGCATTCGCGTGTTCGCGCGCCTCTTCGCGCGTCTCGCCCCCGAACTCGACGTACAGCCATCCACGTCCGGGCGGCAGCAGGCGGAGGTTCTCGGCATGCAACCCGCTGTGCGCGCCCGAGCGAATCAGCATGTCGTCGACACCTTCGAGGCCGATTGGACGGTGCTCGAGGATGCGCGGCACCGCGTCGGCCGCGTCGAAAATCGTCGGATATCCGATGACGACCAGGGCCCGCTCGGGGAAGTGCCGTACGAGGTGAACCGCCGCTTCGAGGACGAAGACGAGCGTCGACTCGCTGCCGACGAGCGCGCGGCCCACATGAAATCCGTTTTCGGGCAGCAGCGCCGGGAGGTTGTAGCCGGACACGCGTCGCGGGATGTCCGGAAAGTCGCGACGAATCAGGTCCGCGTAGCGCTCCTGGAACGTTTTCACCCGGCGATAGAGATCCGCCGCCGGCCCTCCTGCATCGATGATGTGCCGATACCCGGCATCGCTCGTGGCGCCCGCGCGAAGGCGCAGGCCGCGATACGTCACCACCTCGAGCGTGTCGACGTTGTGCGCCGTTGTCGGCCCCGGCCCGTAAAAATCGGCGAGCACCGAGTGCACGCCGCAGGAGTTGTTGCCGATCATTCCGCCCAGCGTGCACCAGCGGTGCGTCCCGGGATCGGGACCAAACGTCAGACCGTGCCTGTTGGCCGCGTGGCGAAGGTCGTCCAGCGTGACGCCGGGCTGCACCTCCGCCGCGTGCGCAGCTGGATCGATACCGATGATGCGATTGAGATGCTTGGACGCGTCGATGATGACGGCGACGTTGCAGCACTGTCCGGCGATGCTCGTGCCGGCGCCGCGCGCAAGGACGGGAGCGCCATGACGCCGGCACACATCGATGGCGCTGACGATGTCGTCGGTCGTGCGTGGAATGACGACGCCGATCGGGACGTGACGGTAGTTGGACGCGTCGGTCGCGTAGAGCGCGCGATCGCCGGTCCCGAACCGTACCTCGCCGGCAATCGCGGCGCGCAGGTCGGCGGCGAGCGCGTCCGCGTCGGTTACCGCACTTCGAACCGGCTGGCGTCGGGCCGTTTCAGCTCGAGGCCCAGACCCGGCCGCGACAAATCCGGATAGAGGCATCCATCTCCCCGGGGCCGCTGCGCCCCGTCGAACAGCATCTGCTCGATGCGTACGTGATCGTGGAAATACTCGACATGCCTGACCGGTCCGAGCGCACAGCAGGGTGCAAGATGAAGCGACGGCGCCGTGTGCGCCGACAACGGCATCCCGAACGCGTCGCAGAGCGCGCCGACCTGGAGAAAGCCGGTGATGCCGGCGCACCGCGTCGCGTCCGCCTGCAGCACGTCGACGGCTCCCGCCTCGAGCATGCGCCGGAAATAACGAAGGTCGTACCCATACTCGCCGGCGGCGATCTCGATGCCGGCCGGCGCGCGATCGCGCATCAGGCGAAGCCCTTCGAGGTCGTCGGAGCTCACGGGCTCCTCGAACCACGACACGCCGAACGGCTCGATGGCCTCCGCGACGGCGAGTGCCTGCTTGCGGTCGTACGCGCCGTTGGCGTCCACGAAGAGCTGAGCCGCCGCGCCAATCGCGTCGCGCACCGCCTTGACGCGCTCGACGTCAGCCTTCGCGTCGCGGCCGATCTTCATCTTCACGCGCGAGATGCCGGCCGCGACCCATCCCGCGCATTGCTCCTGCAGCGTCCGAACGGAATAGGAGGTGAACCCGCCGCTCCCGTAGAGGTCGATCCCCGGTCGTACCGCGCCGAGCAGACTCACGAGCGGCACGTCGAGCAGCCGCGCCTTCAGGTCCCAGAGCGCCGCGTCCACCGCCGCAATGGCGCTCGCGGCGATGCCGGGACGGCCGGCGTTGCGCACCGCACGAACCATCGCAATCCATGCCCGCGGGACATCCATCACCGGGAGGCCGTGAATCCGTTCCGCCAGAACCCCCCGAACAACCGCCGCCGCGGACGCGTCGGCGTAGGTGTATCCAAGACCGCGCCTGCCGCCACCCTCGATCTCGACGACGATCAGCGTCGTCTGCTGCCAGTCGAACGTGCCGTCGGCTTCGGGAGCGTCGGTCGGGATGGTATAGGCGTGGACGCTGACCTGGTCGACGGCGGAGTCGACGCGCGCCGGATGTCCTGCAGCAGTGGCCACGCGCTCACCGCTCCTTCAGATCGATAAGGGCGAGCCCGGTCGCGGGATCGCTCCGTCGCCGGAGATGAGCCGGCGTCTCGACGAGGACGACCTCCAGCGTCGGCCGGACGTGTGCCTCGATGAGGTGACCGCCGTGCGCGGTTCCATCGCGTTTGCCGACGACGACGTGCGCGTGGAGCTTCGGTCCGTCGTCGCCGATGGCCAGGTTGCCCAGCAGGGAGAGGACTTCGACCTGCTCGGTGATGGGAATGTGCAGGTAATCCCGCTCCTGCGGCTCGAAGTAGCCGAGCGTCACACGCTGGAACGCGCCGATACCGGTGAACGACGCCGCGGCGATGCCGCGGCTGCTCGAAAAGGCGAGTAGCTCCTTCGTCACCTCGTCACCGGTGTCGAGGACGAGGACGAACGTCTTTGCGCCGCCCGCGTGACTGAGCTCCCGCGCGTTCACTACACGAGCTCTCGCACCTTGTCGGCGAGCACGGTGAGCGCGATCTTGTTGCGATGCGGGGTGCCCTTGGCCAGCGCCTCGGCGAACTTCGTCGCCTGCTGCACCGTGACCTTCGGCGGCATCGGCGGCTCGAACGGATCGACGGTTGCCTCGATGATGACGGGGCCGGGCGTCGCGAACGCCTGGTCGAGCACGCCGCCGCACTGTTTCGGGTCGGCGACGCTGAACCCCGTCGCGCCGCACGCCCGCGCGTAGGCCGCGAAGTCGATCGGCTGCAGCTCGCACCCGTACTCGGGATTGCCGAGGAACACCATCTGCTCCCACTTGATCATCCCGAGCGAGTTGTTCTTGACGATGACGACCTTGATCGGCAGCCGGTACTTCACGCAGTTGGCGAACTCGGCCATCAGCATCGAGAAGCCACCGTCGCCGACGAAGGCGACGACCTGCCGCTCGGGATAGGCGATCTGCGCGGCCATCGCGTACGGCAGCCCGTTGGCCATCGAGGCGAGCGTGCCCGACAGCGAGTGCATCTGGCCGCGCTTCACGTGGATGTACCGCGCCCACCACGTGGCAATCGTTCCGCTGTCGCACGCGACGATCGCGTCGTCACGGAGGAGCCGGTTGACTTCCTTCGCGACGACCTGCGGCTTCATCGGCACGTCGGGAGCAGCGGCATGCTCGTCCATCACCTTCCGCCACTTCTCCATCCCCTGCTGCGCCTTCTCGAGGAACGAGCGGTCGTCGTGGCGCCGCAGCATCGGCATCAGCGCCTGCAGCGTGCGGCGGCTGTCGCCGACCAGGCCGACCTCCACGGGATACCGAAGCCCGATGCGGATCGGATCCAGCTCGATTTGCACGCCGCGAGCCTGCCCGGGCTTCGGCAGGAACTCGAGGTACGGGAACGAGGTGCCGACCATGAGGAGCGTGTCGCACGCTTCGATCGCGTCCTGCGACGGGCGCGTGCCGAGCAGACCGATGCCGCCCGTCGTGTACGGGCTGTCGTCGGGCACCGCCGCCTTGCCGAGCAGCGGCTTGACGATGGGCGCGCCGAGCAGTTCCGCGGCCTGTTCGAGCTCGCTCGCCGCGCCGAGCGCGCCGCGGCCCGCGAGGATGACGATTTTCTTGCCGCCGTTCAGGATGTCCGCGGCCTGCGCGAGGTCCGTGTCGTTCGGCAGCCGCGCGCTGTGCGGCTCGAGCTCCGACATGTGGCCCTTGATGTTGCGCTTCGACCGCTGGCCGCCCGCCGCGGCTTCCTGCAGATCCACCGGAAAGGAGATGTGCGAAACGCCACGGTAGAGCAGCGCCGTCCGGCACGCCAGGTGCGCGACGTTTTCGACATGCGTCGGCCCCATGACTCGCGCGTTGTACTTCGCGACATCCATGAAGAGCTTGTCGAGCTCCACGTCCTGTTGCGTGTGGGTGCCGATGAGATCGTGGTACGGCATGCCGGTGATCGCCAGGACCGGCTGTCCGTCGAGCTTGGCGTCGTACAACCCGTTCAGCAGATGGATGCCGCCAGGACCCGATGTCGCGAGGCAGACGCCGAGGCGGCCGGTGAACTTGGCGTAGCCGCACGCCATGAACGCGGCCGCTTCTTCGTGGCGTACCTGCACGAAGCGAATCGCGTTCGCCTTCTTGCGCAGCGCCTCCATGATGCCGTTGATGCCGTCGCCCGGCAGGCCGAAGATGGTGTCAACGCCCCATTCCTGGAGCACTTCGATGAGGATGTCGGATGCGGTTTGAGACATCGCGCCTTCCTTGGATGAGTCCGATGTTCGGCAGGTGCATATCGGATGCCCGGTGGGGATCCCTACCGTTCACCGTCGCAGGTAGAGCCCGGCGGCGATCACGACTGCTGCAGCGGCCGCGAACGCGCGGCGATGTTTCGAGAACACCAGCTCCCAGCTTGACGATCGTGCGCGTCGATCGAAGCGGCCATGCGCGCCGAAGTCGCGGTCCTCGTCCACCGGCGCCCACAGGTTGTCCGGCCGGTGGTGGTCCTCGGGCTCGGACGTCTGCTGCGACTCGTATCCCGCATGCGCGAGATAGCGGTCGGCAAGCCCCGCGGCCACGCGATCGCCGACGATGGCTTCGACCGTTGGAAAGCCGACGAAGTACTCGCGCCGCGGATGATCGGCGGCCCAGACGATCGCGTCTGCCGCGACTTCGGGCTGGAAGATCGGAGGTACCGGCTGCGCGCGGTTCGGCAGGCGGCTCTTCACCCAGTCGAACTGCGGCGTGTTCAGCGCGGGCAGCTGCACCATCGTCACCCTCACGCCGCTGCGGTCGTGCAGCAGTTCGGATCGAAGCGAATCGCAGAACCCTTCGACCGCGTGCTTGGCGGCGCAGTAGGCGGACTGGAGCGGGATGCCGCGGTAGGCCAGCGCCGACCCGACCTGGACGATGACGCCGCGGCCGCGCGGCGACATCCTGCGGAGCGCCGCGAGCGTGCCGTGCACGACGCCCAGGTACGTCACCTCCGTGACGCGCCTGAACTCGCTCGCGTCCATGTCGCGAATCGGAGAGAACACGCTCGCCATCGCGTTGTTGATCCAGATGTCGATCGGACCGCACGTCTCCTCGAGGATGGCGGCGGCCGCCTCGACGCGGTCGGCATCGGCGACGTCCGCCGGGAGAATGACCGCGCGGCCGCCAGCGTCCTCGACGTCGCCGGCGGCGCCGACGAGCCCCGCCCGGCCGCGCGCGAGCAGGCCGATCGAGGCGCCGCGACGCGCGAAGGCACACGCGGTCGCGCGGCCCACTCCGGCCGAGGCGCCCGTAATCATGACGACCTGAGGTGTTGTTGCGGCTGTCATCCTCTTCGTGGATGCAACGCCGCCGCCACGTGACGCGCGGCGCGTGACTCGCGCGGGGGTCACCGCGGCGCTTCGACGAGCGTGTGCGTACCGGGGTCGATGACCAGGTGTGGCGGCTCGGCGGCAATCAGGTACTCGAACTCGCCGCGGAACTGCTGGAGCGAGATGCCGGCCGTCGCCGCGAACTTGGCGAGCTCGTGCGGATCCTCGAAATCGTCGCGGCGCAGCCGGATCATGTAGCGCCTCGCGATGCTGTACCGCGTCGAATGGATGTCCACCATCCGCACGCGCGTCCGTCCGCTGTCGGGATCGATGACGTCGGCGAACGGGATCGGCACGAAGTTGCCGCCCTGCATGGAAACCATCACCGCGCTTCCGCCCGACAGCAGGTATTTCGCCGCGCAGTACCCGAGGTCGCGGGTGTACTCCATGTCGGCCGGAATCGGGTCGGCGCATCGCAGCTCGTACCCGATGTTCTTGGCGGCAATCGTCGTCCGGATGCCGAAGGCGCGGAGCCGCTTGTGGACCTCGGCCTTCAGGATCTCGCCGATGTTGACCTCCGCGATGCGAAGGTGGCCGTGGGAATCGCGTTCGACGTCCTCCAGCCGCTCGAGGTCGGCGGGGTCGATGCCGAGCACGAGGCCTTCGGCAATCATGGCGACGCCGTCGCGCCGGCCGTAACTGAGCCGCTTGATGACGGCGCCGACCAGGGTGTCGACGACCGCCTTCAGCGGGATGTGGTGAAGCGGGAACTCCTCGGGAATGAGGGTCAGCGTCGCGCCCGCCGCCTTGCCGATGCCCAGCGCGAGGTGGCCGGCCTTGCGGCCCATCGCGATGACGAAGTACCAGCGCGACGTCGTCTTCGCGTCGACCATCAGGTTCTTCACGATCTCGACGCCGAGATGGCGCGCCGTCTGATAGCCGAAGGTATCGACGTTGGCGGGCAGATCCAGATCGTTGTCGATCGTCTTCGGGACGTGGACGACGCGGATGCGCCCGCGGCCGTGCTCCTCGACCTTCATCGCCGAGAACGCGGTGTCGTCGCCGCCGATCGTGATCAGCATGTCGACATTCAGCCTCAGCAGCGACACGACGACCTGCTCCAGGTGCTCGGGGTGGGTCGTGGGGTTCGCGCGAGAGATGCCGATGTGCGACCCGCCGCGGAAGTGGATGCGGCTGACCGAGTCGATCGTCAGCGGGGTCGTGTGATCGACATCGCCGTGCATGATCCACTCGAAACCGTCACGGATGCCGAGCACCTCGACGCCCTCGAGGCGGCCCCGGATCGTGGCGGCGGAGATGACGCTGTTGATGCCTGGCGCCGGCCCGCCGGCGACGAGAATCGCGAGCCGAGTCTGGTGACCCATGCGGACACTTGAAGAACGTGCGCATCAAGAATATCGCGCTTCGGTCGTTGCGGCTTCGCAGCTGAACCGAACGAGAGGTCATGGCACCCGGGTTGCGTGACGTGAGCGCCCGGAGGGGTGACCTATGCCCGAAAAGGAGACGCTGCGGCGCGCCCGCGCCGACAAGCGCGCCGGCAAGTCGGCATCCACGCAGGCCGGCGAGTTCGTCCGCGAGGAGGTGCATCACGTTCGTGAGGGGAAGCATGGCGCTCGCTCGACGAAGCAGGCGATTGCGATCGGCCTGTCGAAGGCGCGCCGCGCGGGCGTGAAACTGCCGCCGCCGCGAGGTGGCAAGGCAAGCACTCGGCGCAGCGCGGCCGCGGCTATGCGCGCGTCGCGGAAACGGTCGCGGCCGTCGGCGGCACGGTCACGGGGCGTGCGCCGCGCCCTGAAGCGCGAAGGCCATCGCGCGGTGTCGCGGAAGGCGCTGTCGCGTCAGGCGACGTCGGCCGCTCGCCGCCGGTCACCGGCAAGTCGCAGCGCAGCCGCGCGAAAGGCCGCCCGTACCAGACAGCGGCAGGGCACGATGCGCCGGCGCCGCGCGACGGCTTAGTACGGTGGGACGCCGCAACGGCGGCATTGACACCATGGACGCTTCATACGTCAGGCGTCATACCACGGGGACCTGGCGCGCACGAGCCGTCCGATCATTCGTGCGTACGTAGTATCTGTCCGAGCGATTAAAGGGGGGGAGTCTGTCCGAGCGATTAAAGGGGGGGAGCTGTCCTGTCGAACGCTGTAGGGCTGAGTCTCGGTTGCAGGTGTACGGCGTGGGAGGCAATCAACGGTCCCGCAACGCCGTAGCGCACCTTCGAGGTAGACAGGGGTTATGCCTGTAGCCCAGTAGAGCGTTGCCGCCCGATTGGGTTGCGTCGTCTCACGGGGCGTGCGCAGCGGGGCCCGGTCGCCGCCGGGCATGAATTCAAACCACCCATGCCATCGCCGCGTGCCGTCGTCCGCCGGTGCGCCACACGCGCGAGCCGCAAAGGCGCGCCCGGTCCCGGTCACCACGGCCCGCCTGTATTCCAGCAGCACCACTACCATGATCTGCGCGCGTTCACCCTGTGGTTCGGACCGCATGCCGCCACTCTACTAATGCAGACGCCGTGCCCTTGCACGTGAGCGCTCAAGTATGTCGTCGCTGGGTCGTGCCCGACACTTAAGTGCTCAAGTATCTTCGCGACTTTCGGGGCAAGTCGCGGCGCGCCGTGCAGCGACGCCGCCTCCATTCGGCAGAAAAAACGGGCGGATGGACGTCGCGTCGATGTCAGCCGTTGATACGGTGGCGCTCGGCAATTTTATACACTTTACATAACCGGTCAAGTATTGCAGAATTTCCGCGATGAGGGAGAAGTTGCTGGTGCTCGTCCGGCGCCGCTGCCTCGCGTGCGACACCGAGCAGGACGTGCTCGAGCAGCCGGACACCGATGTGATCGGCCCCGCGTGCCGCGAGTGCCGCGCGCCGACCGAGCGAGTCGAGGTAATCGCCTCGCGGCTCGTCGCGAAAAACCCGCACGCCGCGGAGCTCGGGCGTCTCGGAGGCCTCAAAGGCGGCCCGGCGAGGGCGAAGGCGCTCACCGCGGAGCGGCGGCAGGAGATTGCCCGCCACGCGATCCGGGCCCGGTGGAAGCGAGCGCGATGAGCGTGAGTCGGCGCTAACCCGCCAGGTAGTGGCGAACGAGGCGGGTGAGGAGCGTGTCGAGCGTTTCGCCGTCGAGCTCGAACTGCGACGAGGCGGGCGACCAGGCGAGCTTGTAGCTGCGTGACATCGCGGAGACCCAGACCTGCCGCACGGGCGCGTTCGGGCTCACCACGAATTTCGCGGGCGACGGATCTTCGAAGATCACCTGCAGCACGCCGTTCTGCAGTTCGACCTCGAAGCCGTCCTGGTCGGCGAGGGGCAGCAGCGACCGCTGCGCGCGCTCCAGCGCGTGATCCGCCTGCAGGCGGAAGTCCTGCTCGGTCAGCGTTCCGTTCATCAGGGCTCCAAGTCGGCTTTGGAGCGTTCGAGCTTAGCTCAATTCGTCGTGGAGAGGCGATTGGCCGACGCGATGTACGTCTTGCGCGCGCGAGCGACCTGGCCGACCTGTTTCATCCGCACTTCGAGCTTGTGCTCCTTGCCGTCGAGGGTGGCCGGCGAAAAGCCGATCGTGTAGAGGCTGTGGAGCTCCTGCGCCACGCGAGTAAAGGTGGGCGCGAGCTCGTCGGTCTTCTTCAGCTCGAAATAGCCGCCGCCGGTCTCCTCGGCGATCTTCCTCAGCGATCGATCCGGCTGCGATCGGACCATCCGCTGGCCGTTGAAGTACTGCGACTGCAGGCCGATGGCGTACACCATCACCTCGTTCTGCTTCGCGTGGTCGAGCACGCTGCCGAAACCGATCTTGCTGTACGTGTCGTCGCCATCGGTGAAGACGAGCACGACCTTGCGCCCCTCCACCGGCTTCAGCATGTCGATGCTCTGGTCGACGGCGTCCCACAGGCGCGTCGGGTTGCCGTACTGCAGGTCGCGGAGCGCGGAGATGAGGTCGTCGCGGTCGTTGGTGAACTGGCCGCTGAACTCGATCCGGTCGCTGAACGCGCCGACCTGTCCCTTGTCCTGCGGCAGCATGCGGAGGAGGAACTGCTCGGCGGCCGCGCGCAGCAGATCGAGGCTGCTCGTCATGCTCGCGCTGTAATCCAGCATGACGACGACGGAGAACGGCTGCGTCTCGTTCTGGAAGAACGTGATGCCCTGCAGCTTCCCGTTGTCGAGGATGGTGAACTGGTCTTCGTCGAGGTTCGGCACCAGGCGTCCCTGGCCGTCCAGCACCGTCGCCGGCACGGAGACGATCTGCGTGGTTGCCTTGAACGTCGGGGCTTCCTGCTGAGCGGCGGCGGTCAGCGTGGCAGCGGCCAGAAGTGCGATGGTCGTAAAGGTCCGCATGAAATCACTTTATCTGATCTTGAGACGCCGCGCCCGACCGGCCGGCCGGAGTATCATTTCCCGCATGCGAACTGTTTTTATCGCGGCCGGCCTCCTGATTTCGCTGGCCTGCTCGTCGCAGGCCCAGCAGCCGGCCGACGCGGCGGCGCGCGTCGGCGACCGGACCATCACCGTCGGCGAGCTCGACGAACGGTGGAAAACCGAGGATCCCGGCGCCAGGGCGACCGCCGAGCAGGCCCTCTACGACGGCCGGAAGGCCGCGCTCGACGCCATCATCGCCGACATGCTCGTCGCGCAGGCCGCCAAGGCGAAGGGCGTCACGCCCGAAGCGTTCGTCCAGGCCGAAATCGGCAAGCGCACCAAGCCCGTGAGCGACACCGACGTCCGCAACTTCTTCGTCCAGAACAGCGAGCGGATGCAGGGGCGCACGTTCGAACAGATGAGCCCCGCCATCGAGCAGTACCTCGAAGACCAGCAGCAGACCACCGCCAAGCAGGATCTGATCGCCGAGCTCAAGAAGGGCGGTCCCGCCATTCGCGTCGTCATGGACCCGCCGCGAACGGCGGTCACCGTCAATCCGGACGACCCGTCGGAAGGGAAGGCCGACGCCCCCGTGACGCTCGTCGAGTACTCCGACTTCCAGTGCCCGTTCTGCCTGCGCGTCATGCCGACGCTCAAGCAGATCCGTACGAAGTACGGCGACAAGGTCCGCGTGGTCTGGAAGGACTTTCCGCTGACGCAGATTCACCCGCAGGCGTTCGTCGCCGCGCAGGCGGGCAACTGCGCGCGCGAACAGGGGAAGTTCTGGGAGCTGCACGACAAGATGTTCGGCAACCAGTCGGCGCTGCAGGCCGAGGCACTGAAGCGATACGCGGCCGAAGCCGGGATCGATTCGACGAAGTTCAACCAGTGCCTCGACACCTCGAAGTACGAGGCGCGCGTGCAGGACGCGATCCGCGCCGGCGGACGTCTCGGCATCCAGTCGACGCCGACGGTGTACGTCAACGGCCGCATGATCAACGGCGCGCAGCCGATTGAAGTGTTCCAGGCCGTGATCGACGAGGAGCTAGCCCGCGGCGGGAAATAACCGTTCGAAGTTGCCTCCGAAGATGAGCGTCGCGTCCGCGGCGCTGACGCCGGCCGCGTCCACGATCCCTCTCTGCGTGTCGTAGACCCCCTTCTGCCACCCTCTCGGGAAGAACGACGAATCGGTCCCGAACAGCAGCCGCGACGGGCCGGCCACGGCGAGCGCCGCCTTGAACACCGCGTCGAGCGTCAGGCCGGGCGTGTAGCGGATCCAGCCGTTCGAGCTCGACGTGTCGAGATGGATGTTGCGCGCGGTGTCGGCCGCCATCAGCGCCTCGCGCAGCAGCCCCGCGCCGAAGTGCGGGATGATGAACGGCACCGCGGGAAACGCCAGCGCCGGCTTCAGCACCTCGAGCGGGTTGCCGAGCCGCATGTCGAACCGGCTTGGCAGTCCGAGCTTCGCGCGGACGCCGACCGAGAGCACGCCGCAGTGCACGAACACCGCGACGCCGGGACGCGACGCGGCGATCTCGACGATGCGCGTGACGCGGTCGTCGGTGACCGGAACGTGGTGCATCGCCGGAAAGAGGCAGATGCCGCGCAGCTGCAGCTCGTCGATCGCGTGGCGCACGCGGTCGGCGGCGTCGGGCGCCGACGGGTCCACCATGAAGAAGCCGACGAGCCGCGTCGGATGGTGCGCCACCGCCTCGGCCACCGAGGCCTCGTCGGCCGGCACGCTCGCGATGATCGCGGCGCGGCTCACGCCGTGCGCATCGAGCTCCGCGACCCAGCGGTCGGCGAGCGCGTCGGCCGTGCCCGGGTCGTCCCACTTCAGCTCGCGGCAGATGGCCGCGGCATCCGGCTCCGGCGACGCGGGCCGCTGCCGCGCGAGCGTGTTGAAGAACTGGGGCGAGAAGAAGTGGCAGTGTGCGTCGTTGATCGTCACAGCATCTCCGCTGGCTCCGGCGCATGCGCATCGGGCGGCAGCTGCAGATGGCGCGTCCGCGCGACCCACGTCGCCGTCAGCGCGACCGCGCAGAAGATGAGGCCGATCGACAGCCCGATCCACAGCCCCGTCACGCCCCACGCGAACCGGAAGCACAGAGCATAGCCAACCGGCAGCCCGAGCACCCAGTGGCCGATGACGTTCATGACCATCGGCGTCCGCGTGTCGCCGATCCCCCGCAGCACGCCCGTCGTCACCGCCTGCGTGCCGTCGAAGAGCTGGAACGCGGCGGCAATCGCGAGCAGCTGGACGCCAATCTCGAGGACGCGTGCGTCGGTCGTGAACACGCTCAACATGGGGATGGGCAGGAGGAAGAGCATCAGGCCGAGCAGGATCATGACGCAGGCGCCGAGGCCCAGCGCCGTCCATCCCGCACGGCGCGCGCGCCGGATGTCGCGGGCGCCGACCGCGTGCCCGACGCGCACGGCGCCCGCGGAGGCGAGGCCGAGCGGCACCATGAAGACGCAGCTGACGATGTTCAGCGCAATCTGGTGCGAGGCGGATGAGACCGCGTCGAGCCGGGCGGCGAGCGCGGTCGCCAGCGTGAACACGCCGACCTCGAGGGTGATTTGCGAGGCCGCGGGCGCGCCGAGCGCGACGAGCGTCCACAGCCGCTGCGCGTCGACCGTGAACGGCACGTGCGGATGCGCCTCGCCGCGCCGCCGGTGCTCGCGCCGGATGGCGACGTAGAGGAACGCCGCCATGTACAGGCGGGCGATGCACGTGGCCCACGCGGAGCCGGTGACGCCAAGCGCCGGCATTCCCAGCCGCCCGTAGATCAGGATCGCGTTCGCGCCCGCGTTCACGAGGTTCGCCGACGTGAGCGCGTACATGATGGGCCGGACGACATGGATGCCCTGCAGGTAGCGGCGGAAGGCCGCATAGAACATCAGCGGTGCCGCGCTGAGCGCGATCACCTCCAGGTACGGCTTCGCGAGCGCACCGATCTGCGGGTTCAGCCCCCACGCGTCGATGGTCTGGAACGCGATCCACGTGACCAGCATCACGAACGGCGAAACGAGGAGCGCGAGCACGACGCCCTGGTGCAGCCACCTGAGGCACTCGTCGTAACGCCCGGCGCCCGCCGCGCGCGAGACGAGCGCATCCACGCCCAGCATCAGGCCGGCGCCGAAGATCATGATGGCGGTGAAGACCCCGCTCCCCATGCCGGTCGCCGCAATCGCGGCGGGGCCGAGGCGGCCGACCATGACGGTGTCGACCAGGCCCATGCTCATCCAGCCGATTTCGGCAAGGACGACGGGGCCGGCGAGGCGGATGAGAGGACGGAGCTCGGAGAGCACGAGAGGGCCCAGTTTAAGACGGGCCGCCCCGCCGATCTCAGAAGGTGATGCGGAAGCCGATCTGCCCGACGCGCTGCTCGGGCTGGCCGAAGTCGCCCGCGTACGCGCTTGGCTGCATGAACGACGTCAGCGGCACGCCCGCCGCGTTGAGGCGACGCGTCGTCGGCGTGATGAACGGGTTCTTCGCGTTCAGGAGGTTGAACACCTCGGCGATCGCGTCGACGCGCGCACCACTGCCAAGCTGGAAGCGCTTGGTCACGCGGAGATTCATCTGCGAGTAGGGCGCGCGCCAGCTGCAGTTGACCGTTTCGCACGGCCCGATCTCCTTGAACGTGGCGCTTCCATCCGCGTTCAGCCCCGTATACCGGTAGGCGATCGCCGTCTTGTCGTTGGGGTTCCCGTCGGCGTTCAGATCGAGGCCTTCGAACGAGTGCGTCGGAAGCGCCGACTGATACAGGAAGATCGGCGCCACGTCGATGCCGAACGGCGCTTCCACGATGGCGGAGAGCGAGACCCGGTGCCGCGCATCGGTGCGCGTCAGCGGCGCGTCCTGCACCGCGCCGAACGGGTTGCGCACATCCTGCACGAGGTTCGCGTCCGCCTCGTCGGTGGAGCTGCCGATGATGCTGGTGGCATTGGCCAGCGTGTACGACGCGCTCACGTCGAGGTGACGCGACATGCGCCGATTCAACCCGATGATGAATGCCTGGTAGAGGCTCGTCCCCGTGCTGAGCGCGACGCGGAACTGGTTCGAGTTCGGCTGGATCGCCAGGTCGGCGAGGTACCGCCGGCCGTTCACGAGCTGGTTGATCCGCGGCCGCGTGTTGACGTGACGTCCTTCGGTGCGTACGACGTCCACGCTGAGCGCCGTTGACGAGTCGAGCTGGTGTATCCAGCCAACGTTGGCCTGTCGCGTGTACGGCTGTTCAAGAAGCGGTGACTGCACCTGCCCGGCAAGCGGCGGGATGTTGGGGTTGACCTGATTCTGAGCCGCAATCGTCGAGAGCGGATCGGAAGCTCGGAAGAACGAGCCGTCCGACTTCCGGATGCCCGCGGGGTTGCTCACGATGAAAGTGAAGCCACCACCGCCCTGCGCATCGATGGCCGCATTCAGGGCGTTCTGGTTCGTATACGCAAAGTCCGTATACAGACCCCAGCCGGCCCGCACGACGTCGCGCCCGTTGCCCATCACGTCGTAGGCGAAGCCCACTCGCGGCTGGATGTTGTTCCTGTCCGCCTTTGGTGCCGTGCCGAACTCGTCCAGCACCGTGCCCGCGAAGCGTCCCGCCGCACCGGCGGCCTGCATCACCTGGAAGTTCGGGTTGCGGCTCTGGTCGAGCGGCATGCCTGACACGTAGTCGTAGCGCACGCCGGCGTTCACCGTCACCCTGGTCGTGGCACGCCAGTCGTCCTGCACGTAGCCCGAATAGAAATCGAGCGGGATGTTCGCCTGCACGGCGCCGCCGATCACCTGAACCGACTGCAGGGGGGCGTTGAGGTCGTTGGCGGTAAAGGTGAAGAAGCCGCCCAGGCCTGACTCCGTGCTGATGAACAGATGCGGCTCGTGCAGCCAGTTGGCGCCGACCTTCATGTTGTGCTCGAGACCGCCGAGACCGCGGATCGTCCAGCTCACGTCGTCGCGGAGCTGCCACTTGGTCTGTTCCGTCGCCTGGGGCGCTGAGCCGTTCGCGCCGCCCATGACGCCGTTCGGGAAGCTCAGCACGGGCTGCGTGGTGCTGCCTGGAATGTCGTTCCTGAACGTCGAGACCTGGAAAATCAGGTCGTTCAGCTTCGTCCCGGCGAACAGCCAGCTGTCGTTGGCGTTGAACGAGTGGAATGTGTTGGTGCTCGTCGTCCACGTGGAATGCGCGGCGCGAGGTCCCGCTCCGCTGGGCGACGAGTTGCCGTCGTACCCGTAACGAACCGCGAGGTAGTGGCCGGCGCGAAGATCCGCCGTCACCTTCCCCGTGAACAGGTTCTCGCGCACGGGGATCGGGAACACGCCGTCCTCCGTCGGGAAGAGGCCGGACGTGTTGACGGTCTGCCGCGTATCCTGCTGCGTCCGCTCGAAGGCGCCGAAGTAGAACACCTTGTTGAGCGCGATCGGTCCGCCCACGCTGCCGCCGTACTGATACCGGCGGTACTCCTGCTTCGGCAGGCGGCTCAACGTCTCCGTTTCCGTCTTGGAGTTCAACGCGGTGTCACGGAACAGCGTGAACGCGCTGCCGCGCATGTCGTTGGTGCCGCTCTTGGTCACGACGTTGAGCACGGCGGCGCCGCGGCCGTACTGCGCGTCGAAGCGCTGGGTCATCACGTTGAACTGCTGGATGCCCTCGAGCGGATACATCTGCGCGAGTCCGCCGATCGTGTCGTCGTTGTTGTCGCCGCCGTCCACGATGTAATCGACGTTGCGTCCGTTGCCGCCGCTGATCTGTGGCGAGTACTGAGTCGCCTTCGTCGGATCCGAGTGGAAGCCGAGGCCGACGCCAGGGACGGTCGCGGCCAGGTTCGCGAACTGCCGGCCGTTGAGCGGAAGGCGCTCGATGCGCGTCAGGTCGACCACCTGCCCGACCGACGATGACGTCGTCGGAATGAGCGGGGTCTCGCCCACGACGGTGACCGTCTCGGCCACCTGCGCCAGGCGGAGCATCATGTTCAGCACCGTCGTCTCCGAGACGTCGACGATGATGTCCTTGCGTTCGAGGCGCGTGAACCCGGGCAGCTCCGCGACGACGTCGTAGGTGCCGACCGGCATCGCGTTCAGGTGATAGAGACCCTCGCTGTCGCTGACGTCGATCCGGACGAGGCCCGTCGCCGGGTTCGTGGCGGTGATGGTCGCGCCGGGGACGGCAATCTCCTGGGGATCGAGCACGCGGCCGGTGATCGTCCCGGTCGTCTGCTGAGCAAATGTGGGGTCGGCTGCGAGCGTCACCGCGACAGCGGCGAGCAGCCGGACAAGCGTCTTCATCAGATCCTCCGGGGGGCCGACGCAGCGTCTGATGAACGCCGCGGGAATCCCGTGCCCCTGTTGTTTATCGGCTGCGCTGAAGTGGCCGTCAGTCGCCGTCAGTCGTCACGTTGACGCTGCTGCGCGCTGCCTGCGCACTTTTTCCACCTCTCGTCACACCTGAGGCTAAGATACGCGCGCGCAACCGCTCGGAGCGGGGAGTAGGACGGCCACCTACATGTTGATGGCAGAAATCTACGTCGTCGGGGTACTGGTGGGTCTGGTTGCCACCCAGGGGGGAGTCGCAACCCGCCTCGGCCTCGCGCTGCTCTGGCCGCTCGGCCCGCTGGCCTTGATCATAACGGTCGCGGGGCTTCTTGTCGTGGCCGCGATTGCCTTTCCCTGGTTTGGAGTGATTGCTGCGGCGGGAATCGCCGCCGCGTGGTGGAGCCTCCGCTAGTCGTTGGTCTCCGTGTAATGCTGCAGCAGGAAGTGCTGCGCGTTGAACGGACCAGCCGGCGACTGCGGCCTCGAGTAGCGGCCGGTTGAGTCGAGCACCATCGCGCGCTCGGTGTCCTGCAGGTAGGCGTGGAGCACGACGTCGCGGAGGTGCTCGACGATCTCGATGTCGCGGATCGGCGTGAGCGTCTCGACGCGGCGGTCGAGATTGCGTTCCATCAGGTCGGCGCTGCCGATGTACATCTCCTCGTGGCCGCCGTTGTTGAACCAGAAGAGCCGCGAGTGCTCGAGGAAGCGCCCGACGATCGACCGCACCTGGATGTTCTCGCTGACGCCCGGGATGCCGGGGCGCAGGCTGCAGATGCCGCGCACGAGCAGGTCCATCTGGACGCCGGCCTGCGACGCGCGGTAGAGGACGCGGATCATCTGGTCGTCGGTGATGGCGTTGACCTTCATGATGATCCGCGCCGGCTGCCCCGCCTTCGCGTGCTCCGTTTCACGGTTGATCAGCTCGCACAGCCGCGTGCGCAGCTGCACGGGGGCCACGAGCATCGAGCGGTAGTCCTTCTGGTTCGAATAGCCCGTCAGGTAGTTGAAGACATCGGAGACGTCGCTGACGATGTCGGGATCGGCGGTGAAGTACCCGAGGTCCGTGTAGACCTTCGCCGTCTCCGGGTTGTAGTTGCCGGTGCTCGTGTGCGCGTAGCGCTGGATGCCGTCGCCTTCCTGCCGCACGACGAGGCAGAGCTTCGCGTGCGTCTTCAGGTCCGCGAAGCCGTAGACGACGTGGATGCCGTGCGACTCCAGCCGCTTCGCCCAGAGGATGTTGTTGCGCTCGTCGAAGCGCGCCTTCAGCTCCACCAGGACCGCGACCTGCTTGCCCGCTTCGGCCGCCTGGATCAGGAGGTCGATCAGCGGCAAGTTCGCGCCGATGCGATACAGCGTCATCTTGATCGCGGCGACGTGCGGGTCCTTGACGGCGGCGCGGAGGAAGGCCTCCACCGATCCGAACGACTGATACGGATGGTGCACCAGCACGTCCTGGTAGCGCAGCTGATCGAACAGCACCTCCGGGTCTTCGTCGAGACGCCAGAGCGCGCGCGGCGAGAACGGCGGGTACTTCAGCTCGGGGCGGTGGATGGTCGTGAGCTGCATCCAGTCGCCGAACCCGAGGCGGTACGCCGTCCGCATGATGCCGTCTTCGCCGACCTCGAAGTTCTCGGCGAGGATGTTCAGCACGCGCGCCGGCATCGCCGCGTCGACCTGCAGCAGCGAGATGGCGCCGTGGCGGAGCTGCTTCAGGCTGCGGTCCACCGTCTCGAGCAGGTCGTCGGCTTCGTCCTGCTCGATCTCGAGGTCGGCGTCGCGGATGACACGGAACAAGTGCGCGCTCTTCACCTGCGTCCCGGGGAAGAGCTCCTGCATGTTCGCGTGGATCACGTCCTCGACGAAGACGAACGTCTGCCCCGTGCCGCCCGCGATGTTCTCGGGAAGCTGCACGAAGCGCGGCAGCACGTCCGGCACCTTGACGCGCGCGAACTTCGTGCGGTTGCCGTGGCGCACCACCACCGCGAAGTTCTTGCTCAGATTCGAAATCAGCGGGAACGGATGCCCGGGGTCGAACGCCAGCGGCGTGAGCACCGGGTAGATCTCGCGGGTGAAGTGCGCGGCCAGGAACTCGCGCACCTGCGGCGTCCACGCGTCGGGTTCGAGCAGCGTGATGTGTTCCGCCGCGAGCAGCCCGCGCAGCTCGTTCCAGCACGCGGCCTGGTCGTCGATCTGCTTGCGCGCGCGCGTGCGCATCGCGTAGAGCTGCTGCTCGGTGTTGTAGCCGTCGGGCGCGACGTCCTCGATCCCCTCGCGCAGCTTCTTCAGCGTCGTCGCCACGCGAATCATGAAGAACTCGTCGAGGTTGGTGCCGACGATCGACAGGAACTTCACGCGCTCGAGCAGCGGGTGCGACGGGTCGGTCGCCTGCGCGAGCACGCGCTCGTCGAACTCGAGCCAGCTGAGCTCGCGGTTGATGTACAGCGCCGGATTCTTGAGATCGCTCGGGTCTATCTGCCTGTCGGCGGCGCGAGGCGGGATGACGCGGAGAACAGGCTTGACGCGCGTCGTCGCCCGTGTTCGCCGCTCGTTGCGCTGCCGCCGCTCGGCGGCAGCTACTGCGTCCGCTGGGGAGTCCATATCAACCCGGTGGGAAAATGAAAATGAGGCCGCGAATCATACCAGACTCATGTAACACGGTTGAGTTTCGCAGTTTTCCATCAGTCCCCCTCAAAACTCTGCAGGACGGATGCCGCTTTTTCGTGGCGATTTAGCCGCAGTTTTCGCCCTGATGGCGAATGGCCGTGCCTTTTTCCGGGCAACTCATGTCGTACGATTCGAACAATGCAGACGATTACGGCCGCAAGGCTGAAACCGGGCGCGACGGTCGATGACCTCGGCCGCGGTTTTGGCAAGCGCCCGCTGTCCGGCGGGCGTTGCAGGTTCGGCGTTGGCGGCCGCGCCGGCCAGCATCGGGCTGAGGATGCCCGAGGCGGCAAGCGGTATGCCGACGACATTATAGACGAAGGCCCAGAGCAGGTTCTCCTTAATCTTTCGAACGGTCGCCTTTCCCAGTTCGATGGCTGTCACAACTTCGCGTAAGTTGTTCTTGATCAAAATAATACCCCCTGTCTCTTTTGCCACATCTGTCCCACTCCCGATCGCTATGCCAACATCCGCCTTAGCCAAAGCCGGAGCATCATTGATCCCGTCACCAACCATGGCGACAATCCTCCCTGCCTTCTGGAGTTTTTCCACAATCTCCTCCTTCTGCTCAGGTCGAACATTCGCAATCACATCATCAATGCCCAGTTTCTGAGCGATTGCTCTGGCAGTCTTTTCCTGATCGCCGGTCAGCATTATCACCTTCAATCCCTTCTGCTTCAAACGAGCCACCGTCGCTTGAGCATCCTGCTTAACCGTGTCGGCGAGGGCCAGCAATGCCACGGGTTTCCTGTCCAATGCGAGAGGCGTCACCGTTTTCCCCTGTGACTGCAGTCTATTCCAAGCCTCCATGTACAAGGTGTCCAACGCGACCGAGAATTTAGTCATCAAAGGATCGCCTAGCAAGACTTCACGACCGTCCACCTCTGCCCGAACGCCAAGTCCTGGTAGTGCTTCAAAGTTGGACGCCTCGGGGACAGTCACTCCCGCTTTCCTGGCAGCTTCAACAATCGCCTTCCCCAGTGGATGCTCGCTTCCACTTTCGGCTCCGGCTGCATAGTATAGTATTGATTTCTCAGCAGCTTTTCCTATCGGGACGACATCTGTCACGGAGGGTTGACCCTTTGTCAACGTCCCTGTCTTGTCGAATATGATCGTGTCGATTTTCTGCAGCTTCTCCAGCACGTCGCCTCCCTTGATCAGAATACCATTCTCCGCCCCCTTCGAAGTTCCGACGAGTAGGGCTGCAGGTGTTGCGAGTCCGAGAGCACATGGACAGGCGATGATTACTACTGAGACGAACGCTAGCAACGAGAATGATAGCCCTATCTTACCCATGAAGTACCAAAGTAGAGCAGAGGCTGTAGCAATGGTGATGACTGCGGGGACGAAGTAGGCAGCGATCTTGTCTGCCAATTTTTGAAGGGAAGCCTTTCCCATCTGCGCCTCCTCCACGAGTTTTACAATCTGCGCAAGGACGGTGTCCTGTCCGACTTTGGAAGCCCGAACCTTCAGTACACCAGTTGTGTTGACAGTCGCCCCAATCACTTCATCTCCAGACTTCTTATCCCTTGGCATACTCTCCCCAGTTATCATAGACTCATCGACGGCAGAACCACCTTCCACAACCATTCCATCCACCGGAATCCTCTCCCCAGGTCGGACGACGAGAATATCTCCGGGCTGAACCTGCTCGACCGGCACCTCAACCTCTTTTCCATTCCTGAGAACTTTCGCCATTTGGGGCTGGAGACTGACTAGTTTCCTCACAGCCTCCGAGGCCTTCCTCTTCGTAAAGTCATCCAGAAGATTGCCCGTCTGTATCAGAGTAATAATCACAGACGCAGTTTCGTAATACGGAGTCTGAGAAAGACTCC
>Ga0137418_10000170_pt1 | contig 50714 bp, 42 predicted proteins | sample CZODoug3_1_2_16f_FD_122242 | JGI IMG/M metagenome (GOLD analysis project Ga0137418, IMG submission 122242) | Vadose zone soil fungal communities from Angelo Coast Range Reserve, California, USA - CZODoug3_1_2_16fungal (Hybrid Assembly) | ecosystem: Environmental > Terrestrial > Soil > Vadose...
AGTCCCGCTCAGGGACTCCGTCGCTGAACACACGCACGGTTTCATCCCCCAGGTTCAAAAACTGAAGCAGCGCTGAATGTTGGGGTGACATTGGGTCATCTCACGGCGCGCGTGTGTACCCAGGAGTAGTATGCCATTTGCAGCATTGGGCCTAGCGCCCGAACTCGTTCGCGCGGTCGCCGATGAAGGCTACGCGCACCCAACCCCCATCCAGACGGAAGCGATTCCGCTGGCTCTCGCGGGCCGCGATCTCATCGGCTCCGCCCAAACCGGCACCGGCAAGACGGCCGCATTCGTGCTGCCGATCCTGCAGCGGTTGTCCGCCGGGAAGCGCGGCGTACTGCGCGCGCTGATTCTCGTGCCCACGCGCGAGCTGGCCGAGCAGGTCGCCACCAGCATCAAGGCCTACGGGCGTCACACCCATCTCAAGGGCGCCGCGGTCTACGGTGGCGTCGGCATGGAGCCGCAGACGCGCGCGCTCAAGCACGGCGTCGACATCGTCGTCGCGACCCCGGGCCGGTTGCTCGACCACATGGAGCGCGGCCACGCGAACTTCTCACAGCTCGAAGTGCTTGTGCTGGACGAAGCCGATCGCATGCTCGACATGGGATTTGCGCCCGACGTCAAGCGCATTCTGAGCACGCTGCCCGAAGAGCGGCAGACGATGCTCTTTTCCGCGACGATCTCGCCCGAGGTCGACGCGCTCGCGCGTCGTGCCTTGAACGGCCATGCGTCGGTCGAAATCGGCCGGCGCGCGCAGACCGCTGAGGGTATCGAGCACGTCATCGTCGCGGTCGACAAGCTGCAGAAGAAGGGCGCGCTCGCCTCGATCCTGAAAGCGAAGCCCGCCGGCCAGACGCTGATTTTCACGCGCACCAAGTACGGGGCGGATAAGCTCGTCACGTTCCTCAAGCGCGAAGGCATCGCCGCCAACGCGCTGCATGGCGACAAAGCGCAGAGCCACCGCACGCGTACGCTCGACCAGTTCCGCTCGGGTGCGGCCGAGAATCTCGTCGCGACGGACATCGCCGCGCGCGGCATCGACGTCGAAGGCATTCGCATGGTGGTGAACTACGACGTCCCGCAGGATGCCGAGGTCTACGTCCATCGAGTGGGCCGGACGGCCCGCGCCGGTGCGCAGGGCCTGGCCCTGACGCTCATCTCGCCCGACGAATGGCTGCTGATGGCCGACGTCGAGAAGCTCATCGGCCAGCGGTTCCCGCGCGAGGTGATTCCGGGGTTCGAGCCGTCGGTACCGCCGCTGCAGCCCCGGACCCCGGAAGAGGAAGCGGCCCGACCGGAGCGCTCGATGCGCCCGCGCCGGGGCGGCAAGAAGCGCCGCTAGTCTTTCGTCTTCAGCGTCCGGATGAAGTTCGCGACGGGCGTCGCCGCCAGCGTCAGGAGCCGGATGCTGCCGCGCGACGCCAGCTCGACCGACACCCGCGCGATGGTCTCGTTGTCGGGGCACTCCACGACGCTGACGAAGTCATAGGGGCCGAGCACGGCGTACTGCGACGTGACCTTGGCCCCGTACTTCTCGATCTCCTTGTTCACTTCCTGCAACCGCTTCGGATTGCTCTTGAGCGCCTTGGCGCCCTCGTCCGTCAGATTCGACAACAGGATGTAGGTGGGCATGGGGTGGGCACCTCAGCTCCGTTTCTCGATGGGGACATAATCCCGCTTGTCCGGCCCGGTATAGATCTGCCGCGGCCGGGCGATCTTCTGTTCCTTGTCGAGGAGCATCTCCTGCCAATTCGCCAGCCAACCGGGCGTCCGCCCGATCGCGAACAGCACCGGGAAGATATCGATCGGGAATTTCATCGCCTCGTAGATGATCCCCGAATAGAAATCGACGTTGGGGTAGAGCCTGCGCGTGACGAAGTACTCTTCCTGCAGCGCGATGCGCTCGAGCTCCAGCGCGATGTCGATGAGCGGGTTCTTGCCCGTGACGTCGAACACCTGCTCGGCGATCTGTTTGATGATCTTGGCGCGGGGGTCGAAGTTCTTGTAGACGCGGTGTCCAAAGCCCATCAATCGCACGTCGCCCTTTTTCACCCGCTGGATGTACGCCGGGATCGCGTCGATCGAGCCGATCTCGCGCAGCATGTGGAGGACTTCTTCGTTGGCGCCGCCGTGCAGCGGCCCGTACAGCGCGGCGGCCGCCGCGGCCATGCACGAATAGGGATCGGGGTGCGACGACCCGACGCTGCGCATCGCGCTCGTCGAGCAGTTCTGCTCGTGGTCGGCGTGCAGGATGAACAACACGTCCAGCGCGCGCTCGAGCACCGGATGGGGGCTGTATTTCACCTCGGTCGTCTTGAACATCATGTTCAAGAAGTTGCCGGTGTAGCTCAGGTCGTTGTCGGGATAGGCGTACGGCATGCCGACGGAGTGGCGATGCGCGAACGCCGCGAGCGTCGGCGTCTTCGCGATCAGCCGGAAGATCTGATTGTCGCGCGATTGCGCGTCGAAGATCTTCTTGGCCTCCGGATAGAACGTCGACAGCGCCGCCACCGCGCTGACGAACATCCCCATCGGATGCGCGTCGTGGTGGAAGCCGTCGATGAACTTCTTGATGTTTTCGTGGATGATCGTGTGGTGCGTGACCTGGTACACCCAGGTGTCGAGCTCGGCGGCGGCCGGCAGCTCGCCGTGCAGCAGCAGGTACGCCGTTTCGAGGAAGGTGCTCTTCTCGGCCAGCTGCTCGATGGGATAGCCCCGATAGCGCAGGATGCCCTTGTCGCCGTCGATGAAGCTGATGGCGCTGCGGCACGCCGCCGTGTTCATGAAGGCGGGGTCGTAGCTCATCAGGCCGAAATCGTCGTTGCCGGCCTTGATCTGGCGCAAATCGGCGGCGCGGACGGTGCCGTCCTGAATCGGCAGCTCGTACGTCTTGCCGGTTCGGTTGTCGACGACGGTGAGGGTGTCCTTCGGCACTCCCAAGTCCTGGCTGCGGGAGGCGAAAAGATAACTTATCTTGGCGCATCATGAGCACGCCCGCGAAACCGTCTCGGCCGAGTCTCTATCCCACGCGCTCCAGTGCCGGCTCGCTGCTGGGCCAGCAGTTGGCGTCCCGCGGCTATCAGTCGTGCGTCCTGCTCGGGATCACGCCGGAGGGCGTCGAGATCGCGGCCCATGCCGCCAAGGCGATGGGCGCGCAGTTCGACGTGATCGTCGCGTCCTTCATCAAGCTGGGCGCCAACCTCGCGCCGATCGGGGCGATGGCCGAATCGGCGCCCGCGGAGATGGATCCCGACTTCCAGCCGGGGATGAATCTGCTCGAGAAGCTCCAGGCCGCGATCGACGAGTCGCGCGCCCGCGTGAAGCAGGACCTCGTGCTGTACCGCACGCAGCGCCCCGTGAAAAAACTGGACGGGCGCACGGTGGTCATCGTGGACGGGCAGATCGTGTATCCGTGGAAGGCGCTCGCCGCCGCGAAAGCGGCGGAGGGACTCGGCGCGCGGCAGGTCGTGATCGCGACGCCGGTGGCCGCCCAACCCGCGGCCGATCGCATCCGGGCGCGTCAGTATCAGCTGGTCTGTCCCAGCGTCGTGATGGAAGCTGAAGGGCACCCGGCGCCATATGGTGATGCCGGTGCGGATGCCCCCGAAAGATTGAAGAGTATCATGATCGCCCACCAGGCTGCGTAGGCGTCACTCCGGCAGTTCGACGATATTCCTTTCCAACCAGCGGTGCTCGCCCGCCAAGATCTCTTGGGCCAGCTTGTAGGTCGGTACGTCCTCATTCCGTCGTAACCCGTTGAACTTCGACCGCACGCGGCGCCGCGCCTGACGGCAGAACACGTCGGCCAGATGCACCGCGCGCGCCCCGGTTGCCCGGTCGCGCTCGTAGAGGCGCTGCGCGCGTGAGCAGGTAGCGGCCATCGCGAACAGCTCAGCCGCGACGTCCACCAGCCGGAACAGCACCGACTGGCGCAGCTCGAGCTTCGGCCCGAAGCGAATCATCGAGTGGAATACGCCGCGCGCGAGGCGCCGGCAGCTGTGCTCGACAAAGCGGACGTGCTTCGCCAGCCGCCCAAACTCGGCGAAGCGCGGCCACAGATTCCAGCCCAGCCAGCGCGACGGATACCACCAGCCGTAGAACCCCGCGGAGCGGACCAGGCCCGCCAGCCGCTCGCGGGGGGTCTTCCCCGGCAGCACCACGTCGCCCGCGATCTGGAGATGCTTGTCCACCGCTTCGCGCGCGATGAACAGGTGCATGATTTCCGACGAGCCTTCGAAGATCAGATTGATGCGGAAGTCGCGCATGATGCGCTCGACCGGCACCGGCTGCTCGCCGCGCGCACGCAGCGAGTCGGCCGTCTCGTAGCCGCGGCCGCCGCGGATCTGGAGCGTGTCGTCGATGATCTGCCAGCCGGCCTCGGAGTTGTACAGCTTGGCGATCGCCGCCTCGAGCCGGATGTCGGCGCCGCCGCGCTCGGCCAGCGCACCGCACAGCTCGGCCACGGCTTCCATTGCCAGGGTGTTCGCGGCCATCGAGCCGATTTTCTGCGCGATCGCGTCGTGCTGCCCGATCGGCCGGCCCCACTGCACCCGCTCGGCCGCCCAGCGGCGGGAAATCTCGAGGCAGCGCTTGCCGGCGGCGACCGCGGAAATCGGCAGCGTCAACCGGCCGGTGTTCAGCGTGATGAGCGCGAGCTTCAGTCCATTGCCCTCGCCCCACAGCACGTTCTCCTTCGGCACGCGTACGTTGGTGAAGCGGATCACGCCGTTGTAGAGCGCCTTCAGGCCCATGAAGTGGCAGCGGTGCACGACTTCGACACCCGGCCAGTCCATCTCGACGATGAACGCGGTGATCTGCTTCTTCTCTTTGCCGTTGATCATCTTGGACGGCGTCCGCGCCATCACGACGAGCAGCTCCGCCTTGGTGCCGTTCGTGCACCACAGCTTCTCGCCGTTCAGGATCCAGACGTCGTCGTCGAGGATCGCGTTCGTTTCCATCGCCGCGGGATCGGACCCGACGCTCTCTTCGGTGAGCGCAAAGGCGGAGATCGCGCCTGCGGCGAGACGTGGGAAGTATTTTTTCTTCTGCGCCTCGGTGCCGAACAGCTTGAGCGGCTGGGGCACGCCGATGGACTGGTGCGCCGAGAGCAACGCGGTCAGCGAGCCGTCCACCGAGGAGACGAGCTCGATCGCTTTCATGTACGAGAGCTGCGACAGACCGAGCCCGCCGTATTCGCGCGGAATCTTGATGCCGAACGCGCCCAACTGTCTCAGGCCGTCGATGACGGTTTCGGGAATCTCCCCTTCGCGATCGATGCGGTCGGAGTCGACCGCTTCGCGCAGGAACCGCTCGAGCTTGTCGAGAAACGGCTTGGCGCGGGCGACTTCGTCAGGATCCTGTTCGGGGTAGGGATGGATGAGATCCATCCGCAGGTTGCCGAGGAAGAGCTCGCGCACGAAACTGGGCGCCGCCCACTCGTGCTCGCGTGCGGCTTCGGCGACTTCGCGCGCTTCTTCAGCGCTGACTTTCCGCTTCTGGGGTTCGGCGAGAGTAGCCATGCTGACTTAATGTAATATCTTCCACGCGTTCAGCCCGCCGTCAGCCTTTTTGAGGGAGATCTCCATGTCGCGCATAGCGTTCGTCGCCCTGGCGCTGGGGCTTACTGCAGCATTCCCGGCACCGGCTCAGCGTCCCACGCGTGCCCGAGCCCGTCCGGCACGCGCTGCGCAGGCTCAGCCGATCACCATTCCCTATCAGCGGTTCGTTCTCAAGAACGGTCTCACCGTGCTGGTGCACGAGGACCACAAGGCGCCCATCGTCGCCGTGAACATCTGGTATCACGTCGGCTCGAAGAACGAGCGGCCCGGCCGCACCGGTTTCGCCCACCTGTTCGAGCATCTGATGTTCAACGGCAGCGAGCACTTCAACGACGACTATTTCCAGCCGTTCGAGCGCATCGGCGCGACCGACCAGAACGGCACGACCAACGAAGACCGCACGAATTATTTCGAGAACGTCCCGACCAATGCCCTCGATGTGGCGCTGTGGATGGAGTCGGACCGCATGGGGCATCTGCTCGGCGTCATCGACACGGCCAAGGTGAACGAGCAGCGTGGCGTGGTGCAGAACGAGAAACGTCAGGGCGAGAATGAGCCGTACGGGAAAGTCGATCTGTTGATGACCGAGGGGACGTACCCCGCCGGCCATCCATACTCCTGGACGGTGATCGGATCGATGGAAGACCTCAACGCCGCGTCGGTCGACGACGTGAAGCAATGGTTCCGGACGTATTACGGGCCGAACAACGCCGTCATTGTTCTGGCCGGCGACATCACCCCGGCAGCCGCGCGTCAGAAGGTCGAGCAATACTTCGGCGACATTCCGGCGACGCCGCCGATCGCGAAACAGGACGTGTGGATCGCCCGGCGCACCGGGTCGCACCGTCAGGTGATGCAGGACCGCGTCCCGCAGGCCCGGATCTACAAGGAATGGAACGTGCCGCAGTTCGGGTCCGCGGACGCCGAATATCTCGACATGGTGACCGACGTGCTGGCGCAGGGGAAGACGTCGCGGCTCTACAAGCGGCTCGTGTACGACGAGCAGATCGCCACCGACGTCATCGCCTACGCCGATCTGCGCGAGATCGGCGGGCAGCTCGTCATTCGCGCGACCGCCAAGCCGGGTGGCGATCTCGCCCGCGTGGAGCGCGCGATCGACGAAGAGCTGGCGCGGTTCGTTCAGTCCGGCCCGACGGCCAGCGAGCTGCGCCGCATCAAGACGCAGTATCGGGCCAGCTTCATCCGCGGCGTCGAGCGGATTGGGGGCTTTGGCGGGAAGTCCGACGTGCTCGCCCACTACGAAGTATTCACGGGGAATGCCGACAATTACCTGGTGACCGAGCGGCGTGTGGCGGCGGCGACCGCTGCCGATCTGCGGTCTGCGGCGGCGCGCTATCTGACCGACGGCCAGTACGTCCTCGAGGTCCATCCGTATCCGGAGTTCGGCACCACGGCCAGCGGAGCGGACCGCTCGAAGGTCCCCGACGCGGGCACGCCGCCCGACGCACGCTTCCCCGCGGTCGCGCGCGCGACGCTGCCGAACGGCCTCAAGATCGTGCTGGCGGAGCGCCACTCCATTCCGCAGGTCAATCTCACGCTGCTCATCGATGCGGGATACGCAGCCGATCAGTTCGCGGCTCCCGGCACGGCGAGCCTGGCGCTCGACATGCTCGACGAGGGGACGACGCGACGGACGGCGCTTCAGATCAGCGATACCCTGTCGCAACTCGGCGCATCGCTGGGCACCGGCTCGCGGCTCGACGTGTCGCAAGTCGCGTTATCGACGATCAAGGAGAATCTCGATCCGGCGTTGGACATCTTCGCCGACGTCCTGCTCAATCCGTCGTTCCCGCAGGCCGACTTCCAGCGGCTGCAGCGCCAGCGGCTGGCGCGCATTCAGCGGGAGAAGGTGCAGCCGGTGCAGATGGCGCTGCGCGTCTTCCCGCAGCTGCTCTACGGAACGAATCACGCGTACGGCAATCCGCTCACGGGATCGGGCACGGAAGAATCCGTGTCGCGCATGACGCGCGACGACCTGGTGCGCTTCCACCGCACCTGGTTCAAGCCCAATCACGCGACGCTGGTGATCGTGGGCGACGTGTCGCTGGCGGAGATTCAGCCGAGGCTGGCACGCCTGTTCAGCCGCTGGCAGTCGGGCGATGTGCCGCAGAAGAACGTCGGCACCGTCGCCGATCAGGCGAAGCCGCTCGTCTATATCCTCGACCGGCCCGGCGCCGAGCAGTCGGTAATTCTGGCGGCCGACCTCGCCGCGCCAAAGGCCAATCCGCACGAGTATGCCGTCGAGGCGATGACGTCGCTGCTCGGCGGGCAGTTCACCTCGCGCATCAACATGAACCTGCGCGAAGCGAAGCACTGGTCGTATGGGGCATTCACGTTCGTGTGGGATGCGCGCGGCCAGCGGCCGTTCATCGCCTATGCGCCGGTGCAGACCGACAAGACCAAGGAGTCGATGATCGAGGTCGATCGCGAGCTGCGCGGGATTCTGGGTCCCAAGCCCGTCACCGCCGACGAGCTGGCGAAGGCGCAGGCGAACCTGACGCTCACGTTGCCCGGCAACTGGGAAACGATGGGCGCCGTGCAGGGATCGCTCGAAGACATGGTGACCTATGGGCTCGATGACCGGTACTTCGACACGTATGCACAGCGCGTGCGGAGCCTGACGCTGCAGGATGCGACCACCGCGGCGCAGGAGGCGATTCGGCCCGATCACCTCGTGTGGGTGGTCGTGGGTGACCGTGCGAAGATCGAGGCCGGCATTCGCGAGCTGAATTTCGGCGAGATCAGGTTCCTGGACGCGGACGGAAAGCCGCTCGCATCGCGCTAACGCGCAGGTAGTCGCTTACACGGGACGGGAGTAACTTCTCCCGTCCCGTTTCCCTTTGGAGAATTCGTGCGCACGCTCAGAATCGCCGCTCTGTTCCTCGCCACATCTGCGGTGCTCTCCGGTCAGACACCGCCGCAGCAGGTGCTCATCAAAGCCGGCCGACTCGTCGACGGCCGTTCGCAACAGGTGCAGGCCAACGTCGGCATTCTGATCGAGGGTGAGCGCATCAAGGCCGTCGGCCCGCTCGCGCAGGTGCAGGGACAGGCGCCGAATGCGCGCGTCATCGACCTCAGCCAGATGACGGTGTTGCCGGGGATGATCGACGCGCATACGCACCTGCTGCTGCAGGGGGACGTCACGTCGCAGGAATACGAGGACCAGCTGCTCAAGCAGTCGATCCCGTATCGCGCGATTCTCGCCGCCCGCAACGCGCGCCTGTCGCTGGAGCACGGCTTTACCGCGATCCGCGACGTGGAGACGGAAGGGGCGATGTACGCCGACGTGGATGTGAAGTTGGCCGTGAACCGCGGCGAGGTTCCCGGCCCGCGCATCTTCGCGTCGACCCGCGCCATGGCCCCGACGGGGATGTATCCGATCGGGACGCCGAATTGGGAGATCGAGCTGCCGCACGGCGTCCAGACGGTCGACGGCGTCGACAACGCGCGGCTGGCGGTGCGCGAGCAGGTGCAGCACGGCGCCGACTGGATCAAGTACTACAGCGATCGGCGCTATTACTTCACGCCCGACAGCGTCCTGCATAGCTGGGTGAATTTCACCGATGCGGAAGCCAAGGCGATCGTGGACGAGACGCACCGGCTCGGCCGCATGGTGGCGGCGCATGCGATCGGCTCCGACGGCATCGCCGCGGCGCTGCGCGCGGGCGTGAACTCGATCGAGCACGGGGACGGGCTCACCGATTCGCTGATGGACGCGATGGTGAAGAACAACGTGTACTGGGTGCCCACCGTCACCGTCGGTGTGCACGTGCTGCCGCGCGGCGGGGTCTGGCCCGCGCTCGTGAACCTCGAGCGTCGCGCCTTCGGTCGCGCGCTGCGCAAGGGCGTGAAGATCGCCATGGGCACCGACGTCGGCGGGTTCCCGTGGACGGAGATCAATCAGGCCAAGGAGTTCGAGTACTACGTGCAGTACGGCATGACGCCGATGCAGGCGATTCAGTCCGGAACTTCGGTTGCCGCCGCGCTCCTGGGGCAGGAGCAAAACCTCGGCGCGATCGCACCGGGCCTGTTCGCGGACATCATCGCGGTGGCGGGTGACCCGACCCGGGATATCACGGAGCTGCAACGCGTCAAGTTCGTTATGAAGGGCGGCACGGTTTACCTTTCTCAATAGTGAGATCGCTAGGGTTCGCGCTCTTCCTTAGTATCGGCGCCGCAGGCGCCGGCCTGGCGCAGTTGGCGCCGGCCGGCACCGGCGGCGTTGCCGCATTGGCGGCCACCCTGCGGCAGCTCGGCAGCAACAAGCGCGTCCTGATGATCGGCGCGCACCCCGATGACGAAGACACGCAGCTGCTCGTGCTGCTGGCGCGCGGCATGGGTGCGCAGGCGGCGTACCTCTCGCTCACCCGCGGCGAGGGCGGGCAGAACCTGATCGGCCCCGAGCTGGGGCCGGAGCTCGGAATCATTCGCACCGAAGAGCTGCTGGCGGCGCGTGAGTTGGACGGCGCGCGGCAGTTCTTCACGCGCGCCTACGACTTCGGCTTCTCGAAATCGGCCGAGGAAACATTCCGCTTCTGGCCGCGCGATTCGATCCTGAAAGACGTACTCGATGTCATGCGGCGTTTCCGGCCGCAAGTCGTCATCGCGGTCTTCTCCGGCACTCCAGCCGACGGCCATGGCCACCATCAGGTCTCGGCGATCCTGGCGCGGCAGGCGTTCGACCTGCTGCGCGATTCGGCGGGTGGCCCGCAGAAGTTTTACCGCTCGACCCGCGGTGATCCGACGGCCACCACGCTGTCCCTGCCCGTCGGCACCCTCGATCCCATCCTCGGTCAATCGTATTTCCAGGTCGCGATGGCCAGCCGCAGCCGCCATCGCTCCCAGGATATGGGGCAGCTACAACGGCCCGGTCCGGCGACGGCCGGGGTTGCGCTGCTTGCGACGAAGACTCCGGCGGCGGGTGAGACATCGGTCTTTGCAGGAATCGACACGACGATTCACGTGCCGGGTTACGCCCCGCTCATCGATTCGGCACTGGCGGCGCTCACACCGTGGCGCCCATCCGCCACCCTTCCGTATCTCATCCGGGCCCTGCGACTCGTCGGGATGGCTGACACGGTGCCGCGCACCTTGCTCGAGCGCGCCATCGCGATTGCGGCCGGCGTGGTCATCGATGGAACGGCAGATGACGGAATCGTCACGCCGGGCGAGCGGCTGCAGATCGAGGTCACCGTCTGGAATGCGGGCGATAGCGCCGTGCGCGTGGACAGTGTTGCCGTGGCCGCGCCCGCCGGCTGGAGCCTCGAGCGCCTGGAGCTGGGTGCTCCGACCGTGCCGCCCGGTATTTTGCTGACGCGCCGCTTCGTGTTGACGGTGGCGCGCGATGCCGAGCGCACGCAGCCGTATTTCCTGCGCCGCCCGCTGACGAATCGCGGCGGCCTGTACGACTGGTCGACAGCGCCGCCCGACGTGCGCGGGCTGCCGTTCGAGCCGCCGCCCGTCGGCGCGCGGGTGCGGCTGATAATTGGCGGCGAAGCGGTGACGCTCACTCGTGAGATCGTCTACCGCTATCGCGATCAGGCGATCGGCGAAATCCGCCGGCCGCTGTTCGTGACGCGCGACCTCGACGTCGCCATTACGCCCGAGGAGCTGCTGTGGCCAGTCGATGGAGGATCTCGCGAGCCGCGGCATTTTACGCTCACCGCCACGAACCGGGCTCGGGGCAGTGCCAAGGCGCGGGTTGCCGTGACCGTACCCTCCGGTTGGCCGCCGATCTCTGCCGAGAGTCTCGCATTCACGCGGGAGGACGAGACCAAGACCATTGGCGTGAATCTCGCGCCACCCGTGGCCGACAGCCTCAAGGCGGGCACGTACGAGCTGCGCGCCGGCAACGGCTGGCTCGAGATCATCGACTATCCGCACATTCGGCCGCGGGCGCTGAGCCGGCCTTCCGTCGCGCAGATCCGCGCGGCGCGGCTCGCGCTGCCGGCGTTGTCACACGTGGGTTACGTGCGCGGTGCTGCGGATCGCGTGCCCGAGGCGCTACTCGCCGTGGGTGTGCCGCTGGAGCTCATCGGCCCCGATTCGCTCGCCCGCGGCGACCTGTCGCGCTACGATGCGATCGTGATTGGCAGTCGCGCCTACGAGACCGAGCCGGCGCTGATCGCCAACAACGGCCGGCTGCTCGAGTATGCGAGAAACGGCGGCCTCCTCATCGTGCAGTACCAGCAGTATCCGTTTGTCGACGGTGGCTTCGCGCCATTTCCGCTGACCATTGCCCGGCCGCACGATCGCGTCACGGACGAGAACGCCCCGGTGACCGCGCTCGACCCCGCGAATCCTGTCTTTCACTATCCCAACGAGATCGGTCCGGACGACTGGCGCGGCTGGATTCAGGAGCGCGGCCTGTACTTCGCCCACACCTGGGACACGACGTATGTCGCTGTGCTCGAGACGCACGATCCGGGGTCGCCGCCGGAAGCGTTGAAGGGGGGCCTGCTGATCGCGCCGCTCGGTCGCGGGGCGTACGTGTACACCGGGCTCAGCTTCTTCCGACAGCTGCCGGCGGGCGTGCCGGGCGCGTATCGGTTGTTCATGAATCTGCTGGGATTGAAGCGGCGCAATGTTCCTTAAGACCGTGTGGCGTGCGGTTGCGTTTCTTCTTCTCCTCACCGCCTGCTCCACGGATTCCCGTACTCCATTAGTCGTCTACAGTCCCCACGGCCGCGATCTGCTCACGCTGTTCGAGCACCGCTTCGAAGCGCTGCATCCGGACGTCGACGTGCGCTGGCTCGACATGGGCTCGCAGGACGTCTACGATCGCGTGCGCTCCGAGCGGGCGAATCCTCAGGCCGACGTGTGGTTCGGCGGTCCGTCGCTGATTCTCGCGCAGGCCGCCGGCGACTCGCTGCTCGACTGTTACCGGCCGTCGTGGGCGGGCGCGATTGCGGCGCGGGGCCGCGGCCCCGGTGACTGTTACTTCGCCGCCTACGAAACGCCCGCCGTCTTTCTCTATGCGGAGAAAGTGGTCAAGCCCGAGGAGGCCCCGCAGGATTGGGACGACCTCCTGAATCCAAAATGGAAAGGCAAGCTGATCATTCGCGATCCGCTCGCGAGCGGCACGATGCGGGCGGTGTTCGGATTGATCATGCTGCGCGAGCAGAAGCAGCCCGGCGATACCGCCTCCGGCTTTGCCTGGCTGCGCCGGCTCGACGGGCAGACGAAGGAATACGTGCAGAATCCGGCGCTGATCAGTGAGAAAATCGCGCGTCAGGAAGCGCTGGTGACCGTCTGGGATCTGCCCGACGTGTTGATCAGCCGCCGCCGCGGCATGCCGGTCGGCTACGTCTTTCCGAGGAGCGGCACGGTCGCGATCGAGGACGGGATTGCCGTGGTGCGCGGCGCCAAGCATGCGGCAGCGGCTCGCGCCTACGTCGACTTCGTGGGCAGCGTCGAGATGCAGCTCGCGGCGGCGCGCGAAGTCTATCGGCTGCCGGCGCGGCTCGACCTCCCCGTCGATTCGCTCCCGGAGTGGGTGCGTGACGTGCGCCGGCGCATGGTTGTCACCGATGTCGATTGGAATCTCCTGGCCGAGCACGGGCCCGAGTGGATGCGCTGGTGGGATCAGCACGTGCGCGGCACGGGAGGCAGGCGTTGACCGCGTTCCTCCAAATCCAGGCGATCGAAAAACGCTGGCGCAGTGACGTGACGGTCGGGCCGATCACGCTCGACATCGCGCGCGGCGAAATCCTGGCGTTGCTGGGACCGTCCGGCAGTGGCAAGACGACGATGCTCCGCCTGTTGGCCGGTTTCGAAACGGCCGACGGCGGACGGATCACGGTCGCGAACGAGGATGTGACCGCCGTGCCGCCCGCCCGGCGCCGCTTCGGAATGGTGTTTCAGCACTATGCGCTGTTTCCGCATCTCGACGTTGGGCAGAACGTCGAATTTGGGTTGGCAGGGAGCGGCGGGCCGGGAGCGGTCAACGCCAAGGTCGCGGCGGCCCTGGGACTTGTTGACCTGGCCGGCTACGAGCGACGCAAAGTACACGAGCTGTCCGGCGGCCAGCAGCAACGCGTCGCGCTGGCGCGCGCGCTCGCCCCCGAGCCGCGCGTGCTGCTGCTCGACGAGCCGCTCTCGAACCTCGATCCGGCGCTGCGCGAACGCACGCGCCGCGAGCTGCGCCAAATGATCAAGCGAGTCGGGGAGGGGATTACGACGGTCTTCGTCACCCATGAACAAGAAGAGGCGTTCGACCTTGGCGACCGCATTGCGGTGCTCAACAACGGGCGGCTCGAGCAGACCGGCACGCCGGAAGAGCTGTACGAGCGTCCGCAGAACCTGTTCGTGGCGACGTTCGTCGGGCGCGCCAACGTGTTTCGCGGCGGCGCGGCGCGGGCCCTGGGTGCGCGGGAGAGTGCCGTCGTCGTGGTGCGCCCCGAGCGTTTGCGATTTGCCGGGGCCGGGCTCCCGGGCGTGGTGCGCGAACGGCGCTATACCGGCGCCGCCGCGTTCTTCCTCATCGAAGGAGACGATCACGACCGCTTCGAGGTCCTGGCGGAGCCCGACGCTGCCCAGGTCGGCGAGCGCGTGTACGTCGAAGCCACGCGGGTGATCACGTTGTGATCCGGAATCTGCGAAGAGCGGACCTCGTCGCTGCCGGCCTGGCGCTGCTGCTTGCCTGGCTGGTGATCTACCCGATTCTGATCGTGGCGGGCGACGCCGCGGACGCGACCGCGGTGCGCGCCTTTCTCACGCGGCCGGGCGAGTGGGCGGCGCTCTGGGCCAGCATCTGGATTTCGCTCGTCAGTGTCGTCCTCGCCGCCGCGATCGGCATCCCGCTCGCGTTCCTGTTCGAGTGGTTCGACTTCCCGGGACGCAAGACGCTGGGGGCCCTCATCGCCCTGCCCGTCGTCCTGCCGCCGCTCGTCGGAGTGATCGCGTTCCTCTTTCTGTATGGGGAGTCGGGATTCATCGCCCGCGCCATACAGGCGGCGCTGCATCTCGAGCAGGCCCCCTGGCGGCTGCAGGGGGCGGTGGCCATTCTGCTCGTCCACGCCTACTCGTTTTACGTCTACTTCTATCTTTTCACGCGCGCCGGGCTCGCGAAGCTCGACGTGTCGATGCTCGAGGCCGCGCAGGCGCTGGGTGCGGACCGCCGCGCAACCCTGTTCCGCGTGATCGTGCCGCTATTGCGCCCGTCGCTGGTGGGCGCGGCGATACTGACATTCATGACCGCGCTCGGATCGTTCAGCGCGCCGTACATCTTCGGTGGTGGCTTTCGCGTCATGACGACGCAGATCGTGGCGACGAAGCTGAACGGCGATCTGCCGCTCGCCATGGTCGAGACCGTGGCGCTGGCGGTCATCGCCGTGGCGGGATTGGCGATCCTGCGCGGCACCGAGGGTGACGACATCCTCGTGGCGCTCGGGAAGGGCATCGCGCCGCGCCCGCGGCCGATCCGGCGCGCCGGTGTGCGCAGGCTCGCCACCGTGGCGGGATGGGGTTTGGCGATTTTGCTGCTGCTGCCGCACCTGACCCTCGTGCTCGTCTCGCTCGTGCCGTACGGCGCCTGGACGACCGAAATCGTGCCTCCCGTGATCAATCTCGAGAATTACCGGCGGCTGTTCTCGGAGGCCGAGCGGCTGCGTCCCCTGCTCAATTCCCTGTGGATGGCCGCAGCGAGTACGGCCGTGGCCGTCGTCCTGGCGCTGGCGGGCGGCTGGCTCGTCGTGCGCAAGCGCGTGGCGTTGCGGCGCGTCATTGAAGGACTGCTCGCCCTGCCATGGGCGCTCCCGGGGACCGTGTTTGCGATCGCTCTGGCGATCACGTTCAGTACCCACGCGCCGCTGCAGCTGCGATTCGTCCTCGTCGGAACCTCGATCATTCTGCCCCTCGCGTATCTCGTGCGGGCGTTACCGCTCACAGGCCGCGGCATCCTCGCGTCCTATCGGCAGCTCGATCCTTCCCTCGAGGAGGCGGCGGCGAGCCTTGGCGCCGGACGCTGGCGCACGCTGGCTCGGGTGACGCTGCCGCAGCTGCGCCCGGGTCTCGCCGCGGGCGCCAGCTTGGCGTTCGTGGCGGCGCTCGGCGACATCGTGGCGTCGATCGTGCTCTACACGTATGAAACGCGTCCCGTGTCCATCGAAATCCTCTCGAGCCTGCGGCTTTCTGAAACCGGGGTCGCCGCGGCATTCGGAGTCGTCTTGATGTTGGTGAGCGCGTTGGTCCTCGGCGTCGGAGCGAGACGATGAAACGGCTGTGGGTGCTCATGGCGGTCTGCTTCGTGGACATGATGGGCCTGATGCTCGTCGCGCCGCTCATGCCGTACTATGCACTCGATCTCAAGGCGCCGGAGTGGCTGGTGGGACCGCTGATCGCGTCGTTCGCGGTGGCGCAGCTCGTTTCATCCCCCATCTGGGGCAAGTTCTCCGATCGTTCCGGGCGTCGCCCCGCGATGCTCATTGGGCTGGGTGCCTCGGCGTTTGCCTACGTCATTTTTGGTTTGGCAACGAGCCTGTGGATGCTGTTCCTGTCGCGGATCGTCCAGGGGCTTGGAGGGGGCACGACCGGCGTCGCGCAGGCGTACGTCGCCGATACGATGGAGCCCGCCGAGCGCGCCAAAGCACTCGGCTGGCTGTCCGCCGCAACGAGCGCCGGCGTGGTGATCGGACCGTTCATCGGCTCGGCGGCGTACAACTTTGGGCGCGCCGCACCGGGACTGGTCGCGGCGGTGCTCGTCCTGATCAACGTGTTCTTCGCCTGGCAGTGGCTCCCCGAATCGCGCGTCCACGCCCGCTCGCCGAGCGGTCACTTTGTCGCGTCTCCCACCCGCTCCGTGTGGCGAGCGCTCTGGGAGATCGTGCGCCAACCGACGACGCCGGCGCACCGCGTGATCTGGATCTATGTCGTGGGGATGCTCGCGCTGAACGTGGTGATCGGCGTGCTCGCGCTCTACCTCAAGGACACGTTCGCCATCGGTGCCAGGACGATCGGCTATTTCTTCCCCATCTTCGGCGTGGTCGGCGTCTTGATGCGCGCAACGCTGGTCGGCTGGTTCAACTCGCGGTTCGGTGAAATCCGCACCATGCAGATCGGTACCATTTCACTGCTGCTCGGCTTGGCGTTGATGCCACTCCCGGCGGCGTTGTTCCCGCCAGCGACGGCACTCTTGGTCTTCATCCTGTTCCTCATTCTCGTCCCGGTTGGGACCGCGTTGCTGTTTCCGGCGTCCACGTCACTCGTGAGCCAACGGACCGACCGGCACGAGCTGGGGTTGGTGATGGGGGCGCAGCAGACATTCCGCGGGATCATGAGCATCGTGGGACCGGTCGGAGCCACCGTCGCGTTTGCCACGCTGGGGCATGGGGTTCCTTTCTTGCTTGCCTCCGGCGTCGTGGCCGTAGCGGGGGTGCTGGCATTCCGCGAACACCCCCACGAGCCGGTGGCGGCAACCGCCTGACCGCCGCTACTTTCTGGCCATGACTCTCGCCGTCTGCGCCGCACTGCTGGCGTCCCTCATTGCGACGCCGACGCCTCCGCCTCGACCCAAGCTGGTCGTCGTGATCACCGTCGATCAGCTGCGCCCCGACTACTTCACGCGCTGGAAGAGTCAGCTGACCGGCGGCCTCGCGCAGCTGGCGAATGAAGGGGCGTTCTTCACCGACGGGTACCAGGACCACGCGGTCACGGAGACGGCGCCGGGTCATTCGACGATTCTCTCCGGGATGTGGCCGGCGCATACCGGCATCATCCGGAATTCCGAGGGCGTGCAGGATTCGACCGCCCCGCTGCTCGGCACGACCGGCCCGGGCGCATCGCCGAAACGGTTCCGTGGCACGACGCTGTTCGACTGGCTGAAAGCCGTCGATCCGACCGCGCGCGCGCTGTCGGTCAGTCGCAAGGACCGCGGCGCCATTCTCCCGATCGGGCAGGCGAAAGAACAGGTCTACTGGTATCAGTCGGGTCTCTTCACCACGAGCCGGTACTACGCCGATTCGCTGCCGTCCTGGGTGCAAGCCTTCAATGCGAGGCGGTTGCCGTTCAAGGCCGCGAGCACGACGTGGACGCTGCTCCTCCCGGATAGCGCGTACAAGGAGCCCGACAACGAGATCTGGGAGAATGGCGGCACGGGCGTCGTCTTTCCGCATCCGCTTCCCGCCGACAGCGTGCGCGCGGCCGCGGCGATCACCGGCGTGCCGGCGATGGACTCGCTGACGTTGCTGTTCGCGCTCGAGGGCTTCGAAGCGCTACGGCTCGGCCGCCGCGGCACGGACCTGCTCGCGGTCAGTCTGTCGACCACCGACGCCGTCGGGCACACATACGGTCCGGACTCCCGCGAAATCCACGATCAGGTGTTGCGGCTCGACCGCTATCTGAGCTGGTTCCTGAAGCGACTGACCGACCGTGTGGGGCGCGACAACGTCGTCGTGGTGCTGACGGCCGACCACGGCGTCACGTCGTTCCCGGAGCGGACGCGGGCGAAGACCGGCGGCGCAGCCTACCGCGTGCTGCTCGATACGATGTTCACCGCCGTCAATCGCGATCTCGACCGGTTGGCCGGCGCGGGCGGCCCTCCGCGCGAGTGGCTCGAATTCGACACCGGCATGCTGTTCCTGCACGACAACGGCCGGTTCGCGGCGACGGGCGTGAAGACCGACAGCATCCTCGACGCTCTCACCGGGCGCATCCTGCGTATCCAGGGCGTCGCGCGCGTAATCAAACCAGCCGATCTGGCGCGTGCCGACACGGCGTCCGACCCGGTGGCGCGGCGCTGGCTGCATCACCTCCCGCCCGACGCCGGTGTCGTCCTCACGGTCACGTTGCAGCCCGGCTCGGTCTGGGACGTTCCCAACGTGCCGATCGCCATGCACGGCCAACCATCCGAAGACGATACGCACGTGCCGATCATTTTCTGGGGCCGGGCCGTGCGGCGCGGCGCATACGCGGGTCGGATGAACACCGTGGACATCGCCCCCACACTCGCCGTGTTGCTCGGCGTGTCGCCGCTGTCGCTGGTCGACGGGCGCGCGCGCATCGAAGCGCTGCTGCCGAGAAACTAGGCGTGGTTCAGAAGCTGTCGGCGAATCAGGCCCGTCGCATCGAAGAGCTACAGCAATACGTGCGGACGGTGGATCACGTGAAGAAGCTTGTGGCGGAGCTCGAATCCAACCGGGCGGCCAACCCCAAAATCATCAACGGCATCTGCGGTACCATCGCGCGCGAGCTGTCCCACATGCGGCAGCGCGCCCTCACCGCCAATCTCGGCACCCTGCCCGACGTCGCGGGCTCGCTCGCCGTCGTCGCGGCCCGCGCGGGGACGGGAATGAACATGAAGGTGCGAGCGCTGGCGGACGGCGTGAACAGCATGACGATGCAGCTCGATCAGGCCCTCAAACAGGCGCACGAAGCCCCGCCCGAAAAAGACAAAGAGAAGAAGACATCGTAGCGATCAGTTGTCGCGCGCTCACCAAGCGCTTCGGTGATGTCGTTGCAGTTGCCGGTCTCGACCTCACGATCGGCGCCGGCGAGTGCTTCGGGCTGCTCGGCCCGAACGGGGCGGGGAAGACCACCACCATCGAGATTCTCGAGGGCCTCACGCCGCCCGACAGCGGCGCCGTCGAGATCCTCGGTACGCCCTGGCGCGAGGGCGCCGAGGGGCGGGCGCTGCGCGAACGGCTCGGTATTCAGCTGCAGGAAACCCAGCTCGCCGACAAACTCACGGTGAGTGAGACGCTCTCCCTGTTTCGCTCGTTTTACAAACAGTCCCATACGGTGGATGAAGTGCTCGCGCTGGTCGAGCTCGAGGAGAAGCGCAAGGCGCGGGTCGTGACGCTGTCCGGCGGGCAGAAGCAGCGCCTGGCCGTCGCCTGCGCCCTGGTGAGCAAACCCGACCTGTTGTTCCTCGACGAGCCGACGACCGGCCTCGACCCGCAGTCGCGGCGGCAGCTGTGGGAAATCATCCGGCGCTTCCGTGCCGCGGGCGGCACCGTGCTGCTCACGACGCATTACATGGAGGAAGCCGAGCGGCTGTGCGACCGCGTCGCGATCATGGATCACGGCAAGATCATCGCGCTCGGCACACCCAGGGAGCTGATTGCGTCGCTGGGCGCGGATCACGTCGTGGACTTCGCGCTGACGGAAGGCGGCATCCCGGACGATCTGGTGGAGGTGCTGCGGAGCATGGGGGGTGTGTCCGCAGTGCGGACGGGCGTCGACGGCGTCTCACTGACGGTTGTGGAGCTGCACCGGGCGCTGCCGGCCCTGCTGGCATTGCTGCAACAGCGGGGCGTAGAGCTGTCGCTGCTCGCCACGCATCACGCGTCGCTCGACGACGTCTTCGTCGCACTCACGGGACGGCAGCTCCGTGATACGTGAACATCCGATGTTCCAGCTGGCGCTCGCCCGCATGCGCGAGTTCTACCGCGAGCCGGAGGCGGTGTTCTGGGTCTTCGGCTTTCCAATCGTGCTCGCGTTCGCACTGGGCCTCGCATTCCGCAACACCGGCCCGGGAGAGCTCCAGGTCGGTGTAGCGCGCGGAACGGGCGACAGCGCGCTGGCGGCGACGCTCGACGCATCGCCGCGCCTCGCCGCGACGGTGCTCGATACGGCGACTGCGCGGCTGCGGCTGCGCACCGGCCGCGTCGCGCTCCTTGTGGTGCCGGGCGATTCGCTGGTGTACCGCTATGACTCGACCCGCACCGACAGCCGCCTCGCGCGGCTCGAGGTCGACGACGTCGTGCAGCGCGCCCGCGGCCGCAAAGACCTCGCCGTCGTGCGCGACGACCGCGTCGTCGCGCCGGGATCGCGTTACATCGACTTCCTGATCCCCGGGCTCCTGGGCATGAACCTGCTCGGCAGTGGGATCTGGGGGGTTGGCTTCTCCGTGGTGCAGGCACGTCAGAAGAAGCTGCTCAAGCGCTACATGGCGACACCGATGCGGCGCAGCCATTACCTGCTGAGCTTCATCCTGTCGCGGCTCGTCTTTCTGATTCTCGAGGTCGTGGCGCTGGTCGGGTTCGGGTGGCTGTTGTTCGGTGTCGCCGTGCGCGGCTCATTCCTCACGCTGGCGGGGATCACGATCCTGGGGGCGTTTGCCTTCGCGGGGCTGGGGCTGCTGGTCGCGAGCCGTGCACGCACGATCGAAGGCGTCTCGGGGTTGATGAACCTCGTGATGCTGCCGATGTGGATTCTGTCGGGGACCTTCTTCTCCTACGCCCGTTTCCCCGATGCGATGATTCCGTTCGTGAAAGCGCTGCCGCTCACCGCGCTCAACGACGCGCTGCGCGCCGTGATGATCGATGGCGCCGCGCTGACGACGCTGGGGGGCCCGTTGGCGATCGTCGTAGCGTGGGGCGCCGTCAGCTTCGTAATCGCGCTCCGAATCTTTCGCTGGCGCTAGGGAGTCACGATCACTGCCCCACGCATCCCGGCGTGTATCGTGCAGTGGTAGGTGAAGGTCCCGGCTGTCGCAAAGGTGAAGTCGTACTTGCCGCCTTGCATCGGCGGTCCGTAGGGGTCGGTCCCCTTACCGCCGAGGTTGCCGCTATCGAACGAGCCGCCGTCCGCCGTCGCGGTGTGCGATACCGTTCCGTCGTTGGTCCATCGCACCGGCGTGTTCTTGGCGATCGTGATCGTATCAGGGCTGAACTGATAGTCGGAGATCGTGACGAACACGGTGCCGGGGGCGGGCGGTGGCCCGGGTGGAGGGGGTGGGGGTGGGGGCGGTGGGTTGCCTCCGTATCCGGTGCTCGAGCCGCAGGCAACAATGGACGCGAGCAATAAACCGTAGCACAGACGCATAAGCTCCTCCGAGTGTTAGAGCTCCGGTCGGAACAGCGCAGCCAGTCGCCGCAAAAACCCGCCCAGCGCACCTCGCACCGCCGAGTGGAACGCGCCGGCGGAGTGAAACCGCTCGGCGGGATCGCTGCGCAATGCTCGCTTCAGCACGTCCTCGAGCTCGCGCGGAACATCGCGACGCTCCGCAGTGAGCGGCGGCAGGTCCTCGATCGTTTGCCGCGCGAGGATCTGCTCCGGCGTTTTCCCCGTGAACGGCGGCCTGGCCAGTAACGCGAAATAGGCGACGACGGCGAGGGAATACAAGTCGGCTCGTTGGTCGACGCGCTCGCCGAGCAGCTGTTCCGGCGCCGCAAACTGCGGTGTGCCGCTGCGGGACGTCGCCCCGCCGAAGCGCGCGCCGCCCCGCAACGCGAGCGCCAGCCCGAAATCGGTGATCCGCAGCCGGCCGTCGGGCTCGATCAGCATGTTTTCCGGCTTCAAGTCACGGTGAATCAGCCCCACGCTGTGCGCGTGCTCGAGTGCCGACAGGCCCTCCGTAAGTAATCGCTCGGTCTGATCCAGTGTGAACGGGCCGTGGCGATGAATCACCTGCGCCAGATTGGAGCCGGGGACGAATTCCATCGTGTACCAGGTCAGTCCCGCGCGTCCCATAATGTCCAGGATGGCGACGATGTTCGGATGGCGCAGCCGAGCCGCGAGCTGCGCTTCGCGCCGGAAACGCTCTACCACGCCGGGATCGGAGACGAGCGCCGGATGCAGGACTTTGATCGCCACGTCCCGCTCGAGGGCCAGGTCGCGGGCGCGATACACGCGGCCAAATCCTCCCGACCCGATTTCCTCCAACAGCTCGTAATCGTCGCCCAGCGCCCGGCGCAGGCGCCGCTCGAATCCTGACTCCGTCACGACGGGGGCGGCCGCCGGGACCTGGAAGGTGCCCGCGTCGGTCACGAAATCTTCCAGCATCTCGGTCGCCGTGTAGTAGCGGTCCTTGGGCACGCGGGACAGCCCACGCACGATGACTCGCTCGACCGCCGCGGGGATGGCCGGCCGCAGCTGCCGCGGTGGAACGATCTTCGCCGCGTCGACGTCTGGCGCGTGGCCGGTCAGCGCCACGTAGATGTTCGCCGTGGCCGTGAACACGTCGCTCGATGGCTCGCCCGGTTCACCGGCGCGCACTTCCGGCGCCATGTATGCCGCACTCGCATCGTTGGCCTCCAGCGGCGCCAGATAGGGCAGGCACCAGTTGGCGTAGCGGAGGTCGGTGACGACGCCCTGGCCGCCGGTATTGATCATCAGCGTCGACGGCACGATGCGGCGCATGATGATACCGCGCGCGTGCGCATGCTCGAGCGCCGAGAGCAGATCGCGGATCAGCGACATGGTTTGCGGAATGGGGCGTGGCCCGCGCCGCAGCGCATCCGCCAGACTTTCGCCCTCGACCCAGTTGGCCGTGCGGTAGGCGAACGTCGCGACCTCACCGGCGGCATAGACGTGCCGGATCGCCGGATGGTCGAGGGCCGCGAGCGTCTCGGTTTCGCGCATGAACCACGCGCGGCCCGGCGCCTCCGCCGCGAGGTGGACCCGGATGGCGACGTGGCGCTTCAACACGCGATCCCACGCGTGATACAGCGCGCGTTCGGAGGACAGCGCGACCAGGTTGTCCAACCGGAACGCCGGCTCCAGCGCGCGCAGCGCGTCGTCGAGCAGGCCCGCAGGCGGCGTCTGCACGGGGTCCCTAGTGACGGGCGTCACATTGATCGGAGAGCGACGGTCGGGCGTCTGCACGGGCGAGAAATGTAGTCAGTGACTTCGGCTGGCACGAATCAGGAGCGCGTCACAGATTGGGTCGCATGGACAGTGTGCGTCATCGCCTCGAGCGCCGGGTGCGGCCGGATCGCCGCACGGGGCTGGATCGCCGCATCGCCGAGCGGCGGCTGCAGGAGAACACCGTGCTGGTAGAACGGCGCGGCGTCGCCCCGCGACGCAGCCAGATCGAGCGCCGGTCGTTCCGCCAGCGCCGCACACTCAAAGACCGGCGCGGCTCGGGACTGACGTTCAAGGACGTCACTGCTTCGTAATCCGCAGCACCGCCCACCCGTCCCGTGCCGAGCGCGCGTAGCGCGCATCGAACAGATAGATCGTGTTGCTGTCCACGTCCGCTGCCAGGAAGCGGGCGAACTGCGCCATGGCGCGACCATCGTGCGTCTCACGTAACGCGCGCGCGACGGCGGGGATCCGCAGGTTCCGCGGGATCCGCCAGTCGTCTCCGGCAACGGTGTCGACGCCGGCATACACCGCTTCCCACGTAAACGGACGTCCGACGTTGGTGAGCGCCGCCCACGACGCACCGCTGCCGAACCGCTGCATCGCTGCCCGGCGGATCTCGCTGTTGCGGTGGACGACGGCGATGCCTTGCGCACCAGCGTAGAGCGCCAGCAGCAACAGGGCAAATGCTGCTGCCCGTTGCCGGCCCACCGGTCCGAACCAGTAGCGAATCCATCCAATCGCTGCGATCACGCATATGATCCCGTAGACCACGAGCAGCCAGCGGGCGACGAGATCGCCGGCACGCAGCACGAAGACCGTGAACGTGCCGCCGACCACCAGCGCTCCCGCAAGCGGTATCCAGTGCCGTTCGGCACCCCACGCGAGGGCGACCAGCGGGACGAGCCAGAAGAACGGATCGACGATCGCCACCCAGTCGAGGTAATACCACGTCCCATTCCAGGGAAGAAACGGGCGCCACCCGTAGGAGCCCTGCCAATCCATATACAGGTGGCTCAACAGCGCCGTGCCGATGCAGACCGCCAGCCATTTCCACGGCGGCGCCGTGCGGGGTCGCAGCAGACGCCAGCCGCCGCCCACCAGGAGTGTGAGCGCGACGATCTCGACGCACGCGGCGGCGAGGGAATGGGTGATGCCGCGATGCAGCACCAGATAGTCGGCCCGCGATCCGGGAAGCCCGATGAACAGCTCGGTCCAGTCGGGCATGTTGGCGGCGACGATGCCGATCAAGCCGGCGCGCGGGACATGACGATCGGCGACGGCGCGGCCGATCACCGCACCAACCAGGGCGTGGGCGAGATTGTCCATCCGTACACGATGCGCGACGACCTCGCGGCGCGTCCAGAGCAGCCGTAGTTTCGACTTGTGTCCTATCTCAGACTGACCGACAGCGGCGGCAAGACGGTCGCGGAATCTCGTGGCCCGGCCCTGCGCTTCGGCCGCGAGGCCGACCTGGCCGTCGTGGTCCGGGATGAAGCCGCGAAAGTCGTGTCGGCACGGCACGCTGAGCTGCGGTTCGAGAACGGCGCATGGCTGCTGGCCGATCTCGGCAGTCGCAATGGGACCTATCTGAACGGCAAGCCGGTCGGCACCGGAACACCCGTGAAACAAGGCGATGTAATCCGGCTGGGGGAATCCGGCCCCGAATATCGCGTGAGCACCACGGCGCCAGCGCTCGATGCGACGGTCCCGGAACAACGGGGAATTCAGGTCACCGCCACAGGACCCGCGGCAGAAAAGCCCGCCGAAGTGCGCGCCTATGGGGTGACGCTGCTCGCGACAGCGACCGGCAAGCGTTACGAAGCCCGCGGGACGCGCATCCGTCTGGGGCGTGGGCGGGAGTGCGAAGTCCAGCCGGTCGAATCAAATGACACGATCGTATCGCGCGTGCACGCCGAGCTGACTGTCGGAACGCGCGGCGGGCTCGTCGTGCGCGATGCCGACAGCAAGAACGGCACGTATCTCAATGGGGAGCGGATCAACAAGCCGATGCCGGTTCGTCTCGGCGACAAGATCATGCTGGGACAAGGTGGCCCGGTGCTGCTCATTGAAGGGATGGGGACCGCTCCCCAGAAGGCGGTGCCACGGCCTGAGGGCCTCGGTCAGAAGACCGTGATCGGGATGATCGGTGACGCCCTGGCCAAAGCAAAGGACGAGCGCAAGCGCGGCGGCCGGGGCACGACCGCATTCATGCAGGCGGTGCGCGAAGAAGTCGGCAAGGACGCCCGGCGCAAGACCCGCTGGCTCACGGGCGTGGTGATCGTTCTCGTGCTGCTGTTGGGCGGCGGCGTGTACGGCGTGTACTGGCTGCTGTCGCAGCGGGTGGAGCAGAACAAGCAGGCGCTCCGCACATCCGAGGATTCCTCGCGTGCGGAAAGCGAGCGGCTGCGGCGCGATCTGGCCGCCGCGCGCGCCGCCGCGGCACCCGCCTCGGAAGTGGAGACGTTGCGCATGCAGTTGGTCGCGGCGGAGTCGCGCACCTCCCAGCTCCAGGCGGCGCTGGACCGCGCGCAGCAGGCGTTGGGACAGCAATTGGCGGCTGGCGAGACGCGTCGGGAAGAGGCACAGCGGGATCTGCAACGCATGCGCGAGCAGCTCGCTGCCGCCGAGCGCCGGGCACCGTCACAGGGACTGATCGACAGCCTGCGGCGGGCGGTCAGCACGGCGGAGGCCCAGACCGTCAGTCTCGATGCGAAGCTGCGCGCGATTCGCGCGACCGACTTTGCGGGCATGGCACAACAGAATCAGGGCGCGGTGGGACTGATCACCGTCGCGTTAGGGTCGGATCGCTACGACGGAACGGGCTTCGTCATCAGCCCGGACGGCTACATGCTCACGAATTGGCACGTCGTCGCCGATTCGGCCCACGCCGAGCCGGACACGGTGTGGGTCACGATGGCCGATCAGTCCAGCGGCCGCTATGCGGACGTCGTAGCGACGTCGCGAGAGCGCGACGTCGCGCTGATCAAGATTCGCGGCTATCAGGGCTCGCATCTGACGGCGATCGACTGGGCCGGCACGAAAGCGCGGCAGGGTGAGCCGGCGGCGCTGATCGGGTATCCGGCGGGCTCCGGGTTCGCGCGGGACCGTGCGTCTGTCGTGCGCACGTCGATGACCGCGGGCATCTTGTCGCGCGTCACCGCCGACCTCGTTCAATTCGACGGCATGACGACGGGCGGGTCATCGGGGAGTCCGGTATTCAACGCCGACGGGGAAGTGATCTCGGTACATCGTGCAGGGCTGAGGCAGGGGCCGGGCTTTGCGCTGTCTGTCCCGGTGAAGTACGCCATTCCGTTGATGCCGCCGGCGCTACGCCAGCGGCTGGGGCTCTAGGCTAGTTGCGCGAGTAATCCACCGTCACGACCACAGTCCGCGGATCGGTTGCGGCACGAGCGGTTGAGATCTGAGCTACTGTCGCGACAGTATGCGCGCTTTCGACCTTGGAATCCGTAACCGACTGCCGGACCAGCGACAGCGCCTCGAAGCCCTGGCGTGTATCGACCACGGTGGCGGTGGCTTGCAGGCTGCCACGAGCTTGGGCTTCTGCATTCCGCCCCACCAGCATCAGCGCGCCAACCATCAGAACCGCCGCGAGTCCGAACCGCATTGCCTGCTCCTGTTGTGTGAGTACCGATTGATCTCGGCTCCTCACTAGGGCAGGCTGCGTGCCGAGCCATTGTAACGAGCGAACTCATTACGGCGATGGGTTTTATGGTGTTTTGCCCAATACAGCCGGGTGCCACGAACCGTCAACTATTCTGACACCGGCGCTCTATTGCGTTAGCTAAGTCAAAGTCCTATCTTGGCTTCCGCTTTTTGGGGCCATTTCGTCAAATAATTCGACACTGCCCAAGAAATTGGCGCCTGGCATAAGCCTTGCCTTGGCAAGGCTCCGGAAGGATGGAGGAGCCGAATGGCACTCCAACTGACTAAAAGCTCGACACCGAAAGAGGAGTACGAATGCGCAGCATCACGAAGCTGTCCCTGGTTGTCGCCGCCCTCGTGTTGACGGGCACGGCACTCCAGGCCCAGTCGAACAACGCCGCCATCACGGCGACGGCCAACGTGCAGACGCCGATCAACGTGCTTGGCGCCCAGCAGTTGAGCTTCGGGAACGTGTTCCCGGGCGTGAACAAGACGGTCAATGCGACCGACCTCACGAACGGCGGCCGCTTTGACGTTAGCGGCCAGGCGAGCACCCCCGTCTCTCTGTCGTTCACACTCCCGGCGACGCTGTCGGCCGGCGGCGGTGCCACCATGCCGATCGTCAGCTACGCAGGCGTACATGCGTTGCTCGCCACACAGGTTGGTGGTGTTGCGTTCTCGCCCGCAGTGGGCGCGACCACGCCGTTGAGCGGTACCGGCGCGCTGTTCGTGTGGGTTGGCGCGCAGGTGCAGCCGGCGACGAACCAGGCGGCTGGTGTCTACACCGGTTCGATCACCATGACGGTGATCTACTAAGCGATAAGGATTTGGCGTCGAGCTGATGGCGCGCCGGCAGGGGACTCCAGTTCCTCTGCCGGCGCTGTCGCAAGCAGACGCACTCATCACATGAAACGAGGATTGTGGTTCGCGATCGGCGTGATGCTGCTCGGCGTGCCGCTCGCGGCACAGGGCAAGCCGCTCACGGTCACCGGTATCCGCGGCGTGACGTTCGGCGCGATCCTCCCCGGTGTCCCGCGCGTGGTGTTACGCACCGATCCGGCGAACAGCGGTCAGCTCGACATCAAAGGGCCGAAGGGCAACGTGCTGTTGTCGTTCGTGCTGCCGTTGACGATGACCGGCCCGAACGGTGCGCTCATGCCCCTCACGTTTGGGTCGGGCGACGCGGGCTACTCCGCGACACAGGCGATCGGGAGCCAAGTGGGATTCGATCCGAAGCAATCATTCACTGCCGCCTTGCCGAATAACGGCCGCGCCTCGGTCTTCATTGGTGCCACCGCCAATGCGGCGACCAATCAGCGCGCCGGCGCGTATACCGGCACGATCATCCTCAACGTGACGATACTGCCGTGATGCGCGCCCTGAGTGTCGCCGGTCTGCTGGCGCTCGGCAGCGCGTCGCTCGCCGCGCAGGGCGTGATGGTCGCGCCGCACGCGGTGTTCATCGATCACCGTCTGCGCAGCGGCTCGGTCCTGCTGTACAATCCCGGCACCGACCCCGTCGAAGTCACGATTTCCACGATGTTCGGCTACCCGGTGACGGACTCGACCGGATCGATTGCGTTGCGCACCGTCGCGGCGCCCGATTCGACGCTGCCCTCAGCGCTGGCGTGGATCCAGGCATTCCCGCGTCGTCTCACCGTTGCGCCGCGCGAGCGCCAGACGGTGCGCTTGCTCGCCCGCCCGCCCGTCGGCCTCGCCGACGGCGAGTACTGGCTCCGTCTCGTGATCGCGGCGCAGGCCGGCCGCGTTCCGATCAGCGGCGTGGCAGACACGACGGCGATTCAGGTGGGACTCACGCTGGAAGTGCGGACCATCATCGGCGTGAACTACCGCAAGGGCCCTGTGACGACTGGCGTCGCATTGTCCAATGTCCGGGCCCAGCTCGTGAGCGACACGCTCGTCACCCGGAGCCGGCTCGAGCGCCGCGGCAATGCGGCATTCATCGGCATGATTCGCGAGACGCTGCTCGATTCGACCGGTGCGGTCCGCGCCTCGTACAACTCGCCGATCGGTGTCTACTTCACGATGGAGCCGCGTCTCGCGACGGTCGTTGCGCCGCCGCGCCTGCCACGCGGCCGGTATTGGCTGCGCTACGAAGTGGTCGCCGAGCGCGAGGATCTCGATCCCACGGTCGTGCTGAAGGCTCCGGCGGTCCGTGATTCCGTGCAGCTGGTCGTCCCGTGAAACGGGCGCTGCTGATCGCGATGTGCCTGGGGTTGAGTGGGCGTGTCTCCGCGCAAGCCGGCGGGACCGTCGCCGCCGACGCGGTCGTCGTGACTGTCGGCATGACGATCGCGACGCTGAGCGGCTTAAACTTCGGCACCGTGATCAAGGGTGTTCCCACGACCGTGCTCCCCACCGCCGCAGCGGCCGGTGAATGGCAAGTCACCGGCAGCTCGAACGCGTTCGTGATCATTAGCTTCACGCTGCCGACGCAGCTGACCAACATTCAGGCGCTGCCCGGCTCGACGATGCCGATCACGTTCAGCGCGGTGTCGGCGATCTGGCGGCGCGCGACCAACAATCCCGTCGGCGGCACGATTTTCAATCCCGCGACGGGCGCGGTCGGGCGTCTCGGCCCGCCGCCGAATCCCACCATGTACATGTGGATCGGCGGCACCGTGAATCCCGCAGTCACAGCCAAGCCGGGGATTTACCAGGGGACCGTCGTCCTCTCTCTCATCTACCAGTAGTCCATGCTCGCCCTGGTCGCGGCCCTGAGCCTCGGTGCCGTCGTCCCGCAGGACACCACGCCCGAACCTGTCGTCATCGATCTGCGCATCGGCCGCATCACAGGCACCACGGTGCAGGGGTACCGCGTTCGCTCCGAGGTGCTGTTGCCGCTGTCGCAGTTCTTTCAGCTCGTCGAGATCCGCCATCGCCTCACCCCCGACGGGCGCCTCGAGGCGACGGTCGATCCCGGCAACCGCCGCATCATCATCGATCCGCGCAGCGACTCGATGGAGTACGGTGACCATCGGGTCCACATCGAGCGCGAGTTCATTCGCTTCGAGCCGCCGGAGCTGTACGTCGGCAGCGAGCGCCTGGGCGACCTGCTCGGCATCATGTTCGCCGTCGATTGGTCCGACCTGACGGCCACGGTCGTAGACCCGAGCAGCCTGCCGATCGCCGGGCGCTTGCGCCGTGAGGCTGCGCGCGAGGCGTACCTGCGGCGTTCCGACGGGCTGCGCCCCGACCTGACGTTCGGGCTGCAGCGTCCTGCGTGGGACGGCGTCGTCATCGACTACTCGTTGTTTGCCCCGTCGTCCGATCCGCTCGCCGGATCCACCTACGGGTTTGGGCTCGGCGCCGATGTCGGCGGTGGCTCGTTGGAGATGCTGGGACAAAGTGTCGGCCGGGCGGAGCAGGGCCGGGTGCATCTCGATGCCTCGTGGACCGGCGTGTGGCGGGAGAACCGCTGGGTGAAGCAGTTGCGGGTGGGCGATGTCGCGTCGACCGGCCCGCGGCCGCGTGCCCTGGAGGGCATCTCGCTCACCAATGCGCCCTTCGTGCGGCCGTCGCTCATCGGCTCGTTGCGCTACGCCGGCAGTCTCGAGCCGGGCTGGTCGGTCGAGGCGTACCGTGGCGGTGATCTCGTGGCCTTCGATTCGGCCGACGCCGCGGGCGGCTTCGCGATCGATCTCCCCGTGCGCTACGGCGAGAACCCCGTCGATTTCGTCGCGTACGGGCCGTTCGGCGAGATCCGTGAGTTCAACCGCACCTACCGCGTGCTGAGCGAGCTGCTTCCCGCCGGTCGCTTCGAATACGGGCTGGGTGGCGGCCGCTGCCCGCAGCCGACGTTCATCTGCAATGCCACCGCGAACCTCGATCTGCGCTACGGCGCCACCCGTCGCTGGACGGTGCAAGGCGGGCTCGATCAGTACTGGCGGGATTCATTGGCTGACCGGACGCATCCCTACGTTTCCGTGGTGGGGAATCCCAGCAATGCGTGGGCGATTCAGAGCGAGGTCGTGGGCGCCGGACTGCAGCGCGGTGCGCTGCGCTACGAGCCCTCCGTCGATCTGCGCCTGGAAGGCGAATACGTGCATTTCGAGCGTGATTCGGCGTCGGTCCTGGCCGTCCCCGGCCGCCGCGCGCAGTGGACATTGTCCGGATTCCTGCGCCCCAGGACGAGCCACGGGTTTTTCTTTTTCGACGGCCGCGTCGAGCGCGTCAGCACGGATGCCGGTGCGCTCACCCGTACTCGACTCGGCGCGTCGCTGCAGACGAACGAAATCCGTCTGTTGCCGTACGTTCGCACGGAGCATGGGCAAGCGGCCGGAGGCAATCGCGAGTTCGCCGGACTCGGCGCATTGATGCTGCCGCAGCCCCGCTGGGGTGGATTCCTCAGTCAGGTGCTGCTGCGCGGCACGACCGAGGTCGAGCGCCAGGCCGGGCTCGTCTCCTGGTCGGCCTTTGCCTCACGGCCGGTCGCCAGAGGCGTGCGCCTCGAGGTGGGCGCGAACTGGCTGCGCGGCGATGCCGGACTCACGTATACGCTGACGGTGACGTCGAACTTCTCCGCGATGCGGGCCGTGACGGCCGTGCTCGCGCCGCCCGGCGAGCCCGTGAGCGCTACCCAGTTTCTGCAGGGCTCCGTCCTGTGGGACCGTCGCACCGACCGCCTCGGCGTCGCTCCCGGTCCATCGCTCGAGCGGTCCGGACTCTCCGGCCGCGTCTTCATGGACGTGAACGCGAACGGCATTCGCGACATCGGGGAGCCGGCGGTCGTCAATGCGCGCGTCCTGGTCGGGACGCTGGCCGCACGGACCGATTCCTCGGGCGCCTATCACGTCTGGGATCTCGTTCCGTTCGAGCCGGTGCTCGTCAGCCTCGACTCGCTGTCGCTCGAATCGCCGCTGCTCGTGCCGCTGTTCGCGCGCACCAGCATCGTGCCGGGGCCGAATCGCTTTCGCAGTCTCGACATCCCCGTCGTCGAGGCGGGCATCATCGAGGGGCGCGTGATCCGGAGCGGCGGCGCCGGCGTGGGTGGCGTGACACTCACGCTGACCGATCGGCGCAACGGCACGCGCCGTACGCTCGTCACCTTCAACGACGGCGCATTCTACCTGATGGGCGTGAAGCCGGGCGACTACGAGCTGGCGGTCGAAGCGCAGGTGCTCGATGCGCTCGCGGTGGACGCGGAGCCGCTGCGGTTCAGCCTGGCGCCGACGGCGAACGGGATCGGGCGCTCAGATCTCGAGCTGCGTCTCAAGCCGAGGTTCTAGCGGCCTCGGCGACTTCGTGCAGCAGGCTTTCGAGCTTCGCGAAATCATACGGCTTCACGAGCGAGGGCACGCCGGCATCACGCAGCAGGGCCGAAGTGTCGGCGGCGAAGGTGTCGCCGGTGGTGAAAATGAGCCGGTTCAACATCGCGGGATGCTCGCGCCGCAGCCGTTCCAGGAACTCTCCGCCGCTCATCCCCGGCATCCGCACGTCGGAGACGATCACATCGAATCGTTCGCGGCGCAGCACCCGCAGCGCGTCGCCGCCGTCTTCGACCGCGATCGCGTGCATGCCCTTGCGCTTGAGGAAGGTCAGGACCGCGCGGCGCAGCCCCTCCTCGTCGTCCACCAGCAGGACTGACAGTTTCCCGTCCGCGACGCGCGCCGCGGGCGGGACCGGCATCGGCGCCGGCGTAATGCGGTGACGCGTGCGGGCGTCCCGCATCAGGTCGACGGCGAACATGGCGCCGTGGCCGGGCACGGAATGCACCGAGATCCGGCCGCCGTGGTCGTGCACGATCCCGTAACAGATCGATAGCCCAAGGCCGGTGCCCGTGCCTTCGGGTTTCGTGGTGAAGAAGGGATCGAAGATTTTTTCCTGAATGTCGAGCGGAATCCCCGGCCCCGTGTCGGCGACCTGCAGCTGGACGCGCTCCTCGCTCGTCGTCATGGTGCGAATGGTGATCACGCGCTTGCCCGCCGCGCCGGTGAGCGCCTGCTCGGCATTGATGAGCAGGTTCAGCAGCATCTGCTGCATCTCCGAGCCGTTGGCCCATGCCTTGGGGTTGCCGTCGTCCAGCTCGAGATTCACGGTGACGTTGAGCGTGGTCAGGTGGTAGGAGCGGAGGGCAAAGGTCCGGCGCACGATTTCGTTCAGGTCCACCAGCGTCCGTTCCTGGCTGCCCGCGCGCGCGAACGCGAGCAGGTTCGACGTGATACGCCCGATCCGCGTCGCCTCGTCATACATCATCTGCACCGTCTCCCGCTGGTCGGGTGCGAGCTGATCGAGCAACAGCGTCTGCGCGAATCCCGAGATGATCGCGGCGGGATTGTTGATCTCGTGCGCGACGCCGCTCACCAGCTGCCCCATGGCGGCGAGCTTCTCCGCCTGTTGCAGCTGTGTCTGCGCCCGGCGCTGATCCGTGATGTCGCGCACCAGCGCGAGGACCTTGGGAATCCGCCCCCCTTCGCGCACCGGGGCGAGCAACACATGCGCGGTGCCTTCGCCGCCGTCCGGGCGCGGAAACGGGACCTCGAAGCGGCGCAGCTCGCCGTCGAACGCGGCGCCGAGATTCTCGCGTGCGATGCGCATGGCGGTCCCCTCGAGCCAACCGAAGGCGGTTCGTCGACCGGCCGCGTCCTTGCCGTCCATGGGGGAGGCGTTGACGAGCGTGCGGCCGGACGAATTCTCGTCGAGCACGTGGCCCTCGCGATCGACCACGGTGATCGCATCGGGGACGGCTTCCATGAGCAACCGGAGGTTACGCTCGGCCGACGCCGTGGCCCCGAGCGAGCTCATCAGCGAGCGGGTTTGATTCGCGACTTCGTCTTCAAGCAAGCGCGCATAGCGGCGATCTACCCACAGCGAATATGCGAACCACGCGGCGATAAGGGCGAGAGCCACACCAACGATCAGGCGCGTCGGCAGGCTGGTTTCCTGGAAGGCGTACAGCAGCACCACCGCCCCCAGCAACACGACAGCGATGCTCACCAGCACGCGAGCGGACCTGCTCAGCAGCATCATTTCAGGGACACCCCCCACCCCCGGGCCTAAATTATCCGCATTATGTTTGCCCGCCAATGAATCAGCTCCCGTGGATGCGCGCCGCCGAGGATTCGCTCGGCCAGTGGGACGAGCACACCGCGCTGGCGGCTGCCGTCCGCGCCGCCGGCCTGACGCGCACGCTGGTGTGCGGCATGGGCGGGTCGAGTCTCGTCGCCGATGTGCTTGCCGAGACGTTCGGTGCGCGGCAGCTACACGTGCTGGATAGCACCAATCCCGCCGCCGTCCGCGCGGCCGGGGAGGAGACCGACCTCGCGCGCACGGCTTTCGTCATCTCCAGCAAGTCCGGCAACACGGTCGAGACGCTCGCGTTCTGCCACTACTTTATGGCGCGGGCGCGTCCCGAGCAGTTCATCGCGATCACGGAGACGGGGAGCGAGCTGGACCGTCTCGCGCGCGCGCGCGGCTTTCGCGCGGCCATCCCGCATCCACCCGACATCGGCGGTCGCTATTCGGCGCTGACGGCGATCGGCATGGTCCCCGCCGCACTGAGCGGGCTCGACGGGCGCACACTGCTCGAGCGGACGCGCCTCGTGGACGTGGCGGCCGCCCAGGCGCTGGGGACGGCCATCGCGGACCGGGCGTTGGCCGGCCGCGACAAGTTGTGCGTGAGCCCGCCGCCGCGGGTCCGATCCCTCGCGTACTGGATCGAGCAGCTCATCGCCGAGAGCTCGGGCAAGGACGGCCGCGGCGTCGTGCCGATCGTGGATGATCCCGCCCGCGGCACGTTGCCCGACTCGCAAACGGCGGGGCCCGACATCTTCTCCGCCGATCCACTCGATCTGGGCAGCGAGTTCCTGCGCTGGGAGTACGCGACGGCCGCGTTGTGTGGGCGACTTGGTGTCAATGCGTTCGATCAGCCCGACGTCGAGGAGGCGAAACGGCTCGCGCGCGCGGAATTGGAGGCGGGGCACGGAGGAACACAGCAGGCTGCGCCCCTTCCCACGTTGACGCCCGCGGAGCTCCGGCAGCAAGCCCGGCCGGGCGATTACGTCGCGATTCTCGCGTACGTCCCGCCCACCCCGGAAGTCCTCGCACAGCTCCAGCGGCTGCGCGCCGACTGGAGCCGCGCGCTCGGCTGCGCCACGACGCTGGGGATCGGTCCCCGCTATCTCCATTCCACCGGGCAGCTGCACAAAGGCGGCCCGCCGAGCGGATTGTTTCTCGTCATCACGACCGATACCGATCGAGACCTCGACATCCCGGAGATGGGATTGACGTTCGGCGCGCTGCATCGCGCCCAGGCCCGCGGTGACGTGCGCGCCTTGCTCGCACGCGGCCGCCGGGTGGCACACGTGCATCTCTCGAGTCCCGCGGAGCTCGCGCAGCTGCGGACTCCGTCGTGACCGCCTTCATCTTTCACCTCATTCCACACACGCATTGGGATCGGGAGTGGTTCCTCCCGCGCGCCGCGTTTCATGCGCGCCTGGTCTCGATGTTCGACGACCTGCTCGAGCGGCTGCACGCCGACGCAGCGTTCCGAACCTTCCTGCTCGATGGACAGACGGTGCTGGTCGAGGACTACCTGCGCGCGCGTCCCGAGCGCGAGAACGACGTCAAGGTGCTCGTAAAGACTGGACGGCTCCAGGTTGGGCCGTGGTACGTGTTGGCGGACGAGCTGATTCCGTCGGGAGAATCGCTCGTGCGGAATCTGCTGCTGGGCGCAGCGGATGCAGAACGGCTCGGCGGGCGATCGGACGTGCTGTACTCGCCGGACGCGTTCGGGCATCCCGCCGCGTTGCCGACGCTGGCGCGCGAATTCGGGATGAAGTACGGCGTCCTGTGGCGCGGCCTCGGAGGTGAGCCCGGGCAGGACCGCGACTTCTTCCGCTGGCGCGGCACGGACGGCAAGGACATCCTGCTGTGGCATCTCCCGCCGGCCGGGTATGAGATCGGGGCGGCCTTGCCCGGCTCGGGCGCGCGCCTGCCGGATATCTGGACTCAGGTTCGCGCTACGCTCGTCGAGCGGGCCGCCGGGAAGCACATCCCGCTCTTCATCGGCGCCGATCATCATGCCCCGCATCCCACGCTCGCGCGGCTGCGCGATCTCCTCGCCGATCTCGAGCCGGCGAGCGCCTTCCGCGTGTCCCGGCTGGACGAATTCTTCCAAGCTGCCGAGGCCACCTCAGCACGGGGGATCGCCGGCGAGCTGCGCTGGTCGTATGGGTATGCCTGGACGCTGCAAGGAGTGCACGGCACGCGCGCGCCTCTGAAACGTCGCCACGCGCAGGTCGAGCTTTGGTTGGAGCGCGTTGCGGAGCCGCTCGTCGCGCTGACGAGAAATGCCGGAGGCCGTGATCGGCGGCCCGTACTCGAGACGGCGTGGCGGACATTGGTGCGGACGCAATTCCATGATACCATCGCGGGATCGACGGTTGATGCCGTCGCGGACGCAGCCGTGCAGCGGCTGACCCAAGTCGCGGCCTACGCCGCCGAGCTGACGCGCGGAGCACTCCAGGAGCTCGCGGGGCACGATCCCGACGTCGCGCGTGAACGAGCGGAGGGCACCGCGCCGGCGTTGGTGCTGTGGAATCCCGCGGCGCGCCCGCGCGGTGGCGTGACCGTGGCGGACGTCACGCTGTTTCGCCGCGATGTGCTCGTCGGTCCGCCCGCGGTTGGCCGCACGCCGCGTCAGGGGCCGGGGTACCGCCCTTTCGCGCTGTATAGCCGCGATGGCCGCGCGATCCCCGTGCAGGTCCTGGCGCAGCGCACGACGCAGGAGCGCATCGATGCGACGCGGCATTATCCGGATCAGGACGAAGTGGATCAGGTCCGTATCGCGTTTCGGGCGCCGTCGCTGCCCGGCCTGGGACTCGTGGCGTTGACCAGCGGCGCCGCTGCGCCACTCGCTCGGGGCGAGCAGGTGCGCGTGCGCGGTCGCTCCCTGGAAAACCGCTTCGTCGAGGTAACGCTCGAGTCGAACGGCGCCATCACCCTCGTCGATCGCAAACGCAACGAACGCTACGTGGAGCTGCTGCGCCTGGAGGACGGCGGTGACGCAGGCGACGCCTACACCTACTGTCCGCCCGTGCGCGACCGCGTGAAGCAGAGCCGGGGCCCCGTCACCGTTCGCCGGCTCGCGGCGGGGCCGCTCGTTGCGGCTCTCGAGGCGCGGTGGGAGATGATTCGCGGCATCGGCGCGCGATTGCTCGTGCAGTTGTACGCCGACAGCCCCATCGTTCGCGTGAGTCTCGAAATCGACAACCACAATTCATATCATCGCTTGCGTGCGCGTCTGGCCACTGGTCTCGGCGGCGCTCAGGCGACCGCTGGCACGGCGTTCGGCGCCGTCCCGCGAGCCGCCGTGACCGCCGATCCCGCGGCCTATCCGCGCGAGACGCCGGTGCGGACCGCCCCCGCGCAGCGGTTCGTGGCGGCGGCGCGCGGTGGCCGAGGATTGGCGCTGCTCGCGCCCGGCTTTTTCGAATACGAATGCACCACGAAGGGCGATCTGCTCGTCACGCTGCTGCGGGCGGTGGGCGATCTGTCGCGCAGCGACCTTCCGACACGCCCCGGCCATGCGGCCTGGCCCACGGCGGTACCCGGCGCGCAATGCATCGGCAAAACGCACATCGATCTCGCCATCGCACCCGTGAGCGCGTCCGAGCTCGAGCGCGGCGACGCCGTGCCGCAGCTGTGGGAGGACGCGTTCCTTCCTCCTTATGGGATGTGGCTGCGCGACGCCGCGACGCTGACGTTGGCGCCGCTGGACATCGCGTTGGAGGGCAGTGGACTCGTGTTCTCAGCGCTCAAACCGGCACAAATCGGATCGCCGATGGTGCTCCGTTGCTACAACACCACCGACCGCAAGACCGCGGGCGCGTGGCGCTTCGGCAACGGCGTGAAGACGGCGCACCGCGTGCGCGCCGACGAGCGCGAGGCGGTGGCGCTGGTGCTCGAGCAGCGCGGCAATGTCGTGCGATTCGTTGCCGAGCCGCACGAGCTCGTGTCGATTCTGGTGACCTGATGCAGGAACATTCGTTCCCCACGTCGCGATCGGCGCGGTATTTCACGCTGGGTGCGCCCCCCAATGCCCGCGCGATGTGGTTCGTCTGTCACGGGTACGGGCAGCTCGCGTCGCGCTTCCTCGAGCGCTTTCGCCCGCTCGAGGGGGAAGGGCGCTGCATCGTCGCCCCCGAGGGCCTGTCGCGTTTCTACCTCACGGACAGTCCGGCCGAACGGCGGGTCGGAGCGAGCTGGATGACGCGCGAAGACCGTCTCCACGAAATCGACGACTACGTGCACTATCTGGATGCGCTGCACACGAAGATCGTACCGCAAAGCGCGACGGTGACGGCGCTCGGCTTCTCGCAGGGAACCGCAACGGTGTGCCGCTGGGCGGCGCTCGGAGCGGCGCGCATCGACCGGCTGATCGTGTGGGGCGGGGAAGTGCCACCGGATCTCGATCTGGCGCGCGCGGCGCCACGGCTCCGCGCCGCTCGGCTCACGTTCGTCTACGGCACGCGCGATGAGTTCTTCACCCCGAAGATCGTCGCAGCGACGGAGGCGCGACTCCGCGCGCACGAGCTCCCCTACGAGCTGATCTCATTCGACGGCGGCCATGAAATCGATGCAGCGACGCTGCGCCGTCTGATCTAGCGCCGCACGCCAGGATCCAGCACGTCGCGGAGCGCATCTCCCAGCAGCGTGCAGGCGACGACGACGAGCACCAGCGCGACTCCCGGAGCGGTGGCGACCCACGGCGCGTTGACGAGCGTGTCGCGGCCCGACGCGATCATGTTCCCCCACGACGGCGTCGGCGGCTGTACGCCGAGGCCCAAATACGAGAGCCCAGCCTCCAGCATGATCGCGTTCCCGACGCCGAGTGCGGCGGCGACGATGACGGGCGTCAATGCATTGGGGAGAATGTGCCGCGCCAGGACGCGCAGCCGTCCCGCGCCGAGCGCGACGGCTCCTTCGACAAATGGTCGCGCCGCGAGCGCCCGGACTTCGCCGTGCACCAGCCGCGCCACTCCCATCCATCCCGTGAGGCCCAGCACGGCGATGACGAGCGCGGTGCTCGGCCGCCACAACGCCGCCAGCAGCAGCAGCAGCACGACACGCGGAAGCGCCAGGGCGAAGTCGGTCAGTCCCAACAACGAGAGGGCGAGCGGCCCGCGCCAGTAGCCCGCCACCGCGCCGACGATCACACCGAGCGCGATCGAGACCAGCACCGCCAGCACGCCGACTCCCATCGAAATGCGCGCGCCATACACCAGCCGCGTCCACACGTCACGGCCGAACCGATCCGTGCCGATCGGGTGGAACGCCCCGTGGGTGTCGGTCGAGAGCGGCGGCAGAAATCGGGTTGCGACGATGTCGCGTTGCGCCGCGGGGTCGCCGTTGGTGACGAGCGGCGCGGCGATGGCGCAGGTGAGAACGACCAGCAGGATGAGCGCGCCGAATGCGCCGCGCCGGTCCCGAAGCAGTCGCGTCATGTCGCGCGGGTCCGAACCCGCGGATCGAGCCACGCCGCCAGCACGTCGGCCAGCATGTTCCCGGCGACGACCAATACGGCGCTGACCGCCGTGGCTGCCATGACCACGGGATAGTCACGAGCCTGCACCGCCTCGACCAACACGCGTCCCACGCCGGGCCACGCAAATACCGCCTCGATAAAGACCGCACCCGAAAAGAGCGCCGGCAACGACATGCCGAGTAGAGTCACGAGGGGCGTGAGCGCATTGCGGAGCGCGTGGCGGCCGATGACGCGGAGTGGAGTCAGGCCCTTGGCGCGAGCCGTCGTGATGAAGGGCTGGCTGAGGGTATCGAGCATCGCGCCGCGCACGAACCGGGCGGCCCCTCCGATGCCGACGAGTGTCAGCGTGGCGAGCGGCAACGCGAGATGGCGCAGCCGGTCGCCGAGCCACGCGCCGCCGCGCAGGTAATCCGAGTCGAGTCCGGCCGCGCCGAAGGCCGGGAGCATGCGCGCCCAGTAGGTGAAGACGAGCACCAGCATCAGTCCGAGCCAGTAGCCGGGCACCGCGAACAGTGTGACGGACGCAATCGACAACGCCGTATCGGTTCGCGTGCCGCCGCGAGCCGCTTGCACGGCCCCAATCACGAGCCCGATCAGATAGCTGAGCAGCAGCGACAAGGCGACCAGCCGGACGGTGGCGGGCCACGCATCGCCCAAGACCCGGCGAACCGGACGCCCCTTGGCGATGCTGGTGCCCCAATCGCCCCGCGCGAAACGACCTAACCACGCGGCGAACTGCGCCGGCAGGGCGTTGTCCAACCCCATGGCGTGGCGCTGCGCTGCGCGCTGCTCGATGGTCGCCGTGGGGCCCAGCATTATGTCGATAGGATCGCCTGGTGCGAGGTGCAACAAGAGGAATGTGAGGACAACCACGCCGAGCACGACGGCGAGACCGGCGAGAAGTCGATGTCCCAGCCTGGCGAGCATCGGCGGGAATCTCGCGCCACCTTCCGCGCCCCGCTAGAATCCGTGCGTGTCGCGCGTGCCCGTGCCGATTCTGCTCACCGTGGCGCTGCTCTCGTGGGGCGCCTGCGGAGACGAGGCACCACGCCGCGGCGCGACGATCCTGTTCGCGTCGGGCGCCGATCTACAGAGCATCAATCCGCTGCTCACGAACCACCCACTCGCGCGTCAGGTCCAGCGGTATGTGTTGCTCACGACGCTCGCGCGCTACGACTCGCTGTTGGTGCCGCAGCCCTATCTCGCGCGCAGCTGGCGCCGCTCGCCTGATGGCCGGACGCTCACCTTCCGGTTGCGCACGGACCTGCATTGGCACGACGGCGCGCCGACCACCGCGCGCGACGTCGTGTGGACGCTGCAGGCGGCGCGCGATCCTGCGACCGGCTACCCGCGGTTCAGCGAGTTGAGCAATCTCACGTCGGTCTCGGCGCCGGACGACTCGACGGTTGCACTGCGGTTCGGGGATGCGGCGGTGTCGACCAGTTTTCCCGACGTGCTCACCGACCTCGCGATCCTCCCGGCGCACCTGTTGGACAGCATTCCGCACGCGGCTCTGCGCAACGCGTCCTGGAATTCGCAACCGGTGGGCAACGGGCCTTTCCGGTTCGTCACCCACGAACCGAATCGTCGTTGGGTGTTTGCGAAGAACGCCGACTTTCCCGCCGACCTGGGCGGTCCCCCGCAGGTCGAGCGGTTCATCGTCGTCGTCGTGGACGAGCCGATGGTCAAACTTTCCGCGCTGGTTGCGGGGGAGCTCGACTTCGCGGGCATCAGCCCGCAACACGTCGCATTCGTCCGGCGCCACTCTACGCTGGCGATTCGGGAGTATCCGCTGATCTTCCCCTACGGCCTCGTGTTCAATACGCGTCGGCCCCCATTTAACGACCCACGCGCCCGACTTGCCGCCGCCCTCGCCATCGACCGGCAGGAGATTGTGGACGGCTACCTCTTCGGCTTCGCGGAGGTCGCGGACGGACCGGTGCCACCGGGCGTACCGCACTACGTCGCGCCGCCGCACCTGCCACTCGCGCCGGACTCGGCGCGGCGCCTCGTGGCTGCGCTGGGCGCGGCGCCACGGTTCGAGCTGCTCACGGTCGGCAGCGGCGAGGGAGCGCTCGAGCAGATGCTGCAAGCGCGCCTCAATGCGGTCGGCTTCGACGTGACGATTCGCCAGCTCGAGAACGCGACGTTTCAGGATCGCCTGAACGGGGAACGACACGATTTTGCCGCCGCGGTCACGGGGATCGCGGGAGATCCCGAGCTCGGTTTCCTTCAGGCACTCGGCACGCTCACGGGGATCGCCGTTCCCGCCGATCCCGTTGCGGCGCAGCGTGTGTTGGTCGAGCAACTCCCGGTCGTCTGGTTGTACCACGCGCGCGGCGTGCAGGCGATGAACAGCCGAGTTCGCGGGGTCCGCATGGATATGCGGGGCGAGCTGCCGACCGTTACCGCGTGGCACGTGCAGCCATGAGACGTCGCGATCTGCCCACGTCGTTCCACGCGAGCGCGCCGATGCGACTCGACTTCGCCGGCGGCTGGACCGATGTGCCGCCGTTCTCCGCACGCGACGGCGGGGTGGTGGTGAACGCCGCCATCGGACTCCGGGCCCATGTGGAGATAAAACTCGGCGGGACGTTGCTGAAACTCGTCGCCGAGGAGCTCGGCGAGACGCTCGAATGCGCGAACTCGGGCGGCCTCGTTCCGGGCAAGCTTCCTCTGCTCACCGCCGCGCTGCGGATGTTTCCGGTGCTCGGCGGGTTCACGCTGACGACGCGCTGCGATGCGCCGCCCGGGTCGGGGCTCGGCAGCTCGGGTGCGTTGGGCGTCGCGCTGGTCGGCGCGTTGACTCGCGCGCGCCAGGAGTCGATGAGCCAGCAGGACGTCGCCGATCAGGCGTGGCGGGTCGAGACGATCGAGGCGCAGCTCCCCGGGGGCAAGCAGGACCAGTACGCCGCGGCCCTGGGTGGCTTTCACCGGCTCACGTTTCGCGATCCGGACGTGGGGATCGAGCCGCTCACGCTCGATCCGGCATTCGCCGCGGCGCTGGAGCGCCAGACGTTGATTTGCTACACGAACAAGAGCCGCGTGTCGGGCGATACGATCTCACGAGTCATGGGAGCATATGAGCGAGGCGATGCGAAAGTGACGGGCGCATTGCGGGGATTGAAGGAGACCGGCAACGCCATGGCCGATGCCTTGCGCGCCGCCGATCTGGCTCGTGTAGCCGGACTCCTGACCGAGAATTGGCAGCACCAGCAGGCGCTCGATCCCCGCATGCGAACGAGCGAGATGGCGCAGCTCGAAGCCGCGGCCGTGCAGGCCGGCGCGCTCGGCGGGAAAGCGGCTGGGTCGGGAGCCGGCGGCTGCATGTTCTTCGTGATGCGTGGCGCCGCGCGGGAAGCCGCGGGTGCCGTCGCCGGAGGGCGCGGGAAAGGCGACGGCGCCCAGGTCCTGCCGCTCGCGTGGGCGAACGAAGGAGTCCGCTCGTGGTGACGGCCGAAGAGCTGACCGCACGCGCGGCGGTTGTGAACGGCTCCGCCGATCTGCGGGCGCTGCTCACGCACTTGCGGGCGAGCGCTCGACCGGTCGTCGAGCGCATGCCGATCATCCCTGAACAGAAGGCGCTGCTGACGACCGACGGCGGCTTCTGTCCTGATGATGGCACCGCGCTCACGTTCGATCCGTGGAGCCCGACAGAGCACCGCTGTCCGGCGTGCCGCACGGTGTGGCGTGGTGAACGCCACGACTGGGCATGGGCGCGCTATCAGCATCTGTGGCTCGCCGAGCGTGCTGCACATCTCGCGATGCTCGCCGCGGTCGGCGGTCCGGAGGATCGGGCGGCCGCGGCCCGTGCCCGCGACATCCTCAACGCCTACGCCGAGCGCTACTGGCGCTATCCCAACCGCGACAACGTGCTGGGGCCGAGCCGCCTCTTTTTCTCGACCTATCTCGAGTCGGTCTGGGTTTGCAATTACATCGCAGCGGCGACCGTGCTACGGGCCGGCGGCCAGCTCGACGACGCAACCGCGCGTGGCGTGCACCAGGTGACGGAAGAGGCCGCGACGGTGATCGGCGACTACGACGAGGGGTTCTCGAACCGGCAGACCTGGAACAATGCGGCGCTTGCCGCGGTCGCGGTCTGGTTCGAAGATGAGGAGCTTGCCCAACGCGTCATCGAGGGAGACACGGGTCTCATCGCCCACCTGGTGCGTGGCTATGGGCGCGATGGGATGTGGTACGAAGGCGAGAACTATCACCTGTTCGCGCTGCGTGGCCTGCTGACCGGGGCAGGGTGGGCGCGACTCGCCGGCGTCGATTTCGTGGCGGACGAGCGACTGGCAACGCGCATGCGGCTGGCGCTGCGCGCGCCGTCGCTCACGGCGCTGCCCGACTTCACGTTTCCCGCACGCAAAGACTCGCGCTTCGGTATGTCGCTGGCACAGCCGATGTATGTCGAGCTCTGGGAAATAGGCCTCGCGCGAGTGGGCGGCGATGAGCTCGACGCCTGGTTGCACGCCCTGTATCAGGCACCGCCGGTCCTCCGCGAGCAGCAGGAGTTCTACCTGCACGACGTGCCGATCGATGGCGTCCCGCGTCCCACGTCACGCTCGTCCCTATCGTGGTGGTCGTTGCTCGAGATGCTTCCCGAGCTGCCGGCGAGCGAAGCGCCGTGGGAGCCGAAGAGTGTCTTGCTCGAGAGCCAGGGACTCGCGGTGCTCCGCAACAAGGGCCGCTACGTCAGTCTCGAGTGCGGGCCGTCTGGGGGCGGGCACGGTCATCCGGACCGCTTGCAGCTGACGTTGTTCGCCGATGGTGTCTACTGGCTTCCCGATCCCGGCACGGGGCAATACGTCACGCGTGACCTGTTCTGGTATCGCTCGACGCTCGCTCATAACGCGCCGCGACTCGACCGGGAGTCGCAGACCCCGGGGAACGCGCGTTGCGAATGCTTTGACGATCAGGAAGACTGGGCCTGGGTGCGGGGACGCTTCGAGAGTTTGACGCGAACGATCGCCGCGGGTCCGGCCTACGTCGTCGACGTCCTCGATCTCTCGGCTCGTGAGGAGCACCTGGTCGAATTACCGTGGCATTTCGCCGGTCGTGGATCAGTGGCGACGAAAGGGCGGTGGGTGACTGACGAGCTCCCCGACGAGTTCGTCACGCGCGTGCAACGGTTTATTCCAAACGAGCCGGACGGAGGCTCGATCGTGCTGTCGCATGGGCAAGGGTCCGCGCAACTCACCGCGCACCTCGTGTTCGCCGGGGAATTGCTGGAGGTCGAGGGGCCGGGCCTTCCCGGACGTCCTGAACGAGCGCGCTTCTACGTGGTGCGCGCCCGCGGCCGCAACGCCCGTCTCGTCACGGTGCTCGAGCCCCATGCGAATGAGTCAGTCATTCGTGCGGTCCAGGTTCGGGGGGACGTGGTGGAGATTGAAACCGCGTCCGGTACCGACCGGCATCGAGTCGGCGGCGCCGAGTGGGTGCTCGAACAGGAGGGCCAGGCGCCGCGGGTGTTGCGCGGAGCGCGCGAGGCCGCGCTGCCGTTCGCGCCGCTGCTGGAGATTGATGCGCCGACACCGGTCGCGGCGCCGGCGTTTCGCGTGAGTGCCCCTCCCGCGCTCGACGGCACGCTCGAAGGCTTCGAAACGTCCGAGCCCCTCGAGCTCGCGTTGGAAGATCAATACCGGCGCAGCGAGGATGCGTATCCCGGGCCCGAGGATCTCTCCGCCGTTGCGTACGCCGCGTGGGATAACGCCGCGCTCTATCTCGCGGTCGCGGTCACGAAACCGGACGTCTACCTGCGGCCGGCCGGCTCGGCGCCGCTGAAGCTGGACAACGAGCCGGATGACATCCATTCAGATGGGCTCCAGATCTATGTCGGCGCCGCTCGCGGCGCGTCGGAGGGTGAGAAGAACGGCGCGGCGCCGCCGGCCGTCGGATATCTGATTGTGCCGAATCAGGACGGACACACCGTCCGTGCGAGCACCACGAGCGATTCGGGCGACGCAAATCCAGCGGGCGTCACCGGCGCGTGGCGCCGCACCGACGTCGGCTACTGCGTGACCGTGGCGATCCCCTGGCCCGAAGGCGTGCACCCGCACGCGGGGGGCCGGGCGCGCTTTGATCTCATTGTCAATGAGATGCTGCCGGGTCGCCGCCGGCGCGTGGGGCAGCTCGTGTGGAGCGGCGGAGGCGGTTGGATATGGCTGCGCGGCGATCGTCAGGATCCGGCCCGCTTCGGGATTCTGGAGCTGGTGGGATGATCACCGTCGTTCTGCACGAGCCCCAGGACCTCGTCAACATCGCGCACGTCGTGCGCGGCATGAAGAACTTTGGTTTGCGCGATCTGCGGCTCGTGAACCCGCGCGAATACGAGGCGTATCGCGTCGAAGGGATCGCGCACCAAACGCAGGACGTGCTGGGGCGCGTGCAAACCTTCACCGCGTTGGAGGACGCGCTCGCCGACGCCGTTCACATCGTCGGGTTCACGGCGCGGGGGCGCACCGCCAAGCGCAATCTCCAGCGGCCGCGCGACGCGGCTGCCGAGATCGCGGGGTTGGCGGAGAGCGGTCCGGTGGCGCTGCTGTTCGGCCGGGAAGACAAGGGACTATCGAACGAGGCGCTCGATCGCTGTCATCGGATCGTGACGATCCCCAGCGACCCGGGCTACGCGTCGCTCAACCTTGGCCACGCCGTCATCATCATGCTGTACGAGTTGGCGCTTGCGCGGGGCGCCGAGGCGCGGCCGTTCAAGGAGCCGCGCCGCCGCTCGGAGCCCGCGGTCGCCGCGGACCTGGAGCGGCTCTTCGCGGACGTCGCGAAGGCGCTTCACGCAATCGAGTTCTTCAAGACCCGCAATGCCGACGGCGTCATGCGCACGATGCGCGAGATCGCCCATCGCACGCCGCTGGATGCCCGCGAGGTCAAGCTGCTGCGCGCGATGGCCATCGAGGTGACCAAATACGGTGAACGACTGGCGCGTTCCGGGCTTCACGTCGACCGGTAGCAAGCGGCCCGATGCGATGTTTGGCTCGCCCGCGTTGATCACGCGGGCCTCGGGGTGCCGCGTCTGGGATCCCGACGGACGCGAGTATGTCGATTACGTCATGGCGCTGGGCGCGGTGGCGCTGGGGTATGGGCATCCCGCGGTTAATCGCGCCGCGGAGGCGGCGATCGCGGCCGGCGTCGTCGGTCCGCTGCCGCCAGTCGCCGAGGAGCAGCTCGCCGAAGCGCTGGCCGAGCGGATTCCATGGCTCGAGCGCGTGCGCTTTCTCAAGACGGGGGCGGAGGCGGTGGCCGCGGCGGTGCGGCTCGCGCGCGTCGCCACCGGGCGCGAGCAGGTGCTGGGATGCGGCTACCACGGCTGGCTCGACTGGTGTCAGGGAGCGACGGAAGGTGTGCCCGCCGGAGTGCGCGAACTGTTCGCGGAGCTGCCCTTCAACGACGTCGCCGCTGGTCGCGAGATGATCCGTGAGCGCGCCGCTCGGCTGGCCGCCGTCGTCGTCGAGCCGTTGATCGTGTCCGAACCCACGCGCGAATGGCTGCAGATGCTGCGCGCCGAGACGGAGCGGGTGGGCGCCGTGTTGATCTTCGATGAAATCAAGACGGCGTTCCGGCTTGCGATCGGCGGCGCCGTCGCCCGCTACGAGATCCGGCCGGCGCCCGATCTCGTTGTCCTCGGGAAAGCGCTCGCGAATGGATTTCCGCTGGCCGTGGTCGGCGGCCGTGCGGATCTCATGGCCACGGCCGCCCGCACCTGGATCTCATCGACGCTGGCGACCGAAGGGGTATCGCTCGCTGCTGCGCGCGCCACGCTGGAGGTGTTCGTCCGGGAGGATGTGTGCGGGCATCTGCATCGCGTGGGCACCCGGCTGCTGCACGGCCTGCACGAGCTGCAGCGACGCCATGCAAGCGTGATCACCGGCGTGGCCGGCATCGCCGAGATGTGCTTTCTGCACTATGCGACGGAAGATCTGGCGCACCGCGCCGCGCTCGCGGCCGCCAGGCGCGGGCTGCTGTTCAAGCGCACCGCCTACAACTTCGTGTCGCTCGCCCATGACGACGCGACGGTCGATCGGACTGTCGCGATCCTCGAGGAGGCGTTGCGCGAGATCTAGAACGCCGTGAGAATCGCTCCCCCGATCAACCAGACGACGATGAAGATGATGATGACCACGGCCGTGTAGCCCATCGCGCGATCCCGCGGGACCTTCATGGTGATCGGCAGCCCGACATACAGCAAGACCAGACTGTAGACCCTGAAGGCCCAGCTGACGAGGTACAACGCGGGAATGAGCATGAAAATCCCGCCCAACCAGGCGGATGTGCTGGCGTAGGCGGCGGCCTTGAGGCCCTGCACGTCGTTGCGCTGCCCGCCAAACCCTGGCGCGAGCAGGCTGATGATTTTGGAGAGCACGAAGACGATGAGCAATGCGAGTACGTAGCCCCCGACGCCGATCGAAATTGCCGTGGTGAGCGATACCGCACTGGTGAGCGAGGTGAACGCGATTCGCTGGCCGAAGATGAACAAGCCGATCATCGACGCGATCGGGCCGATGGCGGCGAGCGGAACGATGTACTTCCCCCAGATTTCGCCGGGCTTGGTGAACTCTGCGTCGATCTCTTTCCACGTAGCGCGTGGCTCGAGCAGGATGCCCTTCACGCGGCTGGTCAGCGTCTCCATCGCCATCGAATTCTCCCCCCTCGGGACGCCCCCAAGATAAAAGGGTCGTAGATTGTGGCAATGCTCGTAGACGTCCATGCGCACTTCTACTATCAGCGGACCCCCCGCGCGGACTGGCGGGAGCGCAATGAGAGCCGTCTCGCGGCCGGGAATAAGATAGGCATCTCGGTCCACGTCGCCTCGATCCTGGGCAGTTTTGGCTTCACCTCGCCTACGTATTTCCCCTCGCCCCGCGATGTCACAGCCGGGAACGACGCGTTGCTGGCGCTGCTGCGCGCCCACCCCGAGCGCATCCGCGGATATGTGTGCGTGAATCCCAACTACACCGCGCATGCCCGCGCTGAGATCGTGCGCTGCCTCGACGCCGGGATGATCGGGATCAAGCTGGCCGCGAGCCGGCGAGCGGACGATCCGCTGCTCGATCCGATCGCCGTGCTCGCGCTGGAGCGCCGCGTCCCCGTGCTGCAGCATATCTGGCAGCACCGCCGCCGCGACTGGCCCGGCCAGGAGGCATCAGACGCGGGTGAGTTGTGCACCCTCGCGCGGAGGCATCCCGATGTCGCTTTCATCCTCGCCCACATCGGCGGTGGGGGCGACTGGCTGCATTCCCTCCACGCCGTCGCCGACGTGCCCAACGTCTACGTCGATCTGTCGGGCAGCGGCGTGGACGGCGGCATGCTCGAAGCGTGCATCGCGAGCGTTGGCGTCGAGCGCCTGGTGTGGGGCAGCGACATCACGATGGACACCGGTTGGGCCAAGCTGCGCTATCTCGAGACGCTGTTATCCAAGGACGAGATGGCATTGGTACGGTGGAAAAACGCGGCGCGCATCTTCCCGCCGGGCGTCTTCCCGGCCGACTGATGCGCATCGACTGCAACGCGTTCCTTGGCGCCTATCCCTGGCGCAAAGTCCCCGGGACGTCGCCCGACGCGCTCCTCAAAGCGCTCGATCGCACGGCGATCAGCGTCGCCTGGATCACGCATTTGCCGAGCCTGTTCTGGCGCGATCCCACTGAGGGCAACGCGTGGCTGTACGAGACGGCCCGCGCAGAGAAGCGCTTCAAGCCGGTCCCAACCGTGCACCCCGCGTTGGCGCAGTGGGAGCAGGTGCTCGCCGACGCCGCCAATGGCGGCGCGGCGGCGGTGCGCTGTGATCCACTCTATTTGGGACTCGAGCCGGCGGGCGGTGAAATGCGCGTCCTCACCGCCGCCTGTGCCGCCGCGCGGCTCCCCTTGATGCTCGCGGTGCGGCTTGAAGACGGACGGCAGCGCCATCCCAACGATCGGGTCGCCGAGCTGCCGGCGGCGGCCGTGCGCGCGCTGATTCGCAGTGATCCCGAGGTGCGGCTCCTCGTGACCCACGCCGACCGCGGGTTTGTCGAAGAGGTTCACTTCGGCTCCACGCCGGAAGAGGCGCGCCGCATTTGGTGGGACATTTCCTGGATCTGGGGCCCGCCCGAGGATCACCTCGCCACGTTGCTCGACACCGTCGGCGTCGAGCGATTCGTCTTTGGCACCGGGCAGCCGCTCCGGCTGCCCGAGACCAGCGTCGCGAAGCTCGATCTGCTCGACATCTCCCCTGACGCTCGCGCCGCGATCGAGTCGAAGAACCTTCAGGGGCTGATGGCCTGATCGAACGTCTGGAGTGGTCCCTGATCCCCGCTGTGCCCGTTCCGTTTCGGGGCTCGAAGATCGACGTAGAGGCGCAGCGCGGGTACGCGACCTGGATGGCGCGGCAGCCCGTCGCCGGCGTCGCGGTGTGGGCGCATACCGGTCGCGGTCCGCACTTGACGGCCGAGCAACGCCAGCTGGTACTCTCGACGTGGCGTGGCGCGCTGCCCGGCAAAGTGATCGTGGCGGGCGCAAACGGCATCGAGATGGCGCGCGACGCCAGGCGCGGGGGCGCTGACGCGCTGTTGGCGTTCCCGCGCCGGGCCAACGCGGTTGACTATCATCGCGAATTGGCGCGCGAGCTGCCGGTGATCGCGTTCTACTTATACGAAGCAGCCGGCGGTGTAAACTATGACGACGACACGCTGCGCGCGATTTTGTCGCTCCCTGCCGTCATCGGCATCAAAGTCGCCACGCTCGATTCCGTGATGACGTTTCAGCGCATTGCGGCCGTCATGCGGGAGCATCCCGACAAGCTGTTGATCACCGGCGAAGACCGCTTCCTCGGCTATTCGCTCATGATGGGTGCGCGATCGGCACTGATCGGCATGGGCGCGGCGTTGATAGAGCTGCAGGCGTCGCTGCTGCGCTCGTTCGCGAGCGGAGACGACCGCGCCTTTCTCCGCCTTTCTGCGCAGGTGGATGCGTTCAGCCAGGCGACGTTCCGAGATCCCGTGGAAGGCTACATCCGACGCATGCTGTGGGCGCTCGCCGCGGAGGGCGTGATCCCGGACGACGCCTGCGACGATCCCTGGGGTCCGCCGCTGCCGGCCACGGAGCGCGCAGCGGTGCGGCGGTTCGTCCGCGAGGCTCACGCATGATAGAACGGCGATCTTTTCTCCAGACCAGCGCGCTAGTTGCGCTCGGAGGCTTGATGCCAAAGCCCAAGCAACCGCACATCGTTGTCGTCGGAGCGGGCGCGTTCGGCGGCTGGACGGCGCTGTTCCTGCGGCGCCAGGGCGCCCGCGTCACGCTGCTCGACGCCTGGGGGCCGGGGAACTCGCGCGCGAGCTCGGGCGGCGAGACGCGCGTCATTCGCGCGACGTACGGCCCGCGCGCCGTGTACACACGCATGGCCGCACGGGCGCTGACTCTTTGGAAGGAGCACGAGAAGCGCTGGCG